>Ga0326728_10015444_pt1 | contig 15883 bp, 9 predicted proteins | sample MB3enrmetagenome_FD_207602 | JGI IMG/M metagenome (GOLD analysis project Ga0326728, IMG submission 207602) | Lab enriched peat soil microbial communities from McLean, Ithaca, NY, United States - MB31MN | ecosystem: Environmental > Terrestrial > Soil > Wetlands > Peat | place: USA: New York...
CCAATCTCCACGTTTCCCCGTTTGGCCTGCCGCCTGCCGTGTCCGATCGTGGAGCCGGAAAGTGAGTCTTGTGCTCCGGGCATGGCGTCCCCACGCCGCCTCCTATACTCACGTCTCTCACAAGTTGACGTGACCAAATGGGGGGAAACCGTATGTCTGAGGTTCTCGTACTCGAGTTCGCCGCGCCGCAAGCACTGGAGATCTACACCTCGGTGAATCGCCTTCTGGGCGTGGATCCTTCGTCCGGCTCTGGCGACTGGCCGGCTCCTTTGAAGAGCCATGTCGCGGGCGAGTCGGGCGACAAGCTGATTGTCATGGAGGTCTGGGAGTCAAGGGCGGCTCAGGAACAGTTCATGCAGTCACGTTTGGGCCCAGCGTTCCACGAGGCGAACGTGCCTCAACCGACGCGTGTCGAGTGGTTCAGCCAAGCGGGGGAAATGCATCGCCACTGACACGGGTGCGGGGCGCTCGACTCGATCGTCGGCTCGAGCAACCCCTCACTTTCGCCCTCTAGCCCATGCGAGCCGTCGCCGAGGTGCCGAAACGAGCTGCGACTGCCTGCTTCAGCCCGTGTGGCCAACGGTCCGATACTTCGTCGCTGGCCTTGACGAGCTGCCGCTGAGCCTTCGCGTCGCCCGCAAATGCGCGGATCGACAACTCCGGATAGAGATTCGCGATTGCGAGGATCGCTCCGGCACATTGCAGTGCACCCGCCAACAGCAGGAGATCCGCGGAACCCGTGTACAGCCATCCGGCAAATACCTCGAGCTCATGGTAGAGCCGGCGGACGTCCCCGCTGGAGTCCTTCAGTCCCTGAACCGGAAGCTCACCAAGCATGGCAACCGGCAGCCCTGGCGCCGAGGCGGCGGGAAAGTGATATGCGAGCACGCTCGCCCCACCCGCGGCCTCGGCCACAAGGTCGTAATACCGGCGCGCATCGGAGCTCTGCGGAGGCGAGAGCACAAGCACCGCGTCGGCCCCCGCATCCAGGACCACTCTGGTCAGATGAACTGCCTGAAACGCAGAGGGAGCTCCGGAGCCGGCCAGCACGACGACCCGTGACGGCAACGCGGCCCTGACGGCACCGACCAGAGTCGCGCGCTCCTCGGGAACAAGCGACGCAGCCTCTCCCATGCTCCCAGCGACGAGTACCGACTGAACCCCGAGATCCGCCAAGCGGCACGCGAGCTCGGCGGTGGCGCCGGTGTCCACTGCACCCGAGGAATCGAAGATCGTCAGCAGGGCGACCCCGACGCCGGTGAAGATCGGCTCGGTCACCTTCGCCTCCACCGCGTGCTCCCCGACCGCGGCGCACGGGCGCCACCAGCTCGTGAGGCACCGGTCCGCCGTGCGGCGCTCGGCTCGTCGTCAACAGGGGCGAAACCTTGACGCAAAGTGTTCTCCGTCACCACTCTCGGCTGCACGAACTGGAACAAGTACTCCGGACCGCCCGCCGCGGAACCGGTGGCCGACATCCCGTGGCCCCCGAAAGGCTGCCGCCCGACGTCCGCACCGGTGATCGCCCGGTTCACGTAGATGTTGGCACACCTCAGGTTTGCCGATGCACGTTCGATGTGCGATGGCGAACGCGAGACGATCCCGGCCGTCAGGGCGAAGTCGGTCTGGTTCGCAAGCTCCAGGGCGTGCTCGAAGTCACGGGCGCGCAGCACGGCCGCCACCGGGCCTGAGATCTCCTCGGTGACAAGCGACGAGCCCGGCACGGCGTCGTCGACGATCGTGGGGCCGACGAAGTACCCGTGATCGGGCAGGTCCTCGCGTCGCAGCACGACTCGGCCAAATTGCTCGGCACGGTCCTGCCACCCGCACACGCGCTTGACCGAGTCCTCATCGATGACCGGGCCGATCTCGGTGCCCATCGCAGCCGGTGGGCCGACGACCAGCGAGCGTGCCGCCTCCACGAAACGTTCGAGAAACAGGTCGTGCACGGCGCTCACGGTGACGATCCGGCAGGCCGCGGAGCAGCGCTGGCCGGCAAACCCGAATACTGACCGGACCGCGACCGGAACGGCCACGTCGAGATCGGCGTCGGAATCGATGACGATCACGCTGTTGCCGCCCAACTCGGCGATCACCCGGCGGACTGCGCGCTGGCCCCTGGTCGCGCGGGCAGCCAACGCCACGACGGCAAGCCCGACCTGTCTCGAGCCGATGAAAGCGACGAGGCTCACGCCGGGATGGCTGACGAGATGAGTGCCGATCTCTTCATCGAGGCCGGGAACGAATGACAAGACGCCCTCTGGGACCCCACCTTCACGAAGCGCCCGGACGAGCTTGGCCGCGATCGCTGGCGTCTGCTCGGCAGGCTTGAACACGACCGTGTTGCCGGCGACGAGGGCCGCGCTCACCATCCCGCTCGCGATCGCGAGCGGGGAGTTCCACGGCGAGATCACCGCTGCGACACCCCGCCCGTCATAGGTCAGCCGGTTGAGCTCTCCCGGAGAGGAGCGGGCCTCGCCGCCTTGGGCCAGGCGCAAGCCTTGCCGGCCGTGACACTCGAGAAGGTCGATCGCGTCTGCTACGTCAGCGTCGGCGTCGTCCCAGCACTTCCCTGCTTCGAGGACCTCGAGGGCGGCGAGGGCGAACCTGCGACGGCGCAACCAGTCAGCCGCCCGGAACAGCACGCCGGCGCGGTCGGCCGGCAGGGTCCGACTCCAGGTCTCGAAGGCCGACTCTGCAGTCGCGACCGCCCGATCGCCTTCGGCAGGGCCGCAACAAGCCGAGACAGCGACGATCTTCGCGGGATCCGCGGGGTCGACCGAGACGAGCGTCCGGTTCGTGCGCAAGTCGCAGTTGCCGACCAGGCCGTGAACCTCACCCCCGAGGGACGCACGTACCGTTTCGAGCGCGTCGCTCATCAGGCGCGGCGCTTCGGGCGCGAACCACCGCACGAGCGGCTCGGGGACATAGGCGCGTGACGCGGGCGCTTGGGTCGCCGGCCGCGCGACCACTGCGGGTGCGAGAACGCTCGCAGGCACCGCGTCGAGGTCGGCCACCGGCTTGGCCACAAGCGACGCGAGATTCTTGTGCTCCGCGAAACGCAGCCTCACGAAGCTGTCGTTCGACGTGTTCTCGAGCAAGCGGCGCACGAGGTAGGCCATGCCGGGCACCAGCTCACCCATCGGCGAGTAGACGCGCAGCCGGAAGCCGAGTTGCCGGAAGGCCTCGTGCACGGGCTCCGCCATTCCCCACAGGAGCTGGATCTCATAGCCCGTGTCGGGGATGCCTGCTGCACGACCCGCGGCAATCGCATACGCGAGAGACCTCAGGTTGTGCGAGCCGAAGGCCGCTCTCACCCTGCCGTGGTAAGAGTGCAATAGCCGCACGCACCGCTCGAAATTCGCGTCGGTCTCGGCCTTGCGCCGGTAGACGGGGACCGGCCAGGAAGCCGCCTCAGCGACTACCGTTTCCGTGTCGAAATAGGCGCCCTTCACGAGCCGGATTCCGAGAGGCACCTCGCGACCGGCGGCCCATTCGCACAGCGACGCCAGATCCTCGTAGCTGTCTTTGAGGTAGGCCTGCACCACGATCCCTGCCTGGAGCCCCGCGAGCTCGGGGCGACCGAGCAGATCGCGCACGAGCCGGTGCGTGACGTGCTTGACCTCGTAGCGCTCGAGATCGAACCAGACCTGCGCTCGGTCTCGAGCGGCGCCCTCGAGGATTCCCATGAGCCTTCGTGCTGCCGACGAGATACCCGCATCGGCGGTGAGCGCCGCGAGGTCCGGGGCGAGCGCCGTGGGCTTGATCGCAACCGCGACACGTGCAAGTGCTCCGAGGTCGTCGCGTTCGAGGATGTCGTTGGCCGGCCAAGCGCGGCTCGCGTCGACGAGCACCGTGACAAGGTCCGCGAGCCGCTCGGCGTAGCGGTCGGCCTCAGCGTGCGAATGGGTGTGCTCACCCAGAAGGTCGACGGTCGCGGCTCGACCCCGCTCCCAGAGCCTCCCGAGCTCCACAGCGGTGCCCGCCGCGTCTGTGGCGACGATGAACTGGGTCGCCATCCGGGCGACCTCACGGCGTGCAGTCGCGGCGGCGAGCTTGCGTCCACCGGGGACCCGCCCGGACTGCGCGACCGCCCGGGAGAACAGACGAGGCAGGACGTCGCTCCCCAAGTACTCCTCGAGGTGGCGGTACAGGTCGTCATCGTCGGCCATCGCCGGCAACGCATCCACGAAACGGAACATCTGCGTCCGCAGCGCCGCGTTCCCCATCGCCCGCCGCATGAGCCATTCGGCCCCCGGCGTGATCCGGTACGCTCGCGTCTTGGTACCGCTCCCGAGCTCGGCGATGCGGGCGACGAGCTCTTTCACCTCTGCTTCCGGCGGAGCGATGCCCGGGCCGTGGTCATTGCGGTGACGCTGTGGCACTCGGCCCGACGCTAGCCCGACTGGGCGGGCGCCTCAGCTGGCTCCTGCGGAGGACCTCGTCGGTCCCCCGCAGGAGCGAGTGTCACTTGGTCGCTCAGTGGCCACCGAAGTGCTGGCCACCACCGATCGTGTAGGAGTACGGGATCGCCGCCAGCTCGTCCCCGGAAGTCTGGCCGTATGGGGGCACCCCGCCGGCGAAGTCGTCGACGTAGAGCACGCCGTTCACCGTCGTGCCGTTGGACCCCGACGGCGTGATGGTCACGTCTATGACAGCGGTCTGACCCGGATTGACCACCACCGGCGTGAACCCGGCTGAGGTGGTCGAGGGAGCAAACGCCCCCGGGTCGACGGCAAGGAGCTGCCAGGCGTCGCCCGTCACAGATGACACTGCGGGGTCGAACTCCCTGGTCTCAGCCGTCATGGTGATGGTGGCGGTGCCGCTCGGCGCAGCAGGGAAGCCGGGCGTCGCAGCGGTCGCATAAGGCCCGCACTCGGTGGGCCCGGCGCTCCACACCCCCGCCGTGACTGTTCCGCCGGACGGGCTGTAAGAGGCCGACTCACTGTCGGCACACAGCGGCCCGGAACCGCTGGTGGCGCTGACCAGGTCGGGGTCACCCGGGTACGGGCTGAAGTCGAACATGGCCGGCAGGCTCGACGTCTGCGAGAGCGAGATGCTCGAGGTTTCCGTCGGGACCGACCATTCCGGGAAATAGCTGGCCATCGGCAGCGTCACGGTGTTCGGCGCCAGCGGGGCGAGCACGAGGGCGGCCGTGGTATCGAGCCTTGGGTCGATGAAGAAATCCTCCGGCGCCGCGCCGTTGTTGGTCACCGTGACCGGGACGGTCACCGCCTTGCCCGCCGCCAGCTTGTAGCGGGCAGAGTCCGGAAGCCCGGCAGCAACAGCTCTCACTGCGTTGAACTGGATAATGCCGGTGAACGGCTGTGAGATCTCATCGCCCACGACCGGCTCGGCGAAGTCCACGATTAGGGTCCAGGTTCCCGGGACGGGGTTCAACGTGTAGGCCGTGAGCGTCGTGCCCGAGGTGCCGTTCAGGCTGTTCTGCCCGTAGCCGAGGGTGTCGCCGTCGGGGCTCACCAGGTAGGCGCCGACAGAATCGCCTGGGTCGTTGGTGAGCGACACGTCGGCGGCGATGCTTTTCACCGACTGGCCAACGTTGAACTGGTAGTAGTCCTCCTGACCTTCACCTGGTGACCGACCGTTGCCACCGGTCAGCACTCCGCCGAAGGAGCCACCGGTCGGCACTCCGCCGAAGGAGCCACGGTTCAGCACTCCGCTGAACGAACCGCGGCCGTTGCTCACCTGCACCAGGCTGCGAAGCGTGACCGGGATCGACGTGCTCGAGCCACCGAAGCCCGAGCTCAGCAGGATCGACCCGGAGGTGTCGCCGGGCGACAATGGCGTGGTCGCGCTCACCGAGACCGTCTGGCTCTGGCCCGGCTTCAACACGAGAAACGACGGCGAGACCGAACCGAACGGGACGAACTGCTGGGTCGACACCTGCCACGGGACGGTCCCGTTGGTCCCGCCGTCGGACGACACGTCACCGAAGATGACTCCCGTCCAGGTGCCCTCGACTGGTTGGGTGACGTCCACATCGCCGTAGTTGCCCACTCCTTGGGGCAGGCTGTGCGCGGCGAGCCGGCCCAGCGGGTCGATGAGGATCAGCCGCACCCGGGCGTTCTCCACGGAGCCCGCGTAGGCCTCCGGGCTGGCCGGATAGGCAATCGAGGCGGCCAGCCTGTTCTGGCCCGGGGGCACGGTGAAGTGGATGACGGCGTAGTTGTTCTCGACGCCTGCGTAGTTGAGGAATTGCGGGCTCGTGGCGTCGCTCAGCGTGACGCTGCCGGACTGCACGTCCTCGCTCGGCCCGAAACTCCGGCCGGACACCTGAACGAACTGGGTATTGGCGCCGGTGTTGGTGACCGTCACAGGCCAGGATTCGGCGGTACCGGGGTTGGCGACCGCGTTCAGCTGGTTGGTCGAGGTCAGCAGTGTCTCGCCTGCCGGCTTCGACGAGTAGCCGGGACCCGAGATCGACTCTGCCATCTCGACGGCCGCGTAACTGTTCAGCAGGCCTGCGCCCTGCTCGGTGGCGGGGGCGCCGAGGTCGGTGGCGGTGCTCAGCAGTATCTGCTTGACCAGCGCAGGCGCCGGCGTGGCTCCACCGTGGGTGTTCCGGTAGGCCTGGATGACGAGCGCCGCGGCGCCTGCGACGAACGGTGACGACTCGCTGGTGCCACCGCTCTCCTCGATGTCGGACGACTCGCCCAAGTAGTTCGTGCAATCCGCGTAAGCCGGGCTGGCGTCGCAGGACGCGAAGCTCAGATCGCCAGGGGCGACCAGGTCGACCGTGTCACCGGTCTCCTCGTACCCGCCCGAGCTGAGCGAGCTGATGTTGTCGTCCAGCCAGCCTGTTGTCGCGAAGTAACGGGCGGCCGCGTAGTTGGTCTGAGCGTAGAGACGGAAGTCTGTCGAGGCGCCCACTGAGATGACGGCCGGGTCCGTCGCAGGCGAGCCGATCGTGTTGGTCGGGCCCGCGTCGCCGCTGGACACCGTGACCACGACGCCGGCCGCGACAGCCGCATCGTTGAACTGCTTGGTCGCGTCCAGGGAAGTGACGTCGGGAAAGTCGTTCGAACCGAAGGACTCGTTGAGCACATTCACGTGATCGGTCTCGACGGCGTAATTGATGGCCTCGAGGAAGTTCGACTCGGTGGTGTCCTCGTAGGAGCCGAACACGTCGAACCCGTCCAGGCTCGCACCGGGGGCCACGCCTTCGATCCGGATGTTGCACTTCGACGGGTCGGCCTGGGCGGAAAAGCCGTTGACGTCGTAAACCTGGATGCCCTGGCCGGCGATCGTGTTGGAGTCGAGGAACGCTTCGCCCCCGGCGGTCGCCTGGCCGGGCCCGTCACCGCTGAAGTCCTCGTAGTCTCCACCCGTCGCGGGGTCGAAGACCGAGGTGTCATCGGGCCGGATGAAGTTCACGTTGTCAGGGTCGACGCCGTCCGCGATCCAGCCGACCCTCACACCCGCGCCAGTGATCCCAAGCGAGCGCGCGGTCTGGGGGGTCGGGTTCTGCGAGTCGGTGTTCGTCAGCGCCAGACCCTCCGGGTCGAGCTGAACCTGGCCACCGGGGCCGCAAGCACCGGGGATCACATTGGGCGTGAGCGACGCGCCAGGGCTCGGCGGCGACGAGCCGGCCGGCTCCGAGGACGTGGCCGCCGTGGGGACAGCCGACGGCTGCGCGGAGCGGATGATCACGTCTGGTATGACTTCCGCCACCGCTGGGTCGGCCCTGAGCCGCGCCTCCTCACCGGCCGACACCGTGGCCGCGAAGGAGTCGACCAGTCGGTAGCTCCTGACGTGAGTGGCGTGCACCTCGCGAAGCTCGCTCATGAGCGGGGCCTGGTAGGCGGCAGTCACATCGGAGCGCAGCGCTGCCGCACGGCTGCCCACCTGTGCCGGCGCGAGCTGACCCTTCATAATGACGATTACAGGGCGGTCCACGTTCTTCGACAGTCTGGCTGCCAGTGTCGCAGTCATCGGGTGCAGCGTCGCGCTCCGGGCTGAGGGGACCACCGCGGATGCTCCGACGACGTCTGACTGGATCACTACAAGCGCAGGTACCGCCAACACGGCTGCAAACAAGGAGATCCTCATGCTCTTGGCATGCGGCCTCCGCACTCGGGCTCCTGTGGTTCCTCGCATGGTCGCCTCCAGTTCAAAGGGCAAGCGGAGGCTTTGCCTTGTGAGCGTGCCCCCGTGCACGGGTGCAGGATCAAAGGAGAATACATGCACTCGACCTGGACTCGGAAATTGACCCCTGGCGAATTCCGACGATATGACAAGACGCGCCACTGCCGCCGACGCCGCCTCCGAACCCGCTTGACCTGCAGGACTTCTCGCGCTATTGTTTCGGCCGGTTTACGATCAAAGTGTGCGAACCGCGTGAATCTGCGCTCGGCCCGTTTTCTGGGTCGGACAGGTTCTCGCGAAGAGCGTTGCAGTTGTCAGCTGTTTTGGCTGTCTCCGCCCGGACCCTGCGGCCCAGTTGCGCGTAGCTGTCTGCGAGGAGTGACGATGCCAAACGACCAGAAGCTCTCGGATGTCTTGAGCGAGTTCGCTCGGACTATGGTGACGGACTTCCCGATCCAGGCCATTCTCGATCGCCTTGTGGAAAGCGTCGTCAGCGTCATGCCCGTCACCTCCTCCGGCGTCACGCTCATCGCGCCAGGCTTGATGCCTCGATATGTCGCTGCCTCGGACAGCTCGGCATTGTGCTTCGAGAAGCTGCAGACCGAACTGGGCGAGGGGCCCTGCCTTGCGGCGTACCACACAGGTGAAGCGGTCGCTGTTGCAGATCTGAGGAACGAGACTCGGTTCCCCGTGTTCGCGCCTCGGGCGCTGGCGGCCGGACTGGCGGCGGTGTTCACGTTCCCGCTCCGTCACGGTGAAGGCCAGGTCGGCGCGCTCGACTTGTACCGGGACACGCCCGGACCGCTGTCTCCAGTGTCCATGAGATCAGCGCAGACGTTGGCCGACGTCGCCGCGGCGTACCTGCTCAACGCCCAGGCACGCTCCGACTTGCTGGACTACTCCGAGCAATCGCGTGAGGCCGCGCTTCACGACGGCCTTACCGGGCTGCCGAACCGGACCCTCGTCTTGGAGCGCCTCGAGCACGCGACCCTGCGAGGCCAACGCTCGGGCAAGACGGCGGCCGTGCTGTTCATCGATCTGGACCGGTTCAAGGCGGTCAACGACACATACGGTCACAGTGTCGGCGACGAGCTGCTGAAAGCGGTAGCCGACAGACTGGTCGCGCTGATTCGACCTTGCGACACGGCGGCCCGCCTCTGCGGTGACGAGTTCGTCATCCTCTTGGAAGACCTCGAAACCCAGTCTCAAGCCGGTGCGATCGTGGCTCGTGTCAAGACCGCGTTGGCACGGCCCTTTGTCGTCTCGGGCATCGACGTGCAAATGAGCGCCAGTATCGGCCTCGCCGTGGACAAGGAAGACGGCACAGCTTGCGAGTCGCTCCTGCACGATGCCGATGTCGCGATGTACAAGGAAAAGCACAAGGGCGTGGCGGACTACCGGTTCCTCGACCTGCACAGACAGCCTCTCACCGAACACCATCTCGGCCTGGAGTGTGACCTGAACTGGGCTCTGGGGCGCGGGGAGCTGCACACCGAGTACCAACCGATCGTGGCCGCGGCTAGCGGACGGATCACCGGCGTGGAGGCCCTCCTGCGCTGGGTGCACCCGACGCAGGGCTTGGTCTCGCCGACGACGCTCATACCGCTCGCCGAGCAGTCGGGCCTGATCGGCGAGATCGGGCAGTGGGTTCTCGAACAGGCCTGGGCAGACCGGTGCCGCTGGAAAGGCCAGCGCGAAGACGACGACCTGGCCATGTCGGTCAACGTGTCAGCTCACCAGCTGATGTTGGCCGGCTTCGCCGCGAGCGTGGCCGCCGTGCTCGCGACCGACCACGCCGATCCCCACCTGCTGACCCTCGAGGTGACCGAGAACATCTTCCTCCGCGACAGCGAAAACACCCGTGTCGTGCTCAATGACCTCAAGGACATCGGGGTCATGCTCGCCATAGACGACTTCGGGACTGGCTACTCGTCGCTCGGCTACCTCCGGCAGTTCCCCGTCGACATCGTGAAGCTCGACCAATCATTCGTCGCCGACTTCGGACGGGTCGTGGCCAGTCACACCATCGTGAGCGCCGTCATTCAACTCGCCCACGACCTCGACATGACCGTCGTGGCCGAAGGTGTCGAGACCGCCGAACAACATCTCGAGATCACCCAGCTCGGTTGCGACTCCTGCCAGGGCTTCTACTTTGCCCATCCCATGGTCGCTCCCAGTCTCGAGACCCTCATGCGAGATCGCATCGACGGCGGCAGCCCACGGCTCCCAGTCGTCAGCGGGGCCAGCTTCGCATAGCTTCTTGCGCTCAGCGCTACGGACGCTCACACATGGAGCCCACATTCGGTCTTCCCGGTGCCGGCCCAGCGGCCCTCACGAGGGTGGTGGCCCTCCGGCACGGGCACGGTCGTCGGTGCGCAGCCGATCGAGATGTACCCGACATAGTTGAGCGGGTGACGAGGCAGGTCGTGCGCCGCGACGTAGTTGGCCACGTCTTGGTCGTCCCAGGCGGCAACGGGATTCACCTTCACGATGTTGCGGCTCGGGTCCCAAGCGATCACCGGCGCCTCGGCCCTCTCTGGGGTGTCGATCCGCTTCAGGCCGGTGATCCATGCGCTCTTGCCTGAGAGCGCCTTGGCGAGCGGCTTCACCTTGCGGAACTCGCAGCAGCGGCTGGAACCGCACGGGAACTCGTCGAGCGGCACCTCGGGCTCGGTGACAACGAGGTTGAGGTCGTATCGGCGGCGAAGACGCTCGACGTAGGCAAGCGTCTCGGGAAAGTGGAACCCGGTGTCGAGGAAGATCACCTCCATGGAAGGCTCGACGCCGACGACCATGTCCAAGAGGGCAGCGTCCTGGAACGAGGCTGCCATGGCCACCTTGCCGGGAAACCGGTTCACGGTCCACTCGACGATCTCGACCGGGACCGCCTTGTCGAGACGGGACGAAGCCTCTTCGAGCTCCGCGAGCAATTCCGCCGACGGGCCCCCACCTTCCGACTCGAGCGCCATGGTCCTCCGTTGCTTGGCAGTCGCGACGGCTCGCGACCCGTTCTCAAGTTATCGCCTCCCCAGTTTGCGCTGACATATCACGCGAATGTGACGTTCGGCCCTTACGGCAGAGGACAGGATCGGGTTACCTGTGCAAGAGAGGACGAAGGGAGCCCATTGTGGTGAACGCGGGTCGGTCTGATCGAGTTGACCTCCCGGTTGAAGCTGTGTCGGCGCGGGGTCGTGAGTTGCTCGACTGTGCTGCGATCAACAAGGACACTGCTTTCACCGAGGACGAGCGAGCGGCGTTCGGGCTCCGCGGCCTGTTGCCGTGGCGAACCATGACGATCGAGGAACAGGTCGCCCTCGAGCTCGAGCATCTCCGCCGAAAGGGTGACGATCTCGAGCAGTACATCGGTCTCGCGGCGCTGCAGAACCGCAACGAGACACTCTTCTACCGTCTCCTGGTAGATCACCTCGAGGAGCTTGCCCCGATCATCTACACGCCAACGGTTGGGCACGCCTGTCGGGAGTACAGCCATGTCGTGCGACGGACCCGGGGAGTGTGGATCACCCCGGACGACATCGATCACATCCCAGAGATGCTCCGCAATACCGGTCAAAGCGGGGTCCGACTCATCGTCGTCACCGACAACGAGCGCATCCTCGGCCTTGGCGACCAGGGGGCGGGCGGCATGGGGATACCGATCGGCAAGCTCGCGCTGTATGTCGCGGGAGCCGGCTTCCGCCCACAGCTGACGCTGCCGGTCTCGCTCGACTGCGGCACCGACAATGAGGAGTTGCTGAACGACCCGCTTTACCAGGGATACCCGAGGCGCCGCCTGAGAGGTGACCCGTACTACGAGTTCGTCGATGCGTTCGTCGAGGCGGTCAAAGAGGTGTACCCCGACGCCCTGATGCAGTGGGAGGACTTCAAGCAGCACAACGCGATCCGGCTGCTCGACCACTACCGCCATCGGATCCCTTGTTTCAACGACGACATCCAAGGGACCGCCGCGGTGGTGTGCGCAGGCATCCTGGCCGCGCTCGAGCACAGAGGCGAGAAGCTCTCGGCACAACGGCTCGTGCTCCTCGGGTCCGGGGCTGCAGGTATCGGCATAGCGCGGCTCGCCCAGTCCATCATCCGGGCTGAAGGCGCCAGTGAAGACGAGACGCGTCATGCGGTGACGATGCTCGACTCGCAGGGTCTCCTCTTCGAGGGGCGTGACGGAATTCAGGACGACAAGCGCCCCTTCGCCTTGACCAGTGACGAGCTGAGCAGCTTCGGTTTCGAACCGAGCGACCGATACGACCTCGAGACCGTTGTCCGCCACGTTGCGCCCACGATCTTGATCGGCACGAGCGGCAAGCCGGGTATCTTCACCGAGACTGCCGTGCGAGAGATGGCCGCGCGAACCCCAAGGCCCATAGTCCTCCCACTTTCCAACCCGACCGCGAACTCCGAAGCCACGCCCTCCGACGTGCTGGCTTGGAGCGGCGGCAGCGCAGTCGTCGCGACCGGGAGCCCTTTCGACCCGGTCGAGGTCGACGGCCGCACTCATGTGGTCGGACAGGCAAACAATGTCTTCATCTTCCCCGGTGTCGGGCTCGGCGCAATAGCAAGCCGTGCTTCGGAGGTCACCGAAGACATGTTCCTCGTGGCGGCCATGACCCTGGCGGCCCTGGTCCCCGCAGACCGACTCGAGCACGGTGCAATCTATCCCCGCCTCACCGACCTACGCTCGATCTCACGGCAGATCGCCATCGCGGTCGCCCGCAACGGTCGCGATCGCGGCGTGGCCCCGATGGCCACCGACGCCGAGATCGAAGCCGCTGTTGATGCTTGCATCTGGGCACCCCGCTACGACCGCCTCGAGCCAACCCCGCAATAGGTGAAGGTAACCGCTTGAGCTCTCCGGTGCCCAAGGCCGTCGTTGTGGGCACCGGCGTCATAGGAACCATCTATGCTGCGATCCTGCGCGAACAAGGCTGGAACATTAGCCATCTTGTGCGGCAAGGTACTGTCAGTGCGAAGCCGAGTTTGGTTTATCTCGATTTGCTGGATCTGCGGAAGGGCTGCAAACGCCACAGCAAACGAAGCTACGAGTACCATTTGGTCGAGACAGTTCCTGACGACGCTGAGGTGGTGCTGATTCCAGTTCGGCTCTACCAACTGGATGATGTGCTGAAAGACCTTGCAGGAAAGCTCGAACGTGCCACAGCTGTCATCTTCACGACGAATTGGGCTGGTCTGCAACCGATCGACGACGCGCTGGCGAATGACAACTATGTTCTCGCCGATGCCATTGCCGGTGGCGCAATATCCGGTAACACACTGACAGCCACGGTCAAACCCATACTGCCTCTCGGCGCGGTTCATCCCACGGCTGAAACGCGTGCCGACGCGGTCAGGAAAGTGTTTTCCGATGCGGGGCTGGCACCGAAGCACGAGCACGACATCTTGCATTGGCATTGGCTCCAATATGCGCTCAATGCTGCCATGTGGCCGGCCCTGATCGAGGCGGGTTCGGCCCGCGGGGTCGTGAAGAATCGTGAGCTTCTTCGGCGGATGATGATGGCAGGCAACGAAGCGGTCCGGGTGTGCGAAGCCCGCGGTGTGGCCGTTGACGAGTATCCGGAGTCTCGCGTCTTCTTGAACGAGGGTTCCGGCGTCAAATCTCGCGTGAGCACTTGGATCATGCGTGAGGCGTACGGCTTCGTTGTCGTCCACAGTGAGTACCACCGCCGTTGCATGCTCCATGCCCTCAGTGACCCAAGGGAGATCGCCGTCGCTTACAGTTCTGTGCTCGCCACTGGGAAAGGCCTCGACTGCGATATGCCCGCCTTCGACAGCTTCAAGGGCACGGTCGCCAGGTTCCAACGGGCCCAGCGCTGACTACTCGGTTCCGGCGCATGCTCAGAGTTGACCGCAGGGTTCGAGGGCTCTCATTCCAGAGTGAGCCCGCGGCGTTCGATCTCCTCTAGAACAAGAGGAGGGACAGGGCGGCAGCCGCAGACCTTGGCGTGCTCGATGTGCCACTGGACGCGATCGTCCAGGGATGCTCCACTCCCCAAGCGGTGCTGTTGGTGCCAGAGCCGATCGAGCTTCCCCCGCTCTGCTGCGGGTTCTTGGCACGGTGGCTTCCTCATGTCTCGACGCTGACTCGTGAGCCGGCACGGCGACGACGGAACACCTTTCCGGCGCCCAAGCCGTAGGCCGCCAGGAGCACGATGAGCGCACCGGGAATCACGAAGAACCACGTGAACAAGTTGAAACTCGGCAGGCTGTCGATTTGTGCGTAGTTGTGCACGTTGTCCTGCATTGCCGTGAGGAGCGGCTTGTAGGCAGCGAGCCCCGGAGGCACGTTGGCGAAGATGGGCAACAGCTGCGGGAAGCTCTCGAGGAGCTTGGCCATCGCCGGGAAATCTGTTCCCATGAACAGCTGCACCTGGGCTGGGGTCATGTGGAGCTCGGTCGCGAGCGTCGCGACGAACTTCGGTATTTCCGGTGCGGCCAGAACGCCACCATTGGCGACCGGGCCCAGCGGCACGAACGTCTGGTAGTAGTACTTGGCAGCCGTGCGCACAGCCGCGGGCTGCATGATCGGGTGGAACTCGTTCAGCATCGTCTGGCCAGCACTTGCTTTGCTGGGCAGCGAGATGGCGAACGGCATCACGATCATGAGGATGCCGATCACCAGGACCGGCCAGAGCACTTTGCGGGCCATTGCATTCTCCTTCGTGGTGCATACGAGGTTGCCCGAAAAAGCCTCGATCTCCTGAATCTTGGCCTCTGCGAGCGTGGATGATCCAGCCCTTGCTCAGGGGCGTCAGGTCAGATCGTGCTCGAGGTTGCCGCCACCGCTGCTTGCCCGCGGAGCAAGCCTGCGACCCGGGCCACGGCCGCGCTGCCGTCGATGATGCAGTTGCGGATGGGCTTGACCCCCGCGGCACAGCCCGCGACCAGAATGCCCTCCCTCGTGGAGTCGTGCGGGTATCTGAACCACTCGCGACTGGCAAAGAAGCCGTCGGGCGCCCGTCCGATCTGGAGCACGTTCGTCAGGTCATCCACGTCAAGGCACGGCCTCATGCCAGTTGAGAGCGAGACCAGGTCGAAGCGATCCGAGAAGATCTTCTGGATGAGAGTGTTCTCGGCTCGGACAACTATGTCGCCACCGGGCAGTTCCTTGCATCCCGAGACGCGGCCGCGCACATAGCGGATCCCCCGCTCCTGGGCCAGCGAGTACATCTCCTCAAACCCGCGATCGTAGGTGCGCACGTCCATGTAGAAACAGGTGACTTCTGCCTTCGGGTTGCGATCGAGCACAGTCAGGGCCTGCTTGGTGCTGTAGGAACAGCAGATGCGGGAGCAGAATGGTGCCCCTATGCGCCGGTTGCGCGACCCGACACAGAAGACGATCGCCAGCCGGTCGACCGTCTTGGCGTCAGAAGGTCGCCTGATCTCCCCATGAGTCGGGCCCCGTGGGTTGAGAAGCCACTCCAGCTCTGGTCCTGTCACGACGTTCGCGTAGCGGCTGTAGCCGTACTCCTCGAGGTCCGACGGGTCGAACGGCTCGAACCCAGTCGCGATGACGATCGCGCTCACCGTCTCGTGCGTCTGATCACTCAAGGTGGCCTGGAAGTTGGGGAACTCACCTTCGAGGTTGACGAGCGTCGTCTCCATGCGCACGTCCACACAGGGATGAACCCTCATGTCGTCCTCGATCTGAGATGTGAACTCGAGACCGTCGTTGAAACCGTCGTCGTCGAAGAAGGGGAACGTGCGCGACAGCCGACGCACGCGGCCACCAAGCTTCGACGTCTTCTCGAGG
>Ga0326728_10015445_pt1 | contig 15881 bp, 7 predicted proteins | sample MB3enrmetagenome_FD_207602 | JGI IMG/M metagenome (GOLD analysis project Ga0326728, IMG submission 207602) | Lab enriched peat soil microbial communities from McLean, Ithaca, NY, United States - MB31MN | ecosystem: Environmental > Terrestrial > Soil > Wetlands > Peat | place: USA: New York...
GATAGAGGAAGCCATTGAAGAGGGTCTGGGAAACGGCCGTACCAATGGACCAGACGCGGCTGGGCCAAAGGAAGAGGCTGGTCAACGCGGAGCTCTCTAGTCCTCCACTGGCGCTGATGGTGACTTGCGGGAAGAAAGCCCCGTAGCCGACGCCGATGGTCGCATTCGCTTCTGCCAGAGTTCGCTCGGCGGCGGCAATGTCCGGGCGGCGCTCGACAAGCTGCGAGGGAACGCCGGTGGGAATCGGCGGCGCGGTGTAGACCATGGGCTTCACCGGGATGGAAAAATCCGTCGCGATCTTGCCCAGCAGCATGGCCATGGCGTGTTCGTACTGCGCGCGCAACAGGCCCACGTTGATGGCCGCCGACTGCGCGGATTCCAGGGTGGTCTTGGCCTCGGCCACGGAGATGTAATCGCCCACGCCGGTGTCGTACTGCGCCTGGTTGTAGTCGAGCGCCTTCCGATCGGCGGCCACGGTCTCATTGAGAATCTGCTGCAGCATGTCCTGGCCGCGAATCTCGAAGTAATACTCGGCCAGGCTGGACTGCTCGGTCAGCTTCTCCAATTCGAGGTCGGCGGCGCTCACCTGCGCCGCGTACTGCGCTTCATGGACTTCGTTGCGGATCTTGCCCCAGAGATCGGGCGTCCAGGAAACATCGAGCGGCAGGGTCCAAAGAGACGAGGCTGTTCCTGTGGTGGCCGAGGAGGATGCGTGCTGGTTGCTGGAGCTTCTTGACCGGTTAAACGATGGGTTCGCGTTGACGGTGGGCCAGTATTGCGAACGCGCCTCGGCGATCTGGGCGCGCGCCGCCATGTAGTTCTGGAAGTACTCCTTCAGGTTCTGGTTGTTAATGTTGAGCTGTTCTTCCAGAGCATTGAGCTCGGGATCGTCGAAGACCTCCCACCAGCTGCCGCGCAGCATGGCGTCCTGCGGGCTGGCCACCTTCCATCCGTCGGCGTCGTGAAAATTGACGGTCGATTCCTTGTAGTTGGGCGCGGTGACTGCCTGCGGCGCGGGCGCGTGATAGGCAGGGCCGATGTGGCAGCCGGAGACGAGCCCAAGCAGGCTCAGTGCGCCGGCGGCGATGGTAAGCGTGGATCGAATCTTCAGTTCAGGCATGGCGAATGTCCTTCACGTGTTACGACACCGCTTCTTCCGCGGTTGGCGGCAGCGTGTCGTGCGTCCGGCCCAGCGCGCGCAGGCGCAGCCGGTCCATCAGCAGGTAAACCACAGGGGTGGTGTAAAGCGTGAGCAATTGGCTCAAAATCAGGCCGCCCACAATGGTGATGCCCAAAGGCTTGCGCAGCTCCGAACCCGTGCCCGTCCCGAAGGCCAGTGGCAAAGCGCCGCAAATGGCGCACATGGTAGTCATCATGATGGGCCGGAAGCGCAAAAGGCAAGCGCTGAAGATCGCCTCGCGCGTGTTCTTGCCTTCGTTGCGCTCCGCCTGCAGTGCGAAATCGATCATCAGGATGGCATTCTTCTTCACGATGCCGATTAGCAGTATGATGCCGATGATCGAGATCATGTTGAGATCGATGTGGAAGAGCATGAGCGCCAGCATGGCGCCAGCGCTCGCCGAGAACACAGTGGAGATGATCGTGAGCGGGTGAATCAGGCTCTCATAGAGAATGCCCAGCACGATGAAGACGGAAAGCAACGCGGTAATCACCAGAATCGGCAACGTCGCCAGCGATTGCTGGTAGGCCTGCGCGGTTCCGGCAAAAAACCCCAGCACGGTTGCCGGCATTCCCAGCCGTTGCTCCATCTGCGTCACTTCAGTGACTGCGTCCGAGAGCGAAGCGCCATTGCGCATGTTGAAGGAGACAGTCGCCGAGGGAAACGAACCGGTGTGATTGACTTGCAGCGGCGTGGTATTGGTGTGTGCCTTGACGGTGGAAAGCAGCGGCGACACCTTATTGAGTCCTGCGCCCGACGATGACTTGCTGGGCGTGAAGTAGATGTTGTTCAGTCCCGACGGATCCTGCCAGTACTGGGGAGCCACCTCCATCACCACGTAATACTGGTTGAGCTGTGTATAGATGACCGAGACTTCAGATTGGCAAAACGCGCTGCATAGCGAACTGTCGAGCGATTGCGGAGTCTGTCCCAGCCGCGCCGCGGTCACACGGTCGTAATTGAGCAGTTCCTCGAGGCCTCCGTTCTGCTGATCGGAGATCAGGTCGGTCAGGTCAGGAAGTTTGGACATATTTTGGAGCAGAATAGGGCCCCACTTCGTCAAATCGGCAATGCTGTCGGACTGGATGGTGTATTGAAACTGCGCGCCGCCGCCGCGTCCCCCGATACGCAGATCCTGCGCTGCCTGTAGAAATGCCGAAGCCACGGGCAGACGGTTCATCCTCGGCCGCAGGCGATTGATCACCTCCGTTGCCGAGGTTTGGCGTACCGCGCACTTCGCGTCCTCCTTGCAACTGCTGCCCAGCGGCTTCAGAGCGATGAACATAAAGCCGCCGTTGCCGCTGCCTGTGTACGACAGAACGTGGGCCACGGCGGGATCGCTTTTCACAATGTTGACCAGCGACACGGTGGAGAAATTCATGAAGGGAAAGGATGCATCCTGCGGCCCTTGCACCTGGCCCATGATCACTCCTGTGTCCTGCTGCGGGAAAAAGCCCGTGGGGATCTTGAAGAGGATCAGAACGTTGAGCGCAATCGTGAGCAGAAGCACGACCAGCATCAGCCCCGGATTGTCCAGCACCCACGTCAGCGATCCCCGGTAAATCGACACCATGCCATTGAAGGTCTTCTCGCTGGACCGGTAAAGAAAGTTGTGTTTCTCGCCTTCCCGACGCACTTTGAGCACGTGCGCGCACATGCACGGCGTGGTGGTCAGGGAAATGATCATCGAAATGAGAATTGCCGTCGCCAGCGTAACCGCGAATTCGCGGAAGAGGCGTCCAATGATTCCCCCCATCAGAAGAATGGGAATAAAAACGGCAATCAGCGACATGCTGATGGAGAAAACCGTAAAGCCGATCTCCTGGGCGCCTTGCATGGCCGCGGCAAATGGCTTCATGCCGCTCTCAACGTGCCGTGTGATGTTCTCCATGACCACGATGGCGTCGTCCACCACAAATCCAGTGGCGACGGTCAGCGCCATCAGCGACAGGTTGTCGAGCGTGTAGCCGAACAGATACATCGCCGCAAAGGTCCCGATGAGCGAAACCGGAACCGCGACACTGGGAATCAACGTGGCCCGCGGACTGCGCAGAAAGACAAAGACCACCAGGATGACGAGACAAATCGATACGATCAGCGTTCTCTCAACGGTGGTCACCGAAGCGCGGATCGTCGTGGTCCTATCCACATCCACGGTTGTCGCGATGCCCGAGGGCAACACGGCCTCGAGAAAGGGCAATTGCGCTTTCACGCGATCGACGGTTTCAATAATGTTCGCCCCTGGCTGGCGGTAGATGGTGAGCACCACCCCCCTTTTTCCGTCGATGTAGCCGGCGGTGCGAATGTTCTGTGTCGAGTCCTCGACGTCGGCCACATCGGAAAGCTTGATTGCCTCGCCGTTGTGATACCCGACGATCAGCGGCCGGTAGTCGGCAGCCGTGGAGATCTGGTCGTTGGTGAGGATGTCTTCGCTGACGCCGTTGTCGGCGAGTTGTCCCCTGGGCAAGTGCGAGTTCTGCAGGCTGAGCACCGACTGCACACTGCCGAGGGTGAGGCCGAAGCTTTCGAGCTTGGTGGGATTGACCTCGACGCGCACCGAAGGCGTGCCTCCGCCCTGCGCGCCCACCTGCCCGACACCCTGAATCTGCGACAGCTTTTGCTCCAGGATCGTCGAGGCCAGATCGTACAGCTTCGTCACCGGATACTTGTCCGATGTGAGACTGATGACCATGATGGGCGAATCGGCTGGATTCACCTTGCGGTAGGAGGGATTGGAGGGCAGGTTCGCCGGAAGATAGGTTCGCGCCGCATTAATGGCGGCCTGCACGTCGCGCGCCGCGCCATCGATGTTGCGGCTCAAATCGAATTGCATAGTCACGTTGGTCGAGCCCAGTTGGCTCGATGAGGTCATCTCGGTGATGCCGGCGATGTGGCTGAACTGGCGTTCGAGCGGCGTGGCCACCGAGGCCGCCATGATCTGCGCGCTGGCTCCGGGCAAGCCGGCTGAAACGCTGATGGTGGGAAAATCCACCTGCGGCAATGGAGCTACCGGCAAAACCACGAACGAGATGGCGCCCACGATGGCTACCGCAACGGTGAGCAGCGTGGTGCCTACCGGCCGCTGGATGAATGGCGCCGAAATGTTCATGCATTCTCCGCGTCGGGGGGCAGCTCGATGTCGAGCGATGCCTGCGAAGGACGCCGGCCCTTAACCCGCTGCGCGAGCCGGTCGAAGAAGATGTAAATCACCGGCGTGGTGTAGAACGTGAGCAATTGGCTCAACAGCAAGCCGCCGACCATGGCAATGCCCAGCGGCCGGCGCAGTTCCGAACCCAGCCCCGTGCCCAGCGCCAGCGGAATGCCGGCCAGCAATGCGGCCATCGTGGTCATAATGATGGGCCGGAAGCGCAGCAAGCTGGCCTGGTAAATCGCCTCCGTCGAATCCAGTCCATGCTCGCGCTCGGCCTCGAGCGCAAAATCCACAATCAGAATGCCGTTTTTCTTTACGATGCCGATGAGCAGAATAATGCCGATGATTCCCACAACGCTCAAGTCCTGGCGGCAGATCATGAGCGCCAGCAGCGCACCCACGCCGGCCGAGGGCAGCGTGGAAATAATGGTAATCGGATGGATGAAACTCTCATAAAGGACGCCAAGAACGATGTAGACAGCGGCCAGGGCGGCAAGAATGAGCAGCGCTTCGTTGGACAGCGAATTGTGGAAGGACGCAGCCGTGCCTTGAAAGTCCGATTGCAGGCTGGCGGGGAAGTGAAGGTTCTTCACCACCTTCTCGATGTCGGTGATCGCCGTGCCCAGCGAGGCATTCGAGGCCAGGTTAAACGACACCGTGACCGACGGGAACTGCCCCTGGTGGTTGACGGAGAGCGACTCGGTAGTACTGTGCATTCGGGTGAAGGCACTGAGCGGGATAGCATTGGCGCCACCCGCGGACGAAACCGTGGTGACCGCGGAACCGGAGGAACCTCCTACGGCACTGACCGGAGCACTGAGCACTTGCGAAGAAGGCGTGTAGCGCACCGATGTCGTCGTAGCGTTCGAGCCGGCCGAGGCCGAGGCCGACGAAGAATACGACGTGGCTGCGCCGGCGCCGCTGGTGCCCGAGGACGCATTGGTCTGGATGTAGAGGTCGCGCAGTTTCGTGGGATTTTGCTGCCACTCGGGCGCCGCCTCCAGCACCACGTGATACTGGTTGAGCTGCGTGTAAAGAGTGCTGATCTCGCGCTGCCCGTAAGCGTCGTACAGCGCATTGTCGATCGTGGTCGGCGCGATGCCCAGCCGCGAGGCCGTTACGCGGTCGATCTCCAACTGCACCGCCTTGGCCCCGGTCTGCTGATCGGTGGCCACGTCTTCCAGTTCGGGCAGCTTCTTCAGTTGCGCAACAAACTTGTCGGTCCACTCGTTCAGCTCGTCCGTGTCCGGATCTTCGAGCGTGTATTGATACTGCGTGCGGCTCACGCGATCGTCCACCGTGATGTCCTGTACCGGCTGCATGTAAAGCTGGATGCCCTGCACCTTCTTCAGACTGCGCTGCAATCCCCGGATCACATCGGAGGCGCCGACGCGCTTGTTGATGGGTTTGAGGTTGATGGAGATGCGGCCGCTGTTCAGGGTGGTGTTGATACCGTCGGCACCGATGAACGAAGAGAGGCTCTCGACCGACGGATCCTCGAGAATGATATCGGCAATCTCCCGCTGCTTCTCAGCCATGGCATCGAAGGAAATCGATTGCGAAGCCTGGGAGATGCCTTGAATGACGCCGGTATCCTGCACCGGGAAGAAGCCTTTGGGAATGACGATGTAGAGAACGACTGTAAGCACCAGGGTTGCGGCGGCCACCAGCAGGGTGATGGTCTGATAACGCAGCACCACGCGCAGCGTCCGCCCGTAAAAGGCGATCAGGTCATCGAATACCCGCTCCGACCAGCGGTAAAAGCGCGATTGCTTCTCCTTGGGATCGTGGCGCAGAATGCGCGAGCACATCATCGGCGTCAGGGTGAGCGAAACCACCGCCGAAATGATGATGGTCACGGCCAGAGTGACCGCGAATTCACGGAAGAGGCGACCCACCACGTCGCCCATGAAGAGCAGCGGAATCAGCACCGCGACCAGCGAAACCGTGAGTGAAACGATGGTGAACCCGATCTGCTCGGCGCCGGTGAGCGCGGCTTCGAGAGGCGGCATGCCCTCTTCGAGAAAGCGGCTGATGTTCTCGATCATTACGATCGCGTCGTCGACCACGAAGCCGGTGGAGATGGTGAGCGCCATCAGCGACAGGTTGTCGAGCGAGTAGCCGAGCAGGTACATCACGGCAAAGGTGCCGACCAGCGACAGCGGAACGGCGACGAAGGGGATCATGGTGGCGCGCAGGCTGCGCAGAAAGAGGAAGATCACCATCACCACGAGACCGATGGTAAGCAACAGCTCCAACTCCACGTCGTGCACGGACGCCTGAATGCTCGTGGTCATATCGGTCATGGTGGTGACTTTGATCGACGCGGGAAGATTTGCTTCCAGTTGGGGCAGAATCTTCTGGATGGAGTTGACGACAGTGATGGTATTGGCGCCCGGCTGGCGCTGAATATTGAGAATGACGGCGGGCGTGAGCGAAGGCCCGGACGAGTCGCCGGACTGTCCCATCCAGGCGGCCTGCTTGGTGTTCTCCACGCCGTTGACCACGTTGGCCACGTCTTTCACGAAGACCGGCGCGCCATTGCTGTAGGCGATGACGACATTCTTGTAGTCGTCGGCTGTGGAGATCTGATCGTTGGCGTCGATCTGATAGTCCTGGCGCGGCCCGTCGAAGTTGCCTTTGGCTGAGTTCACGCTGGATTGAACCAGAGCCGTGCGCACGTCCTCCATGTTCAGCCCGTGCGAGGAAAGCGCCACCGGATTCACCTGGATGCGCACCGCGGGCTTTTGGCCGCCGCTGATGCTGACCAGTCCCACGCCATTCAATTGAGATAACTTTGGCGCCAGGCGCGTATCCACCATGTCCTCGACCTGGGACAGGGGCATGCTGTCGGAGCTGATCGCCAAGGTCAGGACGGGAGCGTCTGCGGGGTTGGTCTTGTTGTAGACCGGAGGCACCGGCAGGTCGGAGGGCAGAAACGTCTGTCCGCCATTGATCGCTGACTGCACCTCCTCCTCGGCCACGTCGAGCGAGAGCGAGAGACTGAACTGCAGAACGATGACCGACACGCCGCCGGCGCTGGTCGAGGTCATCTGGCTCAGGCCCTGCATCTGGCCAAACTGGCGCTCCAAAGGCGCCGTAATCGTGGTCGCCACCACGTCGGGGCTGGCGCCGGGATAGAAGGTGAGCACCTGGATCGTCGGATAATCCACTTCCGGCAGCGCCGATACCGGCAACTGAAAGAATGCGACGATGCCCACCAGCAGAATTGCGGCCATCAGCAGTGACGTTGCCACCGGCCGCAGAATGAAAGGGCGGGACGGACTCATGGAGCGGCCTCGGTTGTATCGGTGGATGTGGACGGCAGGTTCACCTTGGAGCGCGTTACCGGCGATCCGTCAATCAATTTCTGGAAGCTGCTGTTGGCGACGACATCGCCGGGTTGGAGGCCCGATGAAACGACCGTATTGCCTTGATCGGAAATCCCCGACTTCACGGTCTTCATCGTGGCCTTGGCGCCCGGGGTGTCGATCCCTTGAATGAGATAGACGAAATCGGTGGCGCCGTTGTGCTGAATGGCCGATGAAGGAACCAGGATCTGATTGTCAAGCGTCTTCACCAGCAGGCGCGTGTTGACGAATTCGTTGGGGAAGAGCTCGCCTTTGGAGTTGTCGAATGCGGCGCGCAGTTGCACGGTTCCCGTCGTGGTGTCGATCTGGTTGTTGATTGTGATCAGCCGCCCTTTCGCAATCAGTTTCGTATTCGTGCGGTCGTAGGCTTCGACGCTGAGCGCTTTCCCGCCTCGCATCTGTTCGAGAACCTGCTGCAGGCTGTCTTCAGCCAGCGTAAAGATTACGGTGATGGGCTGCACCTGGGTCACCACTACAAGCGTAGTGGTGGAGTTGGCCGTTACCAGGTTGCCGGGATCGACCAGGCGAAGCCCGACGCGGCCGTTAATCGGCGAAACGATGTGGCAGAAATCCACCTGCACCTTGTCGTATTGCACGGTGCCCTGGTCGTTTTTCACGGTGCCCTCGTCTTGCAGCACCACCTTTTCCTGGTCCTCGAGGGTCTGCCGCGGAATGGCATTCCTGGCCCACGCATCCTGATAGCGCTTCAAGTCCATCTGCGCCTCGGCGAGCAGGTTTTGGTCGCGCTCGAGAGCGCCCTGCGCTTGTTCGAGCTGCGCCTCGTAGGTCCGGGAGTCGATGTCAATGAGCGGGTCGCCCTTGCGCACCACCTGCCCCTCGCGATAGTGCACCGCCGTAATCACGCCGGTGACCTCGGCGGTGATGTTGTCGGTATACGTGGGCGTGACCGTGCCGATGGCGTCCAGATAGACGCCGATGCTGCCCTTGGTGGCCGTGGCCACGGTGACAGGAACGGGACCGGCCATTGCGCCGCGGCGGTTGCCACCCGCGGCAGGCGCTGACGCACTCGCGCTATGCTGCCGGTACACCCAGTAGAACAGGAGCCCGAACAGCAGCAGAACGATCGCCCAGATCCAAAGGTGGCGGCGCTTTTTTGCGGAGTAGCCGGGGTCAAACCCCGAGGCAGAATGCTGATCAGACAAACGTTGGTCCATCGTCTTCTTCTCGAACGTCAGATTAAAATCATTCGCTTGGTCAGAAATATTTTCTCATACGCAAAATGGCGTGTGGAATCGCGATACCGTCAGCGGTGCTCTGGATCACGGAATACCAGATCTAACCTGCACGTTGCGCATGGTCCAGTGTAGAGTTAAGGGGCCGGAATCGAGCCATGCGGCCACGCGAATGGCCTCGCACACGTATATTCTCGTATGGACGAAATCAGCCGGCAAATAGTTGCAGCATTACCCTTCCCGAATTGGTCTGCCGATGTTTCCAGACGGTCGAATTGGGCATGATTCAATGTTCGGTTCCACGCCACCCGGTCCGAAGGTCTGGCAAAGAGGATCTGGTTGGAATCTTCCCCACACGGCCCAGGGAATGGCTTGCTGAAGTTGGCATGATGCATGATTTTTGGGGCTCACCTCAGGCCCGCAATAGGGCCTTTCAATGGAATCTCTTGTCTTGGATGCAAACCACCTCGCAATTGCTGCATGACTCGCGCCGTGCCCTTTCAAATCCCGGCTTTCTCCGCAGACTGGAAGCGCATCAGTGGAAGTCGTGCGACCGCACTTGTACGCCGTCGTGGGCCAGAGGCGCAAGCCGCGCCGCCTTTACGTGGATCACGCCGTCCTGATTCTGCAGTGCCCCTTCTACAAGAAGAAACCTGCTGCGCGTCACCACCAGGCGGTTGCGCTCGTACACGTCCGGCGTCACGATCACATTGGCGATTTCCGTCTCGTCTTCCATGGAGATGAAGATGAATCCCTTCGCCGTTCCTGGGCCACGAGCTACACCGACCAGGAGGGGCGCAATACCCAGGTGCAGTATGATGGAGTCGGCAACCGCACGCAGTTGATGTGGCCGGCGGGCACCAATGGATCGGGCGCCTACTACGTCACCTACCAGTACGACGCGATGAACCGCATGACAGAGATCGACCAGAACGGATCAATGTCCACGCCGCTGGCCAAATACCAGTGGGACCTGCTCTCGCGGCAGACGCTGATCACCTACGGGGATGGCACCACGGACTCCTATAGCCAATACGACGCGGCGGACAACCTGCAGACGCTGACCCAGACCTACGCGGCCGCGGACAACAGCGTGACCTTCAGCTACACCTGGCAGAAGAATCATCAGCGGGCCTCGGTTGGAGTGAGCGACGGCGCGTTTTAGTACATTCCGCCTACGGGCACCACCACCTACCCCGCTGCCAACGCGGATAACGGCTATGTCAGCCTGGACAACTCGATCACAGGCAACACGAACTTCACCTACGACGGCAACCAGAACCTGACCTTCGACGGCGCGAATACTCTGACTTACGATGTGGAGAACCGGCTCGTGGAGGCGCAAAACGGCGCTTGGGGCACGAGCACGTATCTCTACGACCCGCTGGGCCATCGCAAAGAGAAGCAGGTGGCGAGCGGAGCCTGGGTGACGACGACTCAGTTCGTGCTGGCGGGCAACGAGGAGATCGCCGATTACAACGGCGTGGGCGGGCCGCTGAGCTTGACGGTGCGCGGCGTGGGCGGTTCACGCCCATACAATAGAAATTTGTTGCGGGGTTGTTTCAAGCCCACTAGCAGAGACGCATCGCTTCAAGGAGCCAGGAAGCAATGGATCGAGCCATCGAAGTCATCCGAAATCGGCGCAGCATTCGTGCTTACAAGCAGGAAAGCATTGAGCGCAGGATCATCGAAGAGATCGTAGACTGCGCGCGGCTGGCGCCGACCGCCATGAACGTGCAGCCGTGGGACTTTGTCGTGGTGACGAAATGCGAGAATCTCGCGAAGATTCCAACCCTGATCGGCCACGGCGACTTTATTGCGCAGGCGGCCTTTGCCGTGCTGGTGCTCGCCCAGAAAACCGAGTATGCCGTGGAAGACTGCTCGGCAGCCACCGAGAATCTGCTGATTGCCGCCGCCGCCTACGGCATCGGATCCTGCTGGGTCGCAGGGACAAAGCAGCCATACGGGCCGGCGGTTGTCCGCGAGTTTTGCGCCCCGCACGATTTCCAACTGATCGCCATCGTTTCGTTCGGCTATCCGGCCGAAGAGCCCAGAATCGAGAAGCGGCCGCTCGAGGACGTCCTTCACTGGGATCGCTTCTGAAGTAGCAAGCGCCGCCGTTCACTCCAGTCGAGTCCATTCAATGCGAACCGGAGCCGCCGTTGTTTTGAGCAGGGCGCGATCCATCGTTCCCGATCACTTCAAGAATCGGCGCTTCGCTATCGCTCCACGCCGCGGCGCCGGAGTGCGTCAATTTGCCGTCTGCCTCGTTCCAATCGAGGTTCGTGATATCGTGTATGCCTTTTTCGTATGCATACGTGGTCCCATCGTCGGAGTACAACACAAAGTGCGTATCGGCGCCGGGATAAATGCGGACTTTCTCGATGGCCTGCTTCTCGTTGGTGCTCTCGATGGCAGCGCCCAGGGGAAGAATGGAACCGGCGCGCACAAAGATCGGGATGGTGTCAATCGGAGCCTGCACCGTGATGCGCTGGCCGCCGTGGACGCGCTCGTTGGTCCAGAAGTTGAACCAGTCGCATCCCGCGGGCAGATAGACTTGGCGCTCCGTCGCGCCCTGGTCGGTTACCGGAGCCACCAGCAGCGCGGGACCAAACATGTATTCGTCGCCAATACTCGCGACATTGGGATCGCCCGGAAAATCCAGGAACAGGCCACGCATAAACGGTGCGCCCGTCTCGTGCGTCTGCCAGGCAAGGGAATAGATGTAAGGCATCAGTTGGTAACGCAGGCGGAGATACTTCTCGAGAATGGGCTCGGCCTGCTTGCCGTAGCTCCACACTTCGTTGTGATTGCGGGTTCCGTGGGTGCGGAAGTTCGGCTGAAAAGCGCCGTACTCAAACCAGCGCACGTAGAGTTCCGGATAGTCGTCGTAATTGCCCACATTGTCGCGCGCATCGCTGGAATCGATCAGCGGCGGATGCGCCGGTGTGTGCCGGGACGGTAGTCCCTGCCAGCCGCCGATGTCGGTCGACCAGTAAGGCATTCCGCTCGCAGTAAAGTCGATGCCGGTCGGCACCTGGCGCTTGAGTGTATCCCAGTTAGGTGAGATGTCGGACGACCAGAAGATAGTTCCGTTGTGCTGCGCGCCAAGATAGCTGTCGCGAGCCAGGATGAGCGCGCGTTCCTTCATATCCGCTCGCATCCCGTTGTAAAAGGTCGCGGTATGGAAGAGAGGATACACATTGAAGTATTCGGTGCCCGGACCGATCTTGAAGTACGAGCCGTTGGGAGGCAGATCGGGTTCTGTTTCATCGGCCCAGAAGGCGTCGAAGCCCTTGGCCACGTAGTTGTCTCGGATGATGCTCCAGTACCATTGCGCGGCCTCGGGATTCGTCGTATCGATATCCGAGCCGGCCCTGTCGTAGGGCAATCCGTTGGTGGGCGTGCCGTCGGCCAGGTGCTCGAACCATCCATTCTTCAAAATCAGGTCGTAGTAACGGCTGCCGGGCGTAAAGCGCGGCCAGACGCTGATCATCACGTGAAAATTCATAGCGTGAAGCTGCTTGAGCATCTCCACAGGATCGGGCCACGCCGCTGGATCGAGATCCATCTGGCCCATCTTCGTGTAGGTAAACCAATCGATCACCAGATCGTCGATGGGCAGATGGCGGTCGCGGTAGCCCTTTGCCACCGCCATCAACTCGGCCTGCGTTCTGTAACGCTGCTTGCACTGGATGTAGCCGTACGCGCTCTTCGGCAGCATGGGCACGTCGCCGGTAAGCAGCCGGTAGCCGCGATAGATGGCATCGTAATCCCCGGCAATCACGAAGTAACTCACTCGTTGTCCCACTTGCGATTTGAAGGTGTTCTGGTTATTGAATCCCAGAGACACGGTGGTCTTCGAAGGGTTGTCCCAGACCAGCCCGTAACCTTTGTTGGTTACGAGAAACGGCACGCAGACGGATTGCCCGGCCGGGGCATTGTAGTCGTGCGCACATTCGATCACGCGACCGCGGTGGTCGAGGAAGCCCTGCTGGTTTTGCCCCAGGCCGTAGTCGTGCTCGTCGTCCGCTGCGGAAAAGCTGGCGCTCACTTCGAAGAACGGTGGATCGGAGGGTCGGCGGTCGTATTCAAGATCGCGATTGCCGTCCTTATAGTTCAGGTCGGCCATCTCCCAGCCGTCGAGCCGAAGAAGTTGCTTTCCGTCGGAAGTGTCGATCTCCAGATCGACCCAGGGGGTAGAGCCGGAGAAGAACTTTGCGGTCTCGGGCAAGTGTTCCCCATGACTCACAGGTTGCGGCGCCAGCCGAACGGTGAGCGCGCTTGACTGGAGGACGTCTTCCTCATTGCCCGAGCGAAGCGTCCAGCCGCCGGAGTCGGGTGCGGCGACAATCCCGTAACCCGGCGCAGCCAATGCGTCTTTGCTTCTCAGGCTCATGCTGACCCGCACGATGTTCGGTGCGTATGGCTCGACGAGAATGGTGGCCGTCCCGCGAGCAGTCTTTATACGCGCGGCTTGCGCCATAAGAGAAGACGATGCGCTGCCCGCAGCGAGGAACAGCAGGACGCTGCAGCGGAGTACGAAACTGTAAGAAGGAATACGAGCCATGTGCGGCACAAGTGCTCCTTGTGAAGACTTCTGCGATCTGGTCATTTGTCAAGGGAAACAGTAGCGCGTGCAACGGCGCTCTTCCGCCGTCGGCAAAGCGCTTGGTCAAACGTGTTTCTCACTCTCCTATTCTCCCTTTTCGCGCCGTAATGTAACCAGAACAATGTCGTTGCTTTGCATCGCCAGGGAAACCTTCACCGTTCCGTCGTTTCCGGCGCGCAAGATCTCATCTCTTTCGGCTGCGTCGCGGGCGAGTTCGTTCAGGCGTGCGACTTGGCTCGCGGACAGATCCTTCGGCGCGCCCATTTCGAGATAAGCCGAATACGCGTCGTTGGCATGAAATCCGGTGCGGTGCACTTCAAGACGGTAAGCAGCGCCAGGCGCAAGATGCGTTATCTGCAACTCAACGGGCGCCGCAGGATGCGCCGGGAGCACCTTGGTGTAGAAAGGCCGGTCGCTCACCTTCTGATCCGGCTGTTCGAAATCCCAAATCACGGCGGCGAAGTTTCCATCCGCGGTCGCCAGCATGGCCTGCGGGTCGTCGGAGGCGATGGTGTTTCCCTGGAGCGCGTGAAGATACTTGTAGGCGAAGAATGCTGGCTTGCGAATGCCTTCCGGATTGAGGAGCCCAAATCCTCCTTGAAAAGGAGCGGTGGGCGGGCCTGGCTCTTCGAACAGGTCGCTGTAAGTCCAGTAACTCATCCCCTGCGCCAGTCCCTGGCAGGCCTTCAACTTGCTCAGGATGTACGGCGCACTGATGTAGGAATCGTGCACGGGGTCGCGCGGCGTGTAGCTTGTGCTCCACTCCGTGAAATACAAAGGCAGGCTCGGGAAAGGCGACACCGCGATCTCGTGGCGCACACGGCGCACGTCGCCGGCGATCGCATCCGGCGAAGCGAAGAGCTTCACGTCGCTTTGTCCGTTTTCATCGAGAAAACCGCCGTCGACTCCATACGTATGTGTGGTCACGAAATCGATGGGAGCGCCGCTTTGCTTCACTTGCGCAAGGAACTCGGGAACCCACGCGGCTCCCGCAGTGGAAGGGCCTCCCACGCGCAATGCCGGATCGATGGACTTGATCGTCGTTGCCGTCGCATCGTAGAGCTCGAAGTACGCTTTCTGGTCGCCGCCCTCCCAGAAGCCGGAGAGATTGGGCTCATTCCAGACTTCAAAGAACCAGGTGCGCACCTCGTCCTTGCCGTAGCGCTCTTCAATATGCCGGACGTATGCGGCGACCAGCTCCTGCCAGCCCGCCAGCTTCGGATGCGAAGTGTTGCCCTTCCAATAGAAGATGCTGTTCTCGGAGGTGGCAAGCGCTTGCGGCGTAAAACCGAGTTCGACAAACGGCTTGATGTGCCGGGCCAGCAAGTCGTCGTAAAGCCGGTCGATTCCCGACCAGTCATAAACGGTCTTGCCGTCTTCGACGCGGACTGTTCCCAGCACGTCGTGAAAAATTGCGTGGAAACGAATGTAGCGAAGGCCGAGCTCATCGACGGCCAGCTTGAGCTGCGCCTGGCTGTCGTCGCGAATCAGCGTCCCTGGAAAATCGGAGCCCACCGACAAATCGAAGAAGCGATCGATGGGGCCAGTTGTGTTGTCGATGTTCACCACAATGCTGCGCGCAGGAAGCGGTTGCGATTGCGCGGCCAGCGGTAGAGCGGAAGAGCCAGCCAAGGAGCAAAGGAGAATCGCCAGAAGTGTTCGCAGCGAAATGCCGAACACGCCGGCGTCCTCGGATCGAGAGCGAAGATTTAATCCACTAATTTCCACTAGTCCCCCAGATAATTTCCCTGCCGCCCCGGTTCCCAAATACACTGTACCGAACACGCGCGTATCTCCACAGACTACTGTAAGGCCGGCCCTCCGATGGGCGGGATCTGGAGACCGCCGCTCTGGCCGCCGCGCCACAAATCTCCGTTAATCGTCCGCCGCCTGGACCGCTTGGGGCGCCAATGCGGCAAAGGAAATCAGCTCGATGCCGGGAACTTCGCGGATCGCGGCCAGGGCCACGCGTTCGCGGTCGCGCGAGGCGCGCAGCCGTGTGCGTACGCGCTCCAGGTCCGCATCGTTGTAGCCGGGATGCGTTACCAGTTCCCAGGTGCCCGGCGGAAGCTGCCGGAGCAGGGAACGCAAGCTGGCCGCGTCGAGGCTTCCCGTGCCGGCCATGGCGATGGTTCCGTCAGTGCTGGTAAATCCCTCCTGAGCAAGAATCCGCTGCGAGCGCGGGGCCAGCGGGCCCAGAGCCGCGACCTGAACCACGCGCGCCAGCGAAGCGCCGATGGCGGCGCGCAAGGCCCACTCCGGCTCAAAAGGATGTCGCACCGCGCGAATGCCTGCGGCGTGGGCGGCGCTGAGCACCGGACGCAGCACCGCCGAGAAGATGTGCGCATGCTTGTGTGTGTCGATGTGCGTCAGG
>Ga0326728_10015447_pt1 | contig 15879 bp, 11 predicted proteins | sample MB3enrmetagenome_FD_207602 | JGI IMG/M metagenome (GOLD analysis project Ga0326728, IMG submission 207602) | Lab enriched peat soil microbial communities from McLean, Ithaca, NY, United States - MB31MN | ecosystem: Environmental > Terrestrial > Soil > Wetlands > Peat | place: USA: New York...
TTCCACCTTGATGGCGCCGGTCCCCTCGAGGTTCGAATCTGTCCCTGCCACGTTAACTTGCCCGCTGACTTCTCCGGCGACGGGGTAGTTGATCCCCAGCGCCGCTTTAAGACCCTCGAGAGGCGTGTGTTGAGCCCGCGCGGAAAGCCGTACTTGGGATGGTTTTGAAATCGTCCAGTCTTCAAGTTGAGTGGAGGCCTCGAAGTTCAGGACGCTGCCTCCACGTGCGAGCTGTCCTGAAGTAACCTGCAAGGCATCCGGCGAAACGGCGATGTTTGCCTTGAGGCTGTCCCAAGTCCAGCCGCGATAGTCGAACTTACCTACTCGCACCAAACCGTGAACTTCGGGATTTGTCCTTGAGCCCGTAATCTCTCCCATCAGGCTTGCCGGTGACTCGAGTGTGAGTGGGAGGTTGGGGGTTAAGCGGAGCTGGGTCTCGAGCAGGGAACGCCATTCCTCGAATCTCGTCGTCTCGAGCTGGATTTGCAGGCGACCGGGAGATTCGCCATGCTGCGTTGTTTCGACCAAGGTCCCCTTGGCCCGGAGAAGTGAATGAGGAGTCCGAAGAATCGAGTTTGCCAAGCTTACTGAGAAGCCCCGATTAGTTTCCAGTGAACCCTGCATGTCGCCGCTTACGGGAAGGAAGCCGGGAGGAGGAGCCGCAGGAGACGAGAGGTGCAAATCGAATTTCGACTTGAGCTTCTCAGATTCGGCGGTCCAGCTCATCTCCACCGTCCCGTCGATTAGAGATGCGGGGTGGAGTTGCGCGATGAATCGTGGCTGGCCTCGGGAACTCTGAAGCAGTGCGGCCAAATTCAATTGATGGAGTCGGGCACGAAGGTGTAGCTCGGGCGCCGGCCGCGCGAGACTGATTTGGCCGTCGCCTTGCGCGCTGCCACTCCATCCAAGCACCTTCAAGTTGGAAATCGCCACTTGCGACCGATCCGCGGAGAAGTCGGCCCAGGCCTCGAGCGGGCCGGAATCGAACTGCGCATCCCGGAACAAAATTTGCCGGGAATGGAGTCGCCCCCGCGCCGAAATCTGCCCATGACGGTAGATCCCCTGGCCCTCAAGGCGCACGTTCCCATTCTGCAAACCGGGAAGACGAACCAGCGGATTTAGACTCGCCACCTCGAAGCTGGTTTGAAAGGAAAAGTACGCTTGGGGTTCAGGAACAGGGTGGAAGGTCAGGCTCCCTTGTCCATCCATCCCGCGGAGCTGCCAAGTTAAAGATGTGACAGCAAGCTCATTTTGCGACAAACCGAAGCGGGCTGAAAAAGCCAGAGGCGGTAGCGTCTTCCCTGTCTTCCGAATCGTCACCGCCGAAGCCACCAGGTTGCCCTCGTAGCGGTGGCCGCTCCGGAGGTGGAGGAGAAGTGCCACGTCGCGCGCGCTCAGATCCATTTTGAGCGCCCGGTCATCCCAACAGAATGTGGAGTGCGCGAGCGTCACCCTTCCGATACGGAGATCGATCAAATCTCCCATGAAGTGGCCGGCGTCAACGGTGGCCATGGGGCCGGGCAGGTTTGTCGAGCCATCGGGGTTCGTCTTGAGATGCAATTCGGCTCCATCCCAATCCAGGCTCCTGATGCGGATTTCGCGATGCAGCAACTCCGAGGGGCTGAGGCGAAGCACGATGGTCTGGGCAGAAAAGAGAGCAGGCGCGGTGGACGGCTCGCTTCCGTGGAGGACAAGTCCCTGAAAAACTGCTTGCAGGGCAAGGGGGTGAAAGCGGAACTCCTGAACGTCGACTCGTCCTCCGGTCACCTCCTCGAGCTCCACGATGAGGCGGCGTTCCAAAGTACGGCGAAACCAGGCGGTGCTCATGACAGCAATCGCCACGGCCGCCACGACCGTCAGCATCCCAATCATAGCGAGCGTGATTCGAAAAGGTTTCGACATGCAGTTCTACGTCAGTGACCGCAAACCGCTGAATGGTAAATAGTGAATTATGAATAGTAAATTATAAACTCCAATTGCCACATGCATGCCCATGTAGATAATCTTAGTCCGCGCAATTCATAATTTACTATTTACCATTTATAATTTTTACTTGTCACTCGTCACTGGGTAAAATCGCACCCGGCGGCTGGGTCTCAGCTCCTCCAACCAACTGGCCAGAAGCTGATCGATTTTCTTCTGGACCAGGATTTCCCTTATTTGCCCTTCCACTTCCGTCAAGGGAGGCACGGGAGGGCCGTGCGTGTGCGTGAACTCGGGTGTAAACACGTCACGGTAGTATGATTCAACCTCCGGCGTCGCAGGGGCCGCCTGCGGCCGCAATCGCTCTTCGATGATCCTCAAGATTCTCTGCTGATCGACCAGTGCGGCCAGGATCTGTTTTTCGTCCATGCCCAACGAGTGGAGAGCGGCGTGGTAGTCCTGCTCGGATGAGAATCGCTTGCGAACTCCCTCCAACTCCTCAGTTGCGGTCGTTTCCAGGGCGGGGTCCTGGGAAAGGTCCTGGTTTTCTTCCTCGAGTAAGAGTTTTTGATAAGTGAGTCGGTCGCGAACCTGCTCCAGAGTCTTGGAGTCCGGAGCAGATGGCGGCCACCGCCCGTCAAGAAAACGCTCCAGGCGGTATTCGTGCTCGACGTCGCTCTGGGTGATGGCAACCTCACCGATCGTAGCCACGACACGATCGAGAATTTCGGCGCGCGAAGATGATAAGCTCGAAGTCATGGCCAGCAACGCGAGTGAACAGGTTAGAAATCCGTCTCGCCAACCTCGCTCATCTCGGCGAGGGCGGGAATCCACCGCGTCATTCCCGCAAAGGCGGGAATCCACGTCGGCGCGAAGGTGGCGACACATGCCAGTTTCGCCATCCCGAATGGGACTCTTGTACGCTCGGAATGAAATCAGCCCAAACATGCCTAGAAGCTCTGACCGACACTCAAAAAGAACTGAAAGCGAGCTAATTGTAGCACCTGCAAGACTCCCGTCTGGGTCACCTGGTACTGCGGGGGATTCAAATTGTAGCCCACATCAAAGCTCAACGGTCCAACAGGTGTCTTATATCGCAGCCCCACTCCAACCGCATCGGAGTCGTAGTCGAGATCGGTGGGGCTGTTTTGGTTGAATTTCAGCAAACGCATGTGCCGGATGGTTGTGAACACGTTTCCCGTATCGTTGAAGAGAACCAAGCCCAGCCCTTCCTGCGCCATCCGAATTCGAAGCTCGACCGAATTAAGGAAGAGGGCGTTTCCGCCGATGGGGTATCCCGATTGGGGGTCACGCGGTCCCGCTTGGTTGATGGAGAAGCCACGATGTGAGTCGGTGCCCCCCATGAAGAGCCGTTCGGGTAAAGGAAGGCTGTCGGTATACGTGTACTGGTTATTGCCAAGGGAGATCTTTTCCAGGCTGCCATAGGGACTCTCCATTCCGACTCGCGTGTTGCGGGCAAAAACCAGGTGTGAGCCCAATCGGTGGTAAGTCGCATACTGACCCATGAGTCGTACGAAATTGGCCTGGGAGCCAAAGTCCTTGTACATGATTCCAGCGTCGCCAAGTGCATAGTAGCCGCGGGTGGCGTCTAAAGGATCGTCGCGATGGTCGCTGACGTAACTGCCGCCGAATCCTCCCACCCGTGCCGGCTTGCTAAGCAACTCCGCCTCCTGCGGGGAAATGCGTCCGGAAAGGTCGAGAGCCTCAACGCGCGAGAAACTATAGCGGGCCGAGATGGCGGTCGAAGCGCTGTAGCGCTTTTCAACCGTGACTGAGGCGCCTTCCTGCTCATCCGTAAAGGTGAGCACGTCGCGGGTGACGTCGGCCAATCCATTAATGCGTAAGCTCAGGTCGCGTCGATTGGCCAAGTAAGGGATCACGTAGGTCGTTCCCCCTCCCGTTTCGAGGTAGGAGAGCCGCCCCCACAAAGTGTAGGTTTGATCGCGTCCTCCGACGTCGATGCGGTGGAGGTCAAGGGAAAGGCGGGGACTGGCTTTGAAGGTGCCCTGTGGGTTGTTGCTGCCCAACCTCTGGACTTCGAGTCCCCCGCCGTAACCTAAGGTCCAACGGCGGCTTTCATCGACCGCCACCAGGACGGTTTTCTCCGTATCCGAGCTGGGCACACCCTGGGGAGCGATTTGAACCCGGCTGAACATCCCTAACTCATATAGATGGCTTTGCGACTCCGCGACGTTGTCCTGGCTCAACGGCTGACCCTGATGGATAACCAGTTCGCGGCGGATAACGCCCAGACGGGTATGTTCATTTCCCAGCACGACAATGCGCCGGATTCGTTCTTGTTGCCCCAGCTCAGCGCTGAAATTCACATCGACTTGATGTTGTCCTTCGACTGGCGATGTGCGCCAATTCACTTCGGCCTGAGCGTATCCGAGGTTGGCAAGATAATCAGAGATCGTATCGCGATCTGCCGCCGCCCGTCCTGGGGAATAAGGCCGGACTGGCTTGGTCAGCAGTGAAGGCCAGAGGGCCCTTTTCATGTCGCCTGAGATTCCAGTAAACGCGACTTGGCGGACCGTCGTCTGAAGTCCCTCTTCGACCAGGAAGGTGACAAACAAATGCTGGGCTTGGTCGCGGTAATGATCGTTCAAGCGAGGGGTGACTCGGACCTCCAGAAAGCCTTTTGATTGATAGAGGTTCGTCAGCGTGGTCAGCTTGTTCTCCAAAAGGGTGCGGCTGTACAGTGGGGTGCGGCTGATAAGCCCCTGGGCAGGTCGGGAGACGGCTGCCATGAGCTGCGCAGTGGGAATGGCTTGATTGCCTTCGAAACCATATCCCTCAAATTCTCCGGGTGTGCCCAAAGTTGCCTTGAAGGTGAGCTCCAGCGTTTGAGAGTCGGCGTGGAATTCTTGCGTCGGCTTCACCTTGGCAGAAAAGTAGCCCCGTTCCTGAAAGTAGTCTTCCAGGATCCGGCTGCTTCGCGCCAATGAGGACGCATCCACTACCCCGTCTCGATAAACGGGCAGGAGTGATTTCAATTTCGAGCGTGAGATCCTGCCGCCCTCGAGACGAGCGCGAAGTCCCGAAGGGATGAAAGATTCGAGCTTAGAGGGCAAGGGTCTGACTTCCTCGACGCCCACGCGAAACAAGGGGCCGCTTTCAATCCTTACCAGCAACTTTTCGGTATTGAGGTTAGCGTCATAGTCGCGCTTGAGAACACTCACCGTCGCCTGAAGATGATTGCGCGATTCGAAGAACTGGCGGAGCTTCAACAAACCCCGTTCGACGCGCGCCGAGGTGAGTTGGATTCCGTGATGCCAGCCGGCTACTTTTGCAAGCTTTGCCGTGGGAACTCCGGGGTGGCCCTGGAATTCCGCGCCGCTGAAGCGTGCGGGCTTTCCTGCAAATACCGAGAAGATCGTCTCCGCCTCCAGGGTGGCGGGGTCAGGGCGGACGCGATATCGGACAATCGCACGGTAGTACCCGTTCGAAGCCAGCATCTCGGAGATATGCTGCTTGGCCGCGATAAGAATATCGTCCGAAATGGGCTCTCCCAGCCGGAGGCGCGTAGAAGTCAGCAGAACTCGAGGCTCCATAGCGCTTGGAGTTCCCTCCACCTGGACAACTCCCACAAAGTACCGCGCCCGCCCAACGAATACTAAGTGGACCCCTCCCTGGCCCGGCTCGCCCTCCGCCCGCAACTCAGCAAAGCGGCCCGTAGCGTAGAGCCTCTTCAGACTTACGCTGATTTTCGCGGGGTCCAGAGGCTGGCCAATCTCTTGCGTGACAACACCCGGGAAGTCAGTCATCGACAGGTGCGCGTCGCAACTGAGCCGGATATCCAGCACCGGCTGTCCCCACAGGTCGACTCGGTAGTCAGAGACCTGTGCCCCTGTAGACTGTGGAAGGGCGAGCCAAAGCGCAATAGCAAGGGTGAGCTTCACAGTCATTCGCATTGGTAGTCATTCCCGCGAAAGCGGGAATCCATTTCACAATCCCCCCCTATCACTGGCTTCCCGCATTCGCGGGAATGACTGCGAACGGATTGCGGGAATGACTGCGAACGGAACTCCATGCGCCGCCAAACTATTATACTTCTCTTCTCCTCATTATAGGTTTGCCCAGCGCCGCGCTTAACAGGTCGTTCTGCGGGAACCCCTGCCCAAGATGTTGGCGAAATCCTTCGGCCCAGGGGAGATCGACAAGCGCTCCCGTCCGGGCGGCCATTTTCCGCATGCTGTCCGCGGGGCCGGAAAGTCCCTGTTGTGACTTCAACCAGGCTTGCTGGCTTTCGTGGCACCCCAGCATCTTCTCCTTACGTTCCAGGGCTGCATCGATGTTTACATAGATGCTCGGAATAACCTCCTTCCCCAGAATGTCGGTGAAACCGGTGGGCTGGGCGTAATAAAGATGCGGTATCGCTTGGGTCGGCTTGGCGGGATTTCTCACGCCGGTGCGGAAATTGGGAGCCATGGCGCCGAAACAGGCCGTCTGGCACAGGAGACTCGTGATTTCGTGGTCAAGCATGTAATCCGACGGCGAATGGGTGAAGACCAGAGCGGGATCGACGCGGCGGACTAGTTCCATTACTTTGCATATTGTCGGCCGATCGTAAACGACTAGCAGGTCCTTCTCCTTCAGGCTAGTGAATTCTGCGCCGAGCATGGCAGCGGCTCGCTGTCCTTCCTTCAAACGAACCCGGGAAATCTCGCGTGGGGGCAGAATGGTGCTTCCGCAATCGCCCGCCGTCATCGTAGCGACGTGAATTTCGGCTTCCCTGTCGGCCAGAAGGAATAAGGTGCCTGCGCAAAGGAACTCTGCATCGTCAGGGTGAGCGAATAGTGCCAGCACTCGAAGCTGTTTGGACATGAGGGTAATAGTTTAGCAAGTTGAGAGTCGAGGAGTCGAGACATCTTGCGGCACTCCGAGCGGAGGTCCCCCCTCCCCCTGCCGCCGGTGTCCAGCCAGAGATATGGGACACGTTTGGCCCTCCGGGAGAGGGCGTCCCGCTCCGGCGTTTTCATCAGCCGGCGCGGGACGCGTGAGGGGGTTTTACGCGAATGTGCAACGGTCGTTACGCACAGTCCCCTAAGCAGCCTTAAACGAAGCAGAAAGGCGCATCTTCCCCCAGGTGATCTCGAGGACGCCCGTGCCACCCTGGTCGGCGAGTTTTATGGTGACCATCTCGACCGAATCGCTTGTGTCCTCGATGGTCAGCGGGACTTCCGCGATCTTTGCGCTCGGATCGTACGCGAAGACAGATTTGCTCGAGAATACCAATGTCCATTTCCCGGGCGCGTCTAAGCGCGCCAGCAAGATATGCTTGCCCTTAGGCACAATTGTTCCGCCGAAATCCAAGTCCTTATCGGATTCAAGCGTCGTGGGAGCGTCGGCGCCGATGCGCCAGAGTTGCCCCGGTTTGATCTGAGCGAGCATGTCGCGCCCCCGCAGTAGGGGGCGTCCGTAGTCGATGGTGACGTGCGCGCCGCTGATGGTGGCCTTCACATTTCCGCGTTCGGCCCCGTGCGCCATGCAGGGGCTGGTCATCAAAACGATAAGCGTCGCCGTGGCGATTGCGACTGAAGTTGGGCCAATCTTCCTCATAGCGTTGTCTCCTTGGATTGAGCTGTCAAACTAGCCTTTTCAGCCTGCTTGAATAGCCTGGAATGGAACTCGAGGGAAAAGTGCAGGTATTGATGTAAGTAGTCCCAACCATGACCTCCGGGGCGGATGGCAAAGGTATGCGGGCAGTTCTTCTGGGATAGGATGTGGTCCAGAAGTTCGGCCCCTTCATTGAAACCGTAGCGGTCGTGGTCGCCGCAATCGAAGTAAAGCGCCAGGTGGGGGAAGCGCTCCGGGTGCTCGGCTAAGGTCAGAGGGTTGTTGGCCTCAAAATAGCTCTCATTAAGGGGCGACCCGAAAGGCTCCTGCAGCACCCGTGCGTAAAAGCCCCAGCGGCCCTCGGTGGGGAGCGGATCCGGAAACTTCGGCAGCAACGCCGCGCTATGCGCGCTGGCCGACCCAAACACGTCAGGATGGCGCATGGCAAGATGAAGCGCGCCGTAACCGCCCATGGAGACTCCGCTAATCCCCCGCTCGCTGGGGACGGCCAGGGTGCGATACTTGCGGTCGATCTCGGGAATGAGCTCTTGAATGAAGAAATCCTCGTAGCGTTCGCGGTCGTCTTGTGAGTTGACGTAAAAGGTACGGCCTCCCGCAGGCAAAACCACAATGAAGTTCGTAAGGTCGTCCTGCGCGGTGAGACTTTCCCAAATCTGCTCACCTCCCCGGTCCAGCCAACTGTGTTCATCTTCAAAGAGGCCGTGGAGGAAGTAAAGGGTTGGATAACGCTTGTTGGGGGATGAATCGTAGCCGGGCGGAAAAGCCACACAATAGCTCACGGAGTTCCCCAAAATTGCGCTGGAAACAGATGCACACTCGACCTTGGCAGAAGTTTCCGGCTGAGGTCGAGCCGATAACCTGCGCGCGCTGCCAAGAACAAAGGCAGCCGCAAGAATACACAAGCACACTTTCGGGTGAATGCACCGTACGACGTTGGTCATTATTTGAGCCTTGTACCCTTTAGGAGCTCCGAGACACCCCATCAATTATTCTGACGCTGCAAAGGCCGGGAGTCAAGCTGGAGCAGACGACAGGCGAATCTCGCAGGCAAAACAGGTGCGTGGCGCGCTAACCTAGTAGCGAATTAGCATTCCCCGTCGCGTCAAAATGGGCGGAATGAGTTCCTTCCAGTAATCCCCAGCATTTCAGGCCTGCGGCCTCGCGAGCCAACGAAGCTGAGATGGCAATTCGATCCAGGCTCAGCGTGTTACGAATCCAAACGATCCGCTGTTCCGCCGGCTCCGGACTGCCCAGATGGCCGAGGCTGAGATCAAACGCTTCGCGGTCCGAGGGCAAATGGATAGGTAAGAGGCCGCCCCGTGGATTCAGGGCCGTACGCGCGTTCAGGTACGTTTTTTCGAAGTCGATCTTGCGATAAAGACGTTCGTGAATGACATCCGCGGAGCCCATGCCCACCGCGTTGCCGCCACTTTCCGGGGTAAGGTCGCGAACATAGATCATGGAGATCGCAGGTGCTTCTCCTGGTGGCAGTTCCACCCCCCGCCCAATCACCTTGGTGTCCATTCCCGTTCCGCTAATGTTCTTGCCCATTTCATCCACCACCAGCATGTGGAAGGCTGGAAATGGAATGCGTGGCACCAGGGTGCGAGCCAGTTCGAGGGTCGATTCCTCCTGCCTCACGAGGTCTTCGGGCAGCGCGGCGCGGGCGAGGGCAATCTGGTGCAGTTCGTTCTCCACCACTCCCACGCCAAAGAGAATCTTTCCGCTGGCCAGGACTTTTCCCGAAACGCTGCGAATGGTGGTTTCAAACCCGTATTTCCAACTCTGCCGGTGACCCTCGCGGGCTCCCTCCAGCTTGCCCATGCCAATCGTCATCATCTTCAACACGCCGCTCTCAATTTTCCCTGAAAAATCGGTGTGCGGCTTGATGCGGTTCACCACCACCACCCCATCGGACTCCCAGGCATTCCGATCAATAAAAGCATGGAACCCTTCCGGTGTTGTTCCCAGAAGCACGGCTTCCATTGAGGATCGGATCTCGACTCCCATGGTGGCTTCTGTAACGCCGTATCCCTCGAGGATTTTGCGCTGCCCCTCCGCAGTTCCTCCTCCGTGGCTACCCATTGCGGGGAAGATAAACGGCGAAGCCCCTTGCGCCTTCAGCCAGCCGCACACGGTGGCCACAATTTCGCTTAAGCTGGCAACACCTCGGCTCCCCACGGCAACGGCGATGCGCTTTCCCCGCAGCTTTGCGGCGGGTAGGCTCAGTCCGTCCAGAGCCTCCCGAACTGACCCACTTAAATCATCAAGCTTGGGAAGGCCAGGTTCCGTCCGTTCCAGGAAATAAAAGCTCGCGAGTGGAAGATGTCCGTTGGTTGCGGTATCCATGAATAAAAGTTAGCGCGCCGTTCGATGCTCGTCAAGGAGTCGCAGCGCGGGCGTCGACCCTGCTGTCGCGCGGGCATCGCGCCCGCGCTCCGCTGTTCGCACGCACTACCCCTTTCGGTTCGTAGGGCTGAGTCCCTGCGTCGGCCAAGCGAAATCTCTAAACTCACCCGTATAGTCGAAGCTGCCAGGAGCAATTGGCTGATCGGGCTCCACCGCAATTCCCGCCTTGCGGACCTGCGCCAGGGCCTCCGCTTCGTGAATCCGCGAGGCGTCGTATTCAATCGCGAGGCGCCGGCCGTCAATCGAGAGCCCGCGGATGCCATAAACAGTGGAGAGGCGGTTCAAGCTCTCGAAGTCCTTTGGACCCAAGTTCTGCTTCATGTGATAACGTGTGGTTAGGAACGTCATAGGGGTGAACCTCGAAGATTAGTCATTGGTCAGTTGTCCGTTGTCCGTCGTCCGTTGCAGAACACCATCAGCGCGGTATTTTGTTGCTACGCACCACTGACAACGGACTACTGGCAACGGACCACGGACCACTGACAACGAACAGCCTTCCCTCCTAAAGCTCAAGTCTCCGCAGCCTCAGCGCATTGCTAATCACGGACACTGAGCTGAACGTCATGGCTGCCGCCGCGAGCATGGGGCTCAGCAGCAATCCCAGCACCGGGTAAAGCACTCCCGCCGCCAGCGGCACTCCAAGAGTATTGTAAACCAGCGCGAAAAACAGATTCTGGCGGATATTGCGCATGGTGCCTTTGCTCAACCGGCGCGCCCGCACGATTCCGCGCAAATCTCCTTTCACCAATGTGATCCCGGCGCTCTCGATAGCCACGTCGGTCCCGGTCCCCATGGCAATGCCCACCTGGGCCAATGCCAGGGAGGGGGCATCGTTCACGCCATCCCCGGCCATGGCCACCACGCGTCCTTCCGCCTGCAAGCGTTTGATGACCTTGCCTTTCTCTGCCGGCAGAACTTCCCCCTCGAATTCGTCGATGCCCAGTTCTCGCGCCACGGCCTTGGCGGTTCTGCGCGTATCGCCGGTGAGCATGACAATGCGCATCCCATCCTTCTGCAATAGCCGCAAGGCTTCAGGGGCGGACGATTTGATGGGATCGGTCACCGCCAGCAAGCCGCAGGCTAGCCCGTTGACGGCCATGAAGACGACCGTCTGGCCCTTGCCTCGAAGTTCGGCGCCCTTGGCATCCAGTGGCCCCACGTCGATCTTCAGCCTTTCGAAGAGCCGGCGGTTTCCCAGCGCCAGAGCTTTGCCTTCGAACTCTCCCACCACACCCTCACCGCTGAGGGAACGGAATTCCCGGGCTTCGCCAAGTCGGAGTTCTCTTTCGAGCGCCTCGGCAACGATGGCCGCGGCCAGGGGATGCTCGCTGCCTCGCTCCAGAGTTGCGGCCAGGCGAAGCACTTCCGCCACGTCCCACCCCGGCAGAGGATGAACGGAAGCCAGGCGCGGTTTTCCCTCCGTGAGCGTACCGGTCTTGTCCACCACCAGCGTGTCCACTTTCTCGAGGACCTCGAGCGCCTCTGCGTTCTTGATCAAGACGCCCGCCAAGGCGCCGCGCCCCGTCCCCACCATTATCGACATCGGGGTGGCGAGTCCCAACGCGCAAGGGCACGCGATAATCAGCACCGCCACCGCATTCACCAGCGCATAAGCAAGCCGCGGCTGAGGGCCCACGCTTGCCCAGACGATGAAGGTCAGCACGGAAATGAACACTACCGCGGGAACAAAATAGGCAGAGACCACGTCCGCCAGGCGTTGGATGGGGGCGCGGCTTCGCTGCGCTTCTGAGACGAGCTGCACAATGTGCGCCAGCAGCGTATCGCTGCCCACGCGCTCGGCCCGCATCAGAAAACTTCCGGATCCGTTCACGGTCCCGCCCGTCACGCGGTCTCCAACCCGCTTCTCGACGGGGATCGGCTCCCCCGTCACCAGCGATTCATCAAGGGAGCTCGAGCCTTCGAGGATCACGCCGTCTGTCCCCACCTTTTCACCGGGACGGACGCGCAGCCGGTCGCCCACTGCAAGGCGGTCGAGCGGCACGTCCTCCTCGCTGCCGTCGTCGCGCACAACGCGCGCCGTCTTAGGCGCCAGCCCTAACAGCCCCCTGATCGCGCTGCTCGTCTGGGCACGGGCGCGAAGCTCCAGCACTTGTCCCAACAGAACCAGGGTGGTGATCACTGCCGAAGCCTCGAAGTACACCGGAACTTGCCCGCCCGCACTGCGAAACGATTGGGGAAAGCCGCCGGGCACGAGAACCGCGGCCACGCTGTAAAGATACGCCGTGCCCGTGCCTACCGCGATTAGGGTGAACATGTTCAGGTGACGATTGATGAGCGAGGCCCAGCCGCGCTCAAAGAACGGCCATCCTCCCCAAAGCACCACAGGCGTGGCTAGCGCAAATTGCACCAGGCTGAGCAGGCGCGAGGGGAAGGCGTGCTGGAGGGGCTGCCGCGGAATCATTTCCGACATCGCGAGCAGAAAGACCGGAAGCGTCAAAGCCAGGCAAACCCAAAATCGCCGTCTCATCAACGCCAACTCGGGGTTCGCTTCCTCTGTCACATTCAATGTTCGCGGCTGGAGCGCCATGCCGCAGATGGGGCAACTTCCCGGCTCGTCACGCACCACTTCAGGATGCATTGGGCATACATAATTGGTGCGGGTAAGGGCGATTGTGGTCCTGAGCGGCTCGAGCGCCATGCCGCATTTCGGGCACGCGCCGGGACCCTGCTTGCGCACCTCAGGATCCATAGGGCAGGTGTACACCGCTGTCGCCCCCGCACCGTAGGGCCGAACGGCGTTCGGCCCCGGGCGAGCGCCGCTCGCCCCTACGCCGGAGGCTGCCGCAGCTCGGCCGCTGCTCAGATATTGGCTTGGATTAGCGCGGAAGTTTTCCAGGCAGGAAGGATTGCAGAAGAAGTATTCTTGCCCTTCGTGTACATAGCTGCCCACCGCATCCTCGCGGCTTATCTCCATTCCGCAAACGGGGTCGACAACGGTTCCGCTCGCCGAGGCCGGATGAGCCGTCCCCTCGCGGGCGCTTTCTCGATTATCAGTTTGCCCTTTCATCGCCTTCCTCTATCATAACCCAGCGGCTCTCCACCCGTTGTTACTGATAACTGAAAACTGACAACTTGTATAATATATTTGACTTTTATGAAAATCTGATATATTGTCGCTAATAAGCGACACCATATCAAGCGCCGATCCAGCTTGTCGCTTATATCAGCCATGGCTATAAATCTTTATGGAACGGTTTACTTCAAGGACGCGCTGGCCGGAACTCTGGAACAAATTCCGGATGGTAGGTACGCGTTCACGTATGACCCGGCCTATATTGAGGCAGGCCAGCCGCAGATCGCACACACGCTCTTTCGTCGCTTTGCCCCCCATTATTCCCGCGGTCTACACCCGTTTTTTGACAATCTTGTGGCGGAAGGCTGGCTTGCCAGAGCCCAGGCAAGGGCCCTAGGTATTCGGGGCGATGACCGTTTCGCGCGCCTGCTGGCGTTTGGGGAGGATTGTCCCGGCGCTGTTTCGATAAGAGACCCTCGACCCCTGCGGGCGCCCGATTTGGACGTCGGCACTCGCGAGGAGATTGCGGCTCTTGCTAATCGCGCCTCGATCTCGGGCGTCCAGCGGAAGCTGTTTGCTGTACGTTCCGCCCATGGTTTTCGCCCTGCAACAGCAGGGGAATTGAGCACTCACATCGCCAAGCTTCCCTCACTGAGTCTGGGCGAGCTCGTGGAACTGGAATATCTGACGACAGTCGCTGCAACCGCCCTTTTGCCGGATGATGTGGTCGTTGAATTGGAGATTGCGGAGGTCGAGAACATCCAGGGCCGGTGTTTACTCGTGCGGCGGTTCGATCGAACTCCATCAGGAGAGAAGATTCACTTCGAAGAATTCAATCAACTCTTGGATCGCCCCACTGACGCAAAATACGAAGGCTCCTACGGCGAGATGGCGATGTTTATCCTCCGCCATCAACAATCCCGTCGCGAAGAAGATGTCGACCGGCTCTTTCGGCGAATCCTGGTCTGCATTCTTCTCGGGAACAATGACGCGCACATGAAGAACTTCGGCCTCCTCTACACAACTGAGGGGGGCCGCTTGGCGCCGTTCTATGATGTGCTGGCCGCGGCGCTTTATCCGGAATACAAGGGTTCGCTCGCACTACGTCTCGGAGCCGGTAAGAATCCGCTCGATTTAGCCTCACTCGGGCCAAAGCATCTGAGCGCCCTGGCTGAGTCATTGGAGTTAGGCCGGAACGCCCTGAAGCTCGCGGTCGCTGATTTGAACCGGCGCTTGCCAGCCGCTATGCGCGCCATCGAAGAGTCAGCCCATGGAAGCAACGCGCTGAAGGAAAAACTGATCGAGTTCATGAGGAAACGATGGAACGGAACATTCAACTCAATTGGGAAGCCATAACGCAAGAGGCACGGAGACGAAGGAAGGCGCGAGGCATGACCCAGCTTCACCTTGCAGCTCTTGCCAAGGTTAGTCGATCCACCGTTGTCCGATTTGAGCTGAACCGCGGGGATATACAACTCTCGTCCGCACTGCGAATCCTCAGCGTTCTGGACATGGTGGAACGCAAGCAGGAAGGGAATCTGCTTCTTAGGCGAGAGGGCCAGACGCTGGATGCGCCTATCGTCGTCATGTTTGCTCCGAATATGGGCTCAGGGGGCGCACTGGAACCGAAACGCTTCGGTAGCCTTCAAGACCTTTCATCATTCCTCGAGGAACTGAAGATCGACCCTGCGGCACAAAGACTTGCCATCGCAGACCTTGAGCGGACCGAGACAGCCACTATTCCCAATCTCCTCCTGGCAAAGGCCGAGCTTCAGGAGCTCTGGCCGACTCAATTCTCCGAGAAGTCTCGTGGGGGGGCGTGATCTGAACCCTACGCGTGTGTCCGCAGGGGGAAAAGTGGGAGGACACCCGTAGGATCAGTTCGTGTCGTATATAATAGACATCGTGTTTAGCCCTCTAATTATGACCACTAAAAGCAACATAAGATGAGGCATCCATTGCAATTGTCGCATGGATCAGTCATTGAGGGTTTCAGCGCGGTTAATTGTCACTTCTCTCGGGACCGTGGGCTCCTCCTTCGATAACGAGCTGGAAAACGTGCACCTGAATCCACTTGGCAGAGCGCTGGTGATAGGTCCGGAAGATGGGCGGTGGTCGAGTCGCGACGGTTTTGGTTTGGACAAGGCAACGGTAACGGCCAGCCCCATCCAAATTGGCGACATGCGATTGACGCTGGGGTATCGGGCATGAGAATATCCCATTCGAAGGGAGAGTCTGGAATGAACATAACGGCGAGTAGCCTCAATTGTGTGCAGGTCGGAGACGGTTGGTCTGCCCTTGAGACGAGCGGCCCGAACGGAATGTGGACGGCCCTTGCACCAGCCACGCCGAGAGCTGGACAGACTCAGGTGAAGATGTGGCTGAAGGGAGTAACCATCACAGGGGCTGTGACGACCGCCGACGCCAACGCCAATGCCTACCCGGAGTTGCCGGGACCGGCGAGCCTGTATCGAATGGGTCTGATCCAGATCATCAAGAAGCTGCCCGTGATGGCGGCCCGGTACGAAGGGTATAAATACCGGCGGTGGTTGCAGAGAACAATCCCTTTCTTCGACAGCAGCGGGGTGGATGCCTCACCGTGGTACAACCTGGGGACTCGGGCCGACCTGGCCACGGGAGTGAATGTTCAAGTCACGCTCCAAGACTATCCAATAACGACCGCCAATGTACGGTTCGATGCGACTCCGGCTTCGGGCCGAATCGAGGAATTGCAGAAAGCCCTTGATTTTGACGTTTTTCTTGCTGTTGCGCACAAGACCGCGCGGTACAAACAATCCGGTATCCGAATTCTCTGGCACATGACGTGGTCCACGGAGACCCACTTGAAGTTCACTTGGAACGGCGGGCTGAGGTACACGGTGTCGAAGTTTACGCGAACCGCCAGCGTGGCG
>Ga0326728_10015449_pt1 | contig 15876 bp, 15 predicted proteins | sample MB3enrmetagenome_FD_207602 | JGI IMG/M metagenome (GOLD analysis project Ga0326728, IMG submission 207602) | Lab enriched peat soil microbial communities from McLean, Ithaca, NY, United States - MB31MN | ecosystem: Environmental > Terrestrial > Soil > Wetlands > Peat | place: USA: New York...
ATGAGGCAAGGACTTCCGACATACCTTTTGCCGCCTTCTCCGTGTGCCGGGTCCTGCGTAGCGGCCACGCCACGATACTCTCCTACGAGATCCCATCACCCATCCTCGTCGACAAGCATCTAGCCGCCTACTTGCCTCAACCGAGGTCTTATCCCCTCGGCCTCGAGATGATCGCCGAAACAAATTGCACCCTCGATCACGGGGACGGCATAGTGCTCGTGAGTGACGGCGTGACCCAGGCAGGCCTGGGTCACGCCTACAGGATGGGCTGGGGTCTACCCTCCGCATCCGCCTTCATCAACGGCTGCCTCATGCGTGGAACGGACCTCCGCGACGTGCCGGCGCAAATTCTGGAAAGGGTAAAGGACATTTCGGGGTCTACCTATGGCGACGATACCACCTGTCTGCTGCTATCCTGCCGGAAGGCGAGAGTCCTCAACGTCCTCACGGGGCCTCCTTCGAGAAAAGGGAGCGACGGGGAAGTGGTGCGGGAATTCATGGAGATGAGAGGATCGAAGGTGCTCTGCGGTTCGACGACCACCGAGATTTTCTCGCGCGAGCTGAACCGGCCCGCGACCGTCAGAGACGGCGTGTCCGGCGACTACTTCAAGCCCCCCTCCTACAACATCGAGGGTATAGACCTCGCCACGGAGGGGGCTATCACGTTGAACCAGGTTCACAACATCATAGACGAAAAAGAGGAGAAGCTCGATGCCCATTCCTCCGTATCGGAACTCTACCGACTCTTCCATGAATCGGACACGATCAACTTCCTGGTGGGTACGGCGTCAAACCCTGCCCATCGCGCGGTTATCTTCAAGCAAATGGGGGTACTGCCCCGGGAAGCCATCGTGCTTCTCCTGGCTGAGAAACTGAGGAAGATGGGCAAGCTCGTCCGCCTCGAATACCTGTAACGGACGCCCTACATCCCGTCGACCGTTGGATACGTTTACAATTCGAACGAGGCGACATATAATAGTAAGCGTCGTCCTTTCACTATGGCACATGTGATGATTATCGATGACGATGTGATCATGTGCGAGATGCTCTCGAGCATGGTGCACCGGACGGGCCACGAAGCGATCTCTGCGCATACCCTCAGGGAGGGGATGCTTCAGGTCTCGGCAACGAATTATGACATCGTCTTTCTCGACATCCGTATGCCCGACGGATCCGGCCTCGATGTCCTGCCCCGTATCAGAGAGCTTCCCTCGCCTCCTGAGGTAATCATCATGACGGGCTACGGCGATCCCGACGGCGCTGAGCTCGCGATAAAGAACGGCGCCTGGGACTATATCGAGAAGCCGTCTTCCATCAAAGAGATGATGCTCCCCTTCTTGCGCGCCCTCCAGTACCGGGAGGAGAAGAAAGCTCGCATTCCTGCGGTCGCCCTCAAATGGGAGGGGATCATCGGCTCATCTCCCCGGATGCAGGCCTGCTTCGATATCCTCGCCCAGGCGGCGAACTCGGATGCGTCCGTCCTCATTATGGGAGAGACCGGCACGGGCAAGGAGCTCTTCGCCCGGGCGATCCATGAGAATTCTCCGAGGGCGGCCAGGAACTTCGTCGTCGTCGATTGTACCGCCCTCCCCAAAACCCTCGTGGAAAGCACCCTCTTCGGCTATGAGAAGGGGGCCTTCACCGGGGCCGATAAGGACCAGGACGGCCTCATCCGCCAGGCCCACGGGGGGACTCTCTTCCTCGACGAGGTGGGTGAGCTTCCCCTGGTCATCCAGAAGGCGTTCCTTCGCGTCCTTCAGGAGCATCGGTTCCGTCCCGTAGGGTCAAAGAGGGAAATAGAGTCGGACTTCAGGCTCGTCGCCGCTACGAACAGGAACCTCGACGGGACGGTCGAGCTTCGCCACTTCAGGCAGGACCTCCTCTTCCGCCTCCAGACCCTCACCATCGATCTTCCGCCTCTGCGGAGACGGAAAGAAGACATCAGGGAGCTTGTCATGTACCACATGGCGAAGCTGTCGGAGCGCTACGGTGTCGGGACGAAGGGCTTTGCCCCCGAGTTCCTGGACTCGCTGGCCGCCTATGACTGGCCCGGCAACGTTCGGGAACTCGTCAACGCTTTGGAGCGTGCACTCACTGTGGCCCGCCGTGAGCCGACCCTCTTCGCCAAGCACCTGCCAACTCACATAAGGGTGAGCCTTGCCCGCGCCGCGGTAACAAAGGAGGCGCGCGAGCCCCTGAAAGAGGCAGGCAATGCGGCGTCCCCGTTTCCTCCTCTGAAGGCCTTTAGGGAATCGACCCTCCAGGAGGCGGAGCGCCAATATCTCGAAGATCTCATGAGCATCACGGGGAGCAGCATCAAGGAAGCGTGCCGCGTCTCCGGGCTCTCTCGCCCCCGCCTCTATGCACTCCTGAAGAAGCACCGGGTGTCGAGATACGGGTGAGGAAACAAGAAATCGCAGCAGGGCCTTGAGAAAGAACGATCCTCATCGCCTTTCCGAAGACAGAGGTACAACTTCGGTATACAATCTCCTCTCCTCGCTTTAGGCGATCTGTTCGCTGATTGTATACAAAAATATCTAATGAAACGGTTCTCCACGTAGACTATTGTGTTGAAATCCGCCCTATTTCGAGGTATAATGTGGGCAACGATAGAGGAGGAATGCATAGATGAAACTTCGATTTCTAGGGGCGGCGCGACAGGTGACAGGCTCCTGTTACCTTCTGTCCGCCAACGGCGTCCAACTCCTCGTCGACTGCGGCATGCAGCAGGGCGAAGGCGCTGAGAATGGGGGCTCCTTCCCGTTCAGGCCTTCGGAAATCTCCTGTCTTTTTTTGACCCATGCCCATATCGATCATTCCGGACTGATTCCGAAATTGGTGAAGGACGGTTTCAACGGGCAAATCATTACCACAGGCGCCACCGCCGATCTCGTCGAGATCATGCTTTATGACTCAGCCCACATACAGGAGAAAGACACGGAGTGGAAAACGAAGAAAGCCCTCCGGCAGGGTAAAGAGCAGGTCTTCGAGCCGCTCTATACGACGAAAGACGTGGAGGCAGCCATTCCGTTCTTCGTGAAGAAGAGATATGGAGAGACCGGCCACCTCGGCAAAGGATTCAAGTATGTCTTTGTCGATGCCGGCCATATCCTAGGATCGGGCTCGTTCGTGCTCTGGTATCAGGACAGCCCAGCCGAAAAAAAGATAGTCTTCTCCGGCGACATAGGAAAAGAGGGAAATCCGATCATCGCGGACCCCGAGCATATGACCGCAGCCGACTACGTGGTTATGGAATCGACTTACGGCAACCGTATGCACAAGGGAATGAAAGAGAGCATCGACGAGTTGGTCGAGGCGATCAAGGTTACCTTCAAGAGGGGCGGCAATGTGGTCATGCCCACGTTTGCAGTCGGCAGGACCCAGGACCTCCTCTACATCTTGAACGGGCTGGTCCGTGATGGCCGGCTACCCCTCATGGATGTCTATGTGGACAGCCCCCTTGCGAACGAAGCGACCCGTGTCTATCTGTCCCACTCCGAATATCTGGAGGAAGACGCCGAGAAGCTCTCCGCGGTTGTGAGGGGCGACGCCCTGAGACTCCATTTTACCGCCTCCGTCGAGGAGTCCCAGGCTATCAATCGGATAAGATCAGGTGCGGTCATAATGGCGGGAAGCGGGATGTGCGAGGGCGGAAGGGTTGCCCATCATCTTAAGCACAACCTATGGAGGTCCGAGTGTAGCATCGTCTTTACCGGGTTTCAGGCGCGGGGCACCCTGGGCAGGAGGATCGTGGACGGCGCATCCCATGTTCATGTGCTTGGCGAGGAAATTGCGGTAAAGGCCAGGGTGTATACCATCAACGGTTTTTCGGCCCATGCCGACCAAAAGGAGCTTCTCGGATGGCTTTCCTCTTTCGAGAGTAAGCCGGAGGTTTTTATCGTGCACGGCGAGGAAAACGTCGCTCTCGATTTCGAGAAGCTGGTACAAGAGAGGCTTGGTCTCAAGACTCACGTACCCCACAAAGGGGACGAGTTCGACATCTGACAACACGATCACACGCAAGGAGGTAGGTAATGATTCACGGCCAGTCACAGGATTTCTTCAACGCAGCGGATTTTTTCGTGGACCGGAACGTACGGCAAGGCCGGGGCCACAAGGTTGCGGTCTACACGGAATTGCGCAACTACACCTACAACGATATTCAGAAGATGATGAATAAGACGGCGAACGCCTTTCGGGAGCTGGGCGTGCGCGTCGATGATCGCGTCCTCATCCTCATGCTCGACGTGCCCCAGTTCTACGCGGTGTTTTGGGGGGCGATCAAGATGGGAGCGATTCCCATCCCTGTAAACACGATGCTTACACCCGAGGATTATGAGTACTATCTCAACGACAGCCGTGCGCGGGTGCTTGTGATCTCCGAACAGATGCTGCCTTTGGTGAGCCAGATCAAGGGAGACCTCTTATATCTTCGCGATATGATAATTATTTCCGAGGCGAAGGGGGCCCTGGTACCGTTCAGGCAGAAGTACCGCCATGCCCCGGAAACGATAAAGACCGAATTCACCACCAAGGATGACGTGGGCTTCTGGCTCTACAGCTCCGGTTCGACCGGCTCGCCCAAAGGCGCTATCCACTCCCAATACGACATGGTGGTGGCACACGAGGGTTTCGGCCAGGGCGTGCTGGGTATGACCGAACAGGATATCGTCTTTTCGGCCGCGCGCCTCTTCTTCGCATACGGCCTGGGCAATGCATGCTATCTCCCCTTTGGCGCCGGGGCATCTGTCATTCTCAATTCCGACGCTCCCAAACCGGAAGGCGTTTTCGGGCACATCGAAAAGTTCAAAGCCACTGTCTTTTTCGGCATCCCGACCCTTTACGGTCAAATGCTCGAGTACATGGAGAAACTGGACAAGGAGAAAGGTACCAAGCCCGATCCCAATGCGCCCCACCCGCTTTCGACGGTCCGCCTTTGCTTCTCCGCCGGCGAGGCGCTGCCTCCGGAGATCCTCAACCGCTGGAAGGCCCGCTTCGGCCTCGAGATTCTTGATGGATTGGGTACGACCGAAATGCTTCACATCTTCATATGCAACCGGCCGGGCGACGTACGGCCCGGCTCCACCGGAAAACCCGTGCCCGGCTACGAGCTGAGGCTGACCGACGAAGAGGGAAGAGACGTTCCGGACGGGGAGATCGGGACACTCCTTGTCAAAGGCGGGAGCGCCGCTCAGCAGTACTGGCGCAAACGGGAGAAGACACGCCTCACCATGCAGGGCGAATGGATCAACACGGGCGACAAGTATTACACGGACAAGGACGGCTACTACTGGTGCGCGGGCCGGGGTGACGACATGCTGAAGGTCGGCGGCATCTGGGTATCCCCTGTCGAGGTCGAGAATTGCATCATGGAGCACCCTGCCGTGATGGAAGTTGCCGTGGTCGGCCACAACGACGAGAAGGGACTCGCCAAGCCAAAGGCTTTCGTGGTACTGAAAGACGGCAAAAAAGGATCGGCCGATTTGGAAAAGGAGATCAAGCAGTGGGTCCTCGACCGGATGGCCAAGTATAAGTATCCCCGCTGGATCGAGTTCGTCAAAGAGCTTCCGAAGAGCTCGACGGGCAAGATACAGAGATTCAGACTGCGGTAGCCGATACGAGAGGTCGGGCGCATTCGGGCCGGGATAGGAGGCCTCATGCGCCCGACCTCTTTTGGGCACGGAGCTAGAGCTGGACAGATCCAATTCTTTTGGGGTATAAGAATATCATGAAGGCAGAGATACGGCTATTCGCAAACTTCCGAGACTTTCTTCCCGAGGGTACCAAGGGGTTTTCGTACTTCATGTCCTTCGACGGAGAAAAGACCATCCACGACGTGATCCATGAGCTTAAACTCCCCGACGACATTCCGCGCATCATCATCGTCAACGGCATCCATGCGGAACCCGATCACGTAATAAAAGACGGGGACGTGGTAAGCCTCTTTCCTCCACTTGCCGGAGGCTAATCTTTACTAAAGGGAAGCACTCGTTCCCGTCTCTTCAAGACTTCGACGACTTCTTTTCTTTCTTTGCCTCCCTTTTCTCTTTCAGGGTCTTGGTGGGCTGTTTCTTCGTGTCCTTCTTTCTGTCCTGTGTTTTTGCCATGCCTTCGCTCCTTCTCCGTGGCGTTCCCTTATACTACCACAAAACTGATTTCTCCTTAAGCACGAATATCGGTCTTAAGAAGACCGGGTGTGCCGGCCAATCGCGGGAGGCGCCAATCATTCCGAGCGGAGCGAGCATTGAGGGGGAGGCTCCGGGAGGCCGGCCTGTGAAGGGGAGATCGCTATCCGGCGGTCCTCCGAGCGGAGCGCGCATTGTGGGGGAGGCTCCGGTGGCTTTGCCTCCGGAGGGGGCGACGCTAGCCCCATTGATTGCAGGCTCCCGTCACCCTGGTTCCTTCCGCGGCCCGGGCCGTGATATAATCCTGAAAATTGTGAAGGGGGGGCTTGCCGGATGGAACGGAAAAAAGAAGCGCTTTCGTGCTTTGAAAAAGGCTTTAACTGCTGCCAGTCGGTGCTGTGGGCGTACGCCCAAGACTTTGGCCTGAGCAACGAGACAGCCCTCAGGCTGGCAGGGGCGTTCGGCGGAGGTATTGCCGGATCGGGAGAAACGTGCGGAGCAGTGACCGGCGGCCTCATGGTCATCGGCTTGAAGCACGGAATGACCGATCCTCAGGACCGGCAGGCAAAGGAGGGGAGCCGCGAGCAGGGGAAGAGGTTCATGGAGGAGTTTACAGCCCTCTTCGGCTCGACCAAATGCAGGGACTTGTTGGGCTGCGAGCCGGGGACCAAAGAGGGAATGGAGCGCGCACTCGCCCTTGGTCTTTTCACGACCCTCTGCCCCGATTTCGTCGGACGTGCCGTGGAGCTCCTGGAAGAGATGGCGTAACGCACCCATCTCGAAGAAGGGGGATCACTCGCTTTTTGACCTTCCCGACTTTTGTTGCGCAGAGTCGGAACAGTTGTGCTATAATAGCGCCTATAAGGCTAATAATGGACGGAATTCGAGAACCCGCAGTGAGCGGCACGTTCTATCCTGGCAACCAAGAGGTACTCCGGGCGGATGTCAATGGATACCTGAGCAAGGTACGTCTCCATGAACCCGAAAGCGCGGTTATCGGTCTGATCTCTCCTCATGCCGGCTACATGTACTCCGGGCAAACGGCGGCTTACGGGTACAAGGCGATATCAGGAAAAAGCTTCGACACCGTGATCATCGTGGCCCCCAGTCACCAATCCTTCTTTCTCGGGACGGCCGTTCAGGAGAAGGGGGGCTACAGGACCCCGATGGGCGTCGTCCCGATTGACGAAGAGCTCGCGAGCGCGTTGATAGGGAAAGGGGATGCGATTCACGCGGATCCAAGGGTCCATCGCTCGGAACATTCCATAGAGGTCCAGCTCCCCTTTCTTCAGACCGTGCTCGGGGAATTCAAGATAGTGCCGCTGATCATGGGTACCTCGCAGGACGCTGAGGCTTCGCGTCAGTTAGCCGATATTGTCCACGGGTGCATCAGGGAGAAACAGAAGAGGTACCTTATTTTGGGGAGTACGGATCTTTCTCACTATTATCCGTATGACCTGGCAAAAGAGATGGACAAGGCCGCCATCGAGCTTCTCGAAGCGTTCGACGTGGACGGCATGATCCGGGAGCTTGCCAGAGGGAAGTACGAGGCCTGCGGGGCCGGACCCATAATCTCGACCATGATGATTTCCAGGATGTTGGGGGCCGCCCGCGCCAAGGTCTTGAACTATATGAATTCGGGTGACGTCACCGGCGATATGGACAGCGTCGTGGGATACGTCTCCTGCATTTTCTGTGGTGAGTGACCTTTGAAGGCAGGGAAGGCGGGAATAGATCTCCATTTTTCCGTCGAGGAGCGAAGACTCCTCAAGGACCTGGCGCGAACCTCGATAGAGAAGGTGCTCTTCGGGAGACAGGAAGAACCGCTCGTTGTGCCGGAGACCCTGAAGCAGAAGATGGGGGCCTTCGTCTGTCTTAAGACAAAGGGCGAGCTGAAAGGCTGCATCGGTCACATCAGAGGTCTTATGCCTCTCGACGAGACCGTGAGACAGATGGCGGTGGAAGCGGCGTTCCACGATCCGAGGTTCGTGCCCCTCGAGGAGACGGAGTGGCGGGAGACGGATATCGAGATCTCGGTACTCACTCCGATGAAAAGGATAAGCGACATAGACGAGATCGAGGTGGGAGTTCACGGCATCTACATCGAGAAGGGATTCGATTCGGGGCTCCTTCTACCGCAGGTCGCGACCGAGTATGGGTGGGGCAGACAGGTCTTTCTCGAATATGCGTGCATGAAGGCCGGCCTTCCCCGCGATGCGTGGAAGTCGAAGGAGACGCGAATATTCATCTTTTCCGCTGACGTGTTCTAAAGGAGCAGCGATGATCAACAAGAAAATGTCGATTGAGGACGTGGTGAAGAAGCACCCCGAAACAGTCGCCACCTTCGAGCGCCACGGGTTGGGTTGTCTTGGTTGCCAGGCCGCCCTTTTCGAGAGCATCGAGCAGGGTGCGGAGGTTCACGGCATCGACGTGGATGCCCTCATTGCAGACATCAACAAGGTCGTAAGGCAATCGGACGCGGATGCCGCCGACAGGAGGTAGTTCGTAGACGAATCGATTGCCCTAAAAGCTTCCTCGCAGCAGCAGTCTTTTCATCAATTTGCCTTGGGAATGAGCTATGCTGAAATCATCTGCGGTTATCCTGGCGGCCGGCGCATCGAGGAGACTCGGTTATAACAAGCTCTGCCTCCGCGTAAACGGGGAGGCAGTTATCAGAAAGACGGTCCGCTTCTTCGTAGAGGCGGGGATAGGCGAGGTGGCGGTGGTGACAGGGTTCGAGAGGGAGAGAGTCGAGCGTGAATTGGCCGATCTTCCCGTCTCCTTCTTCCACAACGAGAGGCACGAAGACGGCATGTCAACGTCGATCAAGGCTGCCCTGCCCATAATCTCCCGCTCTGACCGGGTATTCTTCCACCTCGGGGATAAGCCCTTCGTGGAAGGCGACATCATCGCCCGCGTCACGGGGGCGTACGGATCAGGACAACACTCCATCATAGTTCCGGTCCATGGGGGCACCAAAGGCCATCCGGTCCTTGTGGACATGACGCGCCATCTTGAGGCGATCGGATCAATCAAGGGCGAGGGAGGTCTCAGGGACTTCATCGAAGCTCACCGGCCGGACGTGCTTTTCCTCGAAGCGGGAATTGGTACCATTCTTGACCTGGACACTGAAGACGATGTGGAGTCTCTTAGAAGGAGGGGTTACGCCATTGAAAAAGGTTAGGGTGGAGAATGCCGTGGGCCTTGCGCTCGCCCACGATCTTACCGAGATCATTCCCGGCGAGAAGAAGGACGCCGTCTTCAGGCGCGGCAGGATCATAGAAAAAAGCGATATCGAGAGGCTGCTCGACATCGGAAAAGGGCACATATACGTGACGGACGGAGAAGAGAAGGAGATCCACGAAGAAGAAGCGGGACGGCGCATCGCTCTGGCCTCCGTGGACGAAAACGTGGAGATCCGGCCGGCAAAAGAGGGAAGGGTCAACATAGTCAGCAAGATCGACGGCCTCGTAGCCATCGATAGAAAACTCCTCGCCCTGATGAACCGTATCGAGAATGTGGTCTTTACCACGGTGCCGGACGGCTATCCCGTCAAGCGAGGGGACCTCGTCGCTGCGACGAGGATCGTGCCCCTCTATATCTCGGAAGAGCTGCTCGTGAAAGCGCAAACGGTCGGAAGAAATGCCCTGGTAAGGATTCTTCCGTACAGGACCATGAAGGCAGGCCTGGTTGTAACGGGAACGGAAGTTGCGAGCGGGAGGATACCGGACGCTTCATTCCGAGTGGAAGAAAAGCTGAAAGGATACGGGCTCGAGGTCATAGGGAAGAGGCTCGTGACGGATAACATAGAACTCATCAGGGACGCGGTCCTCGGGCTGTCGGAAGAGGGGGCTGACCTTGTGGTGACCACAGGCGGTCTTTCCGTGGATCCTGATGACCTGACGAGAGAGGGGATAGAGGCTACGGGCGCCCGCGTGATCTCCTACGGTGCACCGGTCTTTCCGGGGGCCATGTTCCTCGTCGCAAGACTCAAGGGAAAGTATGTCCTCGGCGCGCCCGCCTGCGTCTATTTCGACACGCACACCATGCTCGATGTCCTTCTGCCCCGGATCATGGCCGGTAAGGCAATAAGCGCCGCCACTGTGCGCAAACTGGCCCTCGGGGGCCTTTGCATGCACTGCCGAACGTGCCACTATCCGAACTGCTTTTTCGGGAAAGGGGCATAAGATGGGAGGACCTACGATTGCCATACGGGGGGCGGGAGAAATGGCCACGGGCATCGCCCATCGCCTATACGCTTCCGGTTTTCGCCGGATTGTTATGTCGGAGATAGCCATGCCCGTCTCGGTCCGGAGAAAAGTCGCTTTTTCCGAGGCTGTCTATGAAAAGGGCATGACCGTGGAAGGGCTCAGGGCAGAGCTTTTCACAGAGCCGTCCGGGCTGTTGGCATTGTGGGACCGGGAGGTCGTAGCAGTCGTGATCGACAAGGAAGGTTCAATCCTGCGTGAATTGAAGCCCCACGTGCTCGTGGACGCCGTCATGGCAAAGAAGCGCAAAGAGCCGATAACGGGGATGGCACGGCTCGTGATCGGGGTGGGCCCCGGGTTCAGGGCCCCCGATGAGGTCGATGCGGTCGTTGAGAGCAACAGGGGGCACAACCTGGGCCGGGTTTACTATGATGGGGAAGCGGAAGCCTACACGGGCACCCCCGGCGAGATGGCGGGACGCACGAAGGAACGGGTCCTCCGTTCGCCACGTGCGGGCCTGGTGCGGACCGTGAAAAGCATAGGCGACGCAGTGCTTAAGGACGACATCATACTCTATGTCGACGACACCCCGGTGAAGGCCCAGATAGACGGCGTGCTGCGGGGTCTCATCAGACCTATCATGGTACCGGAGGGCGAGAAGGTGGGCGACGTCGACCCCCGGGGCAACAGAGATTATTGCTTCACGATTTCAGAGAAGGCTCGGGCCATAGGAGGCGGCGTTCTCGAAGCGATCATGCACAAGCTTTCTTGAGAACGGCCGCGGTGCGGACGTTCCATTGGAGGTCATGGGGGATGGACATTTACGAGGCTGTTGAAGACTATCTTTCGAGAGGAAAGGGAGGCTGCCTCGCCACCATTGTGAAGAAGATAGGGGCGGCCCCCAGGGAAGAAGGGGCAAAGATGTTCATAGGCGACGACGGGCGGTTCTTCGGAACCGTCGGCGGAGGATGCGTCGAGGCCGAGGTATGGCAGGAGGCGAAGCAATGCGCAAAAGCGCAGACCGCCAACATCCTCCATTATCGGATGGACGGCAGGCTTGTGGAAGACGAGGGCATGATTTGCGGTGGAAACGTCGACATCTTCCTCGAGCCCATCCACGAACGATACCGGAGCCTCTACGCCGAAGCGCGGGCCCTGGAGAAAAGGGGGAGGAACGGATTGATGGTTACCCGATTCTCGGGGGGTTCGTTGTCCAAGAGTCTCGTCCTGGAAGATGCCTCCGTTGTGGGAGATGGCATCCCAGACGAGCTGAAGGCCTCCTTTCAGAGCTACACGGACCAAGCGAAGCCCGTCATCGACAATGGAACAATCATCGAGCCTTTAGTCTCCTATCCCTTCCTTTACCTGTTCGGCGCAGGCCACATCTCTCAGCACGTGTCGAAGATTGCTGCCATGGTGGACTTCAACATGGTAGTGATAGATGACCGGCCTGATTTTGCGAACAGGGAGAGATTCCCGGAAGCGCAGGAGATCATTGTCGATGACTTCAGGAAGGTCTTTCAACGCCTCACCTTCTACGGGAACGAGTACGTGGCCATAGTCACGAGGGGTCATAAACATGACGCACTCGTCCTTGAAGAGGTCATGAGAAGGCCGACCCGCTATGTCGGCATGATCGGAAGCAAGAGAAAAAACAGGCTGATCTTCGATCACTTGAAGGCGAAGGGCTTCGAGGAGGCCGCCCTGGCCGCTGTCCACGCGCCCATCGGTCTCGGTATTCGCGCTGAGACACCCCAGGAGATCGCGGTGAGCATAGTTGCGGAGCTTATCGCGGTGAGAAGGAAGGTGTAGCGTTCCTCCCGGAAAAAGGGGATGCATCGGAGGCATGATGATAACCGTCCTGTCGTTTCTGGTTGTTCTCGCCGTTCTCGTAATGGCCCATGAGCTGGGTCACCTCGTCGCGGCAAAAAGGCTCGGCATAAGGGTCGAGACTTTCGCCATCGGATTCGGACCAAGAGTGGCGGGTGTGCGCCGTGGGGACACGGACTACGTGCTCAGGCTCATCCCATTGGGCGGGTACGTTCAACTGGGTGAGGCAGGTCAGCCGGAAGCTTTTTGCCCCGGCTCTCCCCATTACGGGGAGAGACCCCCTCTTGATAAGATAGTCGTCGCATCTTCCGGTCCCCTCGCAAATCTGTCACTCGCCGTTCTGGTCCTCTTCCTTGTCTCTCTCCTCGGGGTGAGCGCTCCCGCATTCATGTCTCAGCCTGCCGCGGTGGGTTGGGTCGCGCCTACGTCTCCCGCGGAAAAAGCGGGATTGAGGAGCGGAGACAAGGTATGCGGAGTCGACGGGATCCGTGTTGCGACGTGGGGGGAAGTAACCCGCCTCCTGCCTCTCTATGAGAAGGATGTCACGATGCGAATCTTGAGGGACGGGGAAACAGAATACCTCACACTCCACCGGGCCTCCCGGATAAATGCCGGCCTCTTTGCGAAAGAACGGATTACGGTGGCGGCGGTTGCCGAGGGGAGCCCGGCGCAAGGCGCAGGCATCCGTGCGGGGGATGTGATCCTCACAGCGGGCGGGAGTCCCGTTGCCGCATGGAGCGCGTTCCAGGCCGCAATTGCGGGCGCGAGGGCCCCTCTTCCCATCGGCATAGAGCGGCTCGGACGATTCTTCGTTGTCCGCATCGTCCCAAAGAGCGATCCCAGGACCGGTAAGGCCTTTGCGGGCATTTCATATAGTCCCCTGATGGAGACAAGGAAATACCCGTTCCCCGCGGCAATGGCAAATGGTTTCTCCACCTTCACGGCGATTGCGGGCGATTCCATCGGCACCTTCCGCGGTATCCTCTCGGGAAGCCTCTCGGCGAAGATGTTGGGGGGTCCCATCGCCATAGCACAGGCGTCCGGGACCGTTGCAAGGAAAGGACTCGTACCTCTTCTTTCCTTTCTCGCCTTTTTGAGCATCCAGTTCGCCATCTTCAACCTGGTGCCCTTTTTCCCGGTAGTGGATGGCGGTCAGATAACGATATTCCTCCTTGAAATGGTGCGCCGCCGTCCCTTGGGAAGGGCGCCGTTGGAATGGATGCTCAAGGTGGGATGGGCCGCGATGGCCGCGCTGATTCTCTTCGTTGCATACAACGACGTGGCGAGGCTGTTCTGAAGGTCTCGCGGGAAGAGGAGTATTGACGGATCGGGCAAGAAAGGAACTTTGTTCCCAACCTCACAAGGGGCTGGCGTCCGTATGACCTCGTGGAAAACGTGGTGAACCATGGAGACCGCCGGGGTAAGGGATGGGGCAGAGCGGTCCTTTAGGGCGGCCCTCATAGACGCCTGGGACCGGAATTGCTGCAAAGTGATGCTTCTCACAGGCAGAAAGAACGAGGGTGTCTATCGATTCTACGAATCAGCGGGCTTCGACCGTCATGCAAAGCAGGCGTTTCTCGCGAAGCCCGGGACGAAAGCGGGAGATGGATAACCCGAAGGGTAGAGGGATGGAAAACCGGCTCGACCTCCAGCTGCGGTTCATTATCGAAATAGACAGGCTGAAGCACATCATGCGGCGCACGCGCCTTTTCGATAACTCCCGCCACGAGAACGACGCCGAGCACGGATGGCACCTGGCCATGATGGCCATGGCGCTCGCCGAATACTCCAACAAGCCCGTCGACGTGAACAAGGTCGTCCGGATGGTGCTGGTGCACGATATTGTGGAAATCGACGCGGGGGACACCTTTCTCTACGACGAGGCAGCGGGCCTGCTGAAAGAGGAGGCGGAAAGGAAGGCCGCGGAGCGGATTTTCGGGCTGCTGCCGGACGATCAGGCCCGGGAGCTGAAATCCCTGTGGGAAGAATTCGAGGCCCGCGATTCGGCGGAGGCCCGGTTTGCAGCGGCTATCGACAGGCTGGAGCCCATGATGCAGAATGCCCTTACCGCCGGCCACGCGTGGAAGCAGCATAACGTCAGAAGAAGCCAGGTCGTGCAGAAGAACAGACCCATTGTAGAGGCCGGGTCGAGAGAGCTATGGAGGTTTGCTGAGAGTTTAATCGCCCGAGCCGTTGAAATGGGCCATCTGGCAGACTAGGGCGGCAGCCAAAAGGGTGGCGCATTCTCCTTGCGCGGCCAGTGCCTTTGTGATACTTTTAATTAATTCCCCCTAAAGGATTGCCATGGCACAAGGATATGTTGTACTGGTACTCCACGCACATCTACCCTACGTGCTCTCCCATGGCAAGTGGCCCCACGGTGTCGATTGGCTCTGCGAAGCGGCCTGCGAGACCTACATCCCCCTCCTCAACACCCTTGAAAGGCTGTCAAAGGAAGGAAGACCGGCTAATTTCACCATCGGGATCACCCCCGTGCTCTGCGAAATGCTCGCATCTCCCCTTTTCAGGCAAGAGCTTAAGGGATACATACGAGAGAAGATAGGGGCGGCGCAGGTTGATGCTGCGTCTTTCGAGGTCGAGGGGCTCCGTGAGCTTTCCCGCCTGGCCGACAGATGGCGGGAGTTCTACGAGGCCCGCCTCAGAGACTTCACCGATACCTTTCGAGAGGACCTTCCCGGGGCCTTCAGCCGCTTCCAGGAAGCGGGTCAGATAGAGCTTATCGTCTCTGCCGCCACCCATGCGTACCTCCCTCTGCTCGATCGGGACACCTCTGTTTCAGCCCAGATAGCGCAAGGTGTGGCAGTCTATAAAAAGTATTTTCACCGGGATCCCAAAGGGATTTGGCTTCCGGAGTGCGCCTACAGGCCCGGGCAACGGCCTTCCGATATCCCGGGTGAGCGCGCGGGGCAGCGCAAGGGCCTCGAGGCCTTCCTCTGCACCCACAACCTATGCTACTTCTTTGTCGACGGCCATCACGTGCTGAAGGAAGAGAAAAGTCGAGGCGCGTACGGGCAGGATGCAGCCCGCGAGCTTTCAATGAGGAAGCGAAGCGCCCCTCCGGGCGGGTATGGAGAGAGGTTCCTGCCCCCCGAGGTCCACGGCAAGGGGGGGGTTGCAGACGAGCCGGGCGACGGGGAAATCGGAGCGGAAGAGCGCAAAGCACTTTACGCCGTGCACAGGACCGGCTCGGCCGAGTCCGGCCAGTGCGCTTTCTTCGCCCGTGACACAGAGACGAGTCTCCAGGTGTGGAGCGCGCAATGGGGGTATCCCGGAGATCCGGCGTACCTTGAGTTTCATAAGAAGCACTCACCCGGGGGCTTGCGCTACTGGAGGGTGACCGACCACAAAGGAGACCTTGGGACGAAGCTCATCTATGACCCGGACAAGGCCGCTGAAAGGACAAAAGTCCACGCGGACCATTTCCGGAGGCTCATGGAGGACAAACTGCGTCGCCACTACGAGGAAACCGGCTCTTCCGGGGTTCTGACCATCCCCTTCGACGCCGAGCTGTTCGGCCACTGGTGGTTCGAAGGAATAGACTGGCTCCATGCGCTCGTGTGCGCTTTTGGCAGGAATTATGCTACAATAGAAAAAGCCTCAACGGTCCTGCAGAACGTACCCCCTTCAGCCGCTGTCGAGCTTTCAGAAGGGTCATGGGGTGAAGGGGGCCATCACTTCATCTGGTATAATGA
>Ga0326728_10015450_pt1 | contig 15874 bp, 25 predicted proteins | sample MB3enrmetagenome_FD_207602 | JGI IMG/M metagenome (GOLD analysis project Ga0326728, IMG submission 207602) | Lab enriched peat soil microbial communities from McLean, Ithaca, NY, United States - MB31MN | ecosystem: Environmental > Terrestrial > Soil > Wetlands > Peat | place: USA: New York...
CCCAGCCGTCCCAAGGCTATAACTTGTTGTTTCTTATCCGCGCTCAAGACATTGGCCATGCTGACGAGAGCTGCTCAATGCCTCGTCAGATTCAATGTCCTGGGTGGGCTTCTCGTTGGCCGGTTTTGGGTGACCGCCGAGGCTCAGGCTGAATACCTCGCCGCCATCGGAAACGTAAGCGAGGAGCAGTGGGAGTGGAAGCCAGCGCCCGACCGCTGGTCAGTGGGCGAGATTGCCGAGCATATTTTATTGGCGGAAAGCGCGCTGTTTCGGGCCGTACAACTGGCCATTCAGTCTCCGCCTAATCCCGACTGGCAAACCAAGACCGCTGGCAAAACCGAATTCATCGAGAAGGTCATGCCGGACCGGAGCCGCAAGGTGTCCGCGCCGGAGCAGTTGCAGCCGCGAGGTCTTCCCAAGGGGGAAGTCATACGGCGGTTCAAGGAAGCGCGGGCACAGACCATCCGGTTCGCTGAAACCACACAGATTCCTCTGAAAGAACATACGTACGACAACCCCTTTCCGGTCTTTAACACGCTGAACGCCTATCAGTGGTTGATCTATATTCCGCTGCACAACATGCGTCATGACCAGCAGATCGCGGAAGTAAAGGCGACGCCGGGATACCCGAAGTAATCTTCAGCCGTCATGCTGAAGGCGCTAATCCCTGACCTCCTGCTCGCCGCCGAAGCGATCAGGTCACCCCGTAAACCGAAACCTGGACCCAGATGCCGGTGGTGCAACGAGGCGATTACGGGGGGCAAGCCGGTATTACCAGGGGGCGGTTCGCAAGTCTCGTGATCGCGAATTTCCGCGCCCATGACTTAAAACCCGTGATCGGCGACGAACAGGACAACCGGGATAACCAGGATGGAGAACAACTCGATGCCTGATCCGTGCGTATACGAAATCTTTCGTATTCCACCAAGCTCATACCGGCTACCGGGAGAAGACGGGCCGAAGTGGAACGTGGCGGAAAGCTTGGATTCGATGGATGATGAAGCCCTTAATCGGACCTACCGCAGTGTTCTTGAGCATCGCGCCAAGCAGTGCCGGGCATAAGCGCCCCAATTTGCGGAGAATGGTGGGGTTCCATATAATCGAGTGGCCGAGGTGGCGCATGGGCAAGAAACGGGATAACGCATCCCTCAAACAAAGCCACGAAGGAACAAGAGCCGTACTCGTATGAGCATCTTTCGGTCAGGGGTCTGGATATGAACACAGCAACCGATACCGAGAAAGGCGTGGGCGCAGTCCCCCTCCTCAATGCCGTGTTCTGCGTTAATTGTGAAACCATCAGCAGCAGCCCGCATGACGCCTGCAGGATTTGCGGAAGTCATTCCTTGATCAACCTTTGTCGGATTTTGGGAGGGATGCTGCGGCGCCAGAATGCACAGTCCGCCGGAGGGCAAGCGCAACCCACCAAGTACAATCTGGAACTCACTGCCAAAGCGAGTGGAATCCCGGCAACCGAGCTGAACTTCATCATCAAGTCGATGACCCGGTTGGCGGAAGCGAGCGACGCTGTGGAATCCCTCCGCATCAACGTGGAATCCGTTTTCGACGCCCAAGGCGTGTTTAGGGCGGCGTGAATTTGTTTTTTCGCAGTGGCTTTCGCAGCAACCTATACGCAATACCACCTGTAGTGAGCGCCAAAAGGCCGTCTTCAGGGTTCGTAGGTACTTCCATTTTTCAGACGGGTTTGCCGCGCACACCTGGGGGATTCTCAGAGCGCGGCCATAGAGCGCGGGTAGCAAGGTGCAACCGGCTCCCGCACGGAACAGCACAGTTCCGACAGCGGCCGGCTCGTTCTGTAGCCTTCGACAAGCGGCAGAACACATCTCTCGTGCAGGTTCAGCCTCGGGGCACGAACCGGAAACCCGAGGCTATTACTCTTTGTGGCAGGCGGTATTGACGATATTGAACGCGGTTCCCTTGCTGACGCCAAACTCCTCGGCGATCTGCGACAAGCTGATGCCCTGGCGGTGACGAGCCAATACTTTATCGCGGTTCACAACCACCCTTGGCCTGCCGCCAACACGGCCGGCTTTCCTTGCCCTGGCAAGGCCGGCAAGAGTTCGTTCACTTATTCGGATGCGTTCCTGCCGGGCAATGCACGCCAAGATCGCCAGAACGCCATCGCGGAATGGTGACTTCCTCGGCCTCGAAAGAGGCGTCGGGGTTACGGGTAAACCATCCGCGCCAAAATTCAACCACCGCTTTCTTGCCTACGATCCGCCCCCCGTCCGGGGCAGGAGATGTGTCCTCAAATACCGTGTCCTCGGTAAGCAGCGCCGCCAAGCCATCAGCATCGCGTCGGCTGAAAGTCAGGTTGAAGCTGTCGATAGCTACGCGGGTTTTCTGCCCTTCCGATTGCTCACTCTGCGTGCTATTCATGTTACACCCCGGCGATCCTTGATTTCTTCCATCTTACCCAGCGCAGAGTGGTCGCGCTGGCAACGGGCGCCGGGTTAAGTGTCCGACTTATCACACCCTATCCAAAAGCACTACACGTGAACAAAAGCTACGAGTTTCAAGTCACGCACGAAAAGCACACCACCGCTGACTACTGGCGTTGGCCTGATCATACGACCACTTGCGCGACTGGCAGACATAAATGTGGGTTGCCTTTCATTCGTCTATCGAATTATTTGTCGCAATGGGGGAGTGAGACGGGTGGGTGTAGTCCCTATATCTACATAATGTGACTACGCAACACGGTTGCTACCTTGGAGCAGTTGTTATTACCTATAATTTTCGGCGTAGCCCGGTGTGACAGTCGTTGCGGTGCTTCAATCGCTATTATGCGGTCGTAAGGTCGGACCTATACGCGAAGTACTAGCACCGCTGGGCCCTTGCGACAAGTACCGATAAATAGTCACAACCTGCATTCCTAATAGCATGTTATCCCGCATCGAACAGCAGTCGCAGTCGATGAGGTCCTGAGAGCCGGCGGCAATCAGCTCCGCCGACCGCAAGCGGGGGCATAGCGATGGAAGCCAAGATCACGGTGCAGGGGTGTACCTTCCGCCATTATAGCCTGGGGTTGGGTTCGATTCTCTTGCTTCCTTTGTTGGGCCTTTCGGCGTGTGGAGGGGCAGTTGGTTCGGCAGCTAATTCCTCCGGCAGTACTGCAGCAGTGCGCATTGTAGTGTCTCCGAGTAGCGTCTCAGTGTTGCCCGGTGGGGCTGCACAGTTCAACGCCAGCGTCACTGGCACCTCCAACACCGCTGTGAACTGGAGTGTAACTGGGCAGGGTTCCGGTAACAGTACGGTAGGAACCATTAATTCGGCGGGTTTGTATTTAGCTCCCGCCGCGGTTCTCAATACCGCTACGATCTTGGTAACTGCTACGTTACAAGCCGACCCTAGCCGTATTGGCACTGCCGCCGTAACGCTTTCGCCACCGAACGGCAATGGAGATGCGCAGACGTTTCCGATCAAGCTGGGTACAAGTGGCGGGAACGTCCATGACCTAACCTCGCTGGCAACAGGTATCAATGTCTGCTGCTCGGGAACCTTGGGATCTTTAGTGCAGCGTGGCGGACAGCAATTTATCTTGAGTAACAATCACGTGCTTGATCGCTCCGGCCAAGGTGCGATCGGAGATCCGGTTTCTCAACCCGGGTTGGCAAATGCGAATTGTAATGCCAGTAGCGTGGCGACGGTCGCGCATCTGTCCCAAGCGGCCCCGTTGCAAACCAGCAATGTCGATGCAGCGTTGGCGCAGATTGTTACCGGCGCGGTAGACCTTTCGGGAACGATATTGGGGTTGGGCTCGGGAAGCGGCACAGACGCACCGCCGGCAGCTACACTTGCCAGTCCCGCTACGGTTCTCGCAAGCGCCGAAGCAGTGGCCAAGGGTGGCGGAACCACAGGACTTACCTGCTCCACGCTAGAATCGATTAACACCAGTGTCCAGGTTGATTATCAGGCGGCGTGCGAGGAAGGTAGTCAGGTCTTTACAGTCACCTTTACTAACCAGATAATCGTCGCAGGCGGCAGTTTTGCCAGCGCAGGTGATTCGGGTTCGCTTATCGTCACGGCGGACACGGCGCAGGCAGTCGCCTTACTTTATGCTGGCACCAGCCAAGGTGCTGTGGGAAATCCGATTACGGATGTTCTAGCGGCCTTGGCCGACCCGCAGACATCGGAAGAGCCGACCATTGTGGGGGGGGCACCGCATTCGGTCGCGTGCCCAGCCAGTGCGGCCACCTACGCCGTGACCGCCAGAAAGAAACTCCCAGACGCGGAGATCGCTCGTGCGACAGCGGCCCAGCAAGCGGCCGCCAGCGAGCTATTGACAGACAGCTCCCTTGCCGCAATCGAAATTGGCGATAGTGACGATGCTCCGGAAGAGGCCGCGCTGGTGATCCACCTAAAGGCGGGTATGTCACACAGCCCAATCCCGGCCCAGATTAATGGCGTACGTACAAAAATCCTGACCACTCAAAGCACGGACCCCGCCGGAACACCGGGGTTGACTTCCACTAAGCACTTGACTGTGGCCGAATTGTCACTCGCCACTGCGGTAAAAAACAAGCATGCCGATTTTCTTTTTCATCAGGCGGGGGTGATCGGAGTCGGAGTGGGCGCGAGTATGGATGCGGCAGGCGAACCAGCAGTGGTTGTTTACCTGGAAAAGGACGTACCCGCAGCTCCCATTCCGGCAACTTTGGACGGCCGCCGCACGCGACTGATCACCACCGACCGGTTCCGGACCTTTGGCTGGCCAGCAAAGGTCGGTTTGCGCTGCCAATTCGGTACGCTACATCTCGCAGTCAACCGTAGCTCGCTTTGAGGCATTTTTCACAAGCCGGCTGGCGGGGCGCGGAATTCCTATTGGAGCGGCGCATGAGCGTGGATCACGGATGGGAGAAATTCTTCATTACCCTGCATTTCGCTGTGGCTAGCCCCGCCTCCCTCCAAAGACGCTTGGCAGAAGTCGTGCAGTCTGTCTGCCGCCTGGAACGAGACAATTTTCCAGACGGCGAAACCTGGGACCGATTTGAGAAGCTGATGGTGGCAACGACGGCGGGAAACAGGAGTGAACTGCCGATTGAGGCAACCACTTCCCGGATGACTGACGACGAAGCTGCCCGTTGGCTTCAGGAAGCCTTTGGAATATGCAACGACGTAGCGGTGGCTTATGGGGCGGAAGCGGCCAGGTTGACGGCCGGACGACGCACGGCCACCAGAACCGCCGTTAAGACTACTTGAGCTTAATCTGTGACGGGCTGCGTGCGATGAACTCGGCAGCCACGGTATTCCCAAATCGTTCCGGTATGGCCTGATGGCTATGCCTTCTGTGCCTTCTTTCTCTGTGCCCACCTCTGCTTTGCCAGGAGGGACAATCGTTTCCGGGCGGCTGCGCTCATGCCGCGGCGAGCAGGAGCTTTCGCAGCCTTAACTTTGGCCGAACGCTTTTTGGCGGCCTCAGAAATTCGCTTCAAACCAGCGGCACTAATGCGGCGTTTCTTACCATGAGCTTTTGGGGAAACTTTACGGCTTCCTGCAGACTTCCCGGCCTTGCGTTGGGCCCAGCGGGCTTTCATCATCATCGATATTCGTTTGCGGGCCGCTGCGCTCATTGAGCGGACACCACGACGTCTTGCCGAAGTAATTGCTGCTGCGCTCACCTGACCCAGGGTTGCCCCATCAGAGCCCAATAACTCCAATGCAGTTATGGCTTGGTTAAGTCGGTCATGTTCACTACGGAGATCGGAGAGAATTTTTTCTATATCCATAGGTGTAGGCTATCCTAACAACTGCCACAGTATTGGTGCAAGCGCAAATAAATATCATATATGGACCGGAGCCTAATCGTGAGCCACTGTTACTTTGCCTCACTTGTCGAGACTCGGCCAAACGTGCCAAAATATTCCCTCTCCCAACTGCAGCCCAGATGATCGAGGTACGTTATGCCCGCTCGATACGTCATCGACAAAGAACGCCGGCTGGTTATCAGTACCGGATGGGGGCGTTTGAGTCTCACTGATATACAGGCACAACGGGATCAATTGCTAAGTGATCCTAATTTTGATCCCGAGTACAATCAGTTAGTAGACGCGACAGCAGTAACAGACTTTGAACCAACGAGCGCCGAGATTAGGTTTCTCGCTCAGCGCAGAATCTTCTCCGGCACATCCCGCCGTGCTTTGGTAGGCTCCAGCCCGCTGATCTATGGGGTAGCACGAGTCTTTCAAGTCCACCACGAGTTCTCGCAAGCACCGTCGCAGGTAACTGTGTTTTACGATATGGCTGCTGCTTTGAGATGGCTCGGAGCTGAAGAGCCCTCAAGGATAGCCGTTTGATTCGAGGTCAGGAATTATCGGTTGGATTGCCACCCTATTCTTTTGCCCCGCGAACTTTGCGACAATCTGCCCGATGAACTCGCCCCGCAGACTGCTAACGCTTATCGCCGCCATCGCCCTGCTGCCCGCCGTCTGTTTCGGCTGGGGCCGCGAGGGTCACCGGATCATCGCCACAGTCGCCGCAGATCACCTCAGCGAACAGGCCAAAGTCATGGTCCAGTCGCTCATTGGGAACAACCACCTGTACTCCATCGCCTCCTGGGCCGACGACATCCGCAGGCAACGCCACGAAACTGCGCCTTGCCATTACGTCAATATCCCGCTCGGCGCCACATACAACGCCAGACAGCCCATCAGTCGGTTCCACCCGTACTACTCGCCATGATAGCAAGCACATTGCCTCTGCAGTGATGGCATTACTCGATGTGCTGGCCAGATTTCGTGCGTGTGGAGAGAAAGTTCTTTCCATTTTCCACCCGTCTCCGTGCAACTAATCTTGTAAGTAGTTGAGAACAGTTAGCGGAAACTTCCAGCCAAATTGGAACGTAAGTTGCTACATGTGGAGTGTTCTCTTTCTCCAGGGGAAAAAGAGGCCCTGGCAATTATGTCCAACAAGTGCGCCAATCCGTCATGCGCTGCCCGCCGCGATTGGAATGGCGGAAAACTTTTCCGCTTAGATTTTGAGATTGCCAGCACGGCTGGTGAAATTCAACACAAGGCCGCCTTTGTTTGGCTGTGCCGTCGCTGTGCTCAGCAGATGAAACCGAGGGTTGAAGTAACCAGAAATAAGATACGGGTGCTACTGGCAACTTTCCCTGCCACGATTGCCGAGAAAGCCAACGGCTCAGCTTGGGTTAATTGAATGGCCGCCGTATGGCTATACACCGCGATCAGCAGAGCGCCGTTGTCCCGCTGTTTGTCCATGCCGGAGAGATAAGAATACAACTCACATCTGAGGGCTAACCATAAGGATTTGGCCGAAAAAATAAAGATTGCAGCTCAGAAAAGGTGGACGCATAATACACCGCCAAGGATCATCTGCGCTGCTGGCCTATAAATGGCTAATCGTGGGAGTGCGGTGACCAACAGGGAAAGGGACTTCGACCATGGAATTCCAGGACAGAATACTAAAGTGTTGTGACTGCGGTAGCGAATTTGTATTCTCGGCTGGGGAACAGCTATTTCATTACGATAAGCAGTTCAAGAACGAACCCAAACGGTGCAAGACCTGTAAGGCGAAACGGGCCCAACAATTAAGCATCGCCACTCAGGGCCGTTATTCCAAAGTGGAGACTCGCACCACCTGCTCCAATTGCGGCAAGGAGACAACGGTCCCATTCAAACCGACCCAGGGACGCCCGGTGTTGTGCCGCGAATGCTTCCAGGGTAAACGGACGGTGGCCACGCCCTGAGGGAAAATCAGAAGAACCCGATCACGATACGAGCCTGATCCAGCACACCGGGCTAAACCGACGGGAGTATGCCAGACGGCTGGAGGAGTTGATTGCGTCTGAACGCCTCGGTTTGCAGGATGGTGGCCGGCCGGAGCAGTGGGCAAACGAATCGGTAGCGCTGGTAAAGGCGGCATGGGCACGAGACGGAACTGATTTGGACGAAGGCTATTACCAGCGGGAGATCAAGGTGGTGGACCGGCAAATGGCACTCGCCGGATTGCGCTTGGCATGGCTGCTGAACGAGACAATTGGGAATATGACGCCGAGGGATTTCAAGTGAGCGCCAACAGTCCTGGGAATGGCGTCCCCCAGCCTCGCAGAATATGCCGCGAGACTCCAGCTATCATCAAGGTTTACAGTCTTAGTAAGTCCATCAGAAGCAAGGCTCAGGAGCAGCCGGCAGCCGATCGAACTCCGAGGCATTGTCCCGCGATGTGGATGGGACATTAGAAGCGGGAGCGGCCTGTTTCTCTGGTTCCCCTACACTCTGCTGATCCGCTACCGCGCCTTCGCCCTGGTTCGAGGTTGAGGCTGGTACCGTTACCTCATGGGCCATCCCCTCCGCATCGGTAACTGTTTCGGCTTCAACCTTCGCCCCTATAGCAGAGGTAAGCGCAAGGACGGTCCCAAGTGCAAAAATATGGATCTTTCTCACCGCAAATTCACCCCCAAGAACTGCGTAGATGAATTCTGAGAAGCCGGAATTGTATCGCCACCGCAACTTCTCATCGGCGGATATGCGTGATGAGACTGGGTGTGATTCACAGTGCAAAGGCCGCGACAAAAAAACTTCCTGGGACGTGCAACCCCGGCCAGAATAGCCGAATCAGACCTACCCGGTTACTTCGGCCCCCCGCTCCCGCCGCCTCGAAACGGCGAGCGTCTTCCAGACCATATCACCGGCCCATCGGCTCGCCCCGGAGATCTGCTGTTCTACCGTGGAGAGCCGTGCTTTGTTACCTTCGATCTGCTGTGGGACGCCGGGGCGGATCTCCGTCACCTGCCGCTGATCCAACGCAAGCTCCGGCTCCGTTCCATCATCAGGGAGAATGCCGAGCGTATCCTCTACGCTGGCCACGTCGAGGAGTGCGGGAAGGATCTGTTCGCGCTGGCTTGTCACCTTGACCTGGAGGGAGTCGTGGCCAAGCGCCGTTCTGGGCTGTACCTCAGTGACAGTGAGGAAACGTCATGGCTGAAGATCAGGAACCGGGACTATTCGCAGATGCAGGGCAGGAACGAGCTGTTTGACCGCAGCGCCGGGCAGCGGGAGACAGCCGAGACGGACGGCTGGGCGGGATGCGTGCTGGCGTGTGGGGAGGCGGGGATGTGAAAATTTACTCTGAGATCGAATATCGTTAATTTCGCCGACCAGTTAGCTCGCCTTCTTCACATCTTCTGAAACAGTCAGTTTGGGCGCTTGCGCCTCCGCTTTCTGCACCGCCTTGATGAGATCCTCGATCATCGTGCCTGTGAACACAAGCGGACCCGCCGATCCCTTCCGAGTGGCTTGGCAACGATCAAGCAGTCGCCTGACCTTGTTTTGGGGGGAAGCTCGCACGTTCAAACCTCAGTGGCTTACACCGTTCGATTAGTTGATGCCCAGAGTGACGGTCCGGTTGCTCAGCTAACAACGGTGGGAATCAAAGTAAACAACAACAAGATCACCCACCCTGAGCACGGGAAGCTCGTTTCCAGTGCCGGCGGTGGTGTCGCTTGTGTGGCACAGGTCCAGGCTACGACCCAGAAAATGGAGAGATGTGGTTCCCGGCGTCCCGGTTCGCTGCGTGCGCCGGCTCTTCAGTTTTGCGTGCCGGGTCCGAGCGTCACCAGCAGCAATCTACTATTGCCCAATACCTATCCATTACCTCTTGCCGCCAGAACGATCTGCCTGGCCGGAGCCTTCCAACCTCTCCGCGTTATTCGCTCAGGTCTACCAGCTGGCGACAGCAGGCGCGGACCTCAGCCAATTGCAGGGCACTGAGATTTACGAATTGGAAGCCGTGGATTCTGCCTTCTCTATGCCGCACCGTGGCGCGGAGCTGAATTGTCACTGGGCACTGCGGGAACTTTACCTGTAGACTGACGAACTCGCCAGGGGATAACTCACCCTCAAGCGCGGCCCCCAGCCCTCCCTCGCAAAAGTTGAGAGTGCGCCCCCAGAGCACTGCGTCACCTTGTAGCCGCTGAGCCGTAGCCCGAAACGATACCTCGATTTGATAGCGGGGAAAGCAGCGCATTGAACGGCAGTTGTGAGCCATAAATACAGAGATGCTGGGCAGGGGGAGCAAAGCTCACACCTTTGGTGCTGGGTGGGATTGTCCAACTAGACGTGTACGAGTGGGGGACTAAGCGAGGCTCCGGTACCGGCTTGGCGGCTAAGCAGTTGGCACAGCAGGCAAGGACACGCGCTCAATCTTTACTGCAACCCCGCGCCGCCCGCCAGTCGGTTCTTCCACCCGAACCACACGTCCATGGCAGCAAGCCCATTGCGCTTCTCCGCCTGTGACTTCTGGCGGCAAGATCATCACCACTTGGATCGGAGAATCCTGGGCGATCTGGGCGTCGCAATAGAAGAAAACACCGCCGGTACTGATGTCCCTGGTGGTGCCTTTGTGTCTCCCGTCATCCTGCGTCCTAACCGTAACGGACGATTCCAGGGGAAAACGTTTGGATCGACGCCGTTCCGTTTGCAGTGTGGAACTCATGCGTACACCTCACTGAGGGTCTTGATGGCGAAGAACAATAATGGCCCCACGACCTTCGCGCTGCGGGCGGACGGGTTGTAAGGCACCGTCACTTAGGCAAATGGCGTCTGACATCTGCCCCTGAGGCCCGGGCGTTTGGGTCTGATTATGCGGCGGCCAGCAACGAGCAGAACTTTCGCACGCCCTCTCGCTGCTGCGGAGTAACATCAATAAACTCGAAGCCGTAAGTCTCATGGTTGCGATAGCGAACCCGAGCACGTGGGTCCAGCGGCGAACCAAGCCGTGAATCAGACACCTGAAGCAGCACCAACTCGCTTGGAGCGAGGTCTCCCTCGACTTTACCAGCGATGCCCCCCTCCCCTATGTCTGTGGAAAAACCTCGGTACAGCTCTAGCTCACCGGAACGGTCCGCGACTATTACAAATGGCAACCGCGCCGGGTATCGTCGGAACCGCCGAAGAACGAGTGGCTCCGCAGCGGACCGGCACATGAGCCTTTGCAGATTGGCAAGAAGGGTGTCCACCCCATCGCTTTTGGGAACGATTACATCCACGTGGGTAACGTCGGACGGCAGGATATCACGCGCTCCTGAAAACATGAGAATCGGAGTGTCCGGTCTGAGGTGTTTTATTTCCCGCGCGACTTCTCCGCCGGTCATGTCGGGCAATCCAAAATCGAGGACAGCTGCGTCGAGTCGGTGCGTTGCCGCTAGTCGCAGCGCCTGGTGGCCATTAGTCGCGGGCAGCACCATGTACCCATTAACCTCAAAGGCCACTTTCAGCAGACGAAGCAACGCTTCCTCATCGTCGAGGCACAACACAATTGGCGGTTGCATCGTCACCTCCGGACGAGATTGGTTTCCAAATGTAACCCGACTTTCGGCGTACATCGCAGCATGACTCCGTTTTCGCACATACTCTATGGATGCGCTGGGTGCCGAGACAGCATAGGTGACGAAAGTTCAATCGAAGGATGGGCCAAAGAACAAGCTCGCCTTCGTCCTATTTCGCCCGGTAGTTGCGATTTGGGCCGTACCTCAGCAATAGCGAGGAAACGTCATGGCTGAAGATCCGCAACCGGGCCTATTCCCAGATCCAGGGCCGGAACGAACTGTTTGACCGCACGGCGGATCGGCGGCGGGAGAGAGCAGAAACGGACGGCTGGGCAGGGTGCGTGCTGGCGTGCGCGGAGGCGGGGAGGTGAAAAATTGCCCTGGAATCGAATATCTGTAAAGTCGCCGACCAGCTAGCTTGCCTTCTTTACATCTTCCGAAACAGTCAGTTTGGGCGCTTGGGCCTCCGCTTTCTGCACCGCTTTGATGAGATCCTCGATCATTGTGCCTGTGAACGCAAGTGGACCCGGTGATCCCTTCCGAGTGGCTTTGCGACGATCAAGCACTCGCCGCCGTTTCTTTTTGGGAGAAACTCGCATGTTCAAACCTCAGTGGCTTACACCCTTCAATTAGCCGATGACCAGAGTGACGGTCCAGTTGCTCAGCTATAGGAAATAACCAACGGTGGGAATCACAGTAAACAACAAGATCACCTGCCCTGAGCGCGGGAAGCTCGTTTCCAGTGCCGGCGGTGGTGTCGCTTGTGTGGCACAGGTCCAGGCTACGACCCAGAAAATGGAGAGATGTGGTTCCCGGCGTCCCGGTTCGCTGCGTGCGCCGGCTCTTCAGTTTTGCGTGCCGGGTCCGAGCGTCACCAGCAGCAATCTACTATTGCCCAATACCTACCCATTACCTCTTGCCGCCAGAACGATCTGCCTGGCCGGAGCCTTCCAACCTCTCCAAATTATTCGCTCAGCTCCGCCAGCCGGCGACAGCAGGCGCGGACCTCGGCCAGTTGCAGGGCACTGAGATTCACGAATTGGAAGCCGCAGATTCTGCCTTGTCTATACCGCACATTAGCGCGGATCTCACTTGTCACCGGGTACTGCGAGAACTTTACACGTAGACTGACGAACTCGTTAGTTGATAACTCACCCTCAATCGCGGCCCCCAGCCCTACTTCGCAGAAGTTGAGAGTACGCCCCCAGAGCACTGCGTCACCTTGTAGCCGCTGAGCCGTGACCCGAAACGGTACCTCGACCTGATAACGCGGGAAGCGGCGTTTTAGATGGCAGTTGTAAACCACAATACAGAATATGCTGGGCAGGGGAGCAAAGCGCATACCTTTGGTGCTGGGGGGATTGCACAACTGGGCATGTACGGTGGGGAGCCAAGCGAGATCTCTCCTCGTCGGCTACGCGGTTGCCAGAGGAGACAAAGTAACGCGCTCGATCTTCACTGCAACCCCGCGCTGCCCATGAGTCGGTTCTTCAACCCGGGCCACTCGCCCATGGTAGCAAACCCATTGCTCTTCGCCGCTGGTAATTTCCGAAGGCAATTTGATCACCAATTTGATCGGCGATTCCGGTTCGATCTGGACGTCACAATAAAAGAAAACCCCGCCCGTGCTGATGTCTCTGGTGGCGCATTTGTACTCCACGCCATCCCGCATCGTAACGGTTACGGGCAATTCCAGGGGAAACCGCTGGGAACGGCGGCGTTCGGTTTGTAGTGTGGAACCCACGCCTAACCTGGCGGCCTGTTGGCCGATAATGTGCAATTTAGGGCGCATTATACCTGGATCATGCCCGGCAGGCTATGGCACGAATGCTGTAAGTGTTTTACTTAGGCGTTTGCAGTACCTTACGACGACGGAGACTCCAGGGAAAACCGTTTTGAACGGCGGCGTTCGGTGTCTGGTTTAGAACCCATGCTGGCCGGTTATACCTCACGGAGGATTGTACCCGGATCATGGTGGGCGGGCCATGGCGGGGGCATATCCAGAAAATGGATACAGCCGGTTCACGGTCCCGGTTTGCCGCATGAACTGCCGACTGCTGGGAGAAGAAGGATTACTATCGGCGCAGGCGAGGGTGGAATCTTAGCCGCCCATCGTGACTATCGCAGGAACAATCAGTCATCCCATTCCCGGCGACGTTCCATGTCCTGCCGATAGCCACGTCCTACACACATGCAGGCTGCCAAAATAAAGAGCAGGATAACCAAGGAAATTGCTATACCCATGACCCCTCCCGGCATCACGTCGTATTTAACGCCATCCGTTGAGGAGCGGACGCGAAACAGGGCATAAAAGGCGTTACCCGAGACTCAGTTTCACGCAGCAGGCACCGATAACGAAAGATGACTAAAGTGCCTTCGCACACACTTCAATGGGTCCCAAATGGTAATAGCCGTCCCACCGGCGACTTGGCACCTGTCCAGACGGGTTGACGCTTGCGGCCGGTTTCCATTTCACGCCGTCCCGGTTTGCCGCGTGCGGCGGCTGCTGGCGAGGAAGAAGCGCTACCTGCGCGGGCTGACGGCGGATGAAAGGGCGGACCCCGCGGTGGCGCAGCAGTTAAGGCGCATGGGCCTGCAACCCCGGTGTGCATACGGAGGTAACCTTGCCCTGCGTAAAATTCGCGGTACTATTATCCCAGGTCCCGGCTTGGCGCCGCTTGTCCGACGGCTCACTATTCCCAGGCCGCAAGATTACCGGGGCGGCCTCAATTAAAACGTAGAGTCAAAGCGCTTCCTCAGCGTCCCAGTTCAAGAATCCCCTTTTGCCATCACCCGGGTTGCTCTGTATGCCCGCGTCAGCACCTCCAATGGCCACCAAGACCCCGAAATGCAACTGTCGGAACTGCGCGAATATGCAGCCCGCCGTGGCTGGGCCGTAGCCGGCGAGTATACGGACCAGGGCATCTCGGGCAGCAACGAATCCCGTCCCGAACTGAACCGACTGATGGCTGATGCCCACCGGCGTCACTTCGACGCCGTGCTGGTCTGGAAGATCGACCGCTTTGGCCGCTCCCTGAAACACCTCGTCAACGCCCTGGCCGACCTGGGCGCTTACGGGGTGGCCTTCGTCAGTCTCCGCGACAACCTGGACCTGAGCACGCCGTCCGGCCGGCTGATGTTTCAGATCATCGGCGCGATGGCGGAGTTTGAAAGGGCTTTGATCCAAGAACGGGTCAAGGCCGGCCTCCGCAATGCGCAAGCGAAGGGACAGCGCCTCGGGCGCCCGCGGCGGGTTGTGGACGCTTCCAGGATCGCCGCCTTACGGGCCACAGGGGCGTCCTGGCGGGCGATCTCGCGAGAGCTGGGCGTTGGGCTTGCCACCTTGTGCCGGGTAGCCGCAATGTAATCTTGATCGGTCTTACTTGGAGGTTGCTCGATGCGACCGGGAAGGCCAAACTGTTTGATCATTAGGCGCTTATGCTTAGGCACCGCATCGCCGAGGACACACGAAAATGAGCGGGACGACGGTTTTCGATCGATACGTCGGCATCGACTATTCGGGCGCAGAGACTCCAACATCAAGCCTAAAAGGGCTGCGGGTTTACATGGCGGACCGGCCTGTGCCGCCAAGGGAGGTGCAGCCACCCCCAAGCCTGCGTAAATACTGGACACGTCGGGGTATTTCCGAATGGCTGGTCGGGTGCCTTTCAGAAGGGCAGTTGGCGCTGGTCGGGATTGATCACGCCTTCTCATTTCCGCTGCAGTATTTCGATCAGTATCACCTGCCATACGACTGGCCGGCGTTCCTCGACGATTTCCAGCGCCACTGGCCTACGGACGAGGATCATACCTATGTGGATTTTGTCCGTGACGGCAACTTTGGAGACGGTGCAGCCCGTTGCGGCAATCCGCGTTGGCGACGGCTGACCGAAAAACGCGCCGGTGCAGCAAAATCGGTCTTTCATTTTGACGTGCAGGGCTCGGTGGCCAAGTCCACGCATGCGGGGTTGCCCTGGCTACTCAAAATCCGGCAACAGGTTGGCGATCGGGTGCATTTCTGGCCTTTCGACGGCTGGGAGGTTCCAGCCGGGCGATCGGCGATCGTGGAGGTTTATCCAGCGCTCTGGAGTAGGGGCTTTTCGCGCGAGGAAAGAAACGCCGACCAGCACGATGCGTACTCAGTGGCTGCGTGGATGAAGTGTACCGGCCTCGATGGCAGCCTCGACAGTTTCTTCAAGCCATCCCTGACGCCCGCCGAACGCAGTATTGCGGAGATTGAAGGCTGGATTCTGGGGGTCAGATGATTCGGTGTCTACACGCGATCTATCGCGAGGTGTCTACAGACAAACGCTTTGTCAGAGACTTCGCCATTGTATAGACGCCTCTAGAATTGCTGCTCTGCGAGCCTCAGGCGCTTCCTGGCGGGCGATCTCGCGAGAGCTGGGGGTTGGGCTTGCCACTGTGTACCGGGTGAGCGCAACGTAATCCCGACCGGCGCCACCGGACGTTTGTACGTGGGACCGGGCCCGTTACAACCGGAGTCGACGGATAGCTCGTGACTGATCTGCAATCGGCGGCAAGCGTCAACCAAATTCCTAACTTCCCAGA
>Ga0326728_10015451_pt1 | contig 15874 bp, 17 predicted proteins | sample MB3enrmetagenome_FD_207602 | JGI IMG/M metagenome (GOLD analysis project Ga0326728, IMG submission 207602) | Lab enriched peat soil microbial communities from McLean, Ithaca, NY, United States - MB31MN | ecosystem: Environmental > Terrestrial > Soil > Wetlands > Peat | place: USA: New York...
CCGATGATGCATCGGCGGCGAACGCCCGCACGTTCAGCGACGAACACCGGCTTGTTCCGCTGCGGGATTGGCAGCTGACTTAAGAGACGCGCCGAACGAAATATGATTCCGGGCGCCACGCAGTCAGAGACTCCCGGACTGCTGAAAATAGCTTTCGAGACTTTCGCGCGGAGAGGGCCCCTATATCGCCCTAAAATCGTCTCCGCGGACTGACCAGAAAATGCATCGGCGGCAAAGGCCCGGAAACCGGGGACATTTTGGCCACTTCAAACTAAAATTGCTGAGCGATATCAATTACTTAGTTCTTGGCGGAGACGGAGTCCGCCTGAATATTGGCTCATACAGTGTCACGTCGTCTCACAACCACGAAAAACATGCAGGAAAACATGCGTATCTTAAACGTTTGACGCAGGTCGTCTCATACCGCATCATTAAATCCCGCGATTTTTGTGGGGCCAGATGTGGGGCTGATCATGAGCCGAATCACCAATCTAAAAGCAAAGAATATCGCCCCCGGCGACAAGCCCGTGGCCGATGGCACGATCCGGGGGCTGAGGCTGGAACCCGGGTCGGCGAAGGGGCAGGGCAAGTGGATTCTCCGGTTTGTGTCGCCAGTGACCGGCAAGCGGCGCGACAGGGGGCTCGGCGCGTATCCAGAAGTTGGGATCGCGGATGCCCGCGTCAGGGGCCTGGCGGCGCGCCAGTCGATCGCCAGCGGCAAGGACCCCATCGAAGAGCGCGAGGCCGACAGAGCGGCCCGCGCGGCCATTGCAGGGGCGATGACATTCGAGCAGGCGGCGCGGCGGGTCCATGAAGGTCTGAAACCCGGCTGGAAGAACGCCAAGCATATGGACCAGTGGATCAATACCCTGCGCGATTACGCGTTCCCCAGGATCGGTAAGCGGAAGGTGAAGGAATTGAGCCCGGCGGACTTCGCCGAGGTGTTGCGCCCGATCTGGTTGGCGAAGCCGGAGACCGCCTCAAGGGTCAAGCAGCGCTGCCATACCGTCATGAAGTGGTGTTGGGCTCAGGAGATGGTCAAGGGCAATCCGGTCGATGTTGTCGATCATTTGCTGCCTCAGCAGCCGGGCAAGCGCGAGCGGACACAGCATCAGCCGTCCATGCCTTGGCGGGATATCCCCGCGTTCGTGCAGGGGGTGCTGCACGCCGGCGCGTCCAATGTGACCCGAGCCCTGCTGGAGTTCGTCATCCTGACCGCCGCGAGGTCTGGCGAGGCGCGGGCCATGACGTGGGCCGAGGTCGATCTGGAGACCAGGGTGTGGACCGTCCCGGCCAATCGAATGAAAGCCAAGGTCGTTCACCGGGTGCCGCTGTCTCGACGCGCCGTCGAGATTCTGGAGGCGCAGCGCGCGCTGCATCCTGACGCCGATCTGGTATTCCCCGCACCGCGCGGCGCGGTGCTGAGCGACATGGTCCTGACGGGCTTCCTCCGCAATCAGATAGGCCGCAGCAGCGACAAGGGGCGTGTCGCCACCGCTCACGGATTCCGTTCGTCATTCCGCGACTGGGCGTCTGAAAATGGCTATGCGCGCGATCTGGCCGAGCGGGCCTTGGCGCACACCATCGCCAACCAAGCAGAGGCGGCGTATCACCGAACAGACCTGCTTGAGCAGCGGCGCGCCATGATGGAGGCATGGGCCAAGAATGTCCGGGGCGGCGAGGAGTCGACGAAGGTCGTGCCATTGAGAGGCCGCAAAAAGTAGGCGTTGGCGATGGCCAAAGCGGCATGCGACAATTTGCCGCACCTTGGACTCTAACTATCTGATTTTGATACAAAATCAAATAAAGCACAAGTCGTAGGATGATTCGCCCTTGTGGCGTGATCGAGACGACTTGCAATGAGAGGAACCGAGTTTATATCACCGAGCAATGCAGTCCAAGGCGCATTCACTTAACGAAGCCTGCCGACAGCGCAGTTGAAACGGAGCTTTGTTAAGGAGAGTGCCGTGGTTGCGTCTCATTCGATCCCCGAACCTCAGCGCGACGGGCCCAGCGAAAACATTGCACGTCGGGTTCAGCGCACACTCGAACAATTCGACTCCTTGCCTGATGAGGCCCTGATCGGCATTCGGCCGGTCTCAATCCTCATTGATCGCAGTTTCGCAAGCATCTGGCGCGATGTCGCGAAGGGTCGTCTGGCTCACCCCATCCGGATTGGTGCGCGGTCGACGCGCTGGCGCGTGCGCGATGTGCGCGCTGCGATGAGGGGAGGGACGTGAAGTGTCGATCCCGCCTGATTTCGACGGCATCCTGCCGGAACTTAAGGCGGTCCCGAATTGGGTGCTCGCCAAGGAAGTTGTCCGCGACGGAAAAACGACGAAACCGCCCTATCAGCCCGACGGCAGGCCGGCCAGCCATAGCGATTCGGCGACCTGGAGCACCTTCGACGCCGTGAAGAAAGCATATGAGCGGGGCGGCTACATCGGCGTCGGGTTCGTGTTGGATGGCAAGCCGCATTTCAACGGACGGTACTTGCACGGGTTCGACTGGGATCACTGCATCGAGAATGGCGTCATCGATCCCATCGTCAGCGCGGAGATAAAGAAGCTGTCGATCCCGCGCAAAGAGGTGTCGATATCGGGTACCGGCTTTCGCGGCTTCTTCTTGCACGACGTACCTCTGGCATCGAGAAGGACGCAGATCGCCGGCCGGAGCGTCGAGCTTTATTCGACCCTTCGCTACATGACCACGACGGGCATCGGCAGAGGGGCGCTGGCATGAGCATCAATATCGCCGCGCTGAACGCCCTCTTGCCGCCGAAGGCGGGCGCGCCAGCTTCGTCCGGGCGGTCAACCTTTCCTCCGCTCCAGGGGCCGTGCGACCTGACCCTCCGCAAGGCGTTGCCGAGCAATCTAGGCGCGTCGGACAAGTACCTCAGTGTGATCGACTCTGTTCGCTCGGACGATCGTTGGGGTCCGGTTTATCGGGGCGATCTCTCCGACTATGGCGGGGACCATTCGCGTGGCGACCTCGCGCTCTGCGGCGAGTTTGCTCGGCGCGGCCTGGACGAGTGGCGGATCGACATCGGGATGAGGACGTCCGGTCTCTATCGCGAGAAGTGGGAGCGGGATGACTATCGCAACAGTACCATCGCCAAGGCGGTGGCGAGCGCCAAGGCGAAAGGAAATAATCGGCCGACCGATTTGCTTGATCTGCCGAACGGTCAGATCGCGATCGACACAGCGGACCCGCGCCCGCGCGATTATACGCTCGAAGGTCTCTTGTTGCCCGGCAAGTCAGCGGTTCTTGCGGGGCTGGGCGGCGTCTCCAAAACTCAGTTCGGCCTTCAAGCGTCCATGGCGATTGGCCTCGGAAGCCCGTTCATGGGAAAGGCCGTCAAGGCGGGCAACGTTATGGCGATCTTGGGTGAGGAAGATCGGCCTGAAATCGCTCGCAGGGTGAACGCGGTGGTACGATACGAGAAGCTCGACGACGCGCAAATCCATCGACTTGAAGCAAGCATTCTGGCATTCCCGCTGGTAGGCCGTGACATGCGTTTGACGGCCACAGGCGAGAAAGGCCTGACCGAACAGGACTTCGCAGAGGAGGTAATCGCTGCCGCCAAGTCCATCGGCGATGTTCGCGCGATCCTGTTCGACCACTTGGCGCTCATCCATGGCGGGGATCACAACGCCCGCGAGGACGCGGCGCTCACGATGACGGTGGTGAACCATATTGCGCAAGAGACTGGCGCATCAGTGTTGGTCTTGGCCCACACGCCGAAAAACGCGATCGAAAAAGAAGACTCCGATGCGTCAATGATCGCCGGGTCCACCGCGTTCGTGGACCAAGCGCGCGGCGCGTGGGTTCTCGCGACCATGCGCAAAGGCGAAGCCAAGAATTTCGGCATCTTGCCCGAAGACCGCAAGCAATATGTCTCGCTGACGATCGTGAAGAACAACTATGGACCAAGCGGCGAGGTGATTTGGTTCAAACGCGTTCCGTTCGACGGCGTCGGCTTGCTTGAACACGTGATCCTGAGCCCACAAACGACGAGCGCCAAGACCGCCGCGGACCTGGAGGGGAATCTTATCGCATTCGTCCGGAGCAACCCGGGGCAGTACTCGAAGACGAGGCTGCGGGAATCGCAGTCGGGGAAAAAGGACGGCCCGTTCAAGGCGAGCAAGGGCGAGCTGGAGCGGGCGATCGACATGCTGATTTGGGATGGTCGTTTGGTGAACCGCGCCCCGTCGGACCTGGAACGCGAGAGGTTCGACCTCCACCCTCGGGTGAAACATGTTCTGGACGTGGGGCCGTGAGATGAAGCCGACGCGCCCCCTCGACGAAATTCAAGCCGCCCGAAGCCCGACGCCCGGCGGGCTTCACGAACGTGGCCGGGCGACACAGAACCCTTGCAAAATAAGGCTTTCAGCCGCCTGCGCGCAGTCGCCCGGAATTATCGCCTTCGCGGGCGACACAGAAGCCTTATTTTCCGGGCGTTTCAGCCGCCCGCACCAAACCACCGTCCTACAGACGGCTAGCCGTTTAGGCGGCAGCGCCGTCGGACGCGCAACCTGTGTCAGACACCACAGGAAGCAATCATCACGGCGTGCGGCGCGGCGCTCATGCCGTGTTGGAGACAGGACCGCAGGAATAGGAGGCGCGCGTGAAAGCGTATGAAGCCGAGCTGAATGCGATCGTCGAAAGGAACAAAGCACAACATGCCGAACAGGAGCGCGTGGCCTGCGCGGCGGCGCGCGAAAAATTCGTGCCTTTAGAGGTGCGGCTCGCCAGGTTGCTCGCGACGATTCCGCCCGCCGTGCAGGCCGAAGGTTTGTCGCTCTTGGCCCTCCAAGCCCAATTGCGCCCCCGAGGGCGCGGCCATAGTCGCTGCCACATTGGTGAGCTTGGCGATGCGTGCCGCCGCAACGGGCTCGTTCGCAGGCGACGTTGGCGGGCCGATGCGGGGGGTTTCCGCGCGCTGTGGTATCCAACCCGCTAGTGGTCGTTGCAGTAGTGAGAAGCCTGTCCTGCACAATATTGACTGCCGAGAATAGGGAAATCAGTTAAACACTGTCCAAATTCGTGTTTGAATTTGGCGTTGCAGGCGAATTGATAAAAGCAAGCCGTTGAGGCGATCTCAAACATGTACTGCGACTGGCCCTTCATTTTTTGGAGCACACATTCGTTATAGTCGCTCGGACCAAACCAACCGGCCTTCGCACTCGTGTTCGCGTAAGCTAGGCATGCGAGAGAGCAGAACGTAATGGCTGGGATTAGGTTGCGGCCCATAGATTCGCTCCGTGGACGAGGAACGTCTCGAAGGCGAGAATTGTATTCCTGGAAAGTTTGAATTTTTGTTAAGCGGGGAAATCCGACGCGAGCGCTCGCCCCGCGTGTCCGGCGGCGATAGTTACTCGGGCCAAACCACCCCGCCTTCGCCCTTAAGTTCGCGTAGACAAAGCACGCGAGACAGGATAATGTAGTAACTAGTGTAGTGACTCTAACGGTTCGCACCCCGCTCCGCCTCGGGAATTGCTGGCCGCCGCATTTCGGCTTGGGGTCAAAGCGTTGTTGCCAATACACTAGAATCTGGGTGCGGCCCATCAAACAGACCCGTGCCTGGGAACGTCACAAAGGCAATATAACTCCCTATTGAATTTCTTGTAAATCCGGGGAAAAACTGTAGGAGAAATCGATGCATACCGATTTGGCCGCCGCTTCTTTCGAATCGGCCGGCGCGCCCGAGACGGAAGCGGGAGTCACCCCGGAGATGGTGGAGTCCGGGGTAAGGCTGTTTTGGAGGCATCCGTACTCTGTTAAGCCCTCTAGGAGCGAACTTGGACTCCTGCTCCGTGAGGTTTTCATTGCCATGGTTACGGCAAGAAAAGTTCATTCCGGAGCGTCCTGACCCTTTGGGTTCGACGCCCAATGCGGTCGATTGTGGCGTTAATCTCTTTTATGTCTATGTCAACGATCCCATAGAGAAGCTTCTTGCTTGGCATGCTTCTGAACTGAGCGGGCTGACCGGTTTCTTTATCTAGATACCATGGATCATGGACAATCCTGTTACGCTGGTCTTGGGGATTGTAGGTATCATTCATAAGAACGCGCACCTCCTCAATTTTATGAACGGCTAAACCTTTAGCAGTTGCGAGGGCAATTACAGCGCGAAAACGCGGCGTCACCCCAATCATTTGACCGGTTATACATGAGCCAAAATATGGGGAGACGCCAGATAGCTCCCAGATAATCTCGTCAAGTGCGTGCTCAAGTTGCGCCCACTCTTCGGCCACGCGACCGATCAATCTGTAGCAATCGTGATCGGGTGAAAGCCGTTCGTAAGCTCTTGCGGAGAGCGAATCACTCATTACTGCGCGGTCTGAAACTTCTGCGTTCATAACGTGCGACTGGCGTATCTCTCCGGCATTTTCATTTTCACGTGCCATGATATTACCCTTCATTCGGAACCGCGGGCCTGCTCGAACGCAGCAGCAGGAACAGGCGAGGCAATAGGTTCTGTTGCGACTGTTGTCGCAATTTGCGCCACCTATGTTGGAGATTATGGCGCTTTCTATCGGCGACGGACAGTGTGAGTGTGGGCTCGATCTGTGGGTCGGGATGCCAAACTAGGAACCTACCGGTGCGTGGGTACTAAGCGACGAAGTGAGGCCCAGCCGCATCGGAACCAAAAGAGAGATTCTTTCCGACAGCCGCAAGGCTACCGCAAATATTGAACGTTGTCTTTATGTCTAAATTGCCAAAATACCGCAACAATTATGTGCGACAATGTCAAGGCCGCCTCTCGACGTTCAATTCCCCCCTCGCCGGGCGGCCGCGGCAAGAAAGAATTCCTGTTCACCTCCGCGGGCGCGCGGTGTCGCGCATCGTTCGTCGGCATTGTCAAACCCGTGCTCGCCGGCCTGTAGGCCATAGAGGAGGGCGCACACGTCCGCCGAGTCAAATTGGCAGGAAAGGTAGCCGGGCCACCGTCGAAGCCGCCCACGGGTCACGCCAGTCGAAGAGGCAAGGCCATCGATGCACCTCCCGGTCGCATAAGCGGCCAGCGGCATCGGACCATCGGGTCGGCCAGACATTGGGCTCGTCCAGGAGCGGACCATCGGGTCGGCCAGCGGCATCGGACCATCGGGTCGGCCAGACATTGGGGTGTCCAGCATCAGCGAAATGTGGGGCCAATTGTGGGGCTCGGAAGGACGTTCAAAAATACATCATTAGTTTCAATGGCTTACAGAAAAGATGGCGGAGACGGAGGGATTCGAACCCTCGATAGGGCTTTACAACCCTATAACGGTTTAGCAAACCGCCGCCTTCAGCCTCTCGGCCACATCTCCGCTCAGCGTCATCGCGTGGCGCTTTTCGACATATGCCCGACGGTCCTCGCCATTGCAAGGGGCGCGCCGAGACGCGCGCAGGGAATGCGAATAGGGGCGAACGGCGGTGCGGAGCCGTGGACACAACGCGCCATCGACCTCTTGGAGAGCGTCTTTTTCCGACCGTCGGAGCCTGTCAAGGACGGCCCTTCGGGCCGCCGCGCAGCGGCTAAAGTCCTTGACAGGCTCCGACGGTCGGAAATCTTGCATCCAAGAGGTCGACGGCGGAGACAGTCGCATCGCCGAAGGGCTCGCGCCGACCCGCGCCCGCGCCAGCCGCCGCGCCTTCAGCGCGCGCGTTGGCCGAACAGCACCTTGCGCGCTTCCTCGTCGGTGGCGAGGTCGGACTTGCGCCGCCCGGGAACGTCAAGCGCGACGCCGCGCTGTACGGCGGGGCGCGCCAGCACCGCCTCGAGCCAGCGTTTCAGATGCGGAAACGCGGCGATGTCCTGGCCCATGCGCTCCCATCCCTTGGTCCAACCGACGCAGGCGATGTCGGCGATCGAATAGGGGCCGGCGAGATATTCGTGGCGTTCGAGGCGCCGGTTCATCACGCCGAACAGCCGATTCACCTCGTCGGTGTAGCGCTGGATCGCGTAGGGGATCTTCTCTTGCGCGTAATGGCGGAAGTGGTTGGCCTGCCCCGCCATAGGCCCAAGCCCGCCGACCTGCCAGAACAGCCACTCGGCGACGGCGACGCGCTCGCGCTCGCTCGAACCGCCGAAGCGCCCGGTCTTGCGCGCCAGATATTGCAGAATGGCGCCCGATTCAAACACCGAAATCGGCGCGCCGTCCGGCCCGTCGGGATCGACGATGGCGGGCATGCGATTGTTGGGCGAGATGGAGAGAAAGGCCGGCTCGAACTGCGCGCCGGCGCCGATGTCGACCAGGTTGAGCGCGTAGGGCAGGGCGCACTCTTCGAGCATGATCGATATTTTCCAGCCGTTCGGCGTCGGCCAGTAATAGAGCTGAATGGGCCGCTGAGTCATGGCCGCTCGCCTCGTCGCTTGGCCGCGCCGACGCAAACCCACGCCCCATCGGAGGCGTCGCCCGCTCGAAGACGCCGTGTCAGCGCCGGTCCGACCGGGCGCAAGGACTTCGCCGACGCTTGCGTTCCGCCAGCGGGCTGATCAGACAGGGCGAAAACGCCGCGCGCCGAGTCTGATCAGCCGTTGCTTGAGCCGTTGCTTGCCGAAGGCGGCCGCGTCACATGGCCGCGGGGGGCGTTTCGGTCGGGGCGGGCGGAGCGGGGGGAACGATCTTCTTGCGCTTGACCGGCGCGCGCCTGGCGGCGACCTTCTTGGCCGTCTTCTTGGCGGCTTTCTTCGGCGCGGCCTTCCTGGCGGCCTTCTTCGGCGCCGCTTTCCTCGCGCCCTTCTTCACCGCGGCCTTGCGCGTCGCCTTTTTCGCGATGACTTTGCGAGCGCCCTTCCTGGTCGCTTTCTTGGCCGTGGTCTTCCTTGCGGTCTTCTTTGCGGCGGCTCTCGGCGCCGGCTTCTTAGCAGCAGCTTTCGCCATTGGTATGCGTCCCTCTCAATCGTTTCCTTTGCGCGCGCTTTTCGCGCCAAGGAAAAGCATCGACGAAACTAACTTCGTTTTCTCACAGAGCAAGCGAAGCCGCAGCGACTCGAGGGCCTTAGCATCGCGGTCCATCGAATTATCGCGCGCGCCGGCGCCGCTTCGCGCGGCGCGCGAACGCAAGCGAATGCAGGGCTGCGAGCGCCGCGGCTGTGATCGCGCGCCGCGGCGGCGCGCGCGCGTTGCGTCGCGGTTCGTCGGCGGGCGTTCACGGTGACGCCTTGTTTTGCAGGTGATTCCAAGAATCGCCGCTCGCGACGCGGGCCGCGCCGATGTGCGGCGCGTGCGCCGTCGCGAGCGCTTCGGGCGCCGCCGAGGCGCGCGCGCGTCGTCGTCGGCGCGTTGCAGGACGAAGCATGACGATCGCGTGTCGCGATCGAATTTTTCTTGGCGACAGGCGACATATTTTTGTCGCGCGCGCGCCGAATTTGCGCTCGCGCGCGTTGCGATTCGCGCGAATCAACTGATTCGCGCGAATCATCGCGGGCGAATCAAAGGCCGAGTCGCGTCTTCAACGCGTCGCTGACGGCTTGCGGATTGGCTTTGCCGCCGGTCGATTTCATCACCTGTCCGACGAACCATCCGAGCATGCCGGGCTTGGCCTTGGCCTGAGCGGCCTTGTCCGGATTGGCGGCCACGACCGCCTCGATCGCACGCTCGATCGCGCCCGCGTCGGTGACTTGGCGAAGGCCGCGCGCCTCGACCAGCGCGCGCGGATCGGCGCCCTTGTCCGGCCCGAGCAGCATGGCCAGAACGTCCTTGGCGATCTTGCCGGAAATGACCCCCTCGCCGATCAGGTCGACCAGGGTCGCGAGCGCGCCGGCGCTCAATCCGGCCTCGACGACCGCGACGCCCCGGGCGTTGGCGTAGGCGGAGAGGTCGCCCATGATCCAGTTGGCGACGGCCTTGGCGTCGCGCCGCGCGCCGCCGTGCGCGACCGCCCGCTCGAAGTAATCGGCGGTCTCCTTCTCCGCGACCAGGATCGTCGCGTCATACGGCGAGAGCCCGTAATCGGCGATGAAGCGCGCCTTCTTGGCGTCGGGCAGCTCGGGCAGATGCGCGGCGAGCGCGTCGATGAACGCGTCGTCGAGTTCGAGCGGCAGCAGATCGGGATCGGGGAAATAGCGGTAGTCGTGCGCCTCCTCCTTGGAGCGCATCGACCGCGTCTCGCCGCGTGCGGGATCGAACAGGCGCGTTTCCTGTTCGATCGCGCCGCCGTCCTCGCGAACCGCGATCTGGCGGCGCGCCTCGGCCTCGATCGCCTGGCCGATGAAGCGGATCGAGTTGACGTTCTTGATTTCGCAGCGCGTGTTGAGCGGCGCGCCCGGCCGGCGCACGGAGACGTTGATGTCGGCGCGCAGGTTGCCCTTCTCCATGTCGCCGTCGCACGAGCCGACGTAGCGCAGGATCGTGCGCAGCTTGCTGACGTAGGCCTTGGCTTCCTCGGCCGAGCGCAGGTCGGGCTTGGAGACGATCTCCATCAGCGCGACGCCGGAGCGGTTGAGATCGACGAAGCTCATCGTCGGCGACTGGTCGTGCAGCGACTTGCCGGCGTCTTGCTCGAGATGCAGGCGCTCGATGCCGACCTTGATCGAATGGTCGGGCGCCAGGTCGACCTGGATCTCGCCTTCGCCGACCACCGGGTTCTTGTATTGCGAGATCTGGTAGCCCTGCGGCAGGTCGGGATAGAAATAGTTCTTGCGGTCGAAAGTCGAGCGGCGGTTGATCTTCGCCTTGAGGGCGAGCCCAGTGCGCACCGCCTGCGCGACGCATTCCCGGTTGATGACCGGAAGCATGCCGGGCATGGCGGCGTCGACCAGCGAGACGTGGGTGTTGGGCGCGCCGCCGAAGGCGGTCGAAGCGCCCGAGAACAGTTTGGCGCGTGAATTGACCTGCGCGTGAATCTCCAGGCCGATGACGACTTCCCAATCGCCGCTGGTGCCCTTGATGAGCTTCGAGCCTGAAATCGACATATGCGCTCCTCGTTCGTGAGTCTCAGCAAACCAGCGCCCGGCAATGTCCCGACTCTGCGTAGGCGAGCAGCCGTCGATCGCGGGTCACGACACGATAGTCGTATTCCCGCGCCGTGGCCGCGATAATCCGATCCGCCGGGTCCTTGGGAGAGTCGCCGGGAAGGAACGAGGAAGCGACGAGGACGCTCGGCGGCATGTCCGCGAGGCGGACGCCCGGCGCCTCCATGAGTCGTTCGAACCACTTCTGCGGAGACATCTGGAGGGTGATGCGGCCTCGAGAGGCGAGCAGCCCGATCTCCCAAGCGGAGATCGGCGAGATGAATACGGGTTCGTCGGCCTGCAGCGCCGCCGCGATCGCGTGGCGCGCGTCTTCGCCGATCGGTTGATCGTTGGCGACCCAAATGACGGCGCAGGTGTCAAGCAACAGACTGGCGTTCATCGTCGATGCGCTTCGCCCATTCCGGATCCGCGGGTTCGGTCAAGTCGCCGGTCGAAACAACCGTTCCGCGAAGCCACCCGAACAAGGGCGGCTCGGCGGAAGGGGTCCGCTCAGGCGTCGGGCCCGCCGCAGACGCCGGCGACGGCGCGGCGGGCGGCACGCGCCGGAAAACGAGTTTACGGCCGCTCAGATCGACCTGCTCGCTGCGGAAGCCGGCTTCCAGCCACGCCTTGGTCATCACGTTGTTCGACGGATTGTTGCTCCACCAGGCGCGATGCGACGCCGCGGAGGGCGGGAGCTTCGCGCCGAGCACGCGTTCGATTTCCGCGAAACTCATCCGCACCTGAGCGCCGCGTTGCGCGCGCAGATGGGCCGTAAGCGGTCGATATTTCGACGACGACTGTGCGGTCATCGATCATCCCTCCAAGAGGCGTCGCGAACGTAGTGTGTGTTTATGTGTGTGTCAAGAGTGTTTCTTCGCGTCTTCCGTTTCGATCACGGAACGTGGCGAAGCCGGGCCCCGTTACTCCCACCAGGCCTGCGGCCAGCGCGCGGCTCCCCTCGATTGCTCGATCGCGTGGCCGAGGGTGAACAGAGTCTCTTCGTCGAAAGGCCGGCCGATGAGTTGCAGCCCCACCGGCAGCCCCTGCGCCGACAGGCCCGCCGGGGCGACAAGTCCCGGCAGACCCGCCATGTTGACCGTGACGGTGAACACGTCGTTGAGATACATTTCGACCGGGTCCGTCGAGCCCTTCTCGCCGATGCCGAAGGCCGGCGAAGGCGTCGCCGGCGTCAGGATCGCGTCGACGCCGTCGGCGAACACGGCCTCGAAGTCGCGTCTGATCAGGGTGCGGATTTTTTGCGCGCGCACGTAATAGGCGTCGTAATAGCCGGCGGACAGGACATAGGTGCCGATCATCAGGCGGCGGCGCACTTCCGCGCCGAACCCCTTGGCTCGCGTCTTCTCGTAGAGGTCGACGATGTCCGCCGCCGGTTCGCGCAGCCCATAGCGAACGCCGTCGTAGCGCGCCAGATTGCTCGAGGCTTCGGCGGGCGCGACGATGTAATAGGCGGGCAGGGCGTGGCGCGTGTTGGGCAGCGAAACGTCGACGATTCTGGCGCCCGCCGCGCTGAGCCAATCCGCGCCGCGCCGCCACAGCGCCTCGATCTCGGCGTTCATGCCCTCGAGGCGATATTCGCGGGGAATGCCGATCTTCAACCCCTTGAGCGAGCGTCCGACCGCCGCCTCGTAGTCGGGAACGGCTGCGTCCGCGCAGGTCGAATCCCTCGCGTCGGCGCCCGCCATCGAGCGCAGCATGATCGCGCAGTCGCGCACGGTGCGCGCGATCGGCCCGGCCTGATCGAGCGAGGAGGCGAAGGCGACCATGCCGTAGCGCGAACAGCGCCCGTAGGTCGGCTTGATTCCGGCCGTCCCGGTGAAGGCGGCGGGCTGGCGGATCGAGCCGCCGGTGTCGCTCGCGGTCGCGGCCAGACACAGGCGCGCCGCCACCGCCGCGGCCGAGCCGCCCGACGAGCCGCCGGGCGTCAGCAGGCCGCGCTTGTCGCCGGCGAGCGCCGCGCGCGCCTTCTCGACGCTCCAGTTCGGCGGCAGCCAGGGCGAAGCCGCCGGACCGTAGCAGGACGTTTCGGTCGACGAGCCCATCGCGAACTCGTCCATGTTCAACTTGCCCAGCATCGCCGCGCCGTCGCGCCACAGATGCGCGGTGACGGTCGATTCGTAGGGCGGCTTGAAGCGGTCGAGGATATGGCTGCACGCCTGCGTGTGCACGCCCTCGGTGGCGTAGAGGTCCTTGACGCCGATCGGCAGGCCTTCGAGCGGCCCGGCCGAGCCCTTGGCGAGACGCGCGTCGCTCGCCCGCGCCATTTCCAGCGCCCGCTCCGGCGTCGTCGCGACGAAGGCGTTGAGGCCGTTGGCGCGCTCGATCGCGGCCAAGTGCGCCTCGGTCAATTCGACGCTCGAAATCCGGCGCGATCGCAGCGCGTCGCGGCCTTCGGCGAGCGTCAGGGAGGTGAGTTCGGTCAAGTCGGGTTCCATTTCAAACGAACAGAAGAGCGGCAGGGCGCGTCATTCGATGACCTTGGGCACGACAAAGAACCCGTCTTCGGCGAGCGGCGCGTTGGCCAGGATCAACGGCTCGATCTCTCCGTCGGTGACCTCATCCTCGCGCATCGGCAGTTTCATCGGGATGACCGAGGTCATCGGTTCGACGCCGGAGACGTCGACGGCGCTCAACGCCTCGACGAAGGCGAGGATGGCGTTGATCTCGTTTTGCAGATGCGGAACCTCGGCGTCGGTGACGGCGATGCGCGCGAGATGCGCGATGCGGCGGACGGCGGCCTGATCGACGGACATGACGGCTCCTTCGGCTCGCGCCTTGCAAGGGCGCGCCCCTATAGCACCGCGCGCTTCGCCGTGGCAACGCGCGGCGCGGCGTGCTAGCGCTCGCGCCCATGTCCTTCGCCGCGCTAGACCTCGAAGACCTCGCCGCGATCCTGCCCGCCAAGGCGCGGCTGATCGGCGTGGATCTCGGAACCAAGACGATCGGGCTCGCGCTCTCCGACGTCGAGCGACGCATCGCGACGCCGCTCGTCACTCTCTCTCGCGCGCAATTCCGGCGCGACGCTGAGGCGCTGAGCGCGCAAATCCGCAAATTCGACGCTTTTGCGCTGATCCTCGGCCTGCCGCTCGCCATGGACGGCCGGGAGGGTCCGCGCGTCCAGTCGACGCGCGCTTTCGCGCGCAATTTCGCCCGACTCGATCCGACGCCGGTCGCCTTCTGGGACGAGCGCCTATCCACCGCCGCGGTCAATCGCGCGCTGATCGCCAACGACGTCTCGCGCGCGCGCCGCGCCGAGGTGATCGACAAAATGGCGGCGGCCTACATCCTGCAGGGCGCGCTCGACCGCCTCGCGCTGATGACGCGCGCGCGCCAGAGCGACGATTCCCCTCATTGACGCGGGGTGCGACAATTCGTCCAATTGTCTATGTTTATGCAGTTGCAACTTGATCGAACCGCCGTTACACGGAATGCGTGCATCGAGACGGTTGGCGATTTCCATTTCTGTGGGGCGTCGGGGGGCAAGCGATGGTCACGCATCCGAGGGGCGCAAGAATTCGAGGCGAGGACCGGCGTCGATCGGGCGTTCAGGTGCCTTCGCCGCCGCTCCAGGCGACGGAGCGCCGGGCCGCGGAGGCGATCGCGGTCGCGCGGTATATCGCCGACATGAGCGGGCAACTGGAATCGATGGCGACCGCGGCCCATCTCGATCTGCTCGCCTATTTTCTGGCGATGGCGCGGGCCGAGGGCGAGGCGTCGGCGCGCGCCGACGCCCCGTCGATGGCGCTGTCGGACCCGTGACGCCGTTTCCGGTCGATCGGCTCGGCGTTCGCCCTCGCCCCAACCCCTCTCCCCCCGGCGAATGCGAAGCATTCGTCCGGAGCCGGCGAGCGGCTTTGCAGCGCCAACCCTTCTCCCGCTTGCAGCAGAAGTTGGCGCGAAGCGCCGGATGAGGGTCGCTGGAACCGACGACCTCGCCACGCGCAAACCGTACGATGCGCCCAGGCCGCCGCGGCGCCGCTTCCGCTCGAAGCGCTCGCAGGTTCGCCTCGGCGCTTGTCCGCGCGGCGAAGACGCTTGGCTCGCCCGAACCTAGTCTTCCGCGCTCGGCGCGACCAGGGCGACGCGATCGCCGCCCTGATATTCGACGCGTCCGGCGAGTTCCAGTTCGATGAGCGCGGTGCGAATTTCGCGCACGGAGACTTCCGCGGCGCGCGCGAGATCGTCGATCGAGACCGGCGCGGGGCCGAGGAGCGCTTCGATGCGTCGGCGGCCCGCCTGCGAATCGGCCTCGAGGCGGACGTCGCGCATCGAGGCCTCGTCGCCTTCGTCGTCCGCGCGCGCCAAGGGCGCCTCGTCCGGATCGACGCCGAACAGCGTCCGCTCGTCCCACGCCGGTTCGCTTCGATCGCGCGCGGCTTCCTCGAAGCGCGAGAAGGGATCGCGGGCGCGAATGGGGTCGAGGACGGCGAGCACGTCCTCGACCCGCGCGCAGAGATTGGCGCCCTGGCGCAGCAGATCGTTGGTCCCCTCCGCGCGCGGATCGAGCGGCGAGCCCGGCGCGGCGAAGACTTCGCGGTTCTGTTCGGCGGCGAATCTGGCGGTGATGAGCGATCCCGATCCGCGCGCCGCTTCGATGACCGTGGTGCCGAGCGCTAGGCCGGAAACGAGGCGGTTGCGGCGAGGAAAATCGCGGCCTCGCGGCTCCCATTCGATCGGCATTTCCGAAACAATCGCGCCGAATTCGGCGATGCGGGGAAGAAGCGCGACCGCCTCGGGCGGATAGGGCCGCGCGCAGCCGCCCGCCAGCACGCCGATCGTGCCGGTCTCGAGCGCGGCGAAATGGGCCCGCTGGTCGATGCCGCGCGCTAGGAGCCTGTCTGAGAAATGGGGGATTTTTGTAGCGCGGGGGGCGCGAATCTGATTCGGCTTGCCCATGAGCAAGAGATATCG
>Ga0326728_10015452_pt1 | contig 15873 bp, 11 predicted proteins | sample MB3enrmetagenome_FD_207602 | JGI IMG/M metagenome (GOLD analysis project Ga0326728, IMG submission 207602) | Lab enriched peat soil microbial communities from McLean, Ithaca, NY, United States - MB31MN | ecosystem: Environmental > Terrestrial > Soil > Wetlands > Peat | place: USA: New York...
GGATACTCCTTTTTCCACTTGTTTATCTTTTCAATCCAAGCTCCGGAATTGCAGCGCTTAACATATTTATTCAGGGACTTTAGTACCTGCTTTGCATCCCCGACAATTGGAATGTGAACCTTCACGTTTTTGGAAATCTCAGCAGGGTCAACATCAATATGGATAACTCTTGCATTGGGAGCAAAGGATTCAAGCTTTCCAGTCACACGGTCATCAAACCTTGCACCCACAGCAATGATAAGATCGGATTCCTGAACTGCATAGTTAGCGTATTTGCTTCCGTGCATTCCAAGCATCCCGACATATAGAGGATGGCCTGTTGGGATTGAACTTATTCCCATAAGTGTGGTCGTCACAGGAGCATTTATAGTTTCGGCCAACTCCACAAGTTCACAGCTGGAATTGGAAATGATCACCCCCCCACCTGCGTAAATTATGGGCATTGAGGAATTTAAAATTTCCTCAGCAGCGCGTTTGATTTGCTGAATATTTCCCTTGTAAGTGGGCTTATAACCTCTCATTTCTACCTTTTCAGGATAATAAAAATCAATTTCCGTGTTCTGGATGTCCTTTGGAAGATCAATTAATACCGGACCAGGCCTTCCGGTATAAGCTATATGAAATGCTTCTTTTACGATCCTTGGGAGTTCTTTTGCATCCTGTACGAGATAGTTGTGTTTAGTAATGGGCTGGGTAATTCCCGTAATGTCTGCTTCCTGGAAAGCATCATTACCGATCATGGAAGTTGGAACCTGGCCTGTTAAGGCTACAATAGGTACTGAGTCCATATATGCAGTAGCAATGCCTGTTACCAGATTAGTTGCTCCGGGACCTGAGGTTGAAACGCAGACTCCGGTCTTTCCAGTAGCACGGGCATACCCATCCGCAGCATGAGCTGCTGCCTGTTCGTGTCGTACAAGTATGTGGCGCATGTTTGAATCATAAAGTTCATTATAAAAGGGGATTATCTGCCCTCCTGGATATCCAAAGAGGACATCAACACCTTCTTTTTCCAGGCACTTTATCAGTGCCTTTGCACCATTGATTTTTTCTGCTGACCCGGTTGTCATTATAAACTCCTGTGTATATATTCAAAATGTTAACTTAACTTGATAATCTTGAAATTGAGTATGCTTCAATTGAGGGCCTATTTACCAGAAATACTTTTTTATCTCAAACTCACGATCTTTTGTTTTGAATTTTGCAAATACATCATAATCAATCATGTTACATATGGATACTGGCTCCCTCTTACTCCAAAAAAATATGGAGTTCATTATTTCAAAAATTTCTACAGCAGAAAAAAGAGGGAATTTAAAAGTCCCCATGAGAAGTTTTTAGGCTCCATCTTTTTGCAATTCACTAGACATGGATAAGGCGGTTCATGCCATTCATTACAGCCTCCACAGAGGCCATGATTATGTCCGTTCTGGCCCCGCTTGCAGTGATCATCTTCCCATTCTTGGAAAGTTTTACCCTTACTTCCACAAGGGCATCGGTTCCGCCAGTGATGGAGTCCACATGATATTCTTCGAGGATAATATCTTCAGCACAGGAACTTACAGCTTTTCGGATGGAGTTGATTACAGCATCTACAGGCCCGTTCCCGATTCCAGCCTCTACAATGATTTTATTATTTACTCTAAGCTTTATGGAAGCAGTTGGAGTCACCTTGTTTCCGGATACAATGGTAAACTCTTCTAATTTAATAAGGGGCTCCCTATAAATATCAAGCACAATTTCCGCGATAGTTTGCAAATCAGCATCAGTTATGTGTTTCCCCTGGTCACCCAACTGTTTGACTCTGTTGAAAATCTCTTCTGTCTGTACTTCATCAGCCTCAAGACCCATTTCCTTTAAGGCAAGGGTAATAGAGCTTCGACCGGCATGTTTTCCGAGTACTATTTGGCGCTGTCGTCCGATATATTCAGGGTTCATGGGCTCGTAGGTTGACTTGTCGGCAATTAGACCATGGACGTGAATGCCCGCTTCATGGGTAAATGCATTCCCGCCTACAAGAGCCTTATTCGGAGATACAGGCACTCCTGTAAGACGGCTTACAAGCCTTGAAGTCCTATAGATCATCTCATGCTTGATACCTGTATTATATTTGTAGAGCCATTCCAGACTCATGACCACTTCTTCCATGGATGCATTTCCGGCTCTTTCCCCTAAACCGTTTACTGTTACGTGGGCCTGTTTTGCCCCTGCAGCAAGGGCAGCAACGGTGTTTGCAGTTGCTAAACCAAAATCATTGTGGCAGTGAATGCTTAGAGGTACTTTAAGCGAAGAAGAAAAATCTTGGAAAATCTCAGTAGTTCTTTCAGGCACCAGAAGACCTACGGTATCGCAGAAACATAACCTTTCGGCGCCTGCATCTATCCCGTCTTCATACAGAGCTTTTAAAAATTCAAGGTCTGCTCGAGAGGCATCTTCTCCACTCAGTTCCACAACAAGTCCATGGTCTTTAGCATACTCAGTTACTTCTACCGCTATCTGCCTTACTGCATCTCGATCCTTTTTAATCTTCGTCCTTATATGCAGATCCGAAACCGGCACTACTAGATGGATGGAGTCAACGTTGCATTCCAGCGCATAGTCAACGTCCATCTTTACAATTCTGCAGTAGCTGCAAATTTCGGCATTCAATCCTTCGTTTGCGACAGCCTTAATAGATTCCCTCTCACCTGTGGAAGTGATCGCAGAACCTGCCTCAATTACTGATATTCCCATATCATCAAGGGCCCGAGCAATTAAGAGCTTCTTCTCCCTTGTCAGTGCTACTCCAGGTGTTTGTTCACCATCTCTCAAAGTGGTATCCAGAAATCGGATGTTTTCGAATAATATAATCCCTCAATCTTAAATTTATTTAAAATAAATTTATTCTGCAAGATGGGAAAATAATATAATTGGTTTGATATATTATTTGATCTTATTTCACAGAGGTCATTTTATTATCACATATTACATATATCTTTTCTCAGAAACCCAGCTTTCCCGAAAAATATCCAAATTTATGCAGGAATCTTTGAGCACTCCTCTTAAACATATGTACTATAGTGTTTTCAGTCTTTAGTTAACCAAAGAAAATTTTGATAAACTTTAAATTTTGTCATAGGTATATAAATGGTATATAAAATGACTCGTGAAAATCAGAGATTTACCGAAATCCTCTCAGTAAACTTACGAGGGAATTCCTTATAGTATACTAATGATAGTAATATTAATAGTAATAATACTGATATTAATCATATATATATATATTTATATATAAACGTTTATATTTGAGGTATTTGGCTTTGAATAAACACGGGAAAAAAGAAACACAAAAAAAGCTTTCACCTTTCTTTCAATTTTTTCAATACTTTCCTTCTTTTAACTCTGCTTTCATGATTAGTTGGGAGATATATACCGGACAATAAATAAATTAGCATGAAGGTATATGAAGTAACTTCCACACTTAGTCTCTCCATCCTCTTTTTCCATAATTGCGATCATTTTACTAATTATGTTCATTTATTTATCAACATAGAATGTCTCAATCTCAACAATCTACCTCTTTTGAGTTCCTCCCTTTTGATATCCTGTTTCATCTTTATAGATATTGTCATTTGCAATAATATATCATATTATTGTGTCAATTTTTCTTTCCAGTGCAATCAATTGTCTTTATGTCCAATTGATTTCTTCTTACGATTAAAACACTATTTCAACTTGCTATTTTTCGTTTTTGCCGCTGCCTGAGCAATCTGCATTCGAATCCACTTTGATGCCTCTTATCCTCTTTTTGTGGTTTTATAGTTGTAAAATTTATCCTCAGATAGAGATCCATCCGGAATCATTCCAAGCAATGAAACAAACTTATCTCTTGAAAAAAAGTCCTTGAAATTGTCTATTTCAGCAATTAAAGTTGTTGTACCAATTTATCCAATACCAGGAACTGAAATTAAAATACTAATTTCCAGTATGTACTTTTCATGAAAATAATTAAAACTTTATTTCTCCAAACCTTCTATTTCATTGGTAAGATGGGTCATATAGTTCAGACATATTTGAAGCTTGAATGCAGGATTTGAGATATTTTTCAGTCTATGATCCATCTTATCAGAATACCTTTATCACGAACATTTTGGGGAAAGGTTTTCTATGATTTGGTTAACGGCTTTCCAGGAAAAGATTCCTGAAATAATTACTATAACGTTTTTGCCAAAAATATCTGTCAGTACATCATTAAATTAAACATTTTAGATGCGAGAATAGAGTGAGCTTCAGTTTTGATATAGATTTTTTTGGTACAAGTTCATGGCAAGTCCAAATGTATAAATGAAATTCTTTATGATCTTTTGGGAAAAAATCCTGATACCTGAATCTTGTTGTTGAGTGTAATTTTTTCAATGACTTCCGGATCGATTTTATCTGTTTTTTGTGCGTAAATGCCTCCATATATTGTGCATCTCTAGCTATAGCCGGAAGATGCTTTATCGATGAATCATAAAATGGAAACAAAAAAATTACCTGTTAATTCAGATGTAGAACCGTCGCATTTTTCTGATATGACCCAACTTTTAGGGGCTAAAAATCCATAATCTCTAGCTAAAAATTGATGCTGCTTTTTATTGCATATACTGAGGATATTAGCAATGGGCGAACGTTTGTGAATGTCTGAACCACAAGACTGTTTACTCTTTCGATCATTTTAGATCAATCCATTTTTTTAGGCAATTAAATTGCCTAAAAAGCCAATTTAACAACCGTAATCAAAACTAATTTTGGCATCCGCTGTCGATTCATTGAGGATTATTTAGACTGTTTTGAGAACCAAAATTAGAACGAACTTCCTAGCCAAAATAACGATGGATTCAAATTTAAAAAAATAAGGGGGATTATACTTTCATTTATTTGAGCCTGTTATTCGAAGAATTTCATGTTTATTTTTAAGCTAACGCTATATTGAGAAAGCAGCTGGTATTTTTGTCCCATCTTCTGGAAGTGGGCATCCACAAATTTATGTGATTATCATTTGCTGGAAAAAGATGTAATTTGTTGTCCATCAAATTTAAATGAGGCTAAAGAATTATATCTGCTTTTGAAATCAAAAATCACGAACCAGTGAAATATTAGATTAGTTCAGATAAAAATAGTTTTATAACAGAGCGAAAGTAAAAAATACTCTTACCTTATCAGAAGGAGTATGTTAATTACCTCTTCTCGAAAACCTTCTGGAAAGACTCGGTTGCTTTGCAAGTTGCTTTCGAGGTTTATAGCCTGTAGACGCATAACGCGTGGAAAAATGGGCATGCAGGAGCTTATAGAGTTCACGCAGAGTGGGCCTCTCATAGTCGTAGGGGAGTACCATGGAAATCCTGGGGAACTCAGCTTTTATGATGGAAACAGAAAGCTTCTTTTTTCTCTTAGATTTGTGGACTGGTATTCTCAGATAATCGATTCTTATCGGTTTTCAGATGTTAAGCCCATGCTCATAGGCCAGGGAGAGATTGCGGAAGCTTTTGAGTTTTTTTTTCAATTCAAAAGGACTGAAAGCGATAAAATAGATAAATTTCTTCCTCATTCCACTTTGATAGTTATAGAAGGGAAGGATATTTATTTTATGGGTAGCGGAAAATGCCTATTTAGTCTTAGTATCAAAGGATTTAAAAAATACTGACCTCGAAACCATTATTTTTTGGGTTCATTTTGAGAAACAAATTTTACAAGGAGGAATTTCCTGAAACTTTTCGCAGAATTTACTTTTGAAACCGAAACTGCAGAACTGATTTATATGGTTGTTCTGCCCGAGCTTAATGATCATTTTTCAGGACGATCTGAAATATGCCTGTTTCTTGAGGACGCAAATAATCTGGTACTGAGAATAAAAGCCGAAGATCCAGTCTCCCTTCGCTCAGCTATTAATACATGGTTCAGGCTCATCAAGATTGCCCAGGAAATCCTTGAAGCTACAGCTGAAATCCAATAGTGTCAATTAACCCACTAGAAAGTCAGTTTTTTGATAAATTCTCCGCACTGTTGTCCCTGTAATATATGGAAATTTAAAAACCGAAAATAATCAAATGTATTGAAACTGTGAAAATTCCACAAAATCGATACCGAAATAATTAGCTATATTGTGTATCACGATTATAAGATATAGTATCCATATTTGAAGTAGGGCATCCTACATTATAATCGTGAAATACAGAGTCAATTAGGATTTACCGACTCGATCTATAGGGATGTATGACACCAAACGGCTAACTCAAAAAAATATTTTAATTTTTAGATAATTACCGATAGGTAAACTAATGTGTCACTAACTTGCGCAATAAATATTTACCTTTACTTACTACAATCCAACTATAATTCTTGCTATTAAGCTAATTTTGCTCTTAAAGCTCCAATTTTTGGAAATTGAAATAAACAAACATCTCAAATTTGCCTAAGCTCTCTCCATGAACCTAGTCAAGGGTTCGTCCAGAAACAGTATCATTAAGAGTAGATGCACATTCAGGATCAACCAGTCTTTCAATTAAGTGGGTTTCAAAATACTGAAAATATATGTATAGGCTGATGCCAGTGAAACAAAGATAATTGAGAAGCATTTCTTTGACTACTGTAGAATGGGCTAATTTTTGCTGCCCAAATTTGGGTACCACTTAATCAATCATTTTTTCAATTTCAATTTCATCACAAATGCCAGAAAAGACTCAGTGAGTATCAAAAGAATGTATTGTAGCAAACATCAGAAAATTCGAATCAAGACTCTGTACTTTGTATATTAATATCTTGATAAGAAAATGAACAAAATTGTCAGAAATTTGTGGAAGGTCAGAGTCTACAGATATAAATATTTACCCTATGGATAAAGTACGAGATTCAAAATAGAATTATTATCCTGTGTAGCACAATAAAGATCATCTAAATGAATAAATAGATATACAATGTGCAAAAATTAAATAAATCTAACCGATTTCAGAATGAAGGATATTTGACTATCTTAATACGTAATTATAATTTCTTTTCTTTTTCCATTTCTAGGATTTCTTTCAGGTACTCAATTACGTTTTCTTTCAGATTTTCGTTTTTAAGGGCAAAATTTACTATTGCCTTTATGTATCCTAGTCTGTCTCCGGTATCGAATCGTGTTCCTTTGAACTTGCAAGCATATATAATCTGAGATTTATTTAGGAGTCTGATTCCATCTGTAAGCTGAATTTCGCTTTTGAACCCTGTTCCTGCACTCCTTATACAATCAAAGATTTCAGGGGTGAAGACATAACGACCAACTGCCCCTATATTTGAAAAAGCAGCTCCTGGTGACGGTTTTTCGATAATATCTTCAAGTATATAAAGTGAATCGTCAATAGGTTTTCCTTTTATAATCCCATAACTGCTCAGTTTTTCATAAGAAACTTCTTCGACTGCAATAATAGATTTTCCATATTTTTCGAAATTCTCAATGAGTTGGGCAGTGCAGGGTTTATCATTCACAATGATATCATCCCCTAGAAGCACAGCAAAAGGCTCATCTCCAATATGTTTTTCTGCTCTGAGGACTGCATCTCCAAGCCCATTTGGTTCTTTCTGACGGATATAATGGATATCCACAAGTGAAGAAACGTCCCTGACCAGTTTGAGGAGTTCAGTGTCATTTTTTTTTGTGAGATACATCTCAAGCTCTGGAGAATCGTCGAAATAATCTTCGATTGCTCTTTTACCCCGACCTGTAATAATTATGATATCTTTGATTCCGGAATCAATAGCTTCCTCTACAACATACTGTATCACAGGAGTGTCAATGATTGGAAGCATTTCCTTCGGCATTGACTTGGTGGCGGGCAGGAATCTGGTTCCAAGACCAGCTGCCGGAATAAGTGCTTTTTTAACTCTCAAAATGAACCCTCAGGTAAAAAGGAAACAATGTGAAATAATTATTCTTATAGCTGATTTAAGAGAATTTATATAAACCTCTGATTTTCATGAGTCATTCATATACCATTTATACGACTATGACAAACTTTCGGGTTTTATTGAAATTTTCTTAAAGGATTTTTTATCCTTAATATCTAGAGAATTTAGATAAACCCCTATATTTATTAATTTATATGCTTATTATAGTATATTAATGACTCATGAAAATCAGAGGTTTATCGAAATTCTCTATCGAAAGCCCTTTACCAAATGTTCGTAAAAGAAGTTTTCAGATAAGATAGACTTAAGAAATAAAAATATCTCAAAGCGCTGGATTTCGGCTTCAGGCATTTCTAAATCTGATGAACCATCTTGTCAATGAAATCGAAACTTTGGAAAAAGGAATGTATAATTTATACTTATGAAACTTAAATTTGGGATACAATTTATAATATCGATCCAGGATATTGGGAAAATTGGTGCAACAACTTTAATTGTTGAAATAGGCAATAAAAAGAATTTTCCTTAGGGAATAAGCTTGCTCCTTAGCTTGGAATGATTCCGGATGGATCTCTATCTGAGGATAAATTTTGCAACTATAAAACCACAAAAAGAGGATAAGAGGCATCAAAGTGGATTCGAATGCAGATTGCTCAGGCATCAGCAGGAAAGAAAAGTATCAATTTAAAAAAGTTTTTTAATCATAAGAAGAAACAAATTGAAAATGCAAGACAATTAATTGCACTGAAAAGAAAAATTGACACAATAATACGACATATGAATTCAAATGACAAGATCTACAAAGATGAAACAGGATATCAAAAGGAAGAAACTCAAAAAAAGGAGATTCTTGAGACTGAGATATTCTAGGTTGATAAATGTATAAACATAATTAGTGAAATGATCGCAATTATGGAAAAAGAGGATGGAGAAAGAGTACTTAAGTAACCAGTTTAGGCACATACTTTCATGTTAAAACTATCATATTTGTTTAAAAACTTTCTTATTAGAACTATAATTGGACTTTAGTTATATAAGTATCTTTATTGAAATTAAATCTTTAATAAAAGAATTCATAACTGTTTAAAATTTAGTACACATGTCAAAAAGTTATTTATACTAAACTATACTATCGTTTAGTTGGAGATATTTTATCACATGTTGGAGTCTTTATGTTACTAAGTATCATATCTTATAATGCTATAATTCCTTATGGTACTTCAGTAATTTTGGGGCTTATAATACTTCTTTCTTTAAAAGAGGTTCTGTTATCATCTGAAGCATGGAATACATATCTTAACAGTTCTTTTAATCTGGCAATCACACCGCTACTTTTTTGTCTTGCAGCGATCATCTGTTACAAACTTGGAGCTATTATTTAACTCCAAATTAGATAGGGATTTAAATAAGATATGTAAATTTGTAATATTAAGACGTAAAAAGTTTATATTTTGTTTGCTATCTACATTTCTTTTATTTGGATTGCTTATTTATCTAGCAGAAGCATCGATTATAAGGGATATTTCTCCATCAAAACCATTGCCCTGAGATCTCGTGACAATGAATAGCACTAAATCGCCGGGAGAAAATATAAATGCTCAGATTACTTTTGAAAAAAATGCCCCTGTTTTCGAGGGTAGATATCAACTCTTTGTTGATGGAATAAAAATCCCAGAAGGTCCAGATCGTTTTACTGTTAAGACTTATGGAGTACAGGATTTTCACTTGTGATAAAAAATATCATATGGCTCAACTTTCAGTCAGAAGGTTCTGGAGGAATCGCGACCATAACTCGCACCTATGTCTCACCCTTGAATTACGATGTTCATATCTAAGGCAATGTCAGCGGAACTTCTTCGATTGTGTACATTAAGCTTACCAAATTCCATACAATCAGATCTGAGTCGAGTGGAAATTGGATTCAAACTATGGACATTTCCTAAATGCCATCAGGTACATACCAGATTAGGATGGGAAATATTGAAAAAATAATCGAACTAAGATCCAAAGGACAAAGCACAGATTCTCGAATTTCGTGTTTATGGAATACAGATAAGTCGAATTTTACCGGAGCTTTTGAGACGTTAAAAAACAGAATTTCAATGCTGGTATAATTGAAACATAAAAAACTAAATAAATTTAGGAGTTCGACTTTGGATTCGATCCGCAAGTTGAATTTTGATCCCACTTTCCACATCTATACACAAGAATGCCATCTATTTTCTCGATATAACAGTATCTTAAAAATTAATCTAACCTTCAATGAGCAATAATGGAAATTGGGAGTAAAATAGAAAATTTTATGGCGCAAAATGAGAAGAGCAATAAAAGAACCTCCTCTAGGAATAATGGATACATTAAAGGAACAAGAAAACTAGATCAAAAAGAGTCACAATAGAGTGAGTTTACCCAGCAACTTAAAAAATATTTAAAGAGGAACAGATTCTCATTCGAAGACCTATGAAAATCCTGAAAATAGGTAAGTGAAATTGGGACTAAAAGGATTTAATTTTCATAATTTATTTCGCTCGAAAGAGCTAAGCGAGCTAATCGGACTTTTTGATAGCGAAGCTAAATTCGGCTGGCGATGCATTTACATGCTAGGTGAACATATAATGTATAGAATTCCAACAAAAAGAAAGATATGCTAAAAATCACATCAGAAAATTGTTGAGGATTAGAAATGGCTGTGTGGAAGGGAAAGAAAGTAGTTCTGCATACAAATATGGGCGACATAACAATTGAGTTTTCTGAAGACATGCCAATAACGGTAGAAAATTTTGCAAAACTCGTGGACAAAGGATTCTATGATGGAGTTATTTTCCATAGGATCATCGATAAATTTATGATTCAAAGCGGCGATCCCACAGGAACTGGTATGGGAGGTCCAGGATATGAAATCCCAGACGAATTCACAAAGCATAACCATAACTATAGGGGAACTATCTCCATGGCAAATGCAGGCCCAAATACGGGAGGTAGTCAATTCTTTATCAACCTTGTGAACAATAACTATCTCGACAAAATGCACCCTGTTTTCGGGAAGGTAATAGCCGGCATGGAAGTTGTGGATGCTATTGGAAAGGTGAAAACTGACCGTCAAGATAGCCCTAAAACTGACGTTAAAATTATAAAGGCCGAACTGTTATAAAGGTTCTTATTTTGAGTCATTTTAGATCATTTCGATAAACCCTTAATTTTCAAGAATTATGATATTATTATTTATTAAGCATATGACGAAATTTAGGATTATCAAGATATTTTTTAATGTTAGTTTAGTGCATTGGAGATTCTATTTTTTAATGTTAGTTTAGTGCATTGGAGATTCTCAACATTTTTTTGCCACAAACAATATTTTTTCATTCTGCAAAATTTGTTTTATTAAAAGAACATTATCATACGAAAAGGTAGCTCACCAAATTTTGGATGTGAAGAAACAAACGGTTATAGGATAACTATAATATTATATTCAATCTATAATGAAAATATCAAAGCACTATTGTTATACTTGATATTTCATGCAATACCAAAGCACTAATATATTGTATTAAAATGTAAAATATACTCAGCATATTATACTGATAGCTTTCACTTATCCAACAGAGAGGAACTTTACTTCCAGAGGTGTCTAATACATGGACTTCGATGCAGTTGATGATTTTGTACATAAAATAATTGGGCTAATAGGATCAGATAAAAGAAATCTCCGTTGTGCAGTCGCTTTTGCTATTGAACATGCGGAAGAGCGATCTATTTCTCCCGAACTCTTGCTTGAGATTTCTAATGCTTGTAAAAGGCAGAAAATGTTTATGCAAGAATACGTTTTTGCAAAGGCTTGCTTTTCAAAAGCTTGTGGGAGGATCCGTGAAGAAGCTTGTGTTGTAATGGGCACTGCAGCACAAGTTATGGGTTTTTCCCTTGAAACTGAAGCAAGCTATCTAGAAATTCTAAAAGAAACACCTGATAATGCAGATGTCAGATGTGCATATGCAGAGCTTTTGTTTGAACTCAAAAAGATCCAGGAAGCTGAAAAGGAATATAAAACGATACTTAAAACCTTTTCAACACATTTAAAAGCAAACACCGGATATGCTTATCTCTTAGCCGAATATGGCTACACAAAAGAAGCAGAAGAATACTACTCCAGAGCACTTAATGTTGATCCTAATTATGTCCCTGCCAGAGGTGGGTACGCAAACCTGCTTTTTAAAATCGGAAGAGTTAGAGATGCCGAAAAAGAATATAAACTCTCACTGGAACTAGATCCTGAAGACCCAAGCCTACATCACAACTGTGGGGCTTTGCTCTATTTTTTAGGACGTCATTCAGAAGCCGAAATTGAGTACAGAAAAGCTCTTGACCTGAGCCCTAGGCAAAGACGAACTCTCTTCAATTACGGAAATCTTCTCGCAAGAGAAGGCAGATTTTCGGAAGCAGAGGCACATTATTTAGAAGCCCTTGCCCTTGATCAAAATGATGCAAAAATTCATTCCAATTATGCGAACCTTTTGGCCCGCTTTGGAAGAAGGCACGAAGCTGAAACGGAATATAATAAAGCTCTCAGTTTAGATCCTGAAAGTGCAGAAGGGCATTATAGCTATGGAAACCTACTTTTGGAGATGGGGCGCTTATCAGAAGCCGAAGACGAATATATGAAAGCTCTTGACCTGAACCCGTATTATCCTCCTATTCACTATAGTTATGGTCTTCTTATGAGAAAAATGAGGCGCTTTGAAGAAGCTAAAAAACAGTACACGAAAGCCATGCAACTTGACCCTGATATAGGGAGTAAAATGATAGAAACTTGGATTATTCTTGATTGACTTAAAGAGAATTTAGATAAACGCCTAAATTTCGTCATATGATTCTAAATAATAATATCATAATTCGTGAAAATCAGAGATTATCGAAACCCACTAAAAATTTGTTTTTTTTAAAAATCCCCAATATTCCACATTTTGCTAAAAATCTCGCTTCCACTTTTATTCCATCCATTTACCTAATACATTCTATCACTGCCCGAACTCTTAACTTTCGTTTCAGTCCTTCCTCAATGAATATTACAAACATATCAAATCTGAATTTTATCTCACCTAGGACCTTATGTCCTCAGTTAACAATTTATAAAAATTTTTTACTAAGGCACCTCACTTTTTTCCCCGCAGGAAAGATATCAGCCAATAAAAATATATAATATTAATATTTTTAAGCTCGACGCTCCACAGATGTACATCTGTGTCGAAATTGTTTGCCTATTTGCACACTATTATTCATTCAAAGTTAGATTAATTTTTAAGTTACTGTCATATTGAGAAAATAGATGAAATTTTTGTGTGAATCTGTGGAAAATGGAATCATTCATTGAAAGCTAGATTACTTTTCAAGCACTTTCATACTGAGAAAATAGATGGCATTCTTGTGTACATCAGCGGAAACTAGGATATATATTGAACTAACGAATTTATTACAATTCCAAAAATATAAATTGTTTTGAATTCGAATATTCATATATAGGGTATTTACGTTGTATATCCATTGAAGAAAAAAAGTACGGGATAAACTTCTTCTTTCCTTTTAGTGTGTTCCATGCATTTCTTCTTTCAATTTTGGATGTGTGGTTAGTGAAAAGCTGTATACATTTGACAATAAATACATTTTTCGAAGTTTTAGAATAGTCAATTTTTATGTGAGGACTATAAGCAATAATCGATACCAAATTAATCTTTTACTAAGTTTTTGATGTAATTATATGTCTCAAAATATGAGACTTTTTAATATCTTCTGGTGTTATCAAAATTACCATTAATTTAGCTAGCAATTGACTGCAATCAATCAAAAAAAAACCAGAAAATAATAAAAAGTCTCACCTTTTACCAAAACTTATTCCCTTAAAAAATAAATGTAGCTAATTCATCTTTAAAGTCTTGATCTTTAGTATCATCTTCAAAAAAGACATCGTCTGGATCTTTTTCCGTATACCTTCCCTGTATTGAAAATTTTAACAATGCTAGTATGGATTAAATAGTTCTTAAAGGTTCCTATTCTTACTTTAGGTGAAATGTTTTCAGATTCTCTTTTTCTATAACACCAAGAACTTTCGGTACACTCTGATTTTGAAAGCTATCGAAAATTCTTTAAATCCTAAACGGCTCCAGACTCTTTGTCTCCATCACAGAAAAACAGGATTTATTGTTTCATCGATACATAGTTTTGTGCTAAAATCTCTGAATTTCCGAAGTTCAATCCAGAATAAGAGAACATTGATGATCGACTACTCATGGAGCTGATGGGACTCATAGAACATATGGATCTCATGGAACACTTGGAACTAATTAAACTAAATCGAAATCCGAAAAGAAAGTTTCAGAAAAAAATAATGATATAGTACTTTTAAACAAAAATAAAAACATGAATTAACTGAATCAGAAAGTTAATTTTTCGGTACCGAAATCTCACTTAACAAATTTCTAATAAAGTTCTCCATCTTTTTACTTTCAGTCGAAAAAACTTCTTAATATGTTTACTATCTTATTTACGTTAATATATCTGAATATCCGTGGAATAACAATCTTTCATCCCAAAAAGTTGCTATTATAGTTCGTGTGATCAGGACTATATATATTTGAGACTAATTAGTTAAAATTATTGCTTTATATTGTATGTACAAAAACATATATATTATATCATGCTCAGCTTACAAATCATGATCCATAAATGCATTATGGCATAAATCCTGAAATAAAATGTTTTAGTGTAGTTATGTGTCTGTAAGTGAACACTGTCATGGAACTCTCCAGATCGTCTACCGGGTTGCAGGTATCTTTTCCTGCAAATTATAAGATATACTTTTTTGAGACATCATTGATAACTATAAGGCTTCAGTCATTCACTGCTGTTGTCATGGCTAAGAAATAAAAGTAAGAAATGTAAGTTGAAGCTCACATTGATCTATCCAGTGATTTTGCTTCCAATATTTCTCTCCATTTCTCGTCAATGGATCCCTCAGTTCAATATAACGATCAATCAGCCTATCCGTATGTTGATGCAACGGCTTATGCTTCTAATACGGGCTGTGTTTCTATTTCCGGATAGTAAACACCATTGTAGTAATGGTCATGATGGTGATGATGACGGTGGTCGTGCCAATTATGGAAGTGATGTTCGCCTTGACCCGTCGTATTCCCTTGATGTTCATGTCTTTCATTTGCAGCGCTTACTACAGTAGCTGTCATTGAAATTACTACACGAAATACCACCAAAATAGCTAATTTATTTTTGTTCTTCTGTTAAATGCTTGTTTTCCCATTGAATATGCTCTTCCATTTTATTTTTAAAAGTATATTATATTGTAAATTCTATTCTCTTTTGATGTACTGATGATGTACATGCCTAGAAATTTTTATTTTTGTCCCTGTAGTTATTTTAAATTAAGAGACTTTTTATGATTTTCTGGTTTTTTTTTATTAATTGCAGTCAATTGCTAGCTAAATTAATGGTAAATTTTTATGATCCTAGAAGATATTGAAAAAATCTCTAAATGTGTAAGAGTTTATCAAAACTCTCTACACTTTGTCAAATGCACTATTTTTTTAGCTTACCGACACACAGATAACCAAAAAACCATACAGTGCAGAAAATGATAATACTGAGATCAAATATGCAGCTTTTCTGATAGGGCATCAATTCATTTTTCTGGACAACATACTTTTGATTTTTATTTTAATTTAACATCGCCTTTTTTTGGGTCATTAGAAAGATCCCTGTTTTCTTCAAACCATCTGCAGTATTCATCAGGACATTGTGTCTCAGGGCACTTATGTATATACTCCAGGATATCGCTCATTTTTGCACTGGCCATTGATACTGACACATCCGCACTTCCATAATAAATGCGGATTTCATCATCCACTAAGACCCATCCGCAAGGAAAAACAACATCATTAACGTCTCCACTACGTTCATACATTT
>Ga0326728_10015453_pt1 | contig 15873 bp, 12 predicted proteins | sample MB3enrmetagenome_FD_207602 | JGI IMG/M metagenome (GOLD analysis project Ga0326728, IMG submission 207602) | Lab enriched peat soil microbial communities from McLean, Ithaca, NY, United States - MB31MN | ecosystem: Environmental > Terrestrial > Soil > Wetlands > Peat | place: USA: New York...
GCTGGCCTTTTGACGAGCGAGATCCTCGGCCTGCGCCAGCTTCAGTCTTTCTTTGCCGCCGGCGAGGAAATCGAGTCGCGGCTTGAGATCGGGGTGATTGGCCGCCGCCGGCACAGCCAGGATGGCAGCGGTGAATTTATCCACTGCGAGAAATAGCTTGTCGAGCTGCAACGGATCCTCGGGCGCCGTGGCGGGCGATGGACTGGAAGCTTCGGCAGCCAATGCCTCGGCTTGCGGCCCCTTCACGCTGAAATTCCACATGCCGTCGCAGGCGGGGCAGCAGAGGTAATTCCACATGCGGGCGATGCAGCCATCGTTCAAACAGCCAAGCAAAGCGGCCGGCTGGAGACCTATGGGCTTCTGGCACCTGGGACAGGCGATGTGGGATGGAATGGGAGTGCGGCAGAACTCGCAGGCGGGCACAGGGGAGGGGCCGGCGGCGATGCCGATGACGACGTTTCCCACGATTTCCGAATGGGGAGAAGGCGGCAGCCACAATTCCAGCAACTCGGCATGGGGAAGGCGGCGGGAGGGACCGTAAAAGGGATCGTGCAAGACCACGGCCTTGTCGTCGAGATCGACCAAGACGGAATAATGGCCGGCGGGCGACTCGCGCTGCGAACGGTGGTTGAGGATGGCGCGAATACCCCACTCACGACAGAGCCGCAGGACCTGCAAGGGATGGCGGGCCTGAATGGCCACGGCGCGGAAACCGCGGTTGATGGCGTCCTGGGCCATGAGATGAGTCATGGAAGCGAGACTGCCGGAGGCGGTTTGTTTGGCAATGGCGGGCCAGATTTCGATTTGCGGGACCGGTTTGCCGAAAGAGCGATACACCATGCTCAAACAGGCGGCACCGCAAGTCCGGCCGGTCGGGGAATCGAGCTGCTTTTCGTAAGGGATAACTGCTGCGCTCATTCAACCTCCAATCAGAACCGTGGGCCATCCCTTGGCGATCGCGCCGCCATGGGAGGTCGGATCACCTACTCGCGCTGCGGGCATGCCCCCGATCAAGACGGTCAAGGAGCCAAGCAGGATGGGGCTGGGCGGACCGGCGGCGCAAAAACACATGTCGCCCTGGCGGGCGGCGGGGAGGCTGCCGATCAGGACCGTGGGGCAGCAGGGCGGGAGAATCGGACCGCCGACATGGGGCACGAGGACGGTGACGGCGGGACATACATGGGTATCGGTAAGGCGCGCTGCGGGCATTCCCATTGGTTTAATCCTTCACTTTCCAGAGATAGCGGCCCTCAGCCACCGCTATCCCCAACTCCACGAACAAGCGCTGGGTGTCGGGGATTCTGACCGGTTCGACTTTGATGGCCGCGAACTTGACGGCCGTGGCGACTGCCATGGCGGGCATAAACGGCCCGGGGGGGATAGGCGCGGAATGGGGCGGACCGAGGCTGCCGCCGGTCCAGTTGGCAGCCTGGGCCAACGCGCCCGCCGGCGAAGGGGGTTTGGCGGCTTCCCCGGTGGCCTTGGCGGCGGCCCGATTCTGTTCGGTGGGCCGCAGCACCCATTGGACGGCGGCGGCCGCGGCGGCTCTGTCGGGCGCAGCCAGCTTGTTGCCGCAGGCGTGCTGGAGGCACAGACAACCCCACCAGACGGCTTCGCGCGCGGGGAGCGCATGAGCCAGGAAATCGACGGCCGCATCGTATTGCTTGCCGGCCACCAGAGCCTGGACGAAATCCCGGGGCGCCATGCCGTCACGGAGAAGCGGCTGGGCCTCTTCCTCGAGGTCGAAGTGCGCACAGACCTCGGCGGCTGTCAGGGCCTTGATTTTGACGAGCGGTTGAGCGGGCATAAGTTAATCTCCGGCAGCCGGCTAATTGATTTGGACGAGCGGCGCTTTGATGGTGATGCCCATCGGCGTAATCTTGATGGAGGAGTTGCCGGCCTTCAGGGTAAGTGTCCCACCGAATCCCGCGTCAATGGTGATGGCGTTCGTCACAAGCTTGATGGTCTGGTTGATGGGCCCTGGAGCGTCACCGCGCTGAATGTCGATTTCGTCCGTCATGGGAGCGAAAATCACAAGCCCGGTTTTTGTCAGTGAAGCGGGCATGCCTGGAACACATGCGCCACCCGCTCCCGAGCGCAGGATGGCATACTTCATGCCCTCCACCAAAACGTTGCTGGCGCCAAATAACGTGGCAAAGCTGTTGGGGGTATCGCTTGCCACCAGGACTATGTCGTGCGCGTAACGCTTAAAATCGCCATCGATAGTCCTATCGTCCGAATGGTCGTCGTCGCCGCCTCCGGCGCCACCGCCAGGTTTCTTCTCGTCTGAATCCATAAAGTGAATGCTCCTTTTTAATCGACGCCAATCGCGGCGAGCTGAGCCGAAAGCAAGTACAGGTACGCCGCGCCCACGCCGATGTCCGACCAAATCCAATTCGAATTGTCCAGACTCTGATACGATTTTTCTTCATCCAGGCGGAACAGCGGCTTAAGCTCGGCCTTAATTTCCTTGTCCAGGACTTTCAGCGCCATCTCGTTGGCCATGATCCCGGCCAGCAGCGCGTCCACGGCAGCCTGAAACAGGGCGACCAGAAACGCGCGGGCGTGGTCGTCCGGAAAGAGGGCATAGGAGATGGCAAAGACGAAGGCTGCCTCGCTCAAAAGGCCGCACAGGGCCACGGTGAGATTGTGAGGGATTTTGCTGCCGTGGAATGGCGCCGAGATTTCGATCTTAGGCGGGCCCAGGTTGATATCGAATTCCTGGCCGAGCACGAAGTTGGCGCTGGTGCCGACGGTAAACTGCATGTTTCCGCCAAAGCCGGATCCAAAAAGACCGGTCACCAAGGGCGCAGCGGGAACATCCGGTACACCGGCAATCAAGCCCAGCGGGTTGATACAGATCTGGAGGTTGTTGCCGACGGCCAACTGATGATTGAGACCGACCGCGGTCTGCAAGTTCTCGCCGTAGACCATGGCCGAATTCAAACCCAGGCCAGCGAGAGGAGCCGGCTCAGATATGGGGTCTCCGGCATTGAGGCTGGGGCCGCCGTTGCCGCCGCTGCCCGCGCCCGGCAGTCCTCCAACGGTGAGAATATTGGCGCACGACACCCTTTCACCCTTGTGAGCGCCGGCATGGAACATCTTGTCGTATTCGGCGTTGAGGCTCATGTTGCGCTCGGAGTGAATGGCCAGGTGCTCGTGGCCCTTTTCGTCGTTGAAGACGATGGCATTGTAATTCTGGTTGAAGGAGCCGTGGACGCTGGCCGATTTGAAGCCGCCCAACTGCTTCTGCGCAGGGAGGGGAAACCAGGGCATGTTCTCGGCATTGTAGACGCTGCCGACGATGAGGGGCTGGTCGGGATCGCCTTCCTCGAAAACCACCACCACTTCATGGCCGATGCGCGGCCAGAAGAATGCGCCCCAGCCTTTGCCGGCCCACGCCTGAGCCACGCGCAGCCAGCAGGAGTTGTCGCCATCCAGCTTGCCCTCGCGGTCCCAATGGAACTGGACCTTGACGCGGCCGTACTTATCGCAGAAGATCTCCTCGCCGGCGGGGCCGACGACGGTGGCGGTCTGGATGCCGGCGATAACGGGCTCGCGGGTGACGCACTGGGGGCGGTAGGGGAGGGCGACGGGAATACAGCGGAAGCGGTTCTCATAAAAACCGGGCTGGATGGCTTCACCGCTGCGGTAGAACTCGCAATGGGCGTCGTGCTCGACGCGCGTGAGCAGGTACTGGTCGTCGGCGTCGAAATGGCTCTTCAAGGTGAACTTGTGGCCGGGAAGGAACTGGCCGCAATTGCCAGCGCCCGAGATCTCCAGGCTCATGGCCTGCTCCTGCTCCATGCGCAGCTCGACGGTTCTCTCGCGATCCTTAAAGATTTCCGACAGGTCCTTGGGCCGGGGGCCTCCGCGGTCATCGATGCCGTCGAAGCGCTGAGCGAAACCGCCGGGGTATTCGTAGATTTCGAGCTTATCGTTGCCGCCGACTTTGAGCTTGTGATTGGCCTTGCCGATGGCGACGCTGGCCAGGGTTTCCTGCTTGCCTTCGAGATGGTTGCCGGGAAGCTCGAAGCAATGATCCCAAAGGGTGTACTCGCCGGAGCGCATTTCCTGGGTTTTTTCCCAAGCCCAGATACGGGTATCGTCGCGATCGCCGGAGAGCACTCTCTCGTAAACGATATCGCCCGGTCCGGGAACCGGCGGATGCAGCTTGGGCTGGTCGGTGACGATCATCTGGTGCTTGGACGGGGAATGATCGAAGTAATAGAAGATGCCCTCCTCCTCCATGAGGCGGCTGACGAAATCGAAGTCGGACTCGCGGTACTGAACGCAATAGTCGCGGGGATAGTAGGAGACCGCTAGCTGATAGGTGACATCCAACCCGGCGAGCACCTGGCGGAGGATGTCGGGGATGGCGAGGTGGTGAAAAATGCGGGAGCGGATTTTTTTGGTGAGCAGCCAAAGCTTGGGGACGATTTCGGCGCGGAAATGCACGAAGGGCACGTCGTCGCGATCGCCCTGGCTGAATCGATTGACGATTCCGTTGAAGTAGCGCTTCTGGTCATTGACCAGCCGCAATTCCACGGTCACGCTCTGACCGAGGATGCTGTCGAAGTGGACGTCGTTCTGCGCTTCGGCGAGGAGATCGACGTGGAAATCGAACAACTGCGAGATGGCCTCGCGACCTTGAAAGCGCTTCAGCAGCAGAACGTCTTCGCCCAGCGGGGTGGTAATGGCGAGGGGCCTGTTCTTTTGAGTGTACGCCGGCATGGTCTTTATTCTCGCACCAAAAGAAAACCGGCTGTGGCCACAAACGGGCCACAGCCGGAGCAAGGAGGGAGCCGAACGCTTGGCAGACCACGAAAAACGATGGTCTGCCCCACTCAGAATTCGTAGCTGAGGCCCACCATGGGCACGAAATCATGCAGAATGCCGCCGAATTTGGCGCCGGGAGCGGGAGCGATCAAGGCGGTGGGGAAGGCGGTGATGTAGTCGCGGAATTCGGTGCGCAGAAAGACTCTGCGGGCAACAAAGAACTTGATGCCGCCGCCCACGCTGGCCATGGGCTTGAGGGCCTGGGTCTTGGTGAAGTAACCGTACTGGGAAAGAGGCTGATAGGCGGCCTCGGCGCCGGTGCCGCGAAAGATTTTCATACCCCCGCCGACGGCGGCGAAGAACTGCACGCGCGAGTGGGTGGGGGTGGTGCGGAGGATCAAGTCATAGCCGAGGACGTGGGCGGAGCCGGCGAAAGAGACGGAGGAGCCGCCGCTAGAGAGCTGGAGATTGCTTTGCAAATAGGCGTAGCGCAACTCGCCGCCGATGTGGCCATAGGGGTTATTGCCAAAGAAGGCGCCGAAGGCAGCGCCGGTCTGGAAGCCGGCGGTAGCCGAACCGACGGGGCCGGCGACGGGGACGTTGCTCAAGAAGCCTCCGCCGCCGAGGCCACCGGCTTCCCACTGCTGGGCGCAGCAGAGAGGGGCCGCGAGGGCTAAGAGGAAGATCGAAAATGCAAGCGTTCTCATGAGAATCTCCTGTTGCGGTTATCAATTGACTACGCGCACGTTAAGGGTGGTGGAATAGCCCGCCTGGGCGACCGCCAAGGGGATGTCCATGCCTTGGGGCACGCCCGAAGGGACGGAGGCATTGACCTGGTAGACGCCAATCTCGCCGGGCACCAGGCCGGCGTACATGACGTTCAGGGGGACGCCGCCGAGGGTGACGAGGGGCGCGATCACGGTATTGGACAGCGGATTGGAAGGCGCGGGCATGCCGGCACTGACGAGCGGCGAAGTGAGGCCCATGCCGGTGGCGTAGATGGTGATGGTGTCGTTGGGATGGATGGGATTGGTGGGGGTGATGAGCTGGCCGTTATCGTCGCGATAGACGGTGGCGAGGCCAGTCTCTGGCCCGGCCGTGCCGGTGAGGAAAATGCTGGGAGCGGCGGACAAGATGGAGAGATAGAAGTTATTGCTGATGCCGGCGGGGGTGTAGAGCGTCATGGTGGCGCTGCCGCTCACGGTGGTGGGCAACTGCCCGTTAATCTGCTGGCTGGAGACGAAGAGCATGGGGACGGCTACGCCGTTGACGGTGAGGCACGATTCGCCGAGCGCGGTGGGCAGGGGGATCTGCTGGGTGGCGATGTTGATGGGGCTCATCTGCTGGCCATAGACGCTGATGAGGCCGCCGGGCGCAACCGGCTGGGTTCCATCGGCGGCATTCACCACGCTCGAGATCTGGGGCGGCGTGACGGCCGCGTCATAATTCCAGGGAAGGACGGTAAAGCCGGAAACCGTGAGTGAGATGACGGCGCTCTGGTCGGCGAGCGGCGCCAGGGTGCGAGTGAAGGGCCAGGCGGTGGTGGGCAAAAGAGGAGCCTCGGCCATGGAGGTAGGGCTGACAAGGCCGTTCTGATTGACGCGTTCAATGACGCCGGGACTGGACGACGCCGCCGGACTGGTGGTGCGGAAGCCATTCTGATTCACGAAGGCGAACCCGGAGGGGCTGCCGGAAGTGGTTTCCAAGGTACCCACAGGGACCAGCGCCGCATTAAAGAGGTTGTTGCCGATGACATAGGAACTATAGCTGGAAGCGGCGTAGGGACCGCCGAGAGAGGTCAGGTCCTTTCGGGAAATGGTGAAGGTATTGGCGCTGGCGTCGTAGAGCATGACGTTGCCGTCGGGCATGGCCACCAGGATGTAAGCGCCGTTGGCGGAGGGAGTGAGCACGCCGCCGGGGTTGACGCTATTGGTGAAAATCCCCAGGCTGGGGAGCGCGGTAGCGCGCTGGGACGGAAAATCCACGCTATCGATCATGCCGGGGGCAGCGGAGGAGACGTTGCGCGACAGGGCCAGCAGGGCCTGGCCGGAAGCAGCGAGGGAGCGGGGATAGTGGCCCGACGGGAAGATGATTGAGGGCTGCTGCTGGAGGGAATCCAGATCGTAGACGTAGGCCAGTTGCGCATTGTCGTGGCCGATGACAAGGTACTTCTGATCGAAGGTAATGGCCATCTGAGTGGGAGTGGTGGCGGTGCGCAGGGCGGCGATCTGCCGATAGGTGCCGCCATCGAAGACCAGCACCTGGTTCTGGTCCTGCTGGAGGATGTAGAAGCGGCTGCGGACGGGATCGGCGAGAATGTCGACCAGGACACCGGGGACGTTTACCACGGTTCCGCGCTGATTGGGATTGCGGCTATTGACCAGCAGTTGGACGGTGGGGGGAAGGTTCACGGCGGTGAGGGAAGAGATGGTGAGCGGCACGGTGACGGTGCCGTTCTGATTGATGAAGGCGTTGGGATCGACTTGAACCTGGACGGTAGCGGGGGTAACGCCGGAAGAGGGCGAAATGGTGACGCCGACAGCGCCCGCGCCGATCGAGAAATCGGTGCTGCCGCCGCCGGGATCGGTAATGGTGAGGTATTCGGTGACGACGGCGCGGTTGCAGAAACTGCCGAGCACCAGGAGGTCGGAGGGAGAAGCGGCCAGGCGGTGATAGCGGTTGAGCTTGCCGACCGGCAACACGGTAACGCCGCTGTCGGAAATGGCGTAAAGGACGTCCGCAGCAGTGGTCAGCAGGGTCCGTCCGGTGAGGTTTTCAGGCAGGGACAAGGTGTCCTCGACGGTGAGATTGTCGGCAGCCAGGAGGTACAAGACCGGCGGCGAGGCGGGGGGCGTCGTGGCCGCCGGCGTGGTGGTAGTGGTGGTGCTGGGGCTAGTTGAGGAAGGAGTTGGAGGGGACGCAGTGAGGAACTGTGCGTAAGTAATGTTGTTCTTGGAATCGACGGCGACACCACCGATATTGGTGGAAGCCACGGCGTTGGGGAACTGGGCCAAGACGGAGTCGGGAGCGGAGGGGCCCAGGCGATACTGGCCGATCATGCACCAGGAGCCGTCGGCGGCGACGCTGACGCGCGGCAAAGGCACGGGCGAAAACACCCAGTTTACGACATACAAGAGATGCGAGCTGGCTACGTACCGGTAAAGAGCCTGGGCGGTTCCGCTGCTGGCGATGCCGTAGACCGTGGAGCCGTCGGCGGAAGTGGCCATCTCAGCCGAGATCACCTGAGAAGGAAAGGTGGCCAGGGTGGTGGGGAGGGTTTGAGCCAGGTTGGCGAAAGTGGCCAGGACCGTTTCGGCGCCGGAAATGGGGTCGAAGGCAACGAAGCTGGTAGTGGTGACGATGAAGCCATAGCCGTCGGAGGTGAAGGCCACGCCCAGCGGCGGATCGCCGGTGGAGAAGGTCTGCTGGGTGTTGCTGTTGAGGTTGATGAGAGTGACGAGGTTCTGGCCGGTTTCCGGGGCAGTGAAATTGCCGTAATGGGCAATGAGGAGGAACTGCGAATCGAAAGAGATCGCCAGGGCGACCGGTTGGGGCGCGACGTTCATGGAACTGCGGATGGAATAATCCGTAGTGGACATGACGTCGATGCGGTTGGCGGTGAAGTTGGCGACATAGAGCAGGCCGCGAGACTGATCGAGGGCGATGTCGGCAGCCTGGCCAGCGATCGGAACAACGGTCCCGAAGGTGGCCGCGCGCGCAGGCCAAGCAGCGCTCGTGAGAGCCGCGGCAAGCGAAATCGAGAAAAGACAGCAGTTCCAGCGCATATAGGAGTACCCGAACGTTACGATTAAATGCCGGTGGAGCGAAGGAATCAATAATCGAAATGGCTAATAAATGCCGCATTACCAAAGTTAGCCGTGTATTTTCGTGAATTTGCGCGTATACTCCGGGCGTAAAGAGAGGGCTGCCCGGGCGCTGTGAGAGAGCGATTGCGGGCGCCCGGAACGTGCGGCCATGAAGAAATGCACAGCGAAATTCTTGCGGATTTCTAGTATAATGATGATATTGGCAGCGTTTATTCCGCGCTGCCAGGGGCAGGATGAGGGGACGACCACGCAAGTTTCGACGATGCCACCGGGCCTCTATTTCAGCGTGGACGGCCAATATTATCAAACCACCATGAGCGCGGTATGGCCCAACGGCAGCAAACATACGCTCGAGGTGTATCAGCCGATACAAACGGTGGGCAGAACGCAAGCCACTTTCTCGAATTGGCTATTTAGCGGCGGCGGAAGTTTTAACGGAACCACCATGGTGATCACGGCCGGCCCCTCGATTTCCTCATATCAAGCCGTTTTCAGCGTCAATTACGATTTAAGCCTGATTTTCTTTTCCTGCTCGGACCCGGTATCCTGCCAAGCCAGCCCGGGGGTGATTTATGCCAATAACGTGCCGTACACCTCCGACCAGGACCTGTGGGAAGCAGCGGGCAGCTCGGTGACGCTGTTAGCATTTCCGAATCCAGGTTTCGTATTCGTGGGCTGGCTGTCGGGGCAGAACGAGGCGATTCAGGGCTTTCAAAACACGGTGACCATGGCAGCGCCGGTGATGGTCTACCCCATGTTCCAGGTGTCGAGCCTGATCAACCTGACCACCGTGCCGCCGGGGCTGGAGGTGCTGGCGGACCACACGCCGGTGACGACGCCCATCTCGATGGACTGGGGATGGGGCAGCACGCACAGCGTGGGCACGATCTCACCGCAAATGGACAACGTGGGGCATTACTGGACTTTTTCCTCATGGAGCGACGGGGGCGCCGCGAACCACTCGTACCAAGTGGCGGGGAGCAATGAGCCGACGACACTGACGGCGACGTTTGTACCGGCGGCGACGATCACGCTGGTGACGTCGCCGGCGGGGTTGAGCCTGACGGTGGATGGGCAGAGCAACTGGCCGAGCTACATTTTCATATGGGGCACGGGCGAGACGCACACCCTGCTGGCGCCGGCGCAGCAGACGGATGCGCAGGGCAAGCTGTGGGCTTTCGGCAGTTGGTCGAACGGCGGGGCGGAGACGCAGAGCTTCACCGTGCCAACGGTGGCGCCGGGCTCGGGGGTACGGCTGGTGGCCACGTATAACCTGGTTGGGCAACTGACGGTGAACAGCCCGCTATCCGGCCTGACGGTGACGGTGGACGGCGCCAGTTGCAGCACGCCGTGCAGTATACAGCGCCCGGTGGGCACGCAGGTGCATGTGAGCGCACCGGCCAGCGTGCCGCTGGGAGTGGGCACGCGGGCGGACATGAGCGGGTGGACGGGGAGCGTGCCGGCGCCGGCCGGCGACTGGGTGGGGATACTGACCGGCGACGTGGAGGCGATCAGCGCGAATTACCAGACCATGAACCTGCTGACGACGGCGGCGATCCCGGCAGGCAGCGCGACATGGAGCGTGCAGCCCAGCTCGCCGGACGGCTACTACGCCTCCACGACGACGGTCAACGTGAGCGTGACGGCGCAGGCCGGGTACCGTTTCCACGGTTGGAGCGGAGACCTGAGCGGAACGGTTCCTTCGGGGACGGTGTCAATGAACGCGCCGCGAACGGTGACGGCGCTGTTCGACGTGGTGCCGTACATCCCTCCCACGGGGGTGCAGAATGGCGCGGGGCCGACGCCGCAGACGGGAGTCGCGGCGGGATCGGTGATCTCGATTTTTGGCGCCAACCTGGCCACGGCGGTGGTCACCGGGCCGAACAGCCCACTGGCGCAAACCCTGAGCGGCACGGTGGTACAGGTGGGCAACCGGCTGCTGCCGCTGTTCTTTGTCTCACCAGCGCAGATCAATGCCGAGCTGCCGGCCGATTTGACACTGGGCCCGCAGACGCTGACGGTGAGCGCGCAAGGACAGCCGGACGTGAACGCCAGCTTCACGGTGGTGAGGGATGCGCCGGGGCTGTTCGAGCAGGCGGTGAACGGGCAATCGTTCGCGGTGGCGCTGCACGAGGATGGGACGGCAGTGACGACGGGATCGCCGGCGGGCCACGGCGAACTGCTGACGGTTTACGGAACGGGCTTCGGGCCGACGGACCCCGTGCGGCCGATGGGATTCGCGGTGCCCGAGACGCCGCCTTTCGTGCTGGTGGATGCAGCCAGCGTGCAGGTAGGAGGCGCCGCGATCGCGGCCGAGAACGCGTTTGCGGTAGCGGGGAGCGTGGCCGTGGACGCGGTCCAATTCCGGCTGGGCAATGGCGCGCCCACGGCAACCAATGCCGCGCTGACCGTCACCATCAACGGGCAGCAGAGTAACACCGTGCTGCTGCCGGTGGAGTAGCTGTCAGCTATCAGCTATCAGCTATCAGCTTTCAGCTATCAGCTTTCAGCTTTCAGCTATCAGCTAAGGCCATGACCGCTGAAAGCTGATCGCTGAACGCTGTCAGTAATGGCGGGCGGCCACGGCGCGCAGGGGAACGGGAAAGCGGGTGGGGGCCTCGGCGCGTTCGAGCGGCTTATCGAGCACCAGGGAGCGCAGGCCGGGCATGGCGCCGGCGCGATGACCCTTGTCGCCGACGGGGATCTGCCCGGTGGTGAGGTTCTTCAAGCCGAAGAGCGCCAACTCGAAACGGTCCTTAACCCCGACCTTCTGGAAGAGGCGTGAAAGATAGACCTTCACAGTGCCCTCGGAGATCATGAGGGTGGTGGCGATCTCCTTGTTCTTGAGACCCTGGGAGAGGAGGCTCACGAGCTGCCCTTCACGCTGGGTGAGAGCGACCCGGCGGGCGCACAGGAAGCTGTCGGTGAGGGCCTTCTCGAACCAGAGCTCGCCGGCCTGGACCTTCTGGAGGCACTTCACCTGGAGCTCGGTGGGCAAGGTTTTGCGGAGGATACCGCGCACGCCCAGGCCCATGGCTTGAAAGGCCAGCTCGGTGGAAATGGAATTGACCCAGAGGACCACTTTGCAGTTGGTCATGGCATGTTTCATTTCCGTGAGCACGGCGAAGGTAATTTCGGGCGTCAGATCCATGAGAACCAGGTCCGGGGAGCCCTGGGCGAGCTGTTCCATGAGGCAGGCGACCAAGCCGCAGGTGGGCAAGAGCTCGAAGCCCTCGATCTGGCGGAGCACCAATTCGAGGCCTTTGGCCAAAATGGGTTCATCGCTGTAAAGAAGAATCCGCGTCATATTCTGCACCTTTACGAACAGCCGATCCGGATATTTGCGATCTTTCATGCAATCAATCTGAAGATTTTGCATGAATTCAGACGACTGTTTTCTCCGTAATTGTCGGATTATTTACTTCGGTTGTCAAGGATAAATTATCGCCATTACCATCTAAAAATCCGATATTAATGGCGATTACGGCGTATTTCCGGAGTTTTGACGCGGAGAATCTGGAGGGTTTATGGTGCTTATTATCAGATATTTACGGCATGGGAAGCGGGGTGTTGGATGAGCCTCCTGGCGAGCCTAAAGATCGCCGATAATTTCCGTCTAATAACCTCTCAAAAGTATATCTGGAACCGCTTATCGGCAAACCTTAGAGGCGTTGAAGGCCTCGATTTTCAGCCTGCTGGCGACGGCATTGTTTCTTTAATTTATTTCTTGATAACCTTTGGGAACAACCCGATATAGCCCATTTACGATATTGATACGCAGGCATTTGCGCGCTAAATTCCGTGTGACTAACCACGGCAATGAAAAACATCAACAGGCGCGAGAGCCCGCGAATCGATATCAAGCTCCGGTGCCATGTCACCTCGCCGGCGCTGTGGATGCGGAGTGCGATGTACACGGAAAACATCAGCCGAGGCGGGATCCTGGTCGCCTGGCGGGGAGAAGAGCCGGCCACGGTGCCGGTGCCGGTGGTGGGCCAGGTGGTGACGGTTGAAATCGAACTACCGGCCAACCATGGATTCGGGCAGAAGTGCATCCACTGCCAGGGGACGGTGACGCGAACCTGGAACGGGGACGGGGGATATCCGCGGGTGGCATTGCAGGTGAATTACATGGATTTCCGTTCATTCGACGACCGAATTCGCTCGATGGAGGCGCTACAGCCGCTGGCGGGCTCGTGGATGGCCTGAAAGGTTATGGAAGGGCAACGGTCCCAATTCGCGATCAAGCTGATGCCGTCGCTGGCAGACTTCGCGTTTCTGCTGCCGATCGTGTTTTTGTTCGCGCGCATGGACGGGATTCAGACGCTGCTGAGCGACTGCGACACGGGCTGGCATATACGAACGGGCGAGTGGATCGTGGCGCACCACGGGGTACCGACGCACGACATTTTCTCTTTTTCGAGAGCGGGCGCTCCGTGGTACGCGTGGGAGTGGTTGTCGGACGTGCTGCTGGCCGGGCTGAACAGCCGGGGCGGGCTGGCGGCGGTGGCGCTATTCAGCATGGTGCTGATCGCGCTGACATTCATGCTGCTGTTCCGGCTGGCGCGGCGGAAATCGAACGCCATCGTGGCGCTGATGGCGACGATGCTGGCGGTGGCGGCGTCCTCGGTGCACTGGCTGGCGCGGCCGCACCTGTTCACGCTGTTGTTCCTGGTGCTGTTTTACGGGGCGCTGGAACATGTACGGGACGGGCGGACGCGCGTGGCCGGCGTGCCATACCTGGCGCTGCTGCCGGCGGCCACAGTGGTGTGGACCAACCTGCACGGCGGATTCTTCGTCGGCATCCTGACGATCGCAGCGTACGGCGGCGGGGAGCTGCTGAAGGCGGCATTTTCAGCGGAGGACGGAGAGCGGCGGCCGGCGGTGCGGAGAGCCGGCCGGTATTTCGCGTGCGCGTCGGCGTGCCTGGCGGCGAGCCTGGCCAATCCGTACTTCTATCGCCTGCACGTGCACGTGTGGCAGTACGTGAGCGATCCGTACCAGTCGCAGCACATCATGGAGTTTCTGACGCTGAGCTTCCACCATCCGGCGGCGATTTTCTTCGAAATCATGCTGATGCTGAGCGTGGCGGCGGCGTTCTGGTACTGTTCGAGGGGCCGGTTTACGGAGCCGCTGCTGCTGCTGATGTGGGGGCACGCGGCGCTGCTGGCGGCGCGCAACATACCCATCTTCATGATCGCGGCGGCGCCGCTGGCGGCGGGGGCGATAGAGGAATGGCTGGCGCTGGCGCCGGAGCTGCGGGCAGCGGAGTGGCTGCGGCGAGCGGTGCGGAAATTCAACGCGGTGGCGGCGGAAACGAGCGCCACCGACGACATCGGCCGCTGGCACGTGGTGAGCGCGGCGGGGGCGCTGGTGGTGGCGGGGCTGCTGTTCGCGCCCACGCCGCCGAAGCTGTTCCGGGCGGAATTCGATCCGAAATCGCACCCGGCGGCGGCCATCGAGACGCTGCGCGGCGATCCATCGGCGCGGATTTTCACTTTCGACCAATGGGGCGACTACCTGATTTACCGTTTGTATCCGCGCACCAAAGTATTCGTGGACGGGCGCAGCGATTTCTACGGCGACGATTTCGAACAGAAGTGCACGGACGTTCTGAACGTGAAATACGACTGGGAAAAGACGCTGAACGGTTTCGGCGTCGACACGATTTTGCTGCCCCCCAGCGCACCGCTGGCAGGGGCGCTGAAGGAATCCAGCCGCTGGCGCGTGGTTTACGACGACGGCGTGGCGCTGGTATTCCGGTCCGCGCAAAAGGCCGCGGGCGAATCGATTTCCGCCGCCACAAGCGACGGCAGAGGCCGTGACCGGGAGGTCACGAAAACCAAACCCACAACATAGGAGTAAGAAAAAATGACGTATTTGCGTAATTTCTGGACGGACGAACAGGGGCAGGACCTGATCGAGTACAGCCTGCTGATGGCGTTCGTGGCACTGGCATCGGCGGCCCTTTTTATGGGCGCCGGCAAGAGCATCTCCGGCATCTGGTCGACGACCGCCAACCAGCTCACCCAGGCCAACGGCCAGGCCAGCTAGGACCGGCCGCGGGGCATGCCGGGGGTTTCCATGCTGGTCCGGCGTGCTGCGCGGAGGTCCACGCCCAAAAAAATGGGAAGGGCTGCGAAGGGCCGCAACGCGTACCGCCAAAAGTCAGGGGACGCGTTGCGGCCGCAGTTCCGACGTAGAAGGGAGGGCCGCCCGATTTGGCCGAAGCCCACGCCGATAGCCGGCGGGAGCGAGGGCCAAGGAAGGAATCGTTGCCGGCAGCCGGCGCCGGTTCTTCCCGAGAGGTGGAACGGGGGACAGGTATGAACAAGAGGTTTATTGGAGTTCTGATCTTCGCGTTTGTGGTGGCGCTGGGCATCAGCACGGTGTTTTACCGGCTGCTGGTGCACCAGTCCGAGACCGCCAAGGCATCCACACCGTCGGCGCGGATTGCGCTGGCGGCACGAGACCTGGAAGTGGGCAGGATACTGCGCGAAGACGACATCAAGATCGCGGATTGGCCGGGCGACGTTCCGGCGGGAGCAAGCGCGCGGGCCCAGGACCTGGTGGGGCGCGGGGTGACCACGGCGATATACGCCAAGGAGCCGGTGAGCGAGGCGCGGCTGGCCCCCAAGGGCGCAGGAGGCGGCCTGGCCGCCATGATCCCGCAAGGCATGCGGGCGGTGGCGGTGCGGGTGAACGAAGTAGTGGGGGTATCGGGATTCGTGGTATCGGGGATGCGGGTGGATGTTCTGATTTCGGGAAATTCGCCGGGCGGCAACGGCAACCTGGGGACGCTCACCAGGACGCTGCTGCAAAACATAGAGGTGCTATCGGCGGGGCAGGACTTCAAGAAAGACGCCGAGGGCAAACCGGTGATGGTGCAAGTGGTGAACCTGCTGGTGACGCCGGAACAGGCGGAACAGCTCAGCCTGGCGAGCAACCAGGCCACCATCCAACTGATTCTGCGGAACCCGCTGGACCGGCAGACGACGCAGACGCCGGGAGCGGCGATGGCGCAACTGTTCACGGGCGGCAAAGTGAAACTGCCGCAAGCGGCAGAGAAGGAGCCGGCCCGGCCGCGTCCGGTGAAGGCGGTGCAGGAACCGGCCAAAACGGAAACGCCGTTCGTGATGGAACTGATTTCGGGCAGCAAGAAGGCGGAAGCCAAATTTGAGAACGGCGGGGAGGGCAAGTAAGTGGCACGGCTGCGGCAAGTGGCACGCATCCTGTTGGCGGCGGCGTTGGTATGGCTGCTATGCGA
>Ga0326728_10015455_pt1 | contig 15871 bp, 8 predicted proteins | sample MB3enrmetagenome_FD_207602 | JGI IMG/M metagenome (GOLD analysis project Ga0326728, IMG submission 207602) | Lab enriched peat soil microbial communities from McLean, Ithaca, NY, United States - MB31MN | ecosystem: Environmental > Terrestrial > Soil > Wetlands > Peat | place: USA: New York...
TCTCAGATGGAGCGGCCGGGATTCGAATCACCCTTGTGTGCCTTGAGCACGAATAGAAGTCTGTCGGCAACTATGCGCAAATACCTATGGACAGGTGCGGCCTTTTTCATAGAAGGATGACACCGAGATTTTTGCCCCTCAGGGTGACCATCTGCTGTCTGCAAATTCAGCAACGTGGCTGGCTGCTATATTTCGATGCGGCCTGACCTGCTTTGCCATTTTTGTGTGCACTGCGACCTGCGCTGTGGACTTCCGTACGACGAGGCTGGGATAAACCGTGATGACGGCCGGGTGCGGATGCGGGATCTCGTCACGGATAAGTCCCAGCAGTGTGCTTGCCGCCGCCTGGCCCATATCCCGCAAGGGCTGACGAATCGTGGTTAGCGGAGGGTTATAGGTGGAGGCAGCGAGCACGTCATCGAAGCCAATCACTGAAACGTCCCTGGGAACGCGCAATCCTGCCTCGCGCAGTGCCAGAATCGCTCCCATTGCGGTCACGTCGTTGAAGGAGAAGAGCGCACTGAACGGCCGCCCTGCAAGAAGCAGTTGACGGGTCACCTCAGTACCTGGTCCGGGCCCGGGCTCCATACTCTGGAGTTGCGCCACGAGCTCGTGATGAATGGCGATATCGAGAGCCTTCGCCTCTTCAATGATTGCTTCCCAGCGCCGATTGGTATCGGAACTGAAGGCCTGCCCCTTGATGAACGCAATCTCCCTGTGACCCAGCTCCTTCAGATGGGAAAGCGCCAGGTGTGCCGCCTGGCCGTGGTCGAGCTCGATATTGATGACTCCTTCGCGTTGCTGGTGGCCGGAAACAGAAACCAGGGGAACAGAAAGATCCTCTTCGATGGGCGTATCGACGGCAATCATCCCCTCCACCGAGCGCGCCAGCAGCATGCGCGGGTAGCCTTTCAATAGATCGGGGCGGTGCCTGTGGCTGACGACGAAGTAAAAGAAACCGTCTTTCAGCAGTTCGTCTTCGATGCCGCCAAGCACGGCGGTGGAGTAGCCCTCGCTGATCTCCGGCACGATCACGCCCACCGTGTAGCTGCGCTTCTTGCGTAAGCTGCGGGCCACCGTGTTGGCCGTGTACCCATGCAGCGTTGCGGCTTGCAGCACGCGCTCCTGTGTCTCCCGGGCAATGCGGTACTTGTCCGCCTCGCCGTTGACAATGCGGGAGACTGTAGACTGCGACAACTCGAGCAGGCTCGAGAACTCTTTCAGGCTGATCGGCTTGAGCGGTTTGTGTGTCATGATGTGGTTAACCCGATGCCGCTAGCTCTCGCTTTTGAAGCCCACCAACTGCATGGCGCGCACACACTCTGGGTTGCGCATGAAAGTCTTCCACACGAATCCACTGCGAAGATTCTCCGCCATCAATACTGAAATTCCCTGGTCGATTCCCAGCACATCTGGATCGTACCAGTTCGCCGCGGGATGGAAGGCGTCGACAAATCCGTAGCGGCCCCAGGCCCGGTCGCCCCACTTTGCGCGCATGGAGCGCAATACGGCGATGCAATCCGCAGGCAGGAATGGCAGCGAGCCCGCTGTGGCACAGGGAACCACCGTGCCATCGAGCGGCCCCTTCGCAGGCGGCCCTCCCCATGCATGGTACCCGTGTTGAGAGTCCGATGCCGAAACGCCCCAGTAGTCTTCATTGAACCACTCCGGGTGGGAAAGACAGAACGCTTTGTGCGCACGCGTAGCGATCACCGAGTTCTCAAAATAGTTGGCATACGCGTCGCGCTTGTGGCGGAAGTCATAGTACGCGTGCGAATACTGGTGGGTGAACAGCGGATCGTTTCCGCTGATGTATTTGTAATTCTCAAACTGGATCACCGGGCGCGAAAAGTTGTTCCAGGTTTCCGGCGGGACCGGATGGGCGGTTGACCCGATGCCAAGCAGATACATCATCATCAGTTCGCAGAAGTGGTTCCAGCGCCCTTTTTGGAAGCCCTGTTCCGGCCCCCAGGCCATCGCGAATGTATCGCCGCCGTTCAGCATCCACGGCCAATCGACGCGCTCGTAGATCTGTTGCGCCAGGGACTTGATTCGCGCGTCGCCGAAATGCTCCCGCGCGGTAAGCACGCCGCACAGCAGCAGCGAGGTGTCGATGGGCGAAACCTCCGACTTCCGCCAGCGCTCGCCGGTTTCGATATCCGTGAAGTGATAGAAGAACCCATGCTCCTCGGGCATCTTGTTCAGGTGCCAATCGAGCGTGGTCCGCACGCGCTCCACAATCTGCGCATGCGGAAAGTAGCGCCGCTTGTCGGCAATGCACAGCGCCGAGAGTCCGAACCCTGTTGCCGCGATGCTTGCCATGCGCCGCGGATCGCGCGCACCGTTGAGATCGTAACGCGCTCGGTCCAGAACCTGCCCGGTGTTCGGACTGGCTTGCTCCCAGAAGAGCAGACAGCCGCTCTTTTCCAAATCGTCCAGCAGCCCCTCGTCCTCGTGGGAGAGTTTGTGCTCTTTGCTCATTGCGTATGCCGCGGGCAAGGCGCTGCCTGCGACCATTGCGGCCAATGTGCGGAGAACCTGACGGCGGCTGACCGCCGGCAACATATCAAATCTCATGGTCGAACTCCGAATCTCTCCATTTGAATGGCCAGTTATCGAATCTCCACGACCGCAAGACCCATCGGCGGAAGCGTTAGGGTGAGCCGATGGCGCACGACCGCACGCACTTCCGGCGGTCCTGTCTCGGAGGCTTTGCGCAACGCATCGATCTGCGTCTTCGTTGGGTTCTTCGGACTCCCCATCTTCTTCCAGGCGTCCAGCGTGTCGCCATGAGAGCTGTCGACGCGGTGAATGGTTGCGTGCGCGTTTTCGCCGATACCTTTCAGATCGATAGCGATGGTTTTGCTTCTGCCGTCCACCCCGGGTTCCACCAGATTCCATGCCGTGATCACCAGGGTTCCATCGCTGCGGCGCGTCGCCAGCACATCCCCGGCAGCTTCGGGCAGCCGTTCGTCGCCGAGCTCATGAAGCAACGCGAAGACATCGAATGCCGGCTTGGGAATTCCGTCTTCCGCCAGCAGCCCGAATCCTCCGTAGAACGGTGTCTTCACCACGCCCTGTTCCTCGAAGACATCGGAGAAGGTCCAATACGACATCATGTCCACCATTCCGTCGCATTGGCTGATGGTCTCGGCCATCCACGGCCCCATATAGATCGAGTCGGTGAGCTCCTGCTCATTCGCATAGGTCGCATTGAACTCGCTCCAGATGAGCGGTATCTTCGGCCGCGCGGAGTGTTCGATCTCCTCGTGGACTTTCTTCACCGCTAGGCAAACCATCTGGTGCGGCGCTACAGACCGATCGTCGTGGAAGACGTTTTCCGCGCTGTCGTTGCCGTAGACGTGCGTGGAGACAAAGTCCAGCGGCACCTGGTTCTGCGTGGCGTGTGCAATCATTTCGCCCACCCACGCCGCTTGCGCGGTCGCCGGTCCTCCTACACGAATGCGCGTGTTGACCGCCTTGAGGGCGCGCGCGGTGTGATCGTAGAGCTCGAAGTAGGTGGCTTGCTTCGGCGTTCCTCTCCAGAAATCGATGTTCGGCTCGTTCCACACCTCGAAGTACCACTGCGAGACTTCGTCAATCCCGTAGCGCCCCACAAGATGTTCGGCAAACGCAGTCACCAAAGCGTCCCACTTCGCGTAGTCCTTCGGCGGAGAAACAATCGGCTTGTACCAGAACGCGTGGTAATCCAGCTCGGCCGCCAGCGCTTTCGGCATGAAGCCGATCTCCACAAAAGGTCGCACTCCGTTGGCCAGCAGCCCATCGTAAATCTGATCGACATAGGACCAGTTGTAGACAGGGTTGCCCTGCTTGTCCTCGCCGTAGACGCCGTTTTCATCGTGGAGGATCGCGTGAAAGCGCACGTATTGGAAGCCCGTGATCTTCTTTACGCGCCGCAGATCGTCGCGGTAGCCCTCCCGCAAGGAGAGATTGGCGCGCCCGGAGCCAAACATCTGCTCCCAATAATGGGGAAAGGGCGTGGCCGCAGCATGCACGTCGATCGTCACCTGCTCCTCGGCTGCTCCCATTCCTATCGGAGGTCCGGCGGCTTGGAGTGCGTATGTCGGAGCACATAAACCTGCAACGATAATTCCTGAAAACAGAGTCGAACAAATACGAAGCATTGCTCTCTCCCAAACGCGATTCAACAGGACAACAGGCGGCGCCAAGCCTTAGCCATGCGATGAGCAGCGGTGAATAGACCGCTTGGCGCAATCGATTGTGCTATCGGTATGAAAACTACCACCCGCCTGCCAGAATCGTCAAATAGCCCAACGGAAAGCTGCGACAGAGCGGCTCTTCGAACTCCCGGAACGACCGAAAGCGAACCTATTTGTCCAGAATCCGTATATTTGTAGCGTACTCAAGAACCGCGTATCCTGCGTTTTGATAGTTTTGAGCGTCTAGCGTTTTCAATAACTTATTTAGAATCAACACGGGCAGGCAATCCGACCCCCTCCCGGAACTAAATACTTTATTATCAACAACTTAATGGATATTGCGCCTATCCCTTGCCGTGTGTGTTTGGGAAATTGGCCGATCATGGTGCTTCGGCACTCTGGCACACTCCCCAGTGCTGGTCCACTTCAATCTTCAATCACAGTTCACGGTATCTAATACTCCGCAAGTAACTCACGAGTATGCAGCAATGCGCTCGCAATCCTTCTGATGAGCACATTGCCCCTGAATTCGGTTTCGGCTATGCACAGATGGTTTACTTGCGCGTGGGTCCATCGAGGATCGGGGATCGAAGCCCCTCGACAATTGGATTGGAATCTCTCGTGTTGAGCATATCAAAGACAATGATCGTATTTGCTCCCCGCTTCAGCCATGGCCCGGGAACGAATAGCGTATCCTGCGGTCCGACGTTCCAGAAGCGCCCGACGGCGTGTCCATTGATCCAAAGTGCTCCTTTGCCAAGCCTTCGAGTATCCAGGAACATATCACCAACTCTCGTGAGCTGAAATGTGGCGCGATAGAAGGCTGGCCCGTCGATCTTTGCCTGGTTGTATTTCTTGGGGAGGAGGTCTGTGCCGTGCTCACCGAGCGGGAGCAGGTAGACCTGCCACCCTTTCAGGACCGTGCCGCTCAGCGAGACCGCGTGCGTGATTCCCTTGTTATCGAATTGGATCTCGCGTGTGTGGTTGATGCGTCCATCGTTCGCCACCAGGATATCGAGACGCGTTCCTTCGTTGATCGCGGGAAGTTGAAGACCCGAATGAACGGAATCTCGGCGGTCGATGGTTCCAGCCAACTCGCCGTCCAGATAGATGCGCGCAAAGTCATGGACCTCGTCGACGGCTAGTTCACCTGGCGGTGCCTTATGCAGCACGATGCGGTAGAGAATGTACCCAAAGCTCTGGCCGAAATACTCCATTGGCATTGGGTCATTGCTTGAAACGGGCCTGGGAAGATTCTCCCACAGCGATGCGCGTTCGTTGAGTTCCGTCGCGGGCAACGTGATCACTGGGGGTGCCTTGGGCATTGCCGGGACCGGCACAGGATTGAACCCGGTTAAGACTTCGCGATAGGCGAAGAACTTTTCCGTAGGACGTCCTGCTTCGTCGAGGGGCGCGTCGTAGTCGTAGCTGGTTACGTCGGGCATAAACCCCTTGCCGCCGGTCGATCCTGCGTAATAGCCAAAGCTGGTGCCACCATGAAACATATAGATATTCACGCCCACGCCGCGCTTCAGAATGTACTTCAGATCTTCGATCTGCGCCTGAGTCGCGCGTGTTTCGTGCGAATGTCCCCAACTGTCGAACCATCCGGGCCAGTACTCCGAGACAAATAGGGGCTGGTCGGGGCGCTCACGCTCAAGCGCATCCATCCCGCCCTGGTGATTGCCGATACCGAAGTTGGTGGCTGCGAAGACCCCGGGCAAGTCACCGTCGGCTATGTTCTTCCAATTGTCGGCAGTTATGAGCAAGCTCTTGGTGAAGCCCACTTGCAGATAGAGTTGATGAAGTTGTTCCATATACGCTTTGTCCGAGCCGTAATTCCCATACTCGTTCTCGATCTGCGTCATGATGATCGGACCGCCGTTTCCATACTGCAGGGGTACGACTTCGGCCGCCAGCCGATGCGTCCAGCGCGTAACCGGGCCCATAAACAGAGGATCGCGCGTTCGCAGCGCTTTGGCTGACTCGGGTGTTGCCATCAGCCATGACGGCAGACCACCCAGATCCCACTCCGCGCACGAGTAAGGACCGGCGCGAAGGATCACATAGAGACCCTCCTCCTGGGCCATCCGAACAAATGCGGCAAGATCGTTGTTGCCGTTGAAGTCGTAGACGCCGGGCTTCGGTTCATGCACGTTCCAGAAGACGTAGGTCGCGATGGTGTTCAGTCCCATGGCCTTTGCCATGCGGAGCCGTGCGCGCCAGTACTCGCGCGGGATGCGCGCGTAGTGCAGTTCGCCGGACAGGATTTTAAACGGCCTTCCGTCGAGAAGCATGCTGCGCCCTGCAAACGTCAGGCCCGTGCGCTGCTGAGCCAACTGCGACTGGCAGATTGCATTTGCAATCCCGAACGTTAAATGTGCTGTGAGAATTGCCAGCAGCCACGACAGGGCTCGATTTTTCGAAGTCATCGCCATCACCGTTCTAAGGCGCCCACATCATCCTTTTTGTAAACATAGGTTCCAGCGATTACGAGATAGGACGCTTCAGATCTTCGTCTTGGTGCTTTAGTGCCTTTAGAAAGTCTGCTTGATCGACTGTGAGGTTGAGATATTCCTTGTACCACCGGTAGTAAGTCATTTCGCTGATTCCAGCCTTATGGCACGCTCTTCCGGTCTCCTCACCGTTTGCAGTATCTGCTTCAATTTGGCGGAGTAACTGCGCAATCTGCTCAGGCGCACGCTTGCGTCGCCTCTTCATCGCATACATCCCCCAGTCAAATTGTCACTCCAGCCATACCGTCCAACTGTTTTGTACAGAACTATGCCAGCTGGCTCGGTTTTGCTTCAGGTGTCGTGGTATGCATTTCAGGTTAAGAGGCGGCGACAATCCATGACCCGGATTGCCGCCGCCTGTTCATGGGCGCGCAGAGCGCATCAGAAGATAAATTTCAGCGCGAACTGCGCAATGCGCGGTCCGGCTCCGTTCTCGCCCGTGATGGTTCCAAACGATGTGCTGCTGGCGAGGCTGCTGGCGCTGCCGGTTGAGGTGTTGGGGTTGTTGAGAATGACGTGGTTCAGGACGTCAAAGTATTCGGCCCTGAAGTCCAGGGTGGATTCGCGGAAAATCGGGAAGGAACGGACCAGGGAGCCGTTCCACACCGTAAATTGGGGGCCGCGGAGCGAGTCCTTCACGACATTGCCGAAGCCGGTTCCGGCGCCGGTGTCGACCGGCACTGAAAAGGCCGAGGGGTTAAGCCAGCTCTCGCAGAGTTTGCCTGCCACGCAATCTCCGCCGTCGATTTTAGAATGCAGGTAAGGCGACTGTGTGAAGTCGCGCTGCGCGCGGTCCTGACTAAGGCCGGTATTTGAGTTATCGACGCCCGTCCACACGGTGAGCGCATCGCCGGAGTGGCTCTGGACGGTTCCAGAGGTTGACCAGTCGTTCAAAATGGCCCGAAGCACGCGATAGCCGTTGTTGATCTTCGGCAGCGCCCATTCATAGGAGACCGAGAAGACCTGCGGATGATCGATATCGGATAGACCGCGATCGAGGGCCTTGATGTCGGGCACAATCGCAGCCGCGGGAACGTTAGTTGCGCCGGTGGGATAGAGAGGATAGACATACGACTCGCCCGCGTTCAGGTCTTCGGTATTGGAAACGCGCGTGGCCTGCGGCAGGTCATCGTAGGACTTGGACCAGGTGTAGTTAGCCAGGAATTGAAGCCCGTGCGACATTCGTTTCTGCAGAGTTGCCTGCAGTGAGTTGTAGTGGGCATTGCCGATCATGGCCGCTTCGATAATCTGGGCGTAATTGGTGTTGCAACCCGTGGTGGTGAGGCAGGGCCCGACGGTGGGAGCAGTGTTATACACCCTCCTGGAGTTTGCACTGGACGTGCCGCCCGGGAAGGTCAACTTGCCGCTCACCATGGTGCCTGTGTTCACCGAGGGGTTGAGCTCCAGGTCAGTCCATAGGTGACGGGAACCGGAACCGACATAGGCCAGCCGCATGGCGAAGCTCGAACTCAACTGCTGCTCGATGGTGAGGTTGTAGTCGTACGTGACTGGTACCTTGAAGTCGCCCGAAGGATCGTACTCCCCGACTTGAAATGCATTCGGGAACACCTGCGTGGATTTGAAGGGAAGAGTGAACGGAAACGGATTGATGTACGAACCGGTCGCGCAACCCGTGCAATATGGATTGCTAAACGGCCCACCCGGGTTGGCGGCGGTTTTCTGTGGGTTGGTCAGTGCGACGGAAATGGTATTGGGCACAAAGCTGGCCTGGGAAAGGTTCATCCACGCTTCCACGCGGTCCTGGTAGAACACGCCATAGCCGCCGCGCACTGCGGTCTTGCCGTTGCCAAAGAGGTCGTAGGCAAAGCCCACCCGCGGCATGAAATGGGTGTAGACGTTATTCGCGCCATTTTTCGGGAAACCTGGGTCGCCGGAAATCACCATGCCGGCAGGCAATCCTGCTGTTCCCGTCGTCGTCGCAACTTGGTACTGGGACGTGCCGGTGTTGGCCGCATACTTGGCGGGGCTGAACGCTGTCTGGCCGCCTTCGCCGATTTTGTTAGCCCATGGAGCAAAGTCTTCCCAGCGCAAGCCATAGTTCAGGGTCAGGCGTTGATTCACCTTCCAACTGTCCTGGGCATAAATGCCGGGGAAGTGGTTGCGATCGTTGACCAGTTCGTAGTTGCCCTGCTGGAAAGAGGTCATGAAGCCCGTCATGTAATTGGCCATGGCATTGACGTTGGCGATGGCGAGGGAGGTGCCGGCCAGGCCAAAACCGAAAGCGCCGTAGGATTGGTACACGTTGGTGACGTCGAACTTGCTCAACTCGACGTGCCCGCCAAAAGCCAGGTTGTGTGCGCCCTTCACCCAATGCAGGTCGTCGTTGAGGGTGTAGTTGTTGCGGCCCCAGCCGGCGAACGCCGAGGACGAGGCTCCAAAATAGCCGGAGACGGACGCGGCCAGATAAGGACCGGTCGGCGGCTGCCAGAGGTTAGTGACGCCAAATCCGGTGATGTCCTGGCTGCCTGGAGGTCCGCCGCGCAGTGACACCTCGCGCTGATAGTTGAGCACCAGGTTGTTGAGCAGGTTGGGGGAAAAGGTGTGCGTCTCGGACAGCAGCGCATTCTGGTAGCGGGTGTTGAAGTACGAACTGTAGCTCGCCAGCATCGCCGGGTTGTAAACTGCGGGCTGCTGGAACCAATCGTAAAAATAGTGGCCAAAGAGATGGTCATTGGCGCCGAAATTGTGGTCGACGCGCGCATCGTACTCGGTGAGGTAATTCTGCGAGGCGGAGAAATAGTTGACGATGTTGCCGATCTTTCCCGCGGACGCATCGGCGCTCGCCGTGGGAAAGGCCTTCGCGTAGGCTACCGAAGCCGGATCGAAAACGGAACTGGGGATTTGGTTGTTTGAGAATGCGGCCCCCGTGAACGGGTTATAGATCTGCTGGCCGGCGGTATTGCAGAGGCCCCCAGTGAAGCCCGTCGTGCAGAGGTTGCCGTAATCGGCATAGCCGAGCGATCCGCCGCTTGAGGTCAGGCCTTCTTCAGCGAGAGTAGGAACCGTGATCTGGTGTGCGGCGGAGCCCGAGTGGATTTGCGTGTGCTGATAGCCGAAGAAAAACTGCGTGCTCTTTCCGTGTGAGAGATGCGGAATGATCACCGGGCCGCCGACCGTGCCGCCGAACTGATGCCGGTGCAGCGTGTCCTGCGTACCCGGCGGCGAGAAGTGCGACTCAGCGTTGAAGAAACCATTGCGGAGATACTCAAAAAGATCGCCGTGGAACTGTTCGCCGCCCGATTTGGTGACGATGTTGATCATGGCGCCGGCGCTCTGGCCGAATTCCGCGTTGTAGTTGCTGGTCTGCACACTGAATTCCTGGACAGAGTCAGGCATCGGGTACGGATCGTTCACGTTGGTCATTTCGTCGATGTTGTTGCCGCCGTCGAGCAGGAAATTGTCCTGGTTGGGCAGCGTTCCGTTCGCGGATGCAACCTGAACCGCATTAACGGAGAATGTTTTTCCGTTGCCCTGGTTCAACCCGTTGCCCTCATTGCTGGCATCGACCACGCCGGCGATCAGGGTGACGAGCGTGGCCGCGGCTCTGCCGTTCAGCGGGATATCCTGTACGGCCGCCTGGTCAATGACCTGCGACAGGGTGCCGGTGGTGACGTCAACCTGCGGCGCGTCCGCCGAGACGTTCACAGTTGCCGTTTGCGCGCCGACCTTCAGCGTGATATTCACGGTGAGCGCCTGGTCTGCTTCGAGAATGATGCCCTTCTGCGCGTAGAGCTCAAATCCTTTCGCGGTGACCGAAATCGTATAGCCGGCAGGCAGAAGCGTCGGGAAAACAAATCGGCCATCCTTGCCAGTGACTGCCGTCATTTGGGTGCCCGACTGCACCTGCGTGGCGACAACATTGGCGCCCGTGACCACGGCGCTGCTGGGATCGGTGACCGTGCCGCTGATGGTTCCGTAGCCTTGTGCGTTAAGGCGAGTACCTGCGCAGAGCGCAATCGCGAAAGCGACTACACAGAGGCGGGCAAAACAATTCCTGAGAGATTTTCTAATTGTCATGCTTTTCTCCTTTGAAATTCATCCCCAAGATTCAGGGCACAGCCTCCTGAGAAATCGCTTTTCTCAAGATTCTTGTTGGTGAAATTGCTTCAGTTTCTTGCCAGAATCATCGTGCCAATTCCCGGCCGCCAACCGCTTCCTCTCCCGCTCTTGCGCTTGAGGCAAATACGGATACGCTGGCATTGACATGCCGGCTTGACAACGTGGATACGGAAGGCACATATCAATACAGGGCGCGGATGGACTCTCGCTTCATGGAACGGCCAGATACTACCTATCGTTTTGAGGAGTGCGCAAGGCACGATTGGAGAAAATGGACTGGCACAGATGGGCGATGCGCGAATGTGCGAAACGGACCCGGCGTCAGTCGTACAAATGGGCCATATGCTCTTACGGGATGGGCGTTATAAACTGCCGGACGAGCACAATCGGGATAATCCCGGTTAAACTTGCGTTGCCTCGCAAGCCTGGAACCGGCGCGGCCATGATGGGCGGAACTCTATGATAATGCGAGGCTCGAATTGCATTCACACGCGCCGTTTGGTCTCAATAACGACGGGTTTATTGAATCGATTCTGGTCCTCCGAACAAAAACTCCGCGCGGTTTTCACATTTTCCGTTTTACTGGCAACCTGCTCGCGCGGCACCTTCGCTCAGCCGGCGACCCCGCATTCACCAACGGCACAGTATCGAACCGCGGCGTCCATTCTTGCACTTTCTCTTGCACAAGCGAGTCATGGAGATCCCGTCCAAATTCGGGGTGTTATTACCTTGTGCACTGTTCTCAGTGGCGCCATGGTTCAGGATCGCACTGCCGGAATATGGATCGATTCTGTCCTGCACCAGCCTTGCCATCAAGGCGATGAGGTGGAGGTGCTGGGAGTCGTGGCCCCGGGATTATTCTCTCCCATTGTGAAAGCAAGATCCTTCACGATTCTGGGACGCACTTCGCTGCCAAAGCCTAAAGCCGTGAGCCTCAAACTCTTGAGTACGGGAGAAGAGGACGATCAATATGTCTCGATTACCGGCGTAGTGCGCTCGGCCGGACTCCGTCCAGGTGAGTCCCATTTGCAGAGATTGTGGCTCAAGATCGCAATGCCCGACGGCCTCGTGTACGCTTCGTTCCCGGGAGAAGATGCTGATGCTGGACGCAAATTAATAGATGCCGTTGTCCGGATCGAGGGCACAGTTATATCTCTCAAGAACGCTGAAAGGCAACTCACGGCTCCTTCTTTAGTTATGGCCATGGGGATGCAACAGTTAACGGTGCTCCAGCCTCCACCGAAGGATCTGTTTGCTTTACCACTCACGCCGATCGGCAGGTTGATGCAGTACGGGTCTGGCACAGACAGCTATCACCGTCTCAGGGTTTCGGGAATCGTTACTTACTATAAAACCGGTGAAAGCGTAGTCATCGAAGATGGCGGGAGAGCGTTGTTCGTTTTGACGGCACAGAGCAGCGACGTTCAACTCGGGGACCGGATCGAGGCGGTTGGCTTTCCTGCGCTCGAAGACTCAGGTCCTATCGTGCAGGATGCGGTCCTCCGCTTTATTGCTCACGGACAACAACTCGATCCCACGTCAATCAAGATTGCGGATCTTACCTCCGGCGCCTTGAACAACAATCTTGTAAGCACGGAGGGCCGTCTTTTGAGGCGGGTTCACGAGCCGTTTCGTGAAGTGTTGCTGTTGCAGGACAAGTCCAATCTCCTGGTCGCTGAATTGGATGACCCGGATCATGCAAACGCGCTGGAAAAGCTCCGGGAGGGCAGTTGGATACAAATCGTCGGAGTGTCCATCCTGGAAGTGACAGCGAATTGGAATCCGGGGCTGCTCAGTGCGGACGCGTTTCATTACAAGGTGGTCCTGCGATCGGCGGACGACGTTCGTGTGCTTCAACCGCCATCGTGGTGGACCATGCTCCACGTTGTGTATATTGCGGCATCGCTTCTGGGCATCCTGGTTATTCTTCTTGCCATTATCGTTTACGGTCGGATCGAGAGTTGGAGACTTCAGGCAGTAATCGAAGAGCGGGAGCGGATAGCGAACGACATTCACGATACGTTGGCACAAAGTTTTGCGGGAATCGGTTTTCAATTGCAGGCCATACGAAAGGCGATCCCGGCCGACAATTCCGGCTTGCAACAGCAAGTCGATCTGGCCCGCGCGCTGGTCCGGCACAGCCACAAAGAGGCGAGACGCAGTATTGAGCCTTTGAGCGGCGAGTTACCCGAGGAAAACGATTTGCTTTCCTCGCTGGAAACCTCAGCGCGCAAAATGCTGGAAGGCGGTTCAGTCGAAGTGACGGCGGTGAGCACCGGCACACCGCGCCCACTTCCGCCGGAGATTGCCGCCTCGCTAATCCGAATCGGTCAGGAAGCAATCGCGAATGCGGTTCGTCACGGCGATCCCAGCCACTTGAATATTTCACTTGCCTACGGCGCGGCCTCGGTGCGGCTTGATGTCAGAGACGACGGCTGTGGTTTTGTGAAGAGCGGTGATTTGCTGGGATTTGGATTGCGGGGCATGCGCAAGCGAGCTGCTGCAATTTCTGCCAATCTTGAAATCGTTAGCCAGCCCGGCGAAGGAACGCTTGTCGAGGTTACGGCCCCGCTGCCACCTGATCTAACGCTGTACGCCTTCGTCAAACAGACGTGGCGGCATCTCAAGGAGCGTGTATTGCATGTCAACCCACGAGACGGTTAGCAAAATCATACGAATCTTGATCGTCGATGATCATCCGGTTGTCTGTTCGGGTCTTACGAGTATGCTCAGCGCGCAGACCGGAATTGAGGTAGTTGGATCGGCGGCAAGTGGAGAAGAAGCACTCGCCATGGTGCAGCGCGACGGACCGGACCTGATGTTGTTGGATCTGCGCATGCCTGGGATGGATGGCATTGGCGTTCTGAACGCGCTCAAACGAATCGAGCATCCGCCGCGCGTCGTGGTCTTGACGAGCTTCGAGAAGGACGAGGATATCTATCGCGCCATTCGTGCTGGAGCTCAAGGATATCTTCTGAAAGACACATCGGAGTCCGAAATGGTCGCGGCAATTTCAGTCGTGCATTCCGGCAAGCGCTACATTCCTCGCCACATTGCGGCCCGTTTGGCTGACCGGTTAATGCGCTCCGACCTCACGCCTCGCGAATTGCAAATATTGGAACTGCTCGCACAGGGTTCAACAAACAAGCAGATCGCGGGATCTCTCGATATCAGCGATAACACTGTTCGCCATCATGTCAACAGCATCATGGAAAAGCTTCAAGTGTCCGATCGGACGGAAGCTGTGGCGATGGCCCTCAGGAGCGGGGTGCTCTCGGGAACGGACTGAGACTCACGATGCGCCGCGGTTTGCTTCTCAATGACTTCATCCGGTCGGGAAGCTGAATAGCATTCTCGATGATTTGACGACTAAGCGCCGGTTGCCCGCGCAATAGCGGCGAACCGTAAAACAGGGGATCGAAAATGAGTCGAGCAACCTTAGTACTTGCATTTCTTGCGTTGGCATCCGGCGTTCTCGCTCAAGCGCCGGCCGGCTCAGCCCCTCCCGTTCCCGCACATCTTCCCGGCAACGGTCTGGCCCAGCACGATTTCATGTTTGCAGGCGAATCGCACGACCGCCGCATCTTCATCATGCACCATGGCAAGATCGTGTGGACTTACGACGACCCTATGGGGAAAGGCGAAATCAGCGATGCCGTTATGCTGTCGAACGGCAACATTCTGTTTGCACATCAATTCGGTGTCAGCGAGATTACCCCCGAAAAGAAAGTTGTCTGGAATTACGACGCACCGGCCGGATATGAGATTCATACGGCAGCGCCCATCGGAAACGACCACGTACTGTTCATCATGAACGGCGATCCCGCCGTCGCGCGCGTGGTCAACATCGTCACCGGCGCAACGGAGCGGGAGATCGTTCTTCCCACCGGGCATCCCATCAGCGTCCATGGGCAGTTCCGCCACATCCGGCTGACCCCGAATGGGACCATGGTCGTTGCCAACACGCAACTGAACAAGGTCGTGGAGTACGACTTCGACGGAAACGAGCTGTGGTCCTTTCCGTCCACGGCGCCCTGGGGCGTTACCCCGCTTTCGAATGGAAATCTGTTGATCACCGACCGGATCGGGGTGCGCGAGATCACCCGCCGCGGAGACACAATTTGGTCATTCGCTCCCTCCGATGTTCCCGACTACAAGTTCTCTTACCTGCAGCAGGCGTGGCGGTTATCCAATGGCAATACGGTGGTGAGCAACTGGGTGAACGAATGGAACACAACGCTCGAAGAGCGCACTGGAACTTTGCAGGCGATAGAATTGACGGCGTCGAAGCAGGTGGCCTGGGCGCTCGCATCCTGGGCTCCGCCCGCCGATCTCGGACCGCTGACAACGTTGCAGTTTCTCGACGAGCCCTCGGCCCCTGAAAATGTGCACTTCGGGCCCATTCATTAGGCGCAGCACGAGACCAAACTGTCTCATACGAAGCGGTCGGTCATTGGATTCCTCGCATATATCTCCCATCTGCTATCTCCCATCTGCGAGAGAAAGGAAGAAGAGGATGAAGCCTATAACCCGTGGCACGCCGGAAGGCACTTGTCACGCCCCTTGTGAAAAGGGCGGAGGTCCATTCGTCCAGAATTCCGTGTACTTGTAGCGTACTCAAGAACCGCGTTTCCTGCGTTTTGGTAGTTTTGAGCGTCTAGCGTTTTCAATAAGTTATTTAGAATCAACACGGGCAGGCAATCCGACCCCCCTCCCGGCACCAATCTAAAATACTTATATTCAATAGTTTAACGAAAATCTTGCACCAAAATGTGTGCGTAGGCGCGATTCCAGCCGATTCGCGCGGTTCTGCGCACATTAGATTGCCTTTGGGCCAGACGCACAGCCGCCGGTTTGTTGAAGAGCCTGTCACGATCGCAGCACGCTGATGCGGCAGGCGGGAGGTAGAATCTCAGCCTGCCAGCCCGTGGCCCGTTCTTCAGGACGTCAGCTCACCGCAATATTGAGCACCCTCAATCATGGCAGGTTCACTTCCCGAATCCCGCCGCACCTGCGGATGTCTTCGGTGTGTATGCTGGAACCAACCAGAACTTTGCATCGCGAATCCCAAACATTCGCTGGAGGAGTCGTTCA
>Ga0326728_10015456_pt1 | contig 15870 bp, 12 predicted proteins | sample MB3enrmetagenome_FD_207602 | JGI IMG/M metagenome (GOLD analysis project Ga0326728, IMG submission 207602) | Lab enriched peat soil microbial communities from McLean, Ithaca, NY, United States - MB31MN | ecosystem: Environmental > Terrestrial > Soil > Wetlands > Peat | place: USA: New York...
GTCTTAACCTCGCCGTTGATGGTGATAACCGTGCTTGGGCTCAACATCCACCCAGCATACAATATGGACCCTATGTGGTCAATTGTTAAATGTTACGTTACACTAGAACATCAGAAATCACGGAACAAACCGGGAATGTTGATGAAAACAAAGAGCAGAGTCAAGAAGTCGAGAAGTTGAGAAGTCAAGACGTCGAGAGAGGAATTCCAGGGCAAAGTCGACCGGCAGCCTGAGGTGTTTGTTAACTCCTCGACTCTCGACTCCTCGACTTTGCCGGAACAAACCGGGAATGTCGTTGAAAACAATAACACCAGCTACTCAGTCCCTCTAATTCCGAGATATTTTCCCGATCTCGATGTAGAATGAAAAAGAGCGACACAAAGACTAGTTTTACGACCTCAACCCACCGGGTTACGGTTCCCGTCAGGGAGAGCTTTATGGCGAAACCGGTCATTATTACCGTGGACGACGATGCCGAAGTCCTGCACGCTGTCGAGCGTGACCTGCGGCGTCGGTATAGCGAGCGCTACCGAGTGTTACGGGCTGACTCCGGCGCGGCCGCCCTGGAGGCTCTGAAGGGACTCAAGAGGCGAAACGATTCGGTGGGGTTGCTTCTGGCCGATCAGCGGATGCCTCAGATGACAGGGGTAGAATTTCTCGGACAGGCAACGGAGTTTTTCCCAAACGCCAAGCGCGTCCTGCTCACGGCCTACGCTGACACCGATGCGGCGATTCGCGCCATCAACGACGCCAGAATCCATCACTACCTGCTGAAGCCTTGGGATCCACCGGAGGAACACCTCTACCCCGTGCTCGACGACCTACTGGAGGATTGGATGGCGTCGTTCCGGCCTCCTTTCGACGGTGTTCGAGTTCTCGGCACGCGCTGGTCTCCACATTCTTATTCGATCCGAGACTTTCTAGCGCGTAACCAGGCGCCGTACCAATGGATCGATATTGAGACGGCGGAGAAGAACGCCGAGGTTCGCCGGCTGGTGAAGGCGGTGGGAGCGGATGCCTCCAGCTTGCCGATGGTGCTCTTCCCCGACGGCTCATCTTTGGCTGATCCGAGCACGGCGCAATTGGCCGAAAAACTTGGGCTGCGCGTGCGGCCCGAGATGGCCTTTTACGATCTGGTGATCGTAGGCGGCGGTCCGGCAGGCTTGGCGGCGGCCGTTTACGGCGCCTCGGAGGGCCTGCGCACGGTGCTGATCGAAATGGAAGCGCCGGGAGGGCAGGCGGGGATGAGCTCACGTATTGAGAACTACCTCGGCTTTCCTTCCGGATTGAGCGGTGGTGACTTGGCACGCCGCGGCGTGGCCCAGGCCAGGCGTTTCGGAGTCGAAATACTCGCCCCGCAGCGGGTTACTGCCGTCCGCGTGGAAGGCCCCTCGCGGGTCGTCAAGTTGGCGGAGGGAAGCGATGTCGGTTGCAAAGTGTTGCTGATCGCGACGGGTGTTTTTTACCGCAAGCTTGACGTACCCGGCGCGGAGCGACTGCAAGGCTCCGGCGTCTACTATGGCTCGGCAATGACGGAGGCAATGTCGTGCAAGGATGAAGACGTTTATATCATCGGAGGCGCGAACTCCGCCGGGCAGGCTGCGATGTATTTCTCAAAGTATGCGCGACGAGTGGTGATGCTGGTGCGTGGCCAGTCCCTCTCCGCTTCGATGTCGCAGTACCTGATCGACCAGATCAAAAACACGCCGAATATCCAGGTGGAAACGTACGCCCGCGTAGTGGAGGTTTTCGGCGACCAACACCTCGAGGCCCTTTCCATTCACTGCGCAGACAGCGGCGAGACTGAAAGGGTACCCGCGAACTCTCTCTTTGTCTTCATTGGCGCAGAGCCCAACACGGATTGGCTGGCGGGCGTGGTGGATCGCGACGAGCGCGGCTTTATCCTCACCGGGACCGATCTCCTGCGCGACGGGAAGCGACCCCAGGGATGGCCGCTGGCTCGTGACCCGTATTGGACGGAAACCAGCGTCCCCGGCATCTTCGCCGCGGGCGACGTCCGCCACGGTTCGGTGAAGCGGGTTGCATCGGGCGTGGGCGAAGGCTCGATTGCAGTGCAATTCATCCATCAGTACCTCAGCGCGGTGTGATATGGCGGAAAACCTTACAAGCGAAACGGGTAGGAGTCTGATCGACGATCTGCGCAAGATAGAGATCTTCTCAGACCTGCCCCAAGAGGACCTCGCCTGGCTAGCGGAAAAGTTTGAGGAAATTCGATTACAGCAGGGAGAGATCTTTGCTCGGGAGGGTGAACCAACGAACTATCTCACCGTGATCCTGGAGGGGGAGATTCGCGTACAGCGGGAAAGCGGCTCGGAGGCGCCTATTTACACCGGGCATGCCGGCCAGGTTACCGGCGTGCTCCCGTACTCGCGCCTGACGCACTACCCCGGCACAGTCCGAGCCATGCTTCCCACCCGCATGGCGTGCCTCCACAAAAACCTCTTTCCTGAAATGTTGCAGCGAATGCCCCAGCTCGGCCAGCGACTGGTTGCCATCATGGCAGACCGCATCCGCGAGACCACCAGGCTGGAGACGCAGCGCGACAAGCTGATGGCGCTCGGCAAGCTCTCCGCGGGTTTGGCACATGAGTTGAACAACCCAGCCGCCGCGGCCCAGCGGGCAACGGCAAGCCTCCGCGAAACGCTTGAGACCGTGCGCGATGCCAGCATCCGGCTCGCCCGCCACGCACTCTCCCCGGAGCAGCGCGAAATAATCACGCGCTTCGAGCGGGAGGCCGGGCAATATACCGCCACGATTCCCGCGGATCCCCTGGCCCAAGCTGATCGCGAAGAGCGCGTCACTGCGTGGCTCGAAGCACGCCACGTGCCCGATGCCTGGAAGATTTCGCCGGCCCTCACCGACGCGGGCGTGGACATTCCCAGGTTAGAAAGTTTGGCTGCCCAGGTGGGCGACGAGGTGCTTAGCGATGCACTCATTCGCATCGCTTCAATACTCACGATCTCGAGACTGATCCGCGAGATTGAGGTCAGCACGAAACGCATCTCGGATCTGGTCCGTGCGGTCAAGGAATACTCCTACATGGACCAGGCTGCCATGCAGGAGATCGGCCTGCATCAGGGGCTTGAGAATACCTTGACCATTCTCCACCACCGCCTCAAGGGTGGAATAAACGTAGTCCGGGAATACGACGAAAACCTTCCGAGAATTTGCGCTTACGGCGGGGAGCTCAATCAAATTTGGACTAACCTGATTTCCAACGCCATCGAGGCCATGCAGGGGAAGGGTGAGCTGCGGGTGCGGACCGCGCGTGACCTCGACCGCGTGCTCGTCGAAATTGGAGACAACGGACCCGGAATCCCTCCCGATGTTCTTCCGCATATCTTTGACCCCTTTTTCACCACCAAGGGAGTCGGCGAAGGGACGGGCCTGGGACTGGATACGGTTTGCCGCATCATCAGGAATCATCATGGCGAGATTCGTGTTTCTTCGCACCCGGGCGACACTCGATTCCAGGTTTATTTGCCCATCACTCAGCCGAAGGCTCGATCGTCGAGAGAATAGAGTAAGGCCACGATGCAGGACACTTCGCAGGATACGGAGAAGCGCCGCTCTGCGGGCATACGCTGCGAAACTTTGGAGTGCGGCAGCTTGCTGCCGCTTTCCTCCCCGCGAGCTTGCTCGCGGGGATTCCGAACACGGGCACAATTCCCAGCCAGCAAGCTGGCTGTTGAAAAAGCGGCGGCAAGCTGCCGCACGCCAAAGCTTCGCAACCAGTCAGGTCGCGCAGCTAGCGCCGTTTGTGGACCGAACACATGACGATACGGAAAATTCTATTCCCCGTGGAGTTCTCGCCATCCTGCGATGCCATGGTCCCTTTCGTCAAAAGAGCAGCAGCGATGTTCTCGGCCAAGGTAACCCTCCTCTATGTCCTGGAGCCTTCAGCGTCTCCCGCGTACGGATTCGAGCTGGTGGAGTGACGCGCCATGTCCAGTGATAAGCGTTTGACGCCTGAATTCACTGCAACCTTCCACGAATCACCGTGATTGAGCCGATCGGCAGGGTATACATGCCCTCGAGGTTTGGGGTCATCGTCGTGTTCTTGTTCTCGCTGGGGGTGTTGCAGTATTGCACGAGGACGACAGGCCCCGCGAAAGAATGCTGCACGTGATTCGCATCGTCGATGACAAGGTGAATCTGGTGAGCCGCATGCAGGTCGTGATTGACCAGCATTAACGACCAGTTTCCATCCGGGCGATGCACCGCGTAGGAAGTAATCACGATGCGCCCGGCGGCGTCCATAAGGTCGGCCGAGGCGGGGAAAATCTCATTCGCGCCCGCGCCGTGTTGCAACCACTCAAAGTTGATAATGTGCGCGGAAGTGAACGGAGTGTATTGCGGCGTGCCATAGGCCCCGCCGCCGTTAGGCCCGCTGCCATAACCCCAGCGATCACCGGCGCCATCGTTGATTGCCGGCCGGTAGAACGCCGTGCCTCCCTGTTCGAAGAACGTGCCGAACGCGTCGCATTCCCAGATGGCCCTGCCCGTGACGCCGAGGTAACCCCTCCAGCCTCCACCGGCGGTGATTCCGCTCTCGGAGATAATCAGCGGCACGTCCCTGGGGACGCCATCGTCACGCCACATTTGCAGCACGTGCTTCATGATTCCCGGTTCCATGTAGAGCGTGTCCCACTCGTTCGGCGGAGAGAAGCCATTCTGGAGAAACGGGTAGTGTTCGAAGGACATGAACGAAAGGTCCTGAAGATGTCCGTGGGTCTTCAGGTAATCGATGAATCGGCCCATCCAGGAAGTCCGGCCCTGGTTATCCGCCCAAAGGGTGATGTCCTTATTGACGCCTTCGAAAACCGGACCGCCCAGCTTAGCGCCGGGAGTCAGCTTGTGGATGGCCTCCGCCCATTGACAGTAGATCGCGCCGTAGTCTTCCGGCATGGTGTGCTTGCCGTCGCACTCCTCCCCAATCTCGATTCCCACCACCGGGTAACCGCGCTTGTGGATATACGCTACCTCGTTGGCGCAATCCTCGGGCGTGTCATAAATCGCCGCGCAGGCAACCAGCGCCGGGTGACCCATGGTCAATCCACTGGTAAAGAAACTGTCCATGCCGTTGTATTCGTCGCCCCCGCCGGTGATCAGATTGCCAGCTTCGTGCCAGGGGTCGATGGAAGACGCGCAAAAGGATCCGGCAGTATCTTCCGCCGAGCCGGGAAAGGCCCCGCCCGCGGCACCGCCCTCACGGCGCGGGCGTCCCATCGAAGGCCCCGGTTCCACGCCATTCGCCGGATAGACGATCGCATAATTTCCTCCCCCGTCCATTGTTCCAACGGAAAGCGTCTGGAGCGCATAACCCACGCGGTTCCGAATGTCCTGCGCGCCATGCGTGTCGGGAGTATTGGAGGATTGCGTCATCAAAACGCGGACGAATCGGGCGGTAATCGGTTTATCGCAAAGTTTAAGATGCACGTCCCCACCCGTGCCGTTGGTCACCGTGCCCGCTGGGAAAGCCTTCCACACGCCATTCGGACCCATGTCCCAGTCCAGCGCGTTGTTATCGCCGATCCAATACTGCACCACATATGTGACGGCATAGGGATTGACCCATTGGATGTGGATAGCATCGACAGGCCGGGCCATGCCCATATCGATCACCACCCATTGCGGGTGCAGTGCGTCGCTTTCGCCCGTGAAATGGCTGGTCAGGTAGGGGTTGCTCTTCCAATAGCTTTGAAAACCGGCCACCAAAGGGCTATCGCCGCTGGTCATGAAATCGCGATGGGGCAGCGAATAGGAATAGCCGTAGTGGATCGGTTTGCCCAGGTCAGCGCTACCTGTGTAATATCCGCTCTTGCTGGCCGGATCGCTCCATGTACCGTTTTCGTTCCAGTGCCATGCGGACAGGCGCAACTCGCTATTGTTGCGCATGGTGATGGAACCCCAACCCAGGTTCTTGATCCCTTGAATCGTTTCCGGTTTGCTGAGATTGTCCACCTGCGTCTTTGACAAGTCGTCCATCCACGCCCCGGTGGCCGTATCGGGATAGATCGTATTCAGGATGTGGTCCGGGGTCACGTCAACATGGACCGTGGCCGCCTGCGGAGCCGCTTGCGCCTGAACCTGGAAAAGAGTGCCGCAGAACACCAGGACAAAGCCGAGTGTGGCGGCAACAGCCCTGCACAGGAACTTGCCAGGCGAGATTCGTTTGAACGAACCAATAATCATGACGTTCACTCCTTAATTAACGTAAAGGGGTCATGCCCGGAATCCTGAATTGTATTCATAATGAAGATGAGGCGGCTCTTTCGTCCGCCACCTCCCGGGTCTGCCTTTTTAATCTCGCCAGACTAGGTTCAGCGGCCTGTTTCACCCGCGGGATGGCTTGCGTTACGTGTGATTCATCCCCCATCCCCAAGCGCTCGCTCACCCATCGTCCTCTCCCCGTCGCCCAAATGTCAAACGCTTATTCCGTTATGAGCGACTCGGCTGGGACGCCATGCTTTCCATCTCAACACCGGATCACTACCTGCCGCTCCTCTACGTGCTTGCGACCCGGCAGCAGGGCGAAGCCATCACGTTCCCGATCGAAGGTATGGATGGAGAGTCGATCTCGATGCTGACCGTGCAACTCGGTACGTCCGATATGAGGAGTGTGAAATGAAAGTGGCGTTGTTAGGAGCTACGGGCTACGTTGGTTCAGCGCTGCTGAAGGAAGCTCTCGACAGGGGAAACACGGGTTGCCCATCCCATCGAGCATGAAATCAATCCACATCACGGCCTGGGATTTCCGACACCTCACTGAAGTTGACCCAGCAGGCTATTTGCATCTGCCAGCAACAGTTGTGGTGCGGCTCCAGAAATGTGCTTTCCGGCCTGGGTATTAATCTGGTTGATAAAAGCATTTACGAAGTCTTCTGCCGTTTTCTTGTCTCCTCTGTCGGCGGCCTTCGAAGCAGCACTGATAGTGCTTGAAAGAGCCTTCGCAAGGCCTTTGTTGTCGATCAGGTCCAGGGTTAACATATACCTGATGTCGTCGAGCGTGCCCTGAAATGTCGCAACCGTGGTCACAATTCTCGATGATTCCAAGGCCGGAGCGTATGGGAGTTGGTCGGTGGATGTTGCGCCGTCGGGACTGGATAACTCAATAGGCTCATGGGCAAGTCCTCTTGAGATTTCGATACCATCCGGCTCAGTGACAGCCTCGCCGCCAGTCACAGACGGCATTTGGGAAGGCGGCTCAGTCGTTAGGTCAACAGGAGCTGGGATCTCTCCTTTATGGATGTCCTCACACCGATCCTCAATGGGAGCTGCAGCGACTTCACCAGTCGCCATCTTTTCTGTTGGGACTATTTCTTCTTCCCGCCCCGTCGCAGTCGCCTGTTGGGCCACAGAAACGGGGACTTGTGGCAGAGCAGGGGCAGATGTAGATATGATGAGTCTTCCACGGGAAGCGGCAAGCCCCAAAGGCTTACCGAACGAATCACTCACGAGGTCCTGAAGCCGTCCCCACTCCTCATCTTCCAGCCTGTCGTGAAAACTGACGAGCTTCACAAACTCCGCGAAGATGTGCTGCCCCCGAGCGAGGGCCTCGGCCTCCGGATGTATGTTAGGCCAAACTGTTTCGGCGATGCTGCCGCGCAATTCTCGCGCTTTTTCCTGACACTGAAGCAGTGGGGCAAGCTCAACGCCGTCTACGTGGGTGATGGAAAGGACTTTTTCCAAAACGGCGCTGGCTGCCTGCTGGACGTTCCGGTGCGCAGATTGCTCCTCGATTACTTCCGACACAGACGCCATGAATGAGCGAAGGTCGCTGATCGAGCCAAGCTCTGATATCTGCGGAAGTCCAGCAACTGACTCCGAGAGCTTGAGTACCTCCCTCTTAATCTCTGCAAACCGTTCCGCAGAATGCGCAAGTTCCCCAAGGAGCTCCTGAGGCACGGGACGTCCCAAAATCTCCAGTAGTTCACCGGCCTCCCGAAGGCGCTTTGCCAAGACCTTGAAGCTCACCTCGAGGTCATTTAATTGATTGATAAGAACCTCTGAAAACGGCGCCATGATTTCCTCTCCCAGCATTCTCTCGCGTCACAAAGTGGCCAGATATTACGCAACTTTTGAGCGAACTGCAATAGAGATTAGTGGTGCTGAGTATGTGTTCAAATCGCTTCAGTCATTTCGCTTCAAAGGAACTCCGCGTCTGACTGCGCGGCTGCTCCCACAATGGCCTCGGTCAGCGATATCCCGGCCAAGTTCTCAGCACGGTGGCCACTCCAGTATCCCATCACCCCATCCTCGGGTGAGGATTACCTGAGTTGATAGTTTGGCTACGATTCCCAATTCGTCAACAGTACCAAAGTCCTGATTGCCTCAGCCAGCCAATCTTCGACGCCCATCCAGACCTCCGCCGAACTGAGTTAGCGTCCTACGCCTGTAAGGACGTCGCGATAGTCTCAGGCGAATTGCTGTGCAAGCTGACCGTGATCGTGAAAAAGGTGCTCGAAGATTCTCGTGCAACACGGGCTGAAACGCTGTTTGGATAGGCCGGCTAAGTTATTGAAAGAAATGGTAGGCCCGTGGGGACTCGAACCCCAGACCTCTGCCGTGTCAATCCGCAGTTCATTGATTGTTCAACTTCGAGCCACAGCGATGAGAGGGCTGGTCTTCCCAGGCACGGCGGTTTTGGCTACGCTATCGTTTCCGAGCATTCCTCCGCCAAGTCAACCACCCTGTCCCGGAGAGCCGCCGAATCATCTTTGCCGTTGGCTCTCCGCGTTGATCCCCCACAGCATCTTGGAGAAGCGCCGCGATGGCCGTATTCTGATCGCCGCTGGCTTCGAGCACGAAGGCTGAAACGGCGATCAGGTGTGCGATGTAAGGGACGGTCCTTCCGATTTAGGCATCCGTTCCCGTTGTAACATGGCGGGAACCGAGGCGCGTGAGGAATGCGTGATATGATGCTTACCGCTGACATAGCGGACGGCGATGAAGAAGCTGAAGACGAGAACAACAGGGCCGGGTTTTCGCCAGCGCGCTACGCTCCTTAACCTGACAGAACGGCTACAAGGGGCAGCGTTCGCATGGCAACTTGCCGCTCTGATCATCGCTTCTGTGCTTTCCTCGCCGAAGGCGCAGGGACACTCTCCCATTGGCCCACCTCTGAACCAGCAAGGGGGCGAATCCGGGGACCAAGTCGCAGTCCTGGCAAGGGAGGCGGAGCATGATATGGCGAGCCGGGACTATGCAGCCGCTGTCCAGAAGTATGAGCGCCTGTTATCGCTTCAGCCAAATTCTCCCAACGTCCTGAACAATCTTGGCATCGCCTACCACCTGGAAGGGAGGCTCACAGATGCTGTCCGGGTCTTGCAGATGGCCTTGCGGCTTGAGCCTGATTTGCTTTCCGCAAATCTTATTCTGGGAATTGATTATGTCAAACTGAATGATGCAGATCAGGCGATCACCCCCCTGGAAAGAGTGCTGCGGCGCGACGAGAATAATCGCGACGCGCTCCTCGCCCTCGCCAGCGCCCACCTTGTGCTCAAGCATTTCGACCTGGCTGCAAGGATATATCGCCGGGACGTGGAGGTCCGGCCCAACGACTCGGACGCGTGGTTTGCTATGGGTTTATGCTACGAACACCTGGCAGAAGGAACCTCTCAGCGGCTGTCGGAGATTGCCGGCCAGTCCCACTATTACCAGCGCCTGTTAGGTGAATTCATGCTCGAGGAGGATAGAGAAGTCGAGGCGGAGGATGCCTTTCGACAGGCCCTTGCGACCGCTCCCCAACGGATGGAGGGGCTCTACGCCGACCTGGGATTTGTTCACCTGCGTCTCGGCGAGATTGCCCAGGCGGAAGACAAATTCCACCGAGAATTGCAAACCAACCCTGGAAGCATGGAAGCTAAGCTTGGCCTTGCAGCGGTGGCAATGGAACAGCGGGACTGGCAGAAGTCCATCGAGCGCCTGTGCGAAATCTATGCTGCCGACGGCGGCTTCTTCCAGTCGCGTCTTGATTTCTTCTTCACGCTTCTCAGCGAGAAGACATCCACCCTGGCCATGAACGGACTATCCACGGGTTCGGTACCCTCCGGGTGCTCGCCGGCAATTGATTTGACCCGGAGCGGATTGGATTCAGCCCAACCCAGTGTGGACTACGCGAATGCACTCAGGATCGCCACGCCCGAGAAGGGGCCCGCCCGCATGCCCGATGCACGGGCATTGGCTTTGGCTCACCGTGCCAGCGAGGCTGGCCACTTTGCAGCGTGTGCGCGCACGCTGCACCCCTTCAACCTCCAGGAAAGCGACGACGTGCTCTTCCTAGCTCGCTGCCGGGCGCTCACCGGCCAGTACCTCATGGCGTTCGACGGGCTACAGGACCTTATGAGATCTGAACCGGAGAATCCCGGAGCGCTCTACTGGCAGGCAGAGGCCGCGAGAAGGTTGTCGCAAGCTGCGATGCAACGGAGCGTGAGTCTCGATCCAAACTCCTGGCAGGGACAGGTGTTGCTGGGGGACGTGTGCCGGCAACGCAAGAAATGGGACCTGGCTATCTCTCACTACGAGTCCGCGGCGCGCCTCGAACCCAGCAGCCCAGGGCCACTCCTTGGACTTGCTACGGTCCAGTGGCAGACAGGCCATAACGCGCGGGCCGAAAACGCCCTCAAGCGAGCGCTACAACTGGCGCCAGACAATCCCACGGCCAACTTTGAGCTGGGCGATGTCTACATTCGCATGCGCCGTTTTGAGGAGGCCATCCCGTATCTGGAGAGAAATCTGGCCCTGGGCTCCGGGAATCTCGCAGCCCACGGCGACCTGGGAAAAGCCTTTGCTGCCCTGGGGAAGAACAAGGAGGCCATTGCGGAACTAACGAAGGCCTTGCCCAGCGACGATAGCGGCGAGCTGTACTATCAGCTCTATGTCCTCTACAAGAAGGAGGGGGAGGCCCGCCTCGCCCAAGAGTCGCTGGCCAAATCCGAGGAGCTGCGAGCCCGTAGCCGCGAGAGTATGCAGCGGCGACTCGACCGGGTTGCCGGTACTGTCGAGTCCTCCAGTCCTCAAAATTGATAAATCTGCAAGATCACGCCTCGCCGGACCTTGCCGCCAGCGCCATGACGCGAGAAGGGTTTCCTGAGCCGCCACTAAGTCCTAGTGGAAAGCCTATAATTGCGGCGTTCCTTGCCTGGATTCCTCTCTTGTACGCTTCCGCGAGACGCAGGGTCTTCGCCTTTCGGATCGTTGCATTCCTACCTTCCCAAGGGGCGCCGACATGAACACCAATGTCGGCGCAACCCGTAGAATGGGCAAAGCACCATCTTTGGCGCCCAATTGGTATCAAACCGTTAACGCTACGCGTCGGAAGATCTGGGCTTGAAATGTGAAGATGGCTTGCATACAATGGTCGGCGAAAACCGAGTTGAAAATGGACACTCCCAATGAAATCAAGTTTCGTCGATGCCGCCCTCCTACATGTGATTGCGGAACATCCGTGCAGTCCGTGCGCCACGCGAACTGAGGCGGCCGCTTCCTCAGTCTTATTCCCGATGTCTATGAAGCGGTTCGAATGCCAGGTCCCACAACTCATCAATTTCACAAGGTGAACCCATGACTAACGCTTCCGATCTTCACGGCATGTGCTCCGTCTCCCGATCTGAATATCGCGGATGGCCAACCTACGCGCTCTCCAATGGCCTCCTGAAGCTTTTTGTATTTCCGGACGTTGGCGGGCGCATTATACAGCTCAGCTTCAATGGTCATGAGTGTCTCTACGCGAATCCCCGCCTGGAAGGAAAGGTATATCCCCCCGAGGAGAATGATTTCAAGACCGGGTGGAAGAACTACGGGGGCAGCAAGGTTTGGCCTGCACCGCAGGGATGGTCGAGCGATGCCGAATGGCCGGGTTTGCCGGACCCGGTTCTGGATGGGGGGCGCTATGCGTGTAAGGTTCTGGAGAATGGACCTGAAGCCGTCTCCCTCCAATTAACGAGTCCCTACGATGAGTACAGCGGGCTGGTTCTCGAACGCGTAGTCCAGCTTTCGCGCGGAGCCGCCTCGGTTGCCATCGTCCATACCATGCGAAACTGCTCTGCCCGCCCGGTTCGCTGGGGAATTTGGCAAGTAACCCAGCAGCCCGCGGGCGCGCAAACGCAGGTCTTTGCCAGGGCAACCGAATTCAGCCAGATGTTCGGTGATGAACCGTACACCACCGTCACCTTGGATTCGAAAAAGAAGATATTGCGGATACGGCGCGCGGACGTGGTCGGGAAGCTGGCGGTTCATGCGAAAAGCGGCTGGCTGGCGACCTTACAGGGACAATCGGGAATGGCGCTGGTCGAGACCTTCAGACTCTTCCCAGGCGCCGAATACCCCGATGGCGCCCCGGTGGAGTTTTGGAACAACGCTCGGGGCACATTCAAGATCCATGGGGACAGGATCGACCTGCGCGACAAATCCGTTGAGGTCGATTCTTACATCGAGACCGAAATCCTCAGCCCCTGGACCGAATTGGAACCCGGCCAGGAGTACAGCTTTCGAATCAAGTGGAATTGCTGCGCGGTGGATGCAGACGTCATCGAGGACATCAATTTCTGCGCCGCCGTAGGGGACCCACTCCGCGTTCAGCCAGTCCGGGAGGGCTTACGCGTAACCGGCTCATTCGGCTTGTTCCATTTTGGGAGGCTGGAACTGGTGACGATCCTGCGCGATGGAGCCGTGGTGGAGATTAACCCTGCGGGTGCCGCATCCCCACTCGATGCTTGCCGGATTGACCAAACCATCCCAGCACAGGAGGGGGTCGGGCGCGTAAGCCTCCGGCTTCGCGATAAGGAAGGGAGACTCCTGGGAACAATCAGCCACGCCAACATTCCCTAAGGATTGCCGGATTGGGACGACAATTCTGGTTAGGGCCGGAGCACACCATTGGGCAAGTGATTGCTCCACCCTTCGGCTTGCGTCATCTTGAACAACCTTCCATCTGAGGAAAAGGCCTTGCCTTCGTCGGTGCAGAAATTTGACCTGTGGGCTGGACTCACTACTTCCAGGCAGACGTTAGGCACAGAGATCAGACGTGCGCGGGTGGAGATTTCGCCGGGTCACTGTTGCAACGCGCCTTGACGCCCGAGGAGCAAAATTGTTAGAATATTGGTAGCGTTACCGAATAGAGGGGGATGCCTCAGCATGATTTTGCAACGGAAGGCGAGATGGACATTCCTTGTCGGGCGTATCCCGATTGTTCACTGAGCAATATGACTATGAAGTAGAATCGGCAGTTCTGACAACTTCTGGCGTCTGTTTCCAACGCCGGCCCGGAGCTAATAGACCGTGAAACGTGGACATCGGAAAAGTGCGGCGAAAGTGGACAGACCGAAAATGGGAATTCCTGAGATAGCTGAACTTGCCAAAGTGTCCATCGGCACCGTTGACCGCGCCCTGCATGCTCGTAAAGGGGTGAGTGAAACAACACGCAAGAGGATTTTGGAGATTGCCAAGCATGTGGGGTATAGTCCAAACCTCGCGGCCCGCATGCTCTCGATCGGGCACGCTAACCTTAAGATCGGCGTTTGTATCCCCCGTGAGACCCACTTTTTTTACGACGAACTGCGCGACGGAATCCTTGATGAATGCCGTAGCTTCGAATCGATGGGAGTGGAAGTAGACTACCGGCCGGTGGCCAAACTGGGATTGGAGGAGTGTGAGAGGCTGAAGGAAATGCTCCACACGAATGTTAATGCGGTGATCATCACGCCGGGCAATCCTGAGTGTCTCCGCCCCCTGATCGACGAAGCCGAGGGCAAGAACATCCGAGTGGTCTGTGTCGCCTCGGACGCACCCGGGAGTTTACGTTCCTCCGTAGTCTGCGTTGATCCCAATTTGGGAGGAAGGTTAGCAGCAGAGCTGATGGGACGGTTTGTTGGCCCTGGAGCCAAAACGGCCGTCGTTACCGGAATGCTCCAAACAGAGGATCATCGAAAGAAAACAGAAGGATTCTGCGCAACGTTCGGTCAGTACTGCGAAGGAGGCCAGGTTACTGGTGTCATTGAAGGCCACGAGGACGAGGATGAGACTTTTGAAAAGTGCCTCAAGATGCTCACGACAAATCCGGACATTGCTGGTTTGTATGTGAATATCGTGACCTGCTTGCCTGTCTGTTACGCACTCAAGGCCTGCGGGCTTGCAGGCAAGGTGCGCTTGATCACTACGGATCTGTTTAAGGAAATGGTGCCCTTCTTCGAGAAGCAGACCATTCACGCCTCGATTTACCAGCGCCCCTACGTCCAGGGACAAACTGCCGTCCGGATGATTGTCGAACACGCTCTTCGCGACCGTCCGATCCCTACCACACGCTATCTGGCTCCAGCCCTCGTGATGAGGTCTAATCTGTACCTGTTCCGCGAGACCCGTCATTTGGAGCCGCGGCCTACCGCCTCAGGATGACCGCGATGGCCCATTTCGTATCCTCTCGCTGGGAGTGCGGCAAGGCAGTCTTTGCCGATTCTCAACGACAGAGTCCGCCACTGTCCGAGTAGGGAATGTCAAACACACGCACGCCACCAGGGCTTAACTCGTCCCACACATAGGGTTTCGACAACGGAGCCCGCCCTACCTGCCCGAAGGATCGCTCCCGAGTGAATCGGCGAGGGATTCGCAGAAAGTACTTGACAGGCGAAACTCAGTACGATAGATTTGCGCGTGTCCGGTAAGGTTAACGCAATGAGAACCAGCGTCTCGAAAGTCGCCAAGCCAGGTCTTCGGACTTCGGCCGCGTGGCTGTAAGAATGAGGAAACCGGGCCCGCCACAACCCTTGATGGGCGGGTGGGTGTGCGTTGTGAGGGGCGGGGGCGCCGGCTGCCCCGTACGGGCAGTTCCGGCACGTTAGGCGAAGAGGAGCGGAGACTTCTCGAAGCCCAATGCCCGGCCGTTCAAGCTTCCTCCCGCATCGGTCTTCAAGCGTGGGGAAAGGGTCTTGTCCGCATGTCCCCGGACTTTGGGGAGACAAGTCACAAGAGGAGGATTAATCGATTATGGTACTAACCAGACTGAGAAACATAATTCGAGCGCCGCGCCGGCACTGGGCAGTGTGGGCTTTGGGCTGCACTATTGCAAGCCTCCTGCTGTGTTCAGGTGTATCACCCAATGTGTTTGGACAAGCAAACATCAATGCTTCGTTGAGCGGTACAGTCGTTGATAGTTCCGGTGGCGCCGTGCCAGGCGCGTTGGTAACCCTGACAGACCCCACCAGGGCATTCACTCGAACTCAAACAACGCCCAACGAGGGGCGCTATGTTTTCACACTCGTGCCGGCTGGCACATACACTCTCCGTGTGGAAAAAACCGGCTTCCGGGGCTATAGCCAAGCGGGGATCATCTTGGGTGTGGGGCAGGGCGTAACCCAAAACGTAACTCTGGAGGTGGGGGTTGTGTCCCAGGAAATAAAGGTCACAGGCGCCGCCCCGATGTTGAACACGACCAGCGCCAACGTTGAGTCGTCTGTATCCGCGAAAGAAGTGGTCGAGTTGCCGCTCAACTGGCGGACCCCCTTCGCGCTGGTGACCTTAGATTCGAGCGTGAACAACAGCATCCAAAACCAAGTGTTGTACAACGGTGTATCGGCAAGTCTCACTGCCGAGCAGGACGCTGCTTTCTTCAGTATTGGAGGCGGGCGATTTGGATCGACTGCCTATCTGCTGGACGGGCATTGGAATGCCGTGGCCGACTGGAACGCGCTCGTGTACTCGCCGTCCGTGGATGAGGTGCAAGAATTCAAGATGCAGACTTTCACTTTCACGGCGCAGTATGGGTTGAGTTCCGGAAATGCCATTAATGTCATCACCAAATCCGGTACCGAGGCGTTCCACGGTGATGTCTTCGAGTTCCTGCGCAATAGCGCG
>Ga0326728_10015457_pt1 | contig 15869 bp, 8 predicted proteins | sample MB3enrmetagenome_FD_207602 | JGI IMG/M metagenome (GOLD analysis project Ga0326728, IMG submission 207602) | Lab enriched peat soil microbial communities from McLean, Ithaca, NY, United States - MB31MN | ecosystem: Environmental > Terrestrial > Soil > Wetlands > Peat | place: USA: New York...
CTGTTTGCTCGTCTCGCCCTGCCATGGCCGCTCTGTGCGCTGCGGCGAGACCAGAATCCATTGGCGCAGAAGAGGATTGTAGCGGCGGTGCGGGACGAGATCGAGCGGGCGAGGCGAGGCGGTCAAAGGGGGTTCCTCTCGAGTGAAACTGCAACGCCATCCAGTGTAAGCGATGGACTGGGTTGCTAAGGAATCTCTGCACAAGTCATCGAGATTCTCCCAGCGGCTAAAGCCGCATTGGAAATAGGCCGCTTACGGCGGAATTAAAGTCCCGCCCTATCAAAACAGAGGCTAATTCAGAGATTCCTTAAGCAGAGTTCATCGTGCCTGAAGCGTCGTCCCTGGTCGCTCCGGCGCCGCTCTCGGCGGCAACTTTCTTCAGGTTGACGTGGTTGATGCGCGCAAACATAAGCCCTGTAGGAATGATGCACAGGCATGTTACGAGCAGCAGCAGCGCGCCGCAGGCGGTTGCGGCCTCGATGGGCGCGCCATAGAACTCATGCATCGCGGCCGCGGTGACGGCGATCTGGGTGAACCAGCCGATGACGGGGAGCTGCAACGCCGAGCCGCCAAGGCTGGCGCCCATCAGCAGCATGGTGCGTGAATAAGTTATGGTCGCCAGTTGCGGCGTATCGACGAAGGCGTGCAGCGTCTGCACATACGCGTAGCCGATCATTCCCCACATGGCCAGCGAGATCAGCGTGACGGCCAGAAAGTCCTGCGCCGAGCGGATGGCGTCAAGACCGTCGCGGAAGCCGCGAATCTTATGGGCAACGCTCTCGCCGATGGGCTTGGAGAGCCAGCCTATCGTCGTTCCCGCGACCTCTGCCACCGTTCCCCCGGCCACGCGGATGACCACTGCAAAGACTGCGATCAACGCGGTTAGCCCGAGTGAGATCAGTCCGGTGTGGACGAAGATCTCGTGGTGCGGCTGGTCGCGCGCAAACAATAGCGCGCTGGAGAAAATCAGCGCCGCTGCGCCCAGGTCGAACATGCGCTCGATGGTGTAGACGGCCACCTGCGAGCTGATGGAAAGCTGGATGCGTTTGGCCACCAGCGCCGGACGGATCACGTCTGCCAGCCGTCCGAAGAGCGATACCGCGGTAAACCCGACGAACTGCGGGCCCACCAGCACATGCGGCGAGACCTTCTTGGTCGCGCCGATAAAGACCGACCAACGCGCGGCGCGCAGCCAGAAGGTCGCATAGATCAGTGCGATGCCGGCCGCGATATGCACCCAGCTAACGTGGCGCAACTGCATCCAGAAGACCGCCCAGTCGAAGTGAACGCGGTCGCGATAGGCGAAGACGACCAGTGCCAGCACAAGCAGAATTGCGAGCCAGACCATGCCTTTGCGACTCTTCATCGGTCTGCTCTCCTGTGCGGCGTGCCGGCTACTTTGCGGCCGCCATCGGACCCTGCTGGGCCGCTTGTGCAGCTCGCTTGCGGCGATTGAACTCGCGAATGACGCGAGCCACATAGGCGCGCGTCTCGGCGTAGGGGGGAATGCCGTGATAACGGTCCACCGCGGCCGGTCCCGCATTGTAGGCGGCGACCGCCAACTTGATGTCGTTGTGGTAGCGCATCAGCATAGCGTCGAGATAGGCCGTGCCGCCGACGATGTTCTCGTCCGGCGCGAACAAATTGTGCACGCCCATCTGCGATGCAGTCGCCGGCATCAACTGCATCAGGCCCTCGGCCCCGGCGCGCGAGACGGCGCGGGTGTTGCCGTTGCTCTCCGCCCGCACCACGCTGGCCAGCAGATCGGCGTCGATGTTGTGCAGCGCGCCGGCGCGCGCCAGCATCTCGCCCAACTCGTCCGGCGTCAGCGGCGACGAGGCTGTGCGCGCTGGTTCCAGCCGTACCAAAGGCAGAGCGGGCGGCGCGGCAACTGTTGCGGAGAGTGGCGTGGCGGCTGCAGCAGGAAGCGCAGGAGGATCGGGAATCTGTTCCACCCGCAGCACGGCGCTGGCGGAGATCTCGATGTAGTTGGCGTCCTGGGCCACATCCGGGCCTAGAGCAGCGCCATGCGCGGCGGGCAACAGCTTGCCTGCGGCAGGCAACAGATAGAGCCTGACCCGGTCGCCCTCAACCTCGCGCCGCGCGCAGTCCAGCTCGAAGCCATTGCGCAGCGTGATGTGTTCCGCCGCGTACGCCCGCAGAGACGGTCCGGCAACGAACGCCAACGCAGTCAGCGTCAGGGTCAGACCGGAGCAGAGTAGGGAGCGAAGTTTCATCTAGGTTCCATCTCTCATCCTACGACTCTGGAGCGCCGCATGGATAGGCTGCCGTAGATTGTCTCAGGGACCGTCCTCGGCCCGCACTGTCATTCGGGAAGCACAATTCGGGTACTCTTCATGATCTTTAGACGCTGTAGAATCTTGCGCGTAAGCCCGGTGAGCGGCAGGCTGGCAAGGCGCGTAGTACGCACCCAGCGCATGGCGTGGGGGGCCGTGAGGATGGCGCTGCGCAGCGCGGAGGCTTCGGCCCCGCTGCGCTTGCCGGAGCTTACATGGCTGCCTGAACTGGTGCGTACCAGACGGCGCGGTGAGTAGACCTGCACGTAATAGTTGGTATTTGTGATGGCGTGGCGGAGCCTGAGCGCGGGTTCCAGGCCTTCCACTGCCCCCAGCGGCAGCGGCGGCAGCTCGTACATCTCGGGCATTATAGCGGCGTCCTCGGGCCTGCGTTCCAGCAGGACCTCGGTGGCCGGACCACGCTTGCGCAGATCCAGCAGGAAGGCGACGGGCAGGCTGCGCTGCGGCGCGCGCGCAGGCATCGGATGTTCGCCGCGGGTATAACAAAGGGCAATTACAGGACACTGGCTACAGAGCGGTGCATGCGGAAGGCAGACGGTTGCGCCCAGCTCCATCATGGCCTGGTTGTGGTCTCCTGCAGCGTTGCCGGAGGGCGGTGAACCCGAGCTGTCGCCGAAGGACGAATCCTGCCGGGAGATCTGAAGGTGAGCGAGCGGCACCAGGGTCTGGGCCTTGTCGCGAACAAACCGGCGCGCGGCAGCCGTCGCGTCGTTGGCGCGACCGGTGAGTCGCAGGATGACCCGCTCCACGTTGCCATCGACAACGGCAACGCTCTCGCCAAACGCAATACTGGCGATAGCCGCGGCCGTGTATTCGCCGATCCCCGGCAGTGTGCGCAGCTCCAGCGAGCTGGCGGGCAGATGGCCGCGCCGCTCGGTCATGATGAACTGAGCGGCCCGGTGCAACATGCGCGCGCGGCGGTAGTAGCCCAGCCCCGACCATGCAGCTAGAACATCGGCCTCGGGAGCCAGCGCCAGGGACACCAGCGTGGGAAAGCGGCGCATAAACTCTTGGTAGTACTCGATCACCGCAGCCACCCGCGTCTGCTGCAACATGATCTCCGAAACCCATATACCGTAGGGATCGGATATGTCGCGCCAAGGCAGCGCGCGCGCGTTGTCGCGGTACCAACGCATCAGCCTGCGGCGGAAGGTGATCGGATTAAGCTCGCCATACGGACCGTCTGCTGCATTGCCACTGGTGGTTGGTCCCTTCATTTTGTCAGTCTATTCCACGACTGCATCGGCTGCACGATTGTGTGCTATCCGATAACAGCCACCGCGTCTTACACTGTTGAGCAGGATGAAGAACCTGCCCCGCCGCAATTTCCTCAAACAGACGGCTCTCGCCGCTGGCGCAGCCGCAATGCCGTTCGCCGTGCTTGGCTGCCGCAATCGAGCACCGCAGCCAGCCACTTCCGCCGCGGCCATCTCGCCCAGCCTGCCCATCTCACCCCGCTTCCCCACCTCCGACCCCGCATGGCAGACCACCTGGGACGCAGCGCTCGCAGTTCTCGCGGGCAATGTGCGCTCCATGCCACGCTACGACCACCCAGTACTGGTGGAGGGAAGCACCTATGGCGGCATCTGGCAGGAGTGCGCCCCGCAGGAGGGCCTGGTCTACGGCACACTGCAGAAGTACGTCGCCACGCAGCCCGGCTCGCCCACACCACTCCAGGTCGCCCGAGCCAACCACATGGCCTTCTTCGCCCAGCAGAAGCCGGACGGCCAGCTTCCCGCCGCCATTAAGCTCGCCGATCCGGTTGGCACCGACGGCGGTTACGGCCAGATCCAGATGGTGGTCCCCATCGCCGCAACTGCATGGGAGCTGTTTCAGATGACCCACGACGAAGAGTTGCTGACCGCTGCCTACGCCTCATGCAGCCGCTGGGACGCGTGGCTGCGCGAGTATCGCGACACGCGCAAGACCGGCCTGGTGGAGGGCTTCTGCACCTACGACACCGGCATGGACAATTCGCCGCGCTGGAAGGACATTCCCAACCGTTGCCCCGACGCCGACGCGCGCAAGTGCCCCCCCGACTCCACCATGCCGCGCCTTTGCCCGGACCTCTCCGCCACGGTCTACGGAGGACGAATCGCTCTTGCCGCAATGGCCCGCGCCCTCGGCAAATCCGCCGACGAATCCCGTTGGCTCGCCGACGCCGAGAAGATCAGGCACCTGATCCTAACAAAGCTCTACAGCCCGGAGGATGCGGCCTTCTATGACCTGGACGCGCAGAACAACTTCGTCCGTGTGCGCGGAGACGTTATTACCCGCGTGCTGGGCGAACACGTCGTCGATCCCGTCAAAGACAAGGCCATCTTCGAGGCCGTCTGGACGCGCCAACTGCACAACCCCACGGCCTTCTGGGCGCCCTACCCGCTGCCCTCCATCGCCATGGACGACCCCACCTTCGTCCGGCCCATCCCGCGCAACAGTTGGGGCGGGGCCAGCCAGGCGCTCACCGCCCTGCGCGCGCCGCGCTGGATGCCCTACTACGGCAAGCAGGCCGAGCTAACCCACCTGATGCAACAATGGTGCGCAGCCATCATGCGCCACGCCGAGGAGGCAAAAGGCAACCCCGACGAGCTGCTAAAGCTGTTCCGTCAGCAGATGGACCCGCTGACCGGCGAATTCACCCAGCCCGATCCCGGCGGCTACTCACCCGCCGCGCTCACCTTCCTCGACTTCGCCCGCCGCCTTAGCCACGCATAGCCAGATCCGCCACACCACAATCAACAAGTGGGGCAACCGCTCATTGATTGCCGGTGCTTCGGCTTGCCCTTGGCTTTAGTCTTGAGATTGAGCGCCACGGCAGCGCGGATGAGAGCCTTCAATGCCGCCTCATCGATCTTGTCGCCTTCGTGGATGTCGATGGCCCGCCTGACATTCCCGTCCAGGCTGGAGTTGAAGAGACTGGCAGGGTCGTCTAACGCAGCTCCCTTGGCAAAGGTCAGCTTGACGACGGACTTGTACGTCTCTCCCGTGCAGACGATGCCGCCATGGGAGAAGACAGGTGTCCCCGGCGATGACGGCCTGACCCACTTCAACTCTTCGACGATCTCAGGGTCGGCCGCGTGGATGATTGCGCGCACCTTTGCCAGCGTCTTCCCTCGCCAGTCGCCAAGTTCCTTGATCTTCGCGTCGATAAATGCAGAAGCAGATTCCGACGGAACGAATTTCTTCATAGACAGATCCTACTATCGCACCTAATTTAACAGCCGGGTATCCCACATTTCGATTTCGACAGGTGGTGTCAGCTACTGGTACTTCCAGTTCCTCTGCTTGCCTTCGGCGATCCACTCCAGGGCCTGTGCAATGCGCCGCTCGCGCGTCTCGGGCCGCTTGGCGTCTGCGATCCACTCCACGTACTCTCGCTGGCAGCTTGGGCTGAACGCGGCGTACTCAGCTTGTGCAGCTTTGTTCTTTTTGAGCGCGGCGGTAAACTCCGGCGGCGGCTCAACCGGCGGCTTGGGCTTCTTCACCACCCGTCGCGCGACCACAATGCGGTTCTCGCCCTGGCCGCTCTCGATCAGCGCTGCGGCCTGGCGGATGTACGCCAGCAATTGCTTCTCCGGGGGCAGATTCTTCACGCTGGTAATGCGCCCCAGCGACCCCATCCCGCCCGCCTGCAATACTCCATCCTTGCGCAGCACCCTGCCGATCTCCGCGCCCCAGAAGCCGAAGCTGCAATGTGCCTTGAACGCGGAAATATTGCACAGGATCGTTCCGCAATGAAGGAAGAACGGTCGTCCCCACTTGATCTCTTCCACCGCCTCCGGGCAGGCCTTGTGCACCAGCGCGCGCAGATGCGTCAGCACCGGCTGCGCAAACGGCGCAGACTTGGCGATGTAGGCATCGATCCGCGGGTCTGTGGTAGCCTTGCTCACGCCAGCAGTGTACACAAGAACATGCCCTGAGGACGAACCAAAATCGGCATGGGCCGGGCTAGATTTCGTGTCCAGCGCCCCATCCCTCTGATACGATCTCCCTAGTCCAAATCAATTTCCCGGCTGGATGCGACCCATCGGTCGCGGTCAGTTGATGAGCGCTGGTCTCGCGACGCGCCCTGGCCCTGACTCCAGATGGGACTCCAGAAGGAATTCCAGAAAGGACTTCATGAATCTCCGCCCGATTTCGATCCTAGCCACTATTGCCCTATCTTCCATCGCCCTTTCGGCTCAGACGCCAGCCGTCTCGCCCGCCCTCTACGCGGCCTCCGCTGCTCCCGCCGCATTCTCCAGCTCCATCGCCCCGGATATGTTTGTTGCCGCCGCCAGTGCGCCGTCCTCCGCCACTGCCGCGCCATCCAAGGGCAGTTCGTCCCCCTTCTCCGGCCTGGCCGCAGGCGTCAGTGTCGGCTTCGGAGGCATCGGCTTCGATGTCGCCACGCCCCTCATACCTCAGCGGATCAACCTGCGCGGAGGGGGCGCCTTCTTCAACTACAGCAACAGCGGCACCTACGGCTCCAACTCCACCTCGACCGGATACGTCATCAACGGAACGCTCAAGTTCCAGAGCGCCGACGCCATGGTCGACTGGTTCCCCTTCCACGGCAGCTTCCGCCTCAGCGCCGGCATGACGATGTACAACAACACCAACGTCACCGCCAGCGCAACCATACCCGCCGGACAGAGTATCAAGCTCAACAGCGTCACATACTACAGCGATCCCGCCTCCCCCCTCACTGGCTCCGGCTTTTTGACCATCGGCGGCAAGACGGCCCCGCGCACCACCATCGGTTTCGGCAACATGCTGCCCAAGAACGGCCACTTCCGTTTTGAATCCGAGATTGGCGTCGAGTACATCTCTGCGCCCACAGTGACCTTTAATAACTTCACCGGGGAGGGCTGCACCAGTGACGTCAATGGGGCTTACAGCGGATGCACGCAGATCACAAGTACCAATACCGCCGTGTGGTCCAACGTCATCGCCGAGCAGAACAAGTTGAATAACTCACTCAACGTCCTGCACTACTTCCCCATCCTCTCCTTCGAACTCAGCTACAAGATCCACTAGAAGCATCGTCTCAGTCCGTGTGATGCCGGAGAGATCGCGCGATAAGAAAATCGCATTGCATCGTCCTCGCGCGATGCCAGGTAAGGCGAAACCACACTAGTATGGAGAAGAGCGCCGTGTCTTCTCCAAAAAAAATCACGCACGCAGCACACAAACCGGCCGGTCCGCGCCACGATGAGGCCGACGACGAGCGGGACCTTGCGATCGCGCGCAGGCTGCCTACGCTCCACGACTTCTTCGCTCCCTCGGGGCTGCTCTCGCGCTCCGGCCTCGTCTTCGAGCATCGCAAGGGCCAGTACGAGATGGCTCGCGCCATTGAGAAGGCCTTCGCCGACAAGCGTCACCTGATTGTGGAGGCGGGCACCGGCACGGGCAAGACGCTGGCCTACCTGCTGCCCGCCCTGCGCCTGGCGCGCGACCGCGAGCAGCGAGTCATCATTTCGACAGGCACGAAAAACCTTCAGGAGCAGCTCTTCTTCAAGGACGTGCCATTTCTCGAATCGATCCTTGGCCCGCTCAAGGTCTGCTATATGAAGGGCCGTAACAACTACCTCTGCAGGCACAAGCTCTATGCGCTGCGCGATTCACCGCTGCTGACCGGGCCCGACGAGATCGGCCAGTTTCACGCCATTGCCGCGTGGGAGAAGACCACTGCGACCGGCGACTGCGCGGAGATCGAAGCACTGCCGGAGAACTCCGCGCTGTGGCCCAAGCTGGACGCGCGCGGCGAGGCCTGCCTCGGCCAGACCTGCCCCGACTGGGAGAACTGCTTCATCACCGCCATGCGCCGCACGGCGCTGGACGCCGAGATCGTCATTGTGAACCACCACCTCTTCTTCGCCGACATGGCAATCAGGCTGCAAGCCGGCGCAGCGCCCGACGCAGGCGTACTGCCCGCAGCCGGCGCGGTCATCTTCGACGAGGCGCACGATCTGGAGGACATCGCCAGCAATTTCTTCGGCATCGGCCTCAGCACCCAGCGCTTCGACGAACTGTCCCGCGACGTGGAGACGATGCTGCGCGCCAGGCAGGCCCTTAACCCCGCGATCGAGAGCGCCACCGCGACCCTGCGCGAGCGCGCCCGCCTCTTCTTCGCCGCGCTTCCGTACGACGCTGCGCCATCGCCCACGGATTCCATCACCACGCTCGATGCGCAGGCCAACGCAAGTCCCTACGCCGGCCTCGGCCGCATGCCCTTCGAGCAGCGCGCGGAATTCCTGGAAGAACGAGGAGACACCTACACCGGAGCGCTCAACGCCCTCGAACGCCTGGAAGGCGAGCTCGACCGCCTGAAGAACGTCGACGAAGCCCCCGGCCTGCGTAAGCGCGCCGCCGATATTGCAACCCACCTAAAATTTCTGCTCGAATCGCAGGACCCCAATACCGTCTTCTGGATTGAGCGCCGCGCTGCCGGCGGAGTCCGCGCGCTGGCGCAGAAGGGCGTCCGCGGAGCCGGTCACATGAGCCACCACACCCACCTTCAGGCCACGCCGATCGACGTCTCCCAGATCCTGTCCGCGGCGCTCTTTGAGGCGTACAGCTCAGTCATCCTCACCTCCGCCACGCTCACCGTAGCATCGGGTACCGACGAGTCAGGCGGTCCCGTCTCCGGATTCCAGCACATCGCACGGCGGCTTGGCCTCACTCTGGCGCGCGAGCTGGTTGTCCCATCGCACTTCGACTATCCGCGCCAGGCGCTGCTCTATCTGCCGCCTGGAATGCCCGACCCGCGCGACCCCGAATACTTCCCGCAGGCCGCGGAACGCACACGCCGTGTTTTGGAGATCACCCACGGCCGCGCCTTTTGCCTGTTCACCAGCCACGCCCAGATGCGCGCCACGCACCAGCGCCTCGCCTCTGAGCTGCCCTACCCGCTGCTGCTGCAAGGCACCGCCCCACGCACTGTTCTACTGGAGCAGTTCCGCGACACGCCCGGCGCCGTTCTCTTTGGCACATCCAGCTTCTGGCAGGGCGTGGACGTGCAGGGCGAACAACTCAGTTGCGTCATTATCGACAAACTGCCCTTCGCCGTCCCCTCCGACCCCGTCGTCAAGGCACGCATGGACGCGATCACCGCAGGCGGCGGCAACGCCTTCTTCGACTACCAGGTTCCCAGCGCCGTCATCACCCTCAAGCAGGGCTTCGGCCGCCTTATCCGCTCGCTCAAGGACCGTGGAGTGCTCATGCTGCTCGACCCCCGCATCCAGCGCCAGCGCTACGGCCGCATCTTCCTCGACTCTCTGCCCCCCTACCGCCAAACCCAATCCATCGAAGACGTCGAAGCCTTCTTCGCGCAGCCGTAAAACGGAACCAGTGTGGCATGAACCCTCAACCGGGCCCCCAGCGACAAGCATTCGTCGTTGGCGCGGAAGCAATGCCGCCTTGATCCACACCGGTCCCACTATTGAGCAGAACCAGAGTAACGGTGCCACCGCGAAGAGTATTCAAGGTAGCTTTTCTTGAGGAAAAAGCCCCTCGAAGGATTTGCCCCGCCGAGTACACCTACGCTAGTTCCGCTTTAGCTACGCCTTTCGGCCGCGCGAACTCGATCTGGCTGAAGTTTACCCTGTGCGAGACGCACTCTCCCCACAAAAAGATCGGGCCGGACGAGACCCCGAAGGATCTTGCCCGGCCCGATGATACGCATTCTCTAGTTGATGACGATCGGCACCACAAACGTCCTCGAGGTTGTAGGTTGCCCCGGAGTGATGGAGGTGTATGTGGCGGTGACTGTGACTGATTGCTGTCCTGTGGGAACCGGAGTGTAGAACTGTACATTGTTGCTGCCGCATCCGCTCATCACCGTGCCTACTGCGGCGATTGCGATCAGCATCCACAGCGCCTTGCTCAGTCTGCGTCGGCGACGCACGCAGAAAGCAAGTAGGCCAAGCGGCAGGAACGCCAAGACGGTCCTGGTAGCGGTCGTGCGCAGCAGACTGGATGTGCCGAAGTAGCCGATCGGCAGAGTTAGCGGAGTTGAGGCATCGAAGGTAAGCGCCGCCGTTGGTGAGGCCAACGTAACCACCGAATACGGTGACAGGGTGGTTACACCGTTAACCACGCTGACCTGCCCAGCGAAGCAGGACATATAGCTAACCGACGGCGTACAGGTGAGATTGACCGTGCCAACGAAGGTATTAATTCCGCCTAGGTAGAGAAGTATGGTCTGAGTTCCACCGCCCGCAACGCCGCCGATACCATAACCGGAGGGAACGGCGCCGGGAGTGACAATCATCGGGGACACGTTAGCGCTCAAGCTGAAGTCAGGATTGTCGACAACCAGAGCGTATGGGTTCGAGCCGGTTGACGGGCAAAGCTGAGCTGCGCCCAGGCTGCTCGGCAACTGAGTCGCTGCTTGCCCCACTACGGAGCAGGCAAAGTCGCCTAAAGTATCTCCGTTCGAGCCGGCATCTCCAGTATAGAGGAAGCTGAAGTAGTGAGTGCCCGGAACGATAGTGCCGGTACTGGTGTAATACGGAGTGGCCACCCCAGAGACGTACGGAGCCAGAACGAAGGAGGCATTGCCGCCTACCACCGGCACGCTGGTCACGGGTGTGCAACTGGCTGAGGCGGCCGCCCCCACCGCACATGGGTAAATTGTCACACCCACCGGCGCGGGCGATACGTTCGTCGGTGACGGCCATTGGACAACGTTATTAGCTATCGGGAAGCTCCCTGAATAGGGCGTTGGGATGAAGTTAGTCAACGTGATCGGGACAAAGTGATCGTAAACCAGCACCGAACCCGTAGGTGTTCCCTTGCCAGCCGTGACCTGGGTGCCAACCGAGATCGAGTAGGTTGCAGTCGCAATGCCAGCCGCTGTATTGAAAACAACGCCCTGCGACCCTATTTGCAGCGTGCTGTTGGATGCATTGTTCTTGGCCGGCGTGATGCCAGCCGCTGCCGGCGCGGGGGTTACGGTATCCGTGCCGTTGGTGATGGTCACCTTGTAATTGCCGATGGGCTTGCCGGTCATGGTTGCAACCACTGCGTACGGCGTGCCCCCATTCACGTTCAGAACGGACGAATCGGCTGGAGTGAACGTCGCGCTCAACTTAGCCAGGTCGTTGCCCACCGCCCCTGTGATGACCATCCCCGAGGCAAAGTTGAAGGAAGCAGCTCCGTAGACCGTAGTGTACGCGGGAACCACTACGGCTAGAGGAGCCGCGGTCTCGGTCACGGTAGCAGGTGTCGTCCCAGACGAATACGCCACCGGGGAACCATAGGAGCAGAAGCCGGTGCCGGCGAAGACAGCCTGAATCGGATAGGTGCCGATATTCGAGTACTGGCTGGCGCCGCTGGTGTAGGTGACCGTCACACCCGCCGGAAGGGCCGGACTCACAGTGCCCGTGAGCGCAGGAACCGCTTGCCCATACTGGAATGTGACGGAGGCCGCTGTTACCGCTTCCGCAGTGGTAGGAGCAACCGTCAGCAGGATCGGAGTTTGAGCGTTGGTTACGCTGTCTTGCGTGTCAGTGCCGGCAGGCGTAAAGACCGCGCTTACAGTGTAGGACAGGCCTGCTAGAAGCCCTCCAGGTATGGTATAGGTTGCCACGCCGCCGGTGAGAGTGACCGGCCCCGAGGTCCCGTTCGCTCCGCACAGGCCGGCGTTCGGTGTTCCAGCGTCGATCACCCAATTGAAGGTGACCGTGCCGGTGGGGGTGACGGCGCCTGTTATGTGCGGCTGGCTTACGGTCGCAGTGATGGTCTCCGCTCCAGGAGCAGAAACCGTATAGTTAGGCGACGTTCCAGTGCCGTTCGAGGGTGTCAATACGATCTTGACCTCCGGGAGCGCGCCATTCGCCGTCAAGGTGATCGACTGTGTGCTGTTGACCGAGACGGTGGTGGATGCGGCGGCGTTGGACGTTGGGGTAAAGAGCGGCGTAATGGTGCAGGTGGTTCCCACCGGCATCGGGCTCTTGCAGTTGCTCGATATGCTGAATTGCGGGTTCGATACTGTCCCCAGGAAGGGTGAGGACAGGGTGGCTGCTGCGTTGCCGGTGTTGGTCACCGTCAACACACCGGTGCAGGCTACGCCGCTTCCGGAAACCGGGCATCCCGTAGGCGTACCGGCAACACCCGAAGCAGTCCCCAGGTCTTCCGGCACGGTGCCGAAGGGAATGGTGGGGCTTGTCCGGTTCATGACCACGATTTGCTTGTTCCCTGAGTCGGCGACATACAAGTTGCCGTTCGAATCCAGGGCAAGGCCTGCCGGGCTGCTAAGCCCCGAGAAGTTGAGCAAGAAGGGAAGGCCGTTGGGCGGGCCCGCGGCAGGGGCCTCCCAGACCGCGTTGGCCGATTGGTCGGAGACAAAGACGTCCCCGGCCGCATCCACCGCAACCCCGCTCGGATTGTTGATGCCCTGGCCGCCAAACAGCGGAAGGCTGGTAACCACGTTCAGCGCAGACCCCGGGAAGGACGTTCCTGCGGGCTGCATGTCGCCGCCGCCTGGCGGTATGCGAGTGACCTCACCCGCAATATTCGACGTGTCGGCAACGTAGATGAATCCCTTGGAATCGACTGCGACCGCAACCGGATTGGTGAAGGTGGGTCCGCCGGTGTACTGGAAGAGCGGGGTTGCGCCGCCCAGATTGATGTTGGACGGAATCATGACAATCGCAGGCGGAATCGCCGGGCTGGCCGATGCATTGCCGGCGTCGGCAACGAAGACGTTACCCCACGCGTCGACCGCGAGGCCCATAGGCTTGCCCCATGCGTACTGCGGTGGCGCGACGGTCGCCGTTACGGCTGCTCCAGGTTCATTCAGGATCGATTGTTTTTGTGCCGATGAGAGCGTATTCGAGGTGTACGCCGTGAAAACGCAGTTCACGTTGACCTGTGGCGATGTCACGCCTCCATCGCACGCCGCGCCTGGGACCCAAACGTAATTGCCCAGTATGGTTGCCACAGCGGTGACCGGGTTGTACTCCAGCACCCGGGCGTTGCCGGTGTCGGAGATGTAGACATTGCCGGCGGCATCCAGAGCGACGCCCTGCGGGTTGGACAATGTTTGGACAGGGGCCGGGGTCTGCACGAAGGTGCTTGGCAGCACCACAGTGAGGCTGGGACCGATGGTTGTGGCGCTCCCGGTGGCAGGCTGAACCACGATCCGGTTGTTGGTCGGATCGGCGATGTAGAGGGTACCGGCGGTGCCGGATGCGCTAGGGCTGACAGCTATGGACGAGGTAGTGCCCAGGGCTTTGGTCGGAGCGGTATATGTATATATAACGCCTGTTGTCGAGCCCATAACGGGTGTTTGCTGGCCGCCATCGATCGACAACTGCGGACCCGTGGCCTGTCCGGTGAGCTGGAAGTTATAGACGGAGCCGTTGGCGGTGGTGACCACCATGGTTCCTGTCCTCAATCCCGGCTGGGTCGGAGCGAACTTCACAAAAGCCAGGCAGTCCCAACTGGTATCGGGGAAGCTGAGATTGATCTGCGAGCAGGTGGGAAGGCCGGCCCACGCGGCCATTCCTGGGGTATTGACCCCATTGCCATAGTCGCGCTGGGTGTTCTGGTCCATGGGAAATTCCGAGGTTGTGATGTCGATTGAGAAGTCCGATCCGGCGGCCACGCTAAATGCATTCGTTGTGTACGCAACATTGGTTCCCGGAACCGGAACGCTCACCGCGGTAAAGGAGCCCTGGGTCGCGCCCGCCCCGGTGAGGGGGGGATTGGACGCATCGAAGTGGACCTGGACCCATTGGGTCAAGGTCGTTCCCACAGGAATCGAGGAGATGAATGGATCCTGCCTCTCTGGGAACTGAGTGCCTACATTGGCCTCACGGGTCCTCTGCCTACCGTAATCGGAGAAAATCAGGTTGGTAATACTGTCAAGGGAGAAATTGAATCGCAGATTGGTGGCGACGTTCACATTTTGCCCGTAGCAGTTATCTCCAAAGGGGTCATAGCTTTGCGGCCCCTGAATCCATAGGTTGGTAGGAGAAGAGCCATAGATGCAGTCCCATGGATTGGCAAAGGAAGCCACCGAAGTGTAGTCGCTGGTGGTTCCGTTGAGGTTGGAAACATTGTTGCCCAGAGCGGCAACCGTGGTGGGGCGCCCGGACAGGGCGCTTCCATTGGCGATGACGATATAGTCCCCCTGGAACTGGTCGATGCGCTCCAGCAACGGCTGGTTGGAGTCCATGAACCACATGGTGCCATACTGGTCGGCATCCCAGTAGTCCGGCCGAATGTCCCCGTTGACATTCACGTGGTAGACGTTGCCATAGGTGGACGGCAGATAACTCGGAATCAGCGTGTCGGGCGCAATAATGGGAACCGTAGTCTCGGTGGGACTGTAGCCTGCGGCCGTCTGGAACGGCGCTTCCACGGCTAGATAGGTGGTCATCCCCGGTCCGCCTGCATACGCTATCGGGGAGTAGCCCGCGCTGGGAACGCCCGTGCCGCTTCCACTTCCCATGTTTTGATAGAAGTTGCCGTACCCATCGACTTCGCCCCCGATGTACTGGCCGCCGCCGAAGGTGAGTTGATTGAGCGGGCCATTGGAGCCGACGCCCTCAACGCCGTTGATGATGGCCTGGCATGGGCCTGTTGTAGCCAAGTTGCAGTTGCCCAACTGATGCATGTAGCCGGGCTGCACCGTGTACTGGAAGAAGGTCTGGGGGGTCCCCTGGGTGTTGATCACCGTCGTCCATTGGGTGGCTTCGTTGGCGTTGCTGGCATCGTTGCCCATGGAAAGATAGATATTTCCGGCGCTGTCCAGCGAAATAAAGTCAATATTGTTCGCCGTGACAGCCGAGGGAGCGGCCGGGTTGGAGGTGTCCGCGAAGGCAAACCCGTTGTTGACGATTGGCGAGGTTGTGATTGCGCAGGTGCTGGTGTTCACGGTCCCGGCGATGAAGTAGATGTAGCCCACCTTCACGCCGCCGGACTTCGCCACTGCTCCCGGATTCACCAGGGTGATAAAATTCGCAAGCTTGGTGCCGCCGTGGTATATCACCGAGACAGTCCCTTTGAAATCGGCGTAGTACACGTTTCCAAACGAGTCCACCTGGATTGCGTACGGCGTGCCACCGATCGGGGTGCCATACGCTGGAGTGCCGTTGGTGCAACTGCTGTAATGGACCGTGCATGTGGTGCCGCTGCATCCCGAGGGGGCCACTCCAGCGATGGTGTTGATGACTCCGGTATCGTAGTTGACCTCGCGGAGGATGTCGTTGTTGGTGTCGGCGATGTAGACGTTCCCGACCGCATCGACCACCGCCTCGGACGGACTGTTCAGGGCCGCCCCGCCTACCGCGGTAGCGCCCTTATAACCGAGTGTGCCCGAGCCGAGGGTCTCCACCGCGGTATTGCCGTCCCCGCTAAACCCGCCAACCTGCGCGTTGGACGAGTTGTACTGGGTGATGCCGGCGATCGTGACGACCTGAGTCGGAACCAGTAACGGCGGGTTGCCGGTATTAGCGGCAACAGCCGCTCCCACTGCGGCCACCATGAAGAAGACCAGGGCCACTGTCAGTTGGAAGAGAGTTCGCGACGAGACGATGTGTTTGCGGAAGAGCATCGGGT
>Ga0326728_10015458_pt1 | contig 15869 bp, 12 predicted proteins | sample MB3enrmetagenome_FD_207602 | JGI IMG/M metagenome (GOLD analysis project Ga0326728, IMG submission 207602) | Lab enriched peat soil microbial communities from McLean, Ithaca, NY, United States - MB31MN | ecosystem: Environmental > Terrestrial > Soil > Wetlands > Peat | place: USA: New York...
GGTGCTGCACAATACGTCCAACTGGCAACTCTACGCGCTCCAGACCGAGGAGGAGAGGGGCGAAAGTGGATTCGCTTTGCCGCTCGAGATCCGGGATTCGAGCAACATCACCATTGCGAACCTGCACATGTATCGCGTCGTAAGCAGCGATCAGCCCTTCCGGTACGCGATCAGGGTCGCGAACTCTCAAAACATACGGTTCCGCAACGTCCATTGCTACAGCGATAGCAAAGTCTCCTTCGACAACGCAGTTTACGATCAAACCCATAACCTGGAGGTACGGCAACGCGAATTCGCCTGGCTGACGATTTCCGGAGGCGCGTCGCAAGTCCGCCCGAAAGACCCTTCTCCCGTTCTCGCCGAAGGCGCCAAGCTGGAGAGATTGGCCACCGGCTTCTTCAATATGTCCGGGGGTGCGGTCGACGGCGCTGGGGACCTTTATTTCGTCGACGCCAAATGGCAAACCATCTACCGCTGGTCAGTCACAACTCGGCAACTATCAAAGGTCCGCGATAATCCGCTGGATCCGGTTCAACTGGTCTTCGATAAGGCCGGCGATCTGATGGTGATTTCGTATGCGGGAAAGGGGACCGTGTACAGCTTTAAACCCGGCTTGCAGGGTGACGATATCGCCCTGATTGAAGCCCTACCCGCTGCGCCACGTCCGGGAATGACGCCGGTGCTGCCTGTCAACTATTGGAAGGGCGGAAAGAATTTCCTCGAAGCGGTATCCGTCCCAAAGCCCTATCAGTTCGTATCCCCGGACGGAAGCACTTTCCTTCCAGCAGGAAAAGACTTCGTGACGGGGCAGCTTTATTATGGGACCAAGCTTAATGACCTGTTGCGAGCTTTCGGCATGGCGCCCGCAGCGGCAGGCCAGCCCTTCTACGTTACCGATGAATCCGCAGAGAAGACGTATGTCGGCAAGGTCAGCGTAGATGGCGCGCTCTCGGACTTGCGGCTCTTCGCCGAGCAGGGCGGCGAGGGTGTGACGGTGGATGACAAAGGCAACGTCTATATCGCAGCCGGGCAGGTGTTTGTTTACGACCCCTCGGGCCATCTGATCGATACGATTGATATTCCCGAGCGGCCGTCGCAACTGTTATTTGGCGGTCCCGATGGTCATACTTTGTTCATTCTTGCGCGTAGTTCGTTGTACGCCACCCAAACCCGTTTTCGAGGCCGCACGGGATTTGATAGCTTACATTAGTCGCGAAAAGGGAGCGCCTGCGAACGGGCATGGGGGAGGGTCGCGAAATCCACCCCGGGGGGGAAGGGGAGTACGGGCAGGTAGTGGAAAATGGATGCTTCTTTGACAGAACAGGGCTACGGATCTATTGAAAGCATAGGGACTCAGCCTTTCCGAAGGCTCAGAACAAACTGCCGTTTGAGTGACCACAAAGCAAAAAGAAAGCGCCCGAGAATCCAATCGGCGCGACTCGGAAGTCTACTTTACAAACTTGATGATCCCAAAACACGCCGGTTGGTGGTAGGACCCATTGTTGCCGGGCGGTAAGGCGCTCCAACTCATGAAACGCCTCTGGGTGTCGTCTCCAGGGCCATCGCAACGGTAGAGATTCAAGCGCCATTCATCTCCGGGATGGATGGCGTCGACGTTCATGGATTTGACGGGGATGCGCATTTCCACCACCCAGACCTTATGCTCGGCGTCGATTTTTGTAACGTGCTCGAAGTGAGAGTCCCAGCGGTCGTTACCCATCTCCTTTTTGGTGAGGTCGATCTCCAGGTCCCACCATTGATTGTTGGGGGCGATTTCAAACTCATAATAGTGAGTGAAACCCTCCGGCTGAGGATCGATGAAAGCTTCCACCACGTCACGGTCGCAAATCCCCGGACGCTCTTTGACGGAGTCGCCGTCATAAGTGTTCAGGGACCGGTATCGGCACCGGTAGGTGAAGTACACATAACCAGGGGTCCAGAGGCTCGCCACCTGCGCTTCGGAATCGGGGAAGCGTATGTGGCCGAAGCGGTCCCGGTCGATAATTACGCGGTGGGCATCCTTCCAGACCTTCTTCGAGAGGTTGCCATCCGGAACGAAATCGGCAGCCAAAAACGTCGAGGTCATGGTGAGATTTCGAAGGTAATGGCCGTTTTCCGGCGCGGGTTGTGCGCCCACTCTTCCCCGCAGGAAATATGAACAAGCCAGCACCAGCAGTGGCGCAATTAGCAGTTGATACCGAACGAAACGCCTCATCCTAGTCCTCCTCTTTGGCCCGCGCGCAATTGCCGGGCACTTGGCAACGGAAACACAACGATTTGAAAGCCTACTTTACGAATTTGATGATCCCAAAACATGCGGGTTGGTGGAAAGACCCGTTGTGGCCGTCGGGTAAGGTGCTCCAAGCCATGTAATGCTTCTGGCTGTCGTCTCCCCGGCCATCGACGCGGTAGTGGTTCAATCGCCATTCATCTCCCGCCCGGATGGCGTTCACGTTCATGGGTCTGACGGGGATTCGCATCTCCAGCGTCCAGATTTTATGCTCTGCGTCGATTCTTGTTGCATGGTCGAAGTGGGAGTCCCAATCAATGTTGCCGTTCTTGTCGAGGTTGATCTCGATGTCCCACCACTGATTGTTGGGCGCCATTTCGAACTCATAATAGTGGCGAAAACGCTCCGGCTGAGGATTGATGAATGCTTCCACTACGTCACGAATGCAGAGGTTCGGCCGCTCTTTGGCAGGGTCTTCGCCGGTGAAAATGTAAAGGGATTGATATCGGCACCAGTAGGCAAAGTATACGTAACCAGGAGTCCAGTGACTGGCAACCTGGGTTTCCAAATCAGGCAAGGGTGTCTCCCCGAAGCGGTCCCGATTGATTGTAACGCGGCGAGCATCCTTCCAGACCTTCTTTGAGAGGTTACCATCCGGGACGAAATCGGTGGCCAACAGCGTCGAGGTCATGGTGAGGTTCCGGATGTATTGGCCGTCCTCCGGCATGGGCTGCGCAGCACTGCCGTACCCTTGCAGGAAATATGAACAGGTAAAAACCAGCAACGACGCAATTAGCAAAGGATACCCAACGCAACGTTTCATGTCAGCCTTCCGTCATGCCCGTGAACAATGGCCTGCCATCGGCAGCCGCGAATTACCTATGCGGGAGCCTACTTTACAAACTTGATGATCCCGAAAGATGCGGGTTGGTGGAAAGACCCATCGTTGCCGGGGGGTAAGGCGCTCCAACTCATGAAACGCCTCTGGGTGTCGTCTCCAGGGCCATCGCAGCGGTAGAGATTTAAGCGCCATTCATCTCCCGGATGGATGGGGTTGGCGTTCATGGACTTGACGGGGATACGCATCTCCACCACCCAGACTTTACGCTCCGCATCGATCTTTGCAGCGTGCTCGAAGTGAGAGTCCCAGGCAGCGTCAGCCATCTCCTTCTTGGTGAGGTCGATCTTCAGGTCGATCCACTGATTGTTGGGTGCCATTTCAAACTCGTAATAGTGGCGGAAATTCTGCGGGTGAGGGTTGATAAAGACTTCCACCACGTCGCGGTTCCAGAGTTCCCAACGCTCCTTGGCGGGGTCTTCGCCTGCATAAATGTTCAGGGACCGATATCGACAATGGTAGGCGAAGTACACGTAATCGGGGGTCCAGAGGCTTGCCACCAGCACTTCAGAATCAGGGTAGGTTGGATGTCCGGAGCGGTCGCGATCCAACATCACGTGGGGCGCCTCTTTCCAGACCTTCTTTGAGAGGTCACCGTCCGGAATGAAATCGGCGGCTAGGAACTTCGAGGTCATGGTGAGATTTCGAAGGTATGGGCTGTTCTCCGGCATGGGCTGTGCACCCCCTTTTCCTCGCAGAAAATATGAACAAGCAATCACCAGCACTAACGCAAACAGCAAATGATATCGAAGCGAAATCTTGAGCATAGCTCTCCCCTGGGTCCTGGACGTGATTGCCAGGAATTTGCCAGCGGGAATATAGCAATACGAGGCGAAAAAAACAAGCTCGTTGATCCTTGGGCCTGAGAAAGTGTAACCTTGGCCACGCGAGATTTTGTTAACAGAGGATCTTGGCCGGGGAGTCAGAAGGCGGAAGAAGTCTGGAGGTTGTATGAGCGGAATTAATCGCAGGCAATGGTTAAGGCGTTTGGGCGTCGCAGGGGCGGTGAGCGTGGCAGCCACTGGTTTATCGGCCAAGGGCGGCGAAGCAGGCAAGCCAGCGCAGGCCGTCAAGCCGGGGCGCCTCGCGCTAGAGGACTTCCAACCTAAGAGCATGCTTCATGTGCCGGAAACGAAGGTGACGCGCTCGCGCTTTCCCGTCATTGACGTTCACACTCACCTCACCATATGGGCACGGGTCAAAAACGGTGTATCGCTCGGCGAGGAGATAAGGGTCCTCGCCTCTCCAGATGACGTCCTGCCGTTGATGGATCAGAAGAACATCCGGATGATGGTGAATCTCACCGGTAACTATGGAAAGGGCCTCGAGGAAGCGCTTCAACGCTTTCAGCAGGCGCACCCCGACAGGTTCATGGTTTTCACGGAGCCGGGATGGGACCACTTTAACCATCCGGATTACTCGCACTGGCAGGCAGACGAGATCGCACGCGCACATCAGGCAGGCGCCAAAGGACTCAAAGTGGTGAAGACTCTGGGCCTCTATCTTCGGGAAGAGGTTACTTCCGGCCGGCTGGTGAAAATCGACGACCCCCGTTTCGACCTGATGTGGGAAGCTTGCGCCTCCTTCAAGATGCCGGTGGCCATTCACATCGCAGATCCCGAAGCTTTCTTCCTGCGCATTGATCGATTCAACGAACGGTTCGAGGAACTGAATAAACACCCCGACTGGTCGTTCTACGACCGGGACTTTCCCAGCAACAGGGAACTGCTGGAGGCGCGAAATCGCATGTTCGCGCGCCATCCCAAGGTCGCGTTCATTACCCTTCACTTTGGAAACAACGCTGAGAACCTGACCTCTGTCGGCGAATGCCTGGACCGTTTCCCGAACATGTACGTCGACCTCGCGGCGCGCATCGGGGAACTCGGCCGGCAACCTCGCACGGCGCACAAGTTCTTTGAGAAATACCAGGACCGCATCATGTTCGGGACAGACGCGGTGCCCAACGGCACCGACACTCCCCAGCAGATTCTCTCCGCCAAACTCTATGAGATCTATTACCGCTTCCTGGAAACAGAAGATGAGTATTTCGACTATGCGCCGGCGCCCAAGCCGCCCCAGGGGAGATGGCAAATCTATGGACTTGGCTTGCCGGAAGGCATCCTTCGCAAAGTCTACTACGAGAACGCAGAGCGAGTGCTGGGGGTAAAAGGTTAAGCTTTCAGCTCTCAGCCCTCAGCTCTCAGCAAAAACGGCCTGTTAGGTGACGTAGGCCTGTCTGGTTCTCCGTGCAACTGACCCCTCACCCGGCCCGCGTCCCGATGAAGTGCATCGGGATCGCGGACCACCCGCTCCCCAAGGGAGAGGGCAAAACCCAATTGTCGTGTCACCCGATGGGTGCCCTGTTTGCTGAGAGCTGACGGCTGAGAGCTGATAGCTTGGGTCGCGAGCTGACAGCTTCTTACCGTGCTTTGATTTCCGTCCAGTACTGATCGTAAAGCTGCACGGCGGAGCCGACGTCGCGCATGAACTCGCAATGGACCAGGGAGGCTGGGTTGGGAAAGACGGCGGGGTTGCGCAGCAGCCAGGGTTCGATATCTTTTTGATCGTAACGATTGGGTGTGTTAAAGCCGGAGTCGTTCACAAAGAGAGCGGCTACCTCCGGGCGGTGGAAATAGTCGATGAATGCTTCCGCCAGCTCCTTGTGGGGAGCGGCTCGCGGGATGCAAGCGCAATCGACCGAAATCGTGCAACCTTCCTTGGGAATAATGTAGCGGATATTCGGTTCATCGCGCATCACGAAGGTCATGTTGCCGTTGTAAGCCTGCGCGATCCAGGCATCGCCGGCGGCGAGGTCCTCCTGGAAATTGGAGCTGTTATACCCCTTCACCAATGGTTTCTCCCTCAGGAGCAGATCACGCGCCTGCCGAATTTCATCCGGGTTGGTGGAATTGAGCGAATAGCCAAGCTTCTTAAGAGCCATGCCGAACACTTCGCGCGTGTCGTCGAGCAGAAGAATGTGTCCGGCGTAGCGCGAATCGAACAGCACCGACCAGCTCTCGAGGTTTTCCTTGACCAGGTCTGCGCGGTAGGCGAGGCCAGTGGTTCCCCAAGCGTAGGGCACCGCATAGTTGTTCTGGGGATCGAAGGGAAGGCCCAGAAAGCGGCGGTCGATATTGGCCCAGGCGTTGGGCAGCTTGGATTTGTCGAGGGGAGCCAGCAACCCCTGCCGGATGAGAATCTCCACCATGTAATCGCTGGGCACCACCAGGTCATAGTTGACGTTGCCCCCCTGGAGCTTGGCCAGCAAGGCTTCGTTCGAGTCGTAGAGGTCGTAGTTGACCTTGCAGTGGAACTCACGCTCGAATCCTTGAACCAGCCGCGGGGAGACGTACGACGACCAGATGTAAACGTTGAGTTGGCTGAGGTTTTCGCCGGCGGGCCAGGTGCGGGCGACTACCGGAGCCAGCATGAGCAGGAAAACTGCGGTGGCGCTCAACACCGCGGCCCGGACTTTCATGGCCCCGCGCTCCAGCCGCTGCGCGATGTAGACCAGGGGAATGGTGGCCGCCAGGATTACCGTGGAAATGGCGTTGATCTCCGGAGTGACCCCGCGCTTCAGCCGGGAATAGATTTCCAGCGGCAAGGTGGTGGAGCGAACCCCCGCCACAAAGGAAGTGATCAGGTAATCGTCAAACGAAGTGGTAAAGACCAGCAAAGCGGCGGAGAGGATAGCCGGGGCGGCAATGGGCAGGGTGATGCGGAAAAATGTGGTCCATTCGTTTGCTCCCAGATCGAGCGCGGCCTCCTCAATCGAGCGGTCCATGCCCGCCAGGCGCGCTCCCACCACAATGATCACGTAAGAAATGCAAAAGGTGATGTGCGCAATGATGACGGTGGAGAGGCTCAACTGCATGCGCAGAAGGCTGAGGAAGATGACGATCGCCACCGCCATGACGATTTCGGGAATGACCAGGGGAAGATAGACGATTCCATCCAGGATCGTCTTGGCGCGGCGGCGAAGTCGCGGAAAGACCAGCGCCGCCATGGTTCCGAACAGCACACAGGCCAAAGTGGCCGCGGCGGCCACCAGGAGGCTGTTGAGCAGCGACTGGATGATTTGTTCGTCGCGCCAAAGCAGCGCGTACCATTCACCGGTGATGCCCATCCAATGCGCGGAAAGGCGCGAGCGGTTGAATGAAAAAAACATCAGGACGATGACCGGGGCATAGAGAAAGAGGTAAACCAGCGTGGTGGCCGAAGCCAGCCCCCAGCCTTGGCGCCGCGGACGGGGCATTAGAGTATCTCCCGTGTGACGCGCTCGGCGCGGCGCGCGCCCGTCCAGAGCAGCACCAGGACCACAAAGGTCAACAGAAAGGCCACGGCCGAGCCAAAAGGCTGGTCGCGCACGGAGGCGAACTGATTTTGAATGAGGTTGCCCACCATAATGGTGCGCGCGCCGCCCAACAGGTCCGGAGTGATGAAGGCTCCGATCGAGGCGATGAAAACCAACACCCCTCCCGCGCTGAGTCCCGGCAGAGAGATGGGCAGAGTGATCCTGAGGAAAGTGTGCCAGCGGTCGGCGCCCAAATCCTGCGCGGCTTCCAGCAGGATGGGGTCGAGTTTTTGTAGCACCGCGTACAGAGGCAGGATCATGAAGGGAAGCTCGCCGTAGACCAAGCCAATAAAAACCGCCAGCGGCGTGTAGAGCAAGCGCAGGGGCTCGTGCACGAGGTGAAGGGCCAGGAGGGTTGTGTTCACCACGCCTTCGGTGCGCAGGATGACCATCCAGGCGTAAGTCCGGATGAGGAAGCTCGTCCAGAACGGAATCACCACCAGCATCAACAGCGCGGATTTCCACCGCCCGGAGACTTTCAGGGCCAGGGTGTAAGCCACCGGATAGCCGAGCAGCATGCAAAGCGCCGTGGTGAGCAGTGCCATCCAGAAGGAGCGCCAGTAAACCCCGAGATAGAGAGGCTGGAAGGCCCGCCAATAGTTCGAAAACCCCAGAGCCCATTCAATCGTGCCGTAAGGTGAGCGCCGAGCGAAGCTGACCGCCAGAAGATAAGCCAGGGGGAGAAGAAAAAAGCCCACCAGCCAAACCAAGCTGCCGGAGAGGAGGGTGGCGATCCGGATGGTGGGGCGCTGGCGGAAGAAACGAAGCAAGGGTTCCGTTCTGGAGACTGCTGGCGGCTTAATTTGCGGGCTCATGTCTTGCCAAGCGAGAATAACGGAAGGGCTCGACTCCTGTCAAACCTGCGGACGTGGCGCGGGTGAGACGTCCGCGCTACGTAAAGCGCGCGGTTCTGATTTGGGTGTATCCTATTATTGTAATGGGAAAGGTCCAGTGAATTGTCTCGCGCCAGGTCGCCAAGACGCAAAGACTCGAACAGAAGAACTGCCTTGTTTCACTTCCACCCTCAACACCTTTGTCCCCAAACCTGAAAGCCGCAGACCCTGGAAAGCAGGTTGGCGCTACCCATACTCACGGGATGAAATGGGTCTGCTCTTCTGCGCCTTGCTTTTGGCTAGCTCCTGCCTTTTCGCATCGGGCGGGATCCCAGAAGAAGGAAGCGGCGGCGCGCAGCAGGCTGGAAGCGAGGCGGCGCCCGTCACTCCAGAGGACTTCTTGAAAAAAGGGAACGAATACGCCCGGCTCCACAAGTGGAAAGAAGCGCAGGAGGCGTACCGGAAGGCTATCAGCTCAAAACCTGACTACCCCCAAGCGCACTATAACCTGGGCAATGCTTACTTGGCCCAACAGCGAACCGCTGACGCCATCCGGGAATTTCAGGAAACGGTACGGCTGAAGCCGGACTTCCCAGGCGTCCATATGAGCCTGGGCGCGGTAGAGGAATCACAAGGACACATTCAGGAGGCCACGGCCGAATACCGTTCCGAGCTCCGACTGCACCCCTCGGACCCCGATGCCCACGTCGCGCTGGCGAATGCGCTGGCGGCCAGCCGGCAGTTCAACGAGGCGGCGGCCGAGTACCGCAAGGCGCTTGAGATCAAGCCCCAGGATAGCGAGATCCTCACGGCGTTTGCGAGTTCGCTGCTGCAATCGGGAGACGTGGCGGGGGCCAGCGCAGAATATCAGAAGATCCTCAAGCAGACTCCCAACAACGCGGACGCCCACGCGGGGCTTGCCATGGCGCTCACACAGGCCGGAAAGTTCGACCAAGGTGTGGCCGAGTTTCGCGCCGCCGTCCGCCTGCGCCCCAATGACCCGGACCTCCACTTGTCCCTCGCCAATGCCCTGCGAGGCACTCAGGACCTGATTCACGCCATCCAAGAATGTCGCCAGGCGGTTCAATTGCGTCCGGAGCAAGTCGACTACCGGTATGCATTGGCGCTGGCTTTGCGGGAAGCTGGCGATTACGGCGGGTCGATCACTGAGTTCCGTCGTGTGGTTCGCCAGCAGCCGGGAGACGCCAATGCCCATATGGAATTGGCGGCCTCATATCTATCCACCGGTGACCATCCCGCTGCTGAGGCCGAATACCGCGAGGCCCTCCGCCTGAGGCCCCAGGACCCCTCGATCCACGAAAATCTCGGATTGGTGTTGCGCAAAACCGGGGACCTGCCAGATGCCCTCGTGGAGCTTCAGAGAGCTGTCGAACTGGCCAAAGACAACGCCGATTATCACCGCAACCTTGGGGAGGCTTATCAGTCGGCGGGAGATGTCACCGGGTTCGTCCAGGAGTACCGCGAGGAAGTTCGCCTGCGGCCCGACGACCCGGATGCCCATCTTAATTTGGCCAACGCTTATCAAGCGGCGGGCGACTGGGATGACTCTCTCAGTGAATACCGCGTGGCGCTGGAGATGCGCCCGCAAAGTCCCGAATTGCACTTCACCTACGCCAGGGCGCTGAAGGCTGCCGGGCGCGCGCAAGAGGCGAAGGCGGAGCTGAGCCGGGCTGTGGAGTTGCGGGCCGACTATCCCGAGGCCCTGGTGGCGCTTGGCGACATGCTTGTGGCCGAGAAGAACTACGAGCTGGCAATTCCCACTTACCGCGACGCCCTGCGCCTAAGGCCCGATGATCCCACCCTCCACTCACGGCTCGCAGGCGCTCTGCGCGAAAGGGGGGACATGGAAGGCGCGACCACGGAGAGCCAGGAAGCGGCACGGCTCGATCCCAGCTTCGCCGGCTATCAGCGCGATGTGGGCAACGCCCTCTACAATAAAGGCGATTACAAGGGCGCGGTGGAGGCCTTTCGGGCCAGTCTGGCGCGCCTCAACGATCCCCAGACCCAGGAAAACCTGGGGTTGACCTTCGAGCAACTGGCGGACTGGCAGGGGGCTGCGGGCGCCTTCCGTGAAGTGCTCAAAGTGCGGCCAAACTGGTCGGAGACGCACCTGAACCTTTCCATCGTTCTCCTCCATATGAACGACGCGGTGGGCGCTGCGACGGAAGCGCAAGCGGCCCTGCAAATCACCCCTAACCTGCCCGAGGCCCACTTCGCCCTCGCCAGCGCCTGGATGCGAACGGACAAAGTGGGTGACGCCGTCAAAGAGTGTCAGGAAGCCCTGCGCGCCAAGCCCAATTACGCGGAGGCCCGGCTGGCCCTCGCGAACGGGCTCCGGCAGTTAGGGCACCTCGAGGATGCCATCGGCAATTACCGCGAATACCTGCGGCTGCGTCCCCAGGACGCCGTCGCCCGAGTCGATCTTGCCAACTGCTTGTTGAAAACGCGGAGCTTCGACGCTGCCGTCCGAGAGTACGAAGAAGCCCTTCGACTACAGCCAAGCGAGCCCATCGCACATTACAATTTTGCCGTCGCCCTCGAAGCCGTCGGCGAGAAGGCGCGCGCGCGCGAAGAGTACGAAGCCTACTTGCAGCTCTCCCCCGCGGCGCCTGACGCTGGCGAGGTCCGGAAACACCTGCGGGGGTTGCCGTCTTCGACGCGGTGATGTGCCGCAAGGCTTCGAGGCGGAGTAGCGTAGCCATTCTCAGGGGTCAGCTTACAGAATCCGTTCGGGCGGTCGCGCATTACCTCTGAATCCGAGCGCGAGCATTTCTACGGACAATATGTCGCTTGCGGCGTCCACCGTCTGTCTCGGCCTGAGCTGTAACCCATATCATTTTCAACAGTATTCCTGCCTCATTGGGACAACAACCTTTGTTTTCTTAGACATTCAAGCTTCGTTCGTTCAATTCTTGTGTCGCTGCCGCGCCGTCTCGGCAAAGGCAGTCACCAACCACCCCCTGCCCCTCCTTAGCAACGAGGGGACCCAAGCCGGCAGGTCCCTCGTTGCCAAGAACGGGAGCCGGCGCGTCAACTCCCCTCCCGCCGCAGCGGGTAGGGGCCGAGGGGTCATGAGCGAGTGTGGCCTCAGGCTCGCTGGGTGGAGCAGCGCACTGCGCCTCCTCGCTTGCCGTAGCCTCGGACGGAGTTTCAATCCTCAGAATCTTGTCGATGAGCCTCATTCGCCCGTCGTCATCCAGCTCGCCAAGCATAGCTGGCAGGCCGGCGCGCGCGAAATCTCTCCGCATGGCGAGCAGTATTCTGACCTTGCGGTCAATCGAGCGGTCCAGCGAGCCCTCTTGCCGCACCAGCGTGTCCCACGTTTCCCCTACCGGGGCAAGGGCAGCGTCCCGCTCGATGGCGGCTTTCTCCTCATTCATCTTTTCCTCATACTCGAATTCCTCTTGCACGTGGGCGATTTCCTCTTCCAGCAGGCGCAGCAGTTCCTGGTACTGCGGGTCGGTCTCCTGTACGGGCACGCCATGGCGTGCCCCTACCGATTCCTCCCGCTCCTCGCTCGACGCGCCGCCCCGCGCAGACTCGCTCAAGAGGCGCAGCAGGGCGAGAAGCCGCGCCTGGCGCCAGCCCGTCCTGGCCTTGTAAAGGGATTCGAGTTCGGAAGTTTGCCGGGGCCGAAAAGTGCGCTGCTTGACCTGCTCCCGAATCACCTCGAGAAGGGAGAGCGTCTGTCGCAGCCGCACGCCGGGATCGGCGGACTCCGACATCGCGAGGTCAAGGGCTTCGGGCTGGGAGGCGTCGAAGGTGGCGTCGGCGATCTCCAGCCGGCGGCGATGTTGCCCTTCTTCCACCGCCAGCATGGCGCGGCGCATCAGGCCCTCTTGTGCGCGCTGGAGCCTCTGGCGACGCCAGTAGAGCCTGGCCAGGTCTTCGATCTGCCTCTCCCAGAGCCTGTCTCCGGGGCCGTAGGCGGTCCTGAGCTCCTCCTTCAAGTCATCGAATTCTTCCGGGTCTTCGCCCAGCGCCAGCATGGTGCGCTTTTCGAAGGCGGCGTAGACGCCGTGCTTCAAGGCATTCAATTTCGAGTTCTGCTTGCCGGACGGGGTGCACGGCCCGGTGGAGAGCCGGGCGTTGGCACGCTTGGCGGCGAGCAGCTCGGGGGTAAGTTCGGGTGGTTTGCGTAGGGACATGGTTCCTCCTGAAGCGGGTTGTTGGGTTGCCGAGGAAAAGGACTTCCTCGGGGCTTGAGGTTCTCACAAGGATAGGCTATCACAATAGCAATGGCTTGTCAAGAGAAATAGTGTCCATATGTCAGTTGATGTACCTAGCCCAGAACTACTTCAAAACCTTTCACCACCAAGACACCAAGCGATCATGGGGCATACTTCAGTTTCCTTTGGAATGAGATCTCTTGGTCCCTTGGTGGTTCATAGTATTCGGCGGACACAATCCTGCCGCAAGCCACTTGCCTCGGGGCGCGGGCAGAACTCTGCGATGGCACTTGATGAATCTGTAAGAAAGTTGCCCGTATATAGACTACCTTAGTGTGAGAGGGATTGAGTCCATGCCGGCTCAGCCGCCCACCCAGAAGGATCTCTATCGGGAAGCCGCCGACGCCTACGGCGCGGCTCTCGAGCGGCTGGCACGCGCTTACGAAGCCGACGCGGAAATTCGCCGTGACCTCCTGCAAGACATCCACATCGCCTTATGGCGGAGTTTCGCAGGTTTCAACGCTTCGGGATCGTGAAGGTTACATCTTCGGTTAGCCGATGGTCCGGCGAAGTGGTTGCAGGTTCCGGAGGCCAGTTCCCAAGTGGACCATTTTAGGCGGTACTGAGGTCTCGCAGGAATGAGTAGGAAGCAGGCAGCGTGTGGACGCACTTAAGCTCCAAATGGCAGCCTGCACCCATAGCAACACTGAGCCACAGCACGCTTCGCTCCCGTACCTTGGCTTCGCGACCTAAATTTAGGGCTTGACACTCCAGCGCAACTCATCTAGTGTATCGATAGACTAGTACACTTTGATCATGTTCTTTCGTCTCAATCCGTCCTCCGGCGTGCCGATCTACCTCCAGCTCATGGAGCAGATCAAACACGCCATCGAAACCGGCGCGCTAAGAGCAGGCGACCAACTTCCTACCATTCGGAAATTGGCGGAAGACCTGGTGATGAACCCGAACACGGTGGTGCGGGCCTACCGCGAACTTCAGCACGAGGGAATCATCGAGTTAAGGCACGGCTCGGGGGCCTTCATCAGCGAATCGGTGGCGGGCCAAACGAGGGTCACGCGAAAGGCTCAGACCATTGTGCAGTCGGCCCTGGAGCGCCTCATGTCCCTCGGCCTTACCGAAGACGAGGCGAGAAGGCTCTTTGAAAATGAACTGTCGCTGCTCCGCGCGGAAACGCACACTGAGGGAGGAAGGCATGGCTGATCCAGTCATTGAAACGCAGGGGCTTCAGAAATCATTCAAAGGCCTTGACGCGCTGAGCGGACTCGATCTCAACGTACCCGCCGGAAGCATATTCGGTTTCCTCGGCCGGAACGGCGCGGGAAAAACCACCACGATCAAGCTCCTGATGGGTTTCCTGAAACCGGACGGAGGCCATGCCCGCATCTTCGGGCTCGCGGCCACGGACGCTGCCGCGGGCGTGGAAATCCGGCGGCGCGTCGGCTTTGTTTCGGAGGAGAAGGATCTCTATCCGTACATGACCGTGGAGCAAATCATCCGCTTCACCCGAAGCTTCTTCCCCAAATGGCGGGATGATTTGGTCCGGCGATACCTGAAGCTGTTCGATCTCCCGCCCAACCGCAAGATTCCCGATCTCTCGAAGGGCATGCGATCGAAGCTCATGCTGCTGCTCGGAATCTCGCATGGCGCTGAGCTTCTCATCCTGGACGAGCCCACCGAAGGTCTGGACCCGGTCGCCGTGGAAGACGTGCTTCGCGAACTGGTGGCGCTTGCCGCGGCGGAGGGAACCACGGTTTTCTTCTCTTCGCGCCAATTGGGAGAGGTCGAGCAGATTGCCGATCACGTTTGCATCATCGATCGCGGGGCCGCGATTGTTACCGGTTCACTCGACGACCTGAAGGCGCAGTATCAGCGGCTACGAATCGTATTTGGTGAGGAATCACGGACGCCGATTCGTTGGGTTGACGGAGCTGAGCATGTCCGCCAGGAAGGACGAACGGTGGAAATCCTCGCCCGTCGCAATGTGGACGCCATTCTGAACCAGGCGCGGTCTTTGCCGGGGGCTTCGGTGGAGTGCTTTCCGGTCACTTTGAAGGAAATCTTTCTCGAACACATGAGGAGGAATTAGATGCTTTGGTACAAAGGCTGGCTTGAAACGCGATTTCGGGTTTTGTTCGTACTCGGGTGTTTCCTCTTCCCGGTCGGTTTTTTCCTGCGGCATATCGATCCCCCCCTTCCCCGTGCGGTCGTGGAAAACCTCCTCAACTCTTTGGCGCTTTTCCTGTTGTTTATCCCGGTGCTGCTCGCCGGAGCGGGCATCAATACGCAACGCATCCTTTTTGGAACGTACAAGGGCCTTCATGGGTCCGTGTACTTCACGCTTTCCTTGCCGGTCAGCCGTCTCCGGATGCTGGCGACCAGGGCCGGACTGGGAATGTTGGAGACCGTCGGGGTTCTTGCGGCACTGTCCTGCGGGGCGTGGTTTATGCTTCCCGCGCCCAGGGTTTACCTCACATGTTCAGATTTGTTTGCCTATTGGGTGACCGTTTCTATATGCGTTTCAGCTTTCTACGCGCTGTCAGTATTCCTCGCGACCTTTTTGGGTGACGAGGAGCAGATGGGGGCGAGCATAGTCTTGATTTTGATCCTCCTGATGCTTTCCACGGCGGTTTCTGTCCCGTCGTCCTTAAATATCTGGCGAGCCATTGGACAATCCTCGCGGCTCATCACGCATACATTTCCTTGGGCCAGTATGGGCATCTCGCTCGGCGGCGCGGCGATTCTGTTTTTGGCTGCCATGAGAGTGGTGCAAACGCACGAATACTAGAAGACTAAGGCGATGATCGTCCGCCTGAGGAGCCGGTAGCGCCGAGTAATCCCGCTCGAAGCGGGATAACTCGGCGGCTGTTAAATCGTGAATATTGGAAACTTGGTTTAATGCCCTGGAGGGGCAGCGCCACCTGAGCGCGCGGAGGTCGACGATGATGCGAAAAATTGTTAGTTTCACGTTTGCGATGATTCTATCGGCCGCCATTGCCGGAGCGCAGGCCCCACCGGATTCCCCTGTTCCGCCGGATTCCGAGATTCGGAAGATTCTCGTCGAGCGCATCGATGCTTTCCACCAGGGAGTTGGAATTGTGGTGGGTGTGATCGACCCGCAGGGACGCCGTGTCGTGGCTTACGGCAGCCTCAATCAGGGCGATCCGCGGCCGCTCAACGGCGACACGATATTCGAAATCGGTTCGGTGACCAAGGTGTTCACGTCGCTGGTGTTGGCGGATATGGTCGAGCGTGGCGAGGTTGCGCTCGCCGACCCCGTGGCGAAGTATCTTCCCCCCGAGGTTAAGGTGCCAGAGCGCGGCGGACGCGTCATCACGTTGGTGGA
>Ga0326728_10015459_pt1 | contig 15868 bp, 15 predicted proteins | sample MB3enrmetagenome_FD_207602 | JGI IMG/M metagenome (GOLD analysis project Ga0326728, IMG submission 207602) | Lab enriched peat soil microbial communities from McLean, Ithaca, NY, United States - MB31MN | ecosystem: Environmental > Terrestrial > Soil > Wetlands > Peat | place: USA: New York...
ATGCTGCGAATGAACCAGGAGGCCATCCGTTCGATTCGATAAGTGCAATGGTTACCGATTGGACGGAATTACCGGCGGCACAATCGGATTCTGCGAGACCGCTCCTTGCTGGTTTGGCACGAGGTAACCTGCGTCGCCTGCTAAGTCCGGTCCTCGTCCCGCAACCGTCCCATCCCCATTCCGTCAATGATCAAATCGACACTGCCGGCTTTTATCTTCTGCAGAACGTCCACCCCGTTTTCGTCCGCCATTCTCATATCCAGGAGTCTAGGCCAGGGCATCCTTGCATGTGAAGGGCTCTTCCACTGAAAATCCTTTTTTCGAAGGGATCCTGATGCTATTGGCCGCCATCATCTCGCCATCGACAACCGGGACCTTACCGGCCGAAGGGGCGAATTGCCCCCAGTGGCCGACTACCGGCATATCGGATGGCCCGAGCGCGGCAACGTAAGCTTCGCTGGTGAGCGCCGCGACTTCGGCAGCGCTGAAGGGCATGTCCACATCAATGGGATCAAACACATGCTCGGTCGCGACTGCCGCTCGGCCTTTCTTTTTCTCGGCCGCGATGATCGGGCACTCCGCCTGCCGGCAAATTCCCTTCTTCAGGAACTTTTTGCAGGAACGCTGGCCCAGTGAGCAATAATCCTCCGCCGGAATGGGTTGCGCAGCGACAATCGGCATATCCGACCGAGTCAGCTGCTCAACATACCTCTTGCATGTTGCCTTCTCAATTTCTTCTGCCTTGAAGGGCATGTCCACATCGATGAATTCCGGTTCAGCTGATTTGCTGACGTTCAGTCCTTCGATCTTAGGCAATGTCTGTGGGTTCATGGCTTCCTCCTCGTCCTCTTACCAGGTTTTTTATGACTGCATACACCCTCTCATAGTGCATTTTGCGTGCCAGAGTTTGTGAATTCATATAACCTATTGTTTTTGAATGATTTAGGCTTGATAGAGCTAATCGAGATTTGAGACGTGGCGCATACCAATGCCATGCGTCTTTCGTGATGTAAAATGGGACCAAGCAGGGTGGTTTCCATATGTTATTGAAATCAAATGGCTTATCAGATGCATATCAAACATATTTCATCCGGGGCCGAAAATATGCAGCCTTGGCCCGCCTCGCACCCGTGGTCCGCAAAAAATCCATTGTGAACGATTTAGGGTGCCCATGGGCCTGAGGATTATGCCATCTGCCGCAAGAAATGCGTTCATGCGGCATCCTGCGTAACCATGAAAACGATCCGTGCACTCATTGGGCTTTGCCCAAATCCCGCACAGCAGGTTTGCAGCTGTTTCCTGCATTGCCGAGGATTTTTGAGAAGCCAACGAACTGCAGCTATCCCGACTTTTCTGGACTTGCCTCGACAAGCCGCCACAATTACGGGCTCAGGTCCTCAATATCCCGTGTTTCCCTGAAACATTCGGCCAGCGATCACCTGTGCCTGACAATGCTTCGGGAACCGTTCTGGACCAGAGTGTCGAACTGCTTGGTTAAAGGCCAGAAAAGCAGCCGGGCATCATCTTCGGATAGCCGGATCTCGAGCGATTCACCATACGCAGAGTCCCTTCGGCCCAATCCATTGCGAACGCGGTCCCGCGACCGGCGAAACCCGCCTATGATCCATGGGTGAAGAGGCTGCGCCATTGCGCGGATGCTAACGACCGGATTCCTGCCCGGCGGTTTTCTTTACGGAACAAATCATAGTCAAACGGCATCCCTTTCGGCCCCCGGGGATTCCGGGTTGCGATGCATGAGGTGGTCTCTTCTCCCGATCACGGGACCATCTTGGCGCGTTCGCATCACCTTCCGCGGCTTGGCCTCGGTTTCTTCCCAGACCCGAGCTACGAATGGAGAGCCGCCGGTCCTGCCGAGAGTCCTCAATTCAATGCTCCGGGTCGGGGAACCGATAAACAGACAAAAAGTTGTGCTGTTCGCCGCCAGGATTTCCGCGGATGGAATTTGCCCTTGAAGGGTCAGCATCGCGGTCCGCTTCCGCTCGCCCTGTGCTTCGGATGAACCCGGGGAGGACTGCTCCGAGCGCAAACGGCCAGATGCCTTTTCCCCTCAAGCAGCGGTAACTGATGCTTGGGGGAAGAAAACTCGTCCCGGTATGCGGCGCTATCGATGCCAGGCATCAAACTTTCCTTTGACAAGCTCACGTTTTCTATCACGAAGGCCTTCGGTTTGAGTCAACGGAGCAGGCGGGCAGGCTCCCGTAAGCGCTGATTCCCTTCACCCATTTTGCGTTTGCCTGCGGTGGAGGACCCCTGATAGGGAGGGGAACCTCCAGCACGTCCAGTTCGCCGATTGGGGCAAGCCTCGACATCAGTCGAATCCCATGGGCGTCAGCTCAACGCAAAACAGGGTCGATAATACAATTGAGTTTTGCTTCCTAGGGGCTGACGATATCATTCGAACGGACAGATACGCCACTCTATGTGGCGAAGGAGAACAGCTCGATGGATGATTCAATTTTCGCCGACCGCGTGATGGATGTTCCGCCGTCTTTCATTCGAGAAATACTAAAGGTTGCGCTAAATCACGAGATCATTTCTTTTGCAGGCGGGTTGCCCAATCGCCAGCTTTTCCCGGTAGAAGAAATCAAAGCGGCAACCCAGAAAGTGCTGGATCATCAGGGCCGGGATGTCCTTCAATACAGCAATTCGGAAGGATACATTGAACTGCGCAAGCTGATATCGCAACGCTATCTGGCAAAGAAGAACCTCCACATACCGGTTGAAAATATTCTGATCACCAACGGGTCGCAGCAGGGACTGGACCTGCTGGGCAAAACCATGTTGAATGACGGAGACACCCTGGTCATTGAGGAACCGGGCTATCTCGGCGCCATCCAGGCATTCTCCATCTATAAGCCATCATTCAAGGCCGTGATAGTGAATGACGAGGGTATGGATGTGAATAACCTGAAAATGGTAATGTCGGCATGCAAACCCAAATTGCTGTATTCTGTTCCCAATTTCCAGAATCCCTCCGGCATTTCCTACTCAGAGGGAAACAGGCAGGCTGTGGCCGAAGTCCTTACGGGAACGACGACCTTTTTGATAGAGGATGATCCGTATGGGGATCTGCGGTATGCGGGAAAGCCCCTGCATTCCTTTAAAAGCTATTTGCCGGACAACACGATTATGCTGGGATCGTTTTCCAAGATAGTGGCACCGGGCCTCCGCGTGGGCTGGATAGTCGCGCCCGATGCCTTGATGGATAAGCTGATCATCGCCAAACAGGCTTCAGACCTGAACAGCAGCTTTTTCACTCAATGCATCGTTTATCAATATTGCATGGACAACGACATTGAAAAGCATATCAGCAGGATAAGAGGGGTTTATGGCCGCCAGGCTAAAGCAATGATGGACAGCATCGATGAATTCTTCCCCAGTCAGGTGACGCGCACTTCACCGGAAGGCGGCATGTTTCTTTGGGCAAGCCTGCCGGACAATGTTTCATCGCGCGATTTGCTGGAACTGGCGATCAAAGACAAAGTGGTCTTCGTGCCGGGCGATACTTTTTATGTGAAAAACGACAAGCTCAATTCCATGCGGCTCAATTTCTCATGCGTGGATGAAAAGACGATCCGGGATGGAATCGAGAGATTGAGCAAAGCCTTAAAGAAGCTGCTATAGCCCTGCGGCGCATCCTGCCGCCGATCAGAAACGGAGAGTGCCGCATTTGCTGCAACTCAGACCGCGAAGCCTCTCATTTCACTCATTCGCTGACCGAGGGTTTTATATGAGCGCACGATCGGATGACGCCAAGCGGCGACCATTGGCACCAACTCTCTTGCAAGGGATCGAAGCGATGGCATGCGCGCTGCTGCTGGCTTATGGCTTCAGGGTGGCGGGCAAGCCGGGAGCCATCTGGGCCCTGGTTTCCGCGGTCGTCATTCTGCGGCCCGGCTTCGAGGATTCGCTGCGCGCCTCGCAAGCCAGGGTTGCCGCCAACCTGCTGGGGGCAGTCATGGGCGTTGCGGTGGGATCGAGTCTCGGCACGCGGCCCGTTCCCATCGCTATTGCGCTGTTTTTGGTTGTCCTTCTGTGTCGTTGGGAACCATTGCTGCCCGCGGTCCGCTCTGCATGCGTTGGCGTGGTCATTGTGATGATGCACGAGGGCCCGCTGCGCCAATCCGGATATGAGCGGTTGATTGCCGTCACGATCGGGTGTGCCGTAGCTCTTGCTATCTCTTATATGGGAGACAGGTTGTATCGGCAAATCGCGTCGAGGCATCGATAGCGCCGAGGTGCGACAAGCCGCACGCCGCAGTCGATTTCCCTCAAGCAGGAGATTTCGCTGCAGGGCTGTCGTGCTCGGTTAGACCGCCCGACTTTCGGCTAATTCGGTGCTTCCGCCGTCCAGGGTCGCTGAGCCGCCACAGACAGGCGCGGATGGTCCGCGATTGGTCCAACCGGCCAAGATCAGCAGCAAGAATTGCCGTGGCTGCAGAAGGGATTTCATAACCCTCCGATTGCGGTTGGCAAACACGCGGCATCCGGGATCGCCAGGATCCCGTCAAGCGTCCGATAACGTCTCACGCAGGCTTTGGCATGGGTTGCTGTTTCAGCTATTTGCAGTTCGGTTGAGTTCTTGCGCCACACGCGGGATATGGAGAATCGCCTTGCGCTCCAAGTGCTGCGGGATGGTCTTCTCGCTCATTGCCTGCCTCCTTGACGCCTGAGGCGAGGGCCCTTGCTGCGTGCCCCCTCAGCATTCGCGCCAGCGGCCTCATCCTCTTCTGCCTGGCCTCCCGGGGCAGTTCCGCAACTTCCTGTGGCGGCTGGAACAGCCTCATTCGGCCAACTCTCGGCTTCGGTTGCTCTTTCATCAGCACCCCCTGGAATCAAGGAATGATGCCGACCTTCTAACACAAGTGGTTCAGGGAGGCGCGTCCAAGAAGCAATCAACATTCTCCTCGCACGGAGAGCCTCGCCGTGCACTCTTGCCGTTCCAGAAAATTTCATCCTTTGGCAGGAGCTTGTATCAAACCCCCGCTGCGGGATTTTCAGGATGGGCCACGCCTGTTCGTCATCCTTGGTGCAAAAGAAGACGACTGGGCCGTGACTGGTGTCCAGACCAAGGATGCCGCGGGCGGCACACTTCCAGAGCGTCAGTAGTATGTGTGTTTGATTGCTCGATCGCACAAGAGCGGCCGACCTCATTCGAGTCTGGGACCAGGGATTCCCGGCCCTGATGCGCTTGCCGGCCGCAACGCCCCCCCAGACATGAGATTCCGCGTGATCAAGGCGCGGTTGCTAAGCCCGTCCCAGGCGGGCTGCCCCGGGAATATCGAATTGCGTGCCGTCTGAATCGAGGGATTGGAAAAACGGTTTCGACAACACTTTTGCCGAACACCCTTAGTGCCTGAACACAACCAGCTTCGTTTCGATCCCCGGAATTTTGTTCAGCGCCCTTTGCAGCTGCCGCGCTCTGGGTTCGCCCATGATGTCGAGGAGCAGGAGGCCTTCGGGAGAGGAGTATTCCTTGTTTACTTCATGGAGTCCAAGCCGGGTCCTGATCACATCCCCGAATTCTGAGAGCGATTTCTGGACTAGCAGTGCCTTCTTCACGCGATCAGTCACGTGCACGGTAAGCACGACGTGGGATTCTTTCTTGATGACCATGCTCTTTACCTCCGGTTGCGTTTGAGGCCCATATAATACACCGACAGCTCGGCCAAGCGGTGCACGTTCTTCTGCAGCAATGGTCCTCTGAAGCTACGATGATACGGGGACGCCCTGAAACAAGCCGCGCACCGAATCGATGCAAAGGCGGTGATTCCGTCACGGAGTGTTGCTTGGTTGCGTCTGAAGCTTTACGAGACAGCCTATTACAGTTGGAGTTGGCTTCAGCAGTTCGAGCTTCTGCAAAATGAAACAGAAGTGCTGCCGCTATAGGGAGATAAAAACTATCCGCCAACATTGGATTGCAGAAGCACGCCAAATTTGCAGCGGATCGTATTGGAGACGTATTCCCGCAGCGTGTTACGGCCAAAAGCGTAATCCTCACTCCGCTCCGCAGGGAGCTTGGCGGGAGCGATCCGTCGGAATCCATCTTCGCCAATTTCAATCCATTCTCTTTCCAAGAGCAGTTGCCTTGCATGGGCGACTGGGCCGGGGTTTCCATCGGCCGCTCCGCCAGGGAGAGATCGGGGTGCGGCAACGTTGAAGTCAGCGACGCCGTGACGTTCATGAGAATAAAATCAGGGCCCCGGGCGGGGCCCGATTTTCCTATTGAATCATGAAATAGCAAACGATATAAGCACTGTTCATAAGTTCAGCGGTGAAGATTAATCCTATTTTGTTGACGCAGATCAACAGTCGTCTCAGTGTGCATGGCCCAGGTTCGCAGCCTTTACGCACATGGAAGTGAAGAAAGGGAGAAATGAGGAATCATCGCGCACTCACCATGACGCTGGCAGCCTTTGTAGTGACTGTGTTGCTGCCCGCCTGTTTCGGCCAGACTCAGGATATCCCGGATGCCGCTCCGTCCGCCGCCGGCGCACCCGCCAACCCGCAGGCAAAGGAAACGGGGGCACTGCCAAAGTTCGGCATCGCCGTCGGCGTCGGCACGCTGGGCGTCGGCATTCAGGCCGGCACGGCCGTCGCGAAGCATACGAATTTCCGTTTCGGATTCAATTTCTTCAGCTATAGCCTCAGCGGAACGGACAGCAAAAGCAACCTGCAGTACAACGGCACGCTGCGGCTCGCATCCGTAGAAGCGCTGGTCGACCAATACCTCAAGGGGCCTTTCCACGTCAGCGCTGGGGCCCTGATCTACGACGGCTTCCGGGGAACAGGCAGCGTAATGGTGCCTGCGGGGCAAACGCTGACGCTGAATCACGTTCAGTACTACAGCTCACAGTCCGACCCGGTCACCGGGACAGGGATGATCGGTGCCCGCAAGGTGGCGCCCGAGGTTCTCTTCGGATTTGGCAACCTGTTGCCCCGCAGCGGCCGCCATTTTACCGCCACCTTTGACCTGGGTGTCGCTTTCCAGGGGTCGCCCCAGACGAAGCTCGGTTTACTGGGCAGCACCTGCAGCACTCCAATGGCGGGATGCTCGCCTATCAGTTCCGACGCTTCGGTGCAGGCTAACATTACCGCCCAGCAAAACACGATCAATGACGACCTGAAACCGTTCCAGTTCTATCCCGTCATTCGCATCGCTTTCGGCTACAAGTTCTAAGTAGCTGTGCTCTGCTCGTACGAGCGTTTCCGGGAGGGCCATAAGTTTTTTGCGAGGCCATTTGGTCTAGGAAGCCAACAACAGCCGCCCGCGAAAAAAACGTACCGCTGAGACTTCACGGAGATCTTTCGATACCCCACGAATCTCGGGGCAAAGAACTTTTGACGACGCCTGGCCACTCTGTTAAACGCAAATTCAGCGCCAGATTGGAACGGGCCCCAATCAAGCACCGAGCCCAGAGCGGCTCACACAACTGCGAATGGAAGCATGGCAAAGCCGGGGGCGGGAAGCGGCGTTCGGATCGCCGCGAACAAGGCTGAACTAAGATTGCAGCTGTCCGCCCCCAAATGCATAGGGACGGTGCCGTTTGGGGGGGTGCGATACGGACTTGGCCGAGATCATCAATCGTGGGGCATCCAAAGGGAGCTCCTTTCGAAGCGACCGCGTATTTTTTGAAGTCTGACCTCATGCCAGCTTTGAGCTTGCGGCAATACCCCCCCTGAAAAACGCCAAGGCTTGCTCCTATGGTGTGGTATACGGCTTACGAAACCGGCCACGTCGGGACTTGACAGTATCGACCTTCTCCGGAAGCGGTTCGCCATAGACGGGGATCATCGGCGCGGATTTATATCCCGGGGCGCCTTCACCGCGCTTGCCCTAAAGACATGAAGTTGCAACGCGCTGGAGTATTGGCGACGCACAGCAGCAGCTTCCGGGCTGCGGGACTTGTTCTCACCAATCCCAAATCCCAGGTCACCCTTCATCTCCGTGATCTCCATCTGGGTCTCCACCATGGATTTTTATAAGTATGCAAATGTAAATAGTCATTGTATATTAAGATCCTACGGATATTATTCATGGAATTTCGGCATTTGCGTTATTTTGTTGCAGTCGCAGAAGCGCTCCATTTCGGCCGAGCGGCCCGGAGTCTCGGCATGGCCCAGCCGCCGTTGAGTCAACAGATTCTGCGGTTGGAGCGGGAACTGGGCGTTCAGCTTTTATATCGCACTAAACGATCCGTCCGGCTTACCGAACCCGGCCGCGCGTTCCTCGACGAGGCCCGCCTGACCCTCACCCAGCTCAATCACGCTATTGGGGTGGCTCAGCGGGCGAGCCGCGGTGAGTACGGGAGGTTGGCCATCGGGTTTCTGGGCGCTGCAACCTATGCCTTGCTGCCTGCTGTCCTCAAAGTCTTTCGGGACCGCTTCCCAGGAGTGGAAATCGAGCTCCAGGAACTGAAAACCTCAGAACTCATCCAGAGTCTGCGCCAGAGGCGCATCCACGTGGGATTGGTGCGCATGCCGGTCCACGACGATCTGCTGATGGTGGAGCCGATCCTGATCGAAAAACTCATGGTGGCGCTCCCCGAGCACCACCCGCTCGCCCGGAAACCCCGCATCACCTTCCGCGGCCTCGCAGGGGAGGCCTTTCTGTTGCCCCCGCGTCAGCTCGCACCGGGCTTTTATGATCAAGTGACCGGGCTTTGCAGGCGGGCCGGATTCAGCCTTCGCGTAGGCGCCGAAGCGAGCGAGCTGCAGACTATTCTCAACTTGGTGGCGGCCGGAATGGGCGTCACCCTGGTTACGGAGTCCGTCACCCGAATGGGCAACAGGGGCGTGGTTTTTAAGCGGCTGCCGGAGCCTGCGCCCACCATTGAAATCGCCCAAACCTGGTGCCGGGACGACAGGTCCGAGATTTTACACGCATTCCTTCAGGTGGTCCGCGAAACGGCACACTGAAATGTTTTGGCAAAATAGATCCGGCGGCCGGAAGAAGTTTTTGCGCTATGTGGATTGTCCGATTAGCCTTAAGACGCCCTTACACGTTTGTGGTGGCAGCGATTGTCATCCTGATCCTGGGAGTGCTGTCGATCCTTCGCAACCCGAAAGATATCTTCCCCAACATCAATATCCCTGTGGTGAGCGTGCTCTGGAACTACGCCGGGCTTTCCCCGCAGCAAATGGCCTACCGGATCGCGCTTCTCAACGAACGGTCCCTCACCCTGACCGTCAATGACATCGAGCACATAGAGTCCGAATCCCTCAATGGCATTGCCGTGATCAAGCTATTCTTCCAGCCGGGAGCCAATATTGCCACGGCGCTCAGCCAAGTCACGGCAATGAGCCAAACACAGCTTCGGCAATTGCCGCCCGGCACCACACCGCCCCTCATCATTCAATACAGCGCGTCGAGCGTTCCGATCCTCCAGCTGGGGCTTTCGGGACAAGGGCTTTCCGAGCAGCAGCTATTCGACTTGTGTGCAAACTTCATCCGTGTCCAATTGGCCGACGTGCCGGGAGCCGCGATTCCTTATCCCTACGGAGGGAAACAACGCCAGGTCCAAGTCGACCTGGATACGACCGCCCTGCAGGCCAAAGGCCTTTCCCCGGCGGATGTCGTCAATGCCCTCGGCTCCCAAAACCTGATTCTTCCGGGCGGAACTTCGAAAATCGGCTCCTACGAGTACTCGGTGGAGACCAATGGCAGCCCCCTGACGACCGCGGAGCTGAACGACCTGCCGGTCAAGACCGTGGGGAATACGGTGATCTTCATTCGCGATGTCGCCCATGTGCGCGACGGCTTTCCGCCCCAAACCAACATCGTCCGCGTGGACGGCCAACGGGCAGCCTTGATGGTGGCGCTGAAAACCGGGAACGCGTCGACCCTGGACATCATCTCCCAAATCAAAGCGGAATTGCCGATCGTTCAGAAGGGGCTGCCGCCGCAATTGCAGATCCACTACCTGGCCGACCAGTCCATCTTCGTGAGAGCGGCCATCTCTGCCGTCGTGAGGGAATCGATCATCGCGGCTTGTCTGACCGCAGCCATGATCCTGCTCTTCTTGGGAAGTTGGCGGAGCACGTTCATCGTCGCGGTCTCCATCCCGCTTTCCATTTTGACCTCCTTGATCGTTCTGGGTGCGCTGGGAGAAACCATCAACATCATGACCCTGGGGGGGTTCGCCTTAGCGGTTGGGATATTGGTTGATGACGCGACCGTGGAAATTGAAAACATAAACCGCAATATTGCCATGGGAAAGGACATTCTGACGGGCATTCTGGATGGCGCGGCGCAAATCGCCGTGCCTGCCTTTGTTTCCACCCTTGCCATTTGCATCGTCTTTGTGCCCATGTTCTTCCTCACCGGGGTCGCCCGCCACCTGTTCATCCCCCTGGCGGAAGCCGTGAGCTTCGCCATGTTCGCCTCATACCTATTGTCCAGGACGCTGGTGCCCACGATGGCGCGCTATCTCCTCCGGGGACACGAACATGATGCGGACGCCCAAACCCTCAGCGCCCAAGCCCGGAGTCACCTGTTAGCCCGCCTGCAATTAGGGTTCGAGCACGCCTTCGAGCGCCTGCGGGGAGCATACCGGAGATGGCTCAGCGCCTGCCTGCACCACCGGGGGCCGCTTGCCTTGGGGGTTTTGGCGGCAGCCCTGGCCTCCTTCCTGCTTTTGCCCTGGATTGGCCAGGACTTTTTCCCAAAAGTCGACAGCGGCCAGTTCACTCTGCACCTGCGGGCGCCGACCGGGACCCGCATCGAGGAGACGGCGAGGCTCTGTGACCTGGTCGAGAATTCGATTCGGCGGGAGGTTCCTCCCGAGGAAGTGACCAACATTATCGACAACATCGGGCTGCCGTACAGCAGCGTCAATCTCGCGTACAGCAACTCCGCCCCCATCGGAACCGGCGATGCGGACATCCTCGTTTCGCTAAAACCGGAGCATCACCCCACGGCCGATTACATCGAGAGGCTGCGTCTCAAGCTGGCACGGGAGTTTCCGGGCGTAACCTTCTACGTCCTCGCTTCCGATATGGTCAGCCAGATTCTGAATTTCGGACTTCCCGCGCCCATCAACATCCAGGTGGTGGGTCAGAACCTGCTCGCCAATCGGTCCTTCGCCGACCAGCTGCTCGGCAAAATCCGGTACATTACGGGCGCGGTCGACCTGCGGATTCAGGAACCCGTCAATCTGCCCAGGCTGCAGGTCGATATCGATCGCACGCGGACGGCGCAGGTTGGATTCACGCCCCGCGACGTTGCGAGTGATTTGCTCATTTCCCTGTCAGGCAGCTTCCAAACCGCTCCCACATTTTGGCTCGACCCCCAGACCGGCGTGAGTTACAGCGTCACGACCCAAACGCCCCAATACCGGGTCAATTCGCTCCAGGACCTTAAAAACATCCCCATCACAAGCACGGGTGCTGCTCCACCGCAGATCCTGAGCAACCTTGCCTCGATCAGCCGGGGGGCTTCGCTCGCGGCCGTATCGCATTACAACGTCCAGCCGGTCGTCAACATTTTCGGTTCGGTTGAGGGAAGGGATTTGGGCGCAGTGGCCCGCGACCTCGACCGCCTCGTGGATGCGAGTCGAAAGGATTTGCCCCGGGGTTCGAGGATCGTCATGCGCGGGCAGATTGAAACCATGCGCTCATCCTTCAGCGGCTTGCTGACAGGTCTGGCCTTTTCGATCCTGCTTGTCTACCTATTGATTGTCGTGAACTTTCAATCCTGGCTGGACCCCCTGATCATCATCTCGGCGCTGCCTGCGGCGCTGGCCGGGATTATCTGGTGCCTGTTCATTACCCAAACCACGATCAGCGTGCCGGCTCTCATTGGCTCGGTGATGTGCATGGGAGTGGCCACGGCCAACAGCATTCTGGTGGTGAGTTTCGCCAAGGAGCAGATGGAGGCGGGCCAGGATGCCTTCCAGGCCGCGCTCTCGGCCGGCTTCACCCGCTTCCGGCCCGTGATTATGACCGCCTTGGCCATGATCATCGGCATGGTGCCGATGGCGCTTGCCCTGGGAGAGGGTGGCGAGCAGAACGCCCCGCTCGGCCGGGCGGTGATTGGCGGCCTGGTGTTTGCCACCGTGGCCACATTGTTTTTTGTCCCTACCGTGTTCAGCATCGTGAACCGCAAGCACGAGCGGCGTGGTGCAAGCGAGGTCTAATTTCTTATGATCGTTGAAGACAGTCCCAAAGTCATTATCCAAGAAGGCCTCGGAGCCGACCCGCCGGATGCGCGCCCCCCCTCGCGCGCGACCGTAAAGGTGACGATCGGGTTGCTCCTTATCCTTATTCTCGCAGGCGGAATCGCCTACCGCGGAATTGCGGCGCGCCTCCATGCCGCAACGAAAGTGATGCTCGAGACGCGCGAATTGGCCGTGCCTACGGTTTCGGCGGTCCAGCCCAAGCTCACGGCCCCCCGGGAGGAGATCGTATTGCCCGGAAACATCCAGGCTTTCATCGATGCGCCGATCTACGCCCGAACGAACGGCTACCTGCGGCGCTGGTACGTCGATATCGGAGGGCGCGTCAAGGCCAATGAGCTCCTGGCTGAGATCGACACCCCGGAACTGGATCAGCAGCTCAGCCAGGCACAAGCGGATTTGGCCACGGCAAAAGCCAACCATGATCTGGCCAACACCACTGCGGCCCGGTACGAAAATTTGTTTAAGACCGACTCCGTAGCCAAACAGGATGTCGACAATGCGGTCGGAGAGGCCCGCGCCAAAAAGGCGATGGTGGAATCGGCCGCCGACAACGTGAAGCGTCTGGAGCAGCTGCAATCCTTCGAGAAAATCTATGCCCCTTTTGACGGCGTCCTCACTGCGCGCAATATCGATATCGGCCAGTTGATCGATTCCGGAAGCGGCGGCGGACCCGCCAAGGAACTGTTCCATGTCGCGGCGATCGAGACCCTGCGCGTGTACGTGAAGGTGCCCCAGATTTACTCGCGTTCCGCCGTGCCGGGTGTCCAGGCCTATTTGACCCTGCCGCAGTTTCCCGGACGAAGCTTTCCCGGCAGGCTGGTGCGGACAGCGGAGTCCATTGAGCAATCGTCCCGTACCCTCCTTACGGAGGTTGACGTCGCGAACCCTTCCGGCGCGCTTCTTCCGGGAGCCTATGCCGAAGTGCATTTGAAGCTGCCCTCGGCCGGTTCGACGGTCATCGTTCCGGTCACCTGCCTAGTGTTCCGCTCCGAAGGACTCCGGGTGGGAGTCGTCCGGGATGGGAAAGCGGTGTTGGTTCCGGTAAGTCTTGGCAGGGACTTTGGAACTGAGGTTGAAGTGACGTCGGGCCTTGAGGCGAGCGACTCGGTTATCACCAATCCGCCGGATTCGCTGGTCTCCGGCGCGGAAGTTCGCCTTGCCGCCCCGGATGCCGGATCGAGAGGCGGAAAGTGAAGTCATTCAGAACCGAATCCGTGGGAATGCTCCAAGCCATGGGCCGTTTCGAGAGTTTCCTTGCCGCCGCGATGCTGCTGGCGAGCGCCTGCACGGTCGGTCCCAAGTATTCCAAGCCATCGGTACCCGCACCGCCCGCTTATAAAGAGCTCGGGCCTGAGACCGGCCAGTGGAAACCCAGTCAGCCTCAGGACCAGGCCATCCGAGGCAAGTGGTGGGAAATCTATAACGACCCCCAATTGAATTCGCTCGAGGAATCCGTCGACGTCTCGAACCAGAACCTGAAGATCGTGGAAAGCGTGTTTCGCCAGGCACGGGCTCTGGTGAGCCTCAATCGCTCCGGCCTTTATCCCAAAATCAGCACAGGCCCATCCATCACGGCGGAACAGGTTTCCAAGAATGCGCCCATTCCTTCTACCAAGGCCGGCCAGACCTTGAGTGATTTCGTGTTGCCCTTCGACGTTTCCTATGAGGCGGACGTCTGGGGACGTATTCACCGCACGGTTGAGGCCGCTCTGGCAAACGCACAAGCCAGTGCGGGCGACCTAGAGGCTGCCAGGCTGAGCCTCCACGCAGAGTTGGCTGTCGACTACTTCACGCTTCGCGGACTGGATGCAGAGAAACAGCTGCTTGACTCAACCGTCGTGGCCTACCAAAAAGCCCTGGACCTGACCACCCACCGGTATGAAGGCGGGTTGGCGGCCAAAGTGGATATGGTTCAAGCCCGAATCCAGGTTGAAGCCACCGAGGCACAGGCCATTGACGTCGGGGTGCAGCGCGCGCAATTTGAGCACGCCATCGCCTTGCTGGTGGGTCAGCCCGCTTCCACGTTCGCTATTCCCGGCGCGCCGCTCAATACCCCTCCGCCTGCGATACCCGTAGGAGTGCCTTCCGATTTGCTCGAGCGCCGTCCTGACATCGCCGCGGCGGAACGGCGTGTGGCCGCCGCCAATGCCCAAATCGGCGTGGCCCAGACGGCCTTCTATCCCGACCTAACGCTCAGCGCCACGGCAGGCGCCGAGGGCACGAGCCTGATGAACTGGTTCACCTGGCCAAGCCGCCTTTTTGCGGTCGGCCCGTCGCTGCTTCAAACCCTTTACGATGCCGGCGCCCGCCATGCCGTCTCGGACCAGGCCTGGGCTGCCTACGATGCCAGCGTGGCTTCCTACCGCGAAAGCGTCCTCGGCGCTTTCCAGGAGGTCGAAGACAACCTGGCGGCATTGCGCATCCTCGAGGAGGAAAGCCTTAAGCAGGCCAAGGCCGTCGAGGCGGCGGAACAATCCCTGGTGCTTTCAACGAACCGCTATACGGGTGGGCTGGTGACTTATCTGGAGGTCACCACGGCGCAAAGCGCAGTGCTCGGCAACCAAAGAATTGCCGTCGATCTCTCGACGCGCCGAATGACCAGCAGCGTGCTGCTGATCAAGGCGCTGGGCGGCGGATGGGACGCCTCCAAGATTCCGACGCTTACCGGGAACAAAGTTCTCCCTCCTGTGCACGGCGGCGGATCCTAGCCGCTGTTTATAAAAAATGAGCGGATCGTCTGCGAATTTGCCGAACCTGTCCGCAGCCAAAAGCCCCTCGCTCCTGAATTGACAGGTGTGCCGGCCAATAACTCCGTCCAGATTGGAAACATTGCAGTGACGGGATCGAACTGTTGGCGTCTTCATTCCTTTGCTCTCATCCTTCCTTTTCACTCTACCAATACGGCGTGACCTCCAAATTGAGATTCTTGCCCTGCGCCACCAGCTCCACGTCCTGCGGCATTCCCTTCCCCGCACTCCAAGACTCCCGCGCGATCGCGCTGGCATCTTTGGTGAGGATGTTAAGCGGCAACCGAAGGGCATGGGGATTCATGAAGTGCTTACGGCCCCTCGATCGCCATGGCAGTCAATTCGGGTGGAACATCCTCGCCATAGATTCGTTCTCGAAGCAGGTGTTGCGGAACGGAGTCATAGGGAAAAGCCTGAAGAGGCCGCTGTGGGGTCCATTCTGAGGAGGTGGAGAATGCGGAAGGACCTTGTCGGGACGGTCGAGAAATCGATCGAGGCCGGCTGCTTGGTGTGATTTTTCAGAACTGTTCGCCAGGCCTGTGAGGGCGGTTTGGGATGTCGAACCATGCGCTTCGCGGCGGTTGCCTGGGAGGGATCGACTCCGAGTTTAAGCCATTCGCCATGGATCCGGGGAGATCCCCAGAGGAAATTTTTTGACCATGGCGCGGATGAGCTCGCGAACATCTCTTGAAATCCCTGGCCTCCCGGACCCCTGCCATGCCTCGATTCCCAGGTCCAAAACAGGCGGAAGCCCCGTCGATCCCTGCCGATGACGGGAGCCGAGCGTCACTGGGGCCGGAGGCGCAAGAGCCAAATCCGGAGGAACCGGTCCCATGCTCGCAGTTTGGGACGATTGGAAACGCAACGTCTCAAGACGATGATCCGACGCCGCAGAGCGGGGATATCGGCTTGGTGCGCGAG
>Ga0326728_10015460_pt1 | contig 15868 bp, 12 predicted proteins | sample MB3enrmetagenome_FD_207602 | JGI IMG/M metagenome (GOLD analysis project Ga0326728, IMG submission 207602) | Lab enriched peat soil microbial communities from McLean, Ithaca, NY, United States - MB31MN | ecosystem: Environmental > Terrestrial > Soil > Wetlands > Peat | place: USA: New York...
GGGCGTGACGACGGCCATCATCACCATGATCGGCGGCTTCGGCGTGGTGGCCTATACGGATGCCATCCATGCGCCCATAATGATCGCCGGTTCGGGCCTGGTGCTCTTCATCGGCCTGCACAAGGTTGGCGGATGGGGCGCGCTGTGCGAGGCGGTGCGGCATTCTCCCGTGCCCGGCGCGATGCATATGCACAAGGGGTGGACCGACCCGGTCTATCCGTTCTGGGGCGTGATTCTGGGGGCCGTTTATGGCGGGATTTTCTACTGGGGCATGGACCAGGTCAACGTCCAGCGGATGCTGGGCGCGCGGGACCTGCGGCAGGCCCGGTGGGGGGCGATGCTGGCGGTGCTGCTCAAGCTGACGCCGGTTTTCATTTTCGCGCTGCCGGGGGTCATTGCCCTGGCGCTCTATCCGCATATCAACGTCAGCGACAGCCGCGCCACCTTCGTTTGGATACTGGACAACCTTCTGCCCAGCGGCATCCGCGGTTACGTGCTTTCGGCCCTGCTGGGGGCGGTGCTCTCCTCGCTTATTGCGGTGATGAACTCGGTCTCGACGATGGCCGTGCGGGATTTTATTCTGCGCTTCCGCCCGCAAACGAGCGAGGCGGGACAGGTGCTGCTGGGACGGCTGGCCATCGTGGGTGCCATGTTTTTGGGCGTTGGCGCCGCGGCTGTCATCGCCTGGCAACCGGAAGGGGTCTATAAGTACTTGCAGACGATTTCGATCTATCTGGTCATGCCGCTGACGCCTGCCATCGTGTTCGGGATTCTGAGCAAGCGGGTGACATTCGCGGGCGCGGCCGCGTCGTTCTTTGCCGGTCTGGCCATCTCCGCGCTTTTCGTCGCCGACGCGCTGCTGCCGGACAAAGCGGCGGCGCGGCAACTGTTCCCGCTGCTGCATCACCCGATAACGGAGAACTACACTTACCGCGGGATGTGGGGGACGCTGGTGATCACGATTATCCTCTTCGCGGTTTCAGCCTTCACGAGGAAAACCGAGCCGGCGAAGCTGGAGTTGACCACGCTCCAGTGGGGCAGAAAGCTCGAAGCATTTCAGGGCCTGACCGACTGGCGGTTGCACCTGGCCGTCCTCGGGCTGATCACGGTGCTGGCCTATTGGTGGCTCTGGTAGAGGTTGAACGGGGGCGGCCGTTGAACTCGCGCACGGCTTCAAACATCGCCACCAGGTTGGCCACGGGCGTGCGGGCCTGCAAATTGTGGATGGAGTTGAAGACAAATCCGCCGCCGCGCGAGAAGATTTCGCAGCGGGACAACACCTCCTCCCGCACTTGGGCGGGAGTGCCGAAGGGCAACGTCTTTTGCGTGTCCACCCCGCCGCCCCAGAATGTTATTTGATCGCCAAAATCCTTCTTCAACCCCGCCGGCTCCATGCCGGCGGCGGAACACTGCACGGGATTGAGAATGTCAAAACCCGCGGCGATCAAATCCGGAATGAGCGGGCGGACGGCGCCGCAGGTGTGTTTCATGGTCTTCCAAGGGGTGTGTTGGTGAACCCATTGAGTCAAGGCCTGATAGAAGGGCTGATAGACTTCGCGAAAGGTTTTGACCGAGCAGAATTGCGAAAGTTGCGTCCCAAAATCCGTGCCGCACAGGAAGATCACGTCAATCTCATCGCGCGTGGCGGCGGCGACTTTGGCGAGGTTGGCCAGGGCAATCTGGCACTGTTTTTCAAAAATAGACCGGACGAATTCCGGCCGCTCGGAGACGGACACATACCATTCTTCGACGTCGCGTATGCCGTGCGACCGTTTCAAAAAGGTCGCGGGGACGAGTCCGATATCGCCGAAGCCCGTGCCGCCGACGCCGGCCACGACGGCCTTGCCGGAGGCAGCCGCGGCGGCCGCGGTTCTGCGATAATGCGCCAGCTCGCCCTCGGTCAGTGGGGCAAACTCTTCCAGGTTGTCCTCCACTTTCAAGTTGTCCTCGTCAATCGGCTCCTGCCGGACGATGGCGTCGAAGAAGTAACCCGTGGCCGGCAGGTGGCCACTGGGCGGGACGCTGGTGTCGCCGCCCGGATAAATGTACCAGCCGCCGTCGGGCGCCGGCGTTGTGACAAAGTCGCCCGGCACGAGCAGTTCCTGGCCCCAGGGCGCGCGCCATTCTTTCCAGCGTTCATTGCGAAAGCCGAACATATTGGACTGCGGACGCACGGTGGCGGTGTCAATGCCCAGCGCGTCGCGCAAATCGGGCTCGACAGCTCCGAGCATCTGGTACGGCTCGGTGATTAAGACGGGATGATCTGCCAAACCGTAGTGCTGGCGCAACGCGGCCACGCAAGTGGCATGCACCCCGCTGACCGCCGTTCCGTCGAAATCCATCGGCACGCGATCCGGTTCACGATGGTCGAGGGCGGTCCGAACCCGCTGGCGACTGGTCATGGGGCGCCCCGCAACAGGGCCATAGCCGTGTCCACCGCGCTGCCCGCGTCCGGGGCATAGCCGTCGGCGCCGATTTCACGGGCAAATTCCTCCGTGATGGGCGCGCCGCCAATGACCACCTTGACCGTCAGACCCGCCGCGCGGATGGCCTTCACAATCTCGCGCATGGCCGGCATGGTCGTGGTCAGCAAGGCCGACAAACCCACCAGCTTGGGTTTGTGTTCTTTGACCGCTTCGACAAACTTGGCCGGCGGGACGTTGACCCCGAGGTCAATGACCTCGATGTTCGCCCCCTTCCACATCATGGCCACGAGGTTTTTGCCGATGTCGTGCAGGTCCCCTTCCACCGTGCCGATGACCGCGGAGTGTTCGGGCTTGATGCCGGCAGCCACCAGCAGCGGCTCCAGGATCTTGAGCGCCTCCTTCATCGCGCGGGCCGAGATGAGCATCTCGGGCACGAAAATCTCGTTGCGCTTGAAGCGCTCCCCCACCTCCATCATGCCCGGCACGAGGCGGTTTTCAACGATTCCCCCCGCCGTTTCGCCGGCGGCCAGACATTGATTGACCAAGCCGGCAACGTCTTTGCGCCGTCCGGCGATGATGGCCTGCGTGAGAGGATGTTCTTCATTCATAGGCAGGAGGTTGCCAGTTTGCAGCGGTTGGGTCTTGTAATTTGGTGCGTTTATTTTGTAATTCCGTGCTCCGGCTCACGGGCAGCCCGGAACGGTCTCTCAGAACAAGCCGACGACCTGGCCTTTTTCGTTGATGTCAATGACCTCGGCCGACGGGACTTTGGGGAGGCCGGGCATCGTCATAATGTCGCCCGTCAGGACGACGGCGAAACCGGCCCCGGCGGAAACATTGACGTCGCGGACTGGCACGGAGAATCCTTTCGGGCGGCCAAGCAAGGCCGGGTCAGTGGAAAAGGAAAACTGCGTCTTGGCCATGCAGACAGACAGATGCCCGAAACCTTGATCCTCCAGGGCGCGAAATTTCTCCATGACCTTCGTCTCGGCCGTGACGTCGTCGGCTCCATAGATGTTATGGGCAATGGTCCCGACCTTGTTCCACAAAGTCATCGGGTCGCTGTAAAGGAAACGGAAACTGCCGTTCGGATGGTCCGCCTGTTTGACAACCTCGGCGGCCAGTTCGAGGGCGCCGGCGCCGCCCCTGGCCCAATGGTCGCAGAGCAAGGCGCGCACGCCGAGTTTCTCGCAATGCCGCTGGATGAGGGCTGTTTCTTCGTCGGTATCGGCGGCGAAAGAATTGACGGCCACGATGGGCGGAAGGCCGAACAACTTGATGTTTTCAAGGTGTTTGTCCAGGTTGGCCAGACCCAGGGCCACGGCGGCCGGATTGGGCGTCTTGAGATCTTTCTTGCTGACACCGCCATGCATCTTCAAGGCGCGGACAGTGGCCACGATGACGACGGCACTGGGGCGGATGCCGGATTGGCGGCATTTGATGTCAACGAATTTCTCCACGCCAAGGTCGGCGCCGAAGCCGGCCTCGGTGACGGCATATTCGCTCAGGCGCATGGCCAGTTTGGTTGCCAGAACGCTGTTGCAGCCGTGGGCGATGTTGGCGAAGGGTCCGCCATGGACAAAGGCCGGAGTGCCTTCCAGGGTTTGCACCAGGTTGGGTTTGAGGGCCTCGCGCAGCAACACGGCCATCGCGCCATTGGCCTTGAGTTGGGCGGAGGTGACAGGCTGTTTGTCGGCGGTGTAGCCGACGATGATCCGGCCGAGCCGTTCGCGCAGTTCAGCCACCGATTGGGAGAGGCAGAAAACAGCCATGACTTCGGAGGCCGCGGTGATGTCGAAGCCGTTCTCGTGGCAGACCCCGTTGGCCGGACCGCCCAGACCGACGACGATCTGGCGCAGGGCGCGGTCGTTCATGTCGATGACGCGCTTCCAGACAATACGCGCCGGATGAAGGCCCAGGGCGTTGCCGTGGTGAAGATGGTTGTCCAGCATAGCCGCGAGGAGGTTGTGGGCGGAGGTGACGGCGTGAAAATCGCCGGTGAAATGAAGATTGATGTCTTCCATCGGCACGACCTGGGAATAACCTCCGCCGGCGGCGCCGCCTTTGACGCCGAAGCACGGGCCGAGCGAGGGTTCGCGCAGACAGATGGCCGCGCGCTTGCCCAGGCGGTTCAAGGCGTCAGCCAGACCGATGGTCGTGGTGGTCTTGCCCTCGCCGGCAGGGGTAGGAGTGATGGCCGTGACGAGGATGAGTTTGCCGGGTGGGGCATTCTCGAGCTGCTGGAAGAATTCCAGCGAGACCTTGGCTTTGTATTTGCCGTAATGATCGAGATGTTCGATGGGAATGCCAAGGCGCGCCGCGATTTTTTCAATCGGCAGCATTTTCGCCTGGCGGGCGATCTCAATGTCCGGGGGAACGATTTTAGTGACCATGATTTCCAGATGAGTTTTTTCAAGTTGATCAGCCCTGGTAAAATTCCTGAACGCGCTCGATGACGTCGAAGCCTTCAAGTTTCAGGCAGTCGTTGAGGCAAAGCATGGCTGGATGATGAGGCGGAAGGACCTCATACTTGCGTTTGACAGAGCCGATGACGTGGTCCATTCCGAGCGGTCCCGCCAGGGTCAGGAAAGCGCTCTCCAGCGGACCTTTTGTGGGCGAACCGTCGGCGCGTTTGGAGGGCAGCATGACGGTGAAATTGCTCAAGCCCACCGACATGTGGACTCCTTTGAGGGAGGGATCGGCATGGATGAGGCGAATGGCGCCCATGAGGCATCGGAAATGGCCCTCGGAATCGGCGCCGATGGGCGAGATGGCCGGATCAATGATGCAATGCTCAAGCGGGATGCCGTAGTGGGCTGCTTCCAGCACAAGCTGGCGGGCGGTCTGATGCACGGCCTCGGCGGTGCGGTTGGCCTGGCTCACCCCATTTTCCATGCGCTCGGAGGCGAGAAGGATGGGCTTGAAGGGCCGGATCCGGGTCAGTTGGAACATTTCCATGCGCAGGGGGGAAATGGAATTGAGAATCGGAATCTGGCCGCCGGCGCGCGCGGGGTCGTAGGCCCGGAGACCGGCTTCGCTCATTTTGGGATCAGGCGTGTCAATGGAAAGCGGTTTAGCGGTGACGCTTTGGACCTGCCGCACCATCCCGGCCAGGAACTCGCCGGAACGCCGGCCGACGTTGACGTCAATGTAGCCGGCGCCGCCGGCGTCCTGGGAGACGGCCAGCTCTCTGAGCGCGGCAAGGTCATTGGCCTCGAAAAATCCGTGGGTGGAAGGAACGGAGTCGTTGATCGTTTCGCCGATAATGGTCAGGTTTGGAAAGGGCATGCGTAGTTTAGGGGTGCTTCTGGGGCTGGAGTGGCTGCGAAAGTTCCTGCATCTTCGCTGAAGGGACGGCCTCATCAGGCGATGGCGTCTGGCCGCCGGGCACGGCCGCATGAACATGGTCGCGTCCGAGGAAATTGTTGGCCCATGCGGAAGTGCCGCTGAGGGCGGGATTGCAGAAAACGGCGGGGCGGTCGAGCATGTCGGGGGATTGGCCGTAATACTTCAAGCGGTCATAGGCGCGCGCCCAAAGGCAATCTTTGTCGCCCAGTTCGCAACGGCCATCGGCAGAGCCGCCGCAGGGGCCGTTGCGCGCGCCCTTGGAACAGGAGCCGCGCGGGCAGAGATAGGCCGTCTCCGGCAGCGAGCAATCTCCGCAATCCTTGCAGTGATACAAGACGGCTTTGGAGGCGCGCTCAACGCGGTGCAAGGCCCCGAGTGTTCGCCGGCAGTCCTTCTTTTCCAACTGTCCGTAAATCTTCTGCAAGGCCGGGAAAAGCCTCCTTCCCGGCGTGAAGGCCAGCCAATGAACCATGCGCGTCAACTGGTAGCCCAAAGTGACGTCGCTGGCCTTGAGCGGCTGTTGGAGCGATTGCAAATAGTCGCCGTTAAGCTGCCCTGGCTCTGCGAGGGCGGTCTGCGGATTCTGCTCGAAGAGGTAAAATTCCCCTGTTTTTGGGAACTGGATTTCCCTGGCGAATTCTTTCCAGTCGTCGGTGGCGTAGCTTTCTGCCAGATCAATGATCTGCGCAAAACTTTCGGCTTTGTGAATGCCGCCCAGATAGCCGGCGGCGAAGCCGAGTCCCTTGAACACGGCCAATTGTTTAGCCGCCAGTTCGGTGAAAAACGACCGTCCCTTGTCCGGTCCGGCGGAGTATTTCCCGGCCAGCGCGCAGAGCGCATCAGTGACGACGCAGCCGGGGATTTTATTTTTGTTGAACAGCTCCGCCACCGTTTTGTTCAAAACATAGACATTGCCGATGACCGGCGCCTGGATTTGCGCCCAGTCCAAAAACAACTTGATTTCGTGGAATTTCCGCATGTCGTACCCGAGCTGCGGAATGACCCACTCGGCCCCGCACTGGAGTTTGCGCGCCAGCTTGAGAAGCTGCGGCATCAACTCGGACTCCCGCAGCTTGAATGGCGAGACGGCGCATCCGATGAAGAAATTCGTCTTGGGCAGCCGCCCGGGCTTGCCATTGGACCGGGGCACCTCCAGTCCTTCATTCATCGCGCGGAGCAGGGCAATGAGGCTGACGGAGTCCAGATCAAACACCGGCATGGCCTGGCCCCGGTGGCCCGCCACCGGATAATCGCCGGTCAACGCGAGAATATTGTCAAGTCCCTCCGCGGCGCAACGCCAGGCGGCGGACTCCAGGCCGTTTCGATTCAGGTCTTTGCAAGTGAGGTGAATGACCAGTGGCGTGCCCCGGGGCTGGAGTGCCTTGGCAATCCAGTCGGCGGGCAGCATCGGATTGCCGCCGGGGTTGTCGGTGATGGAAATCCACCCGATGCGCGGGTCGGCCGCCAGCGCTTCACCCAGTTCAACGAGCCTGGAGGGCTGGCCCGGGTCGGGGAAGCCGCGGGTCGTGACCAATTCGGCGCCATAAAAGAACCGCCCCGCCTGCATCATCTGGCGGAAGGTCAGATTGCCTTTTGAGTCAATCATAAGATCAGGCGATCAATTCTCCCGCCGCTTTTGCCCGATGAACCATCTTCACTCACAAGGAGGAAGTTGGCACATTGGGGTGATTAGGTCTTGTAATCCGGTGCGTTTGTTTTGTGTTCCCGTGCTCTGGTTTCCTGCCCGCCCGGAACTGTTTTGGGGTGACTCCCTTGACGTCGCGAAAGACCCGCGTGAAATAGGCCTGATCACAGAAGCCGCAGTCATCGGCTATCTCCGCCAGGGGCTTGTCGGTGCGCCGCAGCAAATCGCACGCCAGGTCCACCCGGCATTGCCGCAGCAATTCGGTGAACGACCGGCCCGCGCGTTCCTTGAGCAGGCGGGAGAAGTGGCTGGGGGAAATGCCCGCGTACCGCGCCGTCTGGTTGCGCGAGATGTCGCGGTTTAAATTTTGCCGCATGAAATCCAGCGCCTTGCCCACGAGCAGCGGCGGGGTGAAATTCTCCTGGCGTTCGATGGTCGAGAAGACGTGCTCAAGCGTCTGGCGCAACCAGGCCGCCAAGTCCTCGTCGTCGCTGATGCCCGCCAACTCGGTGAGACATCGGAAATTCATCCCCAGCACCTCCGATTGCCGCGCGCCCGCCTCCACCGCCGCGCGGGAGATCATGACCACCAGCTCCAGCAGCAGGCCCTTGAGCAAATCGCTTCGTTCCTGGCCGGCGCTATAGATGTGGACCAGGACGTAGTTGATGATCCGCCGCGCCTCACCGCGGTCCCCGCGCCGGATGGCCGCCAGCAGTGTCGGCTCTTCCATGAGATAGAGTTCGCGAATCCGGTCATAGGGGCGGTGCTCCAGCAGCGGGATGGGGGGAAAATCGTTCATGGCAGCGCCAGATGCTCGATATAACGATCCTCGAAATTCCCGGCCAGATTCAGTTCGATGACCTCCACCTGCGCCCGCAGGTTTTCCATTTCCTCCAGCGTGGTGCTGTCCACCAGCGCCAGCAAGGCCCCGGCCAAAGCCGTGTTGCCCACCACGCGCACCTGCTCCTCTTGGAAGCCGGGCAGCAAGCCGATGGCGATGGCATGAGCGACGTTGAGATGCATCCCGAAGCCGCCCGCCAAATAGAGGCGGCCCAATTCCCCCGCGCTCAGGCCCGCCTTTTCCAACAGAATATCAATGCCCGCGCCGATGGCGGCCTTGGCTTGCAAGAGCAGCGCGACGTCCACCTCGCTGACGCGCAAGACGCCGGCGCCGTTGTTTTCACTCAGGCGCAACGCCCGCCCGCCATCGTCGGTCACGCGGTTTTGGGCCGGCAGGCCATCCCAGGCGGAGGAAATGAACCTCCCGTTGGCGGCGAGCAAGCCGCCGCTGCGCGCCGTGGCCAGAAAATCCACGTAAGCCGAACCGCACAATCCGTTGGCCCGCGCCAGCGGCACTTTTCCAATGGTCTGCGTTTCCAGCGCAAAGGGATTGAGCCTCAAGCGCAGGTCGCTGACCGCCCCGTCGCGCGCCCGCGTGCCGCAACGCAAACCGCAGCCTTCAAAGGCGGGGCCGGCGGCGGTGGCGCAGGCGGTCAATTTTCCGCCGCTCTGCAACACCATCTCCCCGTTGGTGCCGATGTCCACCAGCAGACTGGGCGCGGGATCGAAAGCCATCCCGCTGGCCATAATTCCGGCGGTGATGTCGGCCCCAATGTAGGCGGCAATGCCGGGCAACAGTTGGAGGGGCGTCTCCGGCCAAAGGCCCGTGGCGGCCAGGGCGATGTCGCGGGCCAGGACTACTTTGGCCTTGATGAAGCGCGGGGTGAAGGGCGCCACGCCCAGCGGCGCCGGGTTTTCGCCGGCCAGCAAGTGCAGCATCGTGGTGTTGCCGGCAATCGCGCCGCCGGCGATGCGTTCCAGCGACCGTCCCGCCCGCTGGCAGGCGCGCCGCAGCAACGGTTGAATCGTTTCCATCACGATGGCCCGCTGCATGGCGGCCAGGTTTTCCGGCTTGTGCGCGGCATCAATGCGCGTGATGACGTTGTCGCCGAAGCGGATTTGCTCGTTGAACGCGCCCGCCCGCGACAGCGTCTCACCGGTGAGCAAGTCCACCAGCAGCACGACCACCGTGGTTGTGCCGACATCCACGGCAAACGCCGTGTCGCGCGCACCGGGCACGGGCTTGAACAACGGCTGATGCGCGTAGGGGATGGCAATCTCAAAGGTCTCGCCGACCTGGGGCCGATGTTCGATGCGCGAACGGGCCGGGATGTGGATGAGCGCTGGAGCGGCGAGCCGCGCCTGGCAGGCCTGGACCGTGGCCGGCGCCTGCACGATGCCGGCGGGCATCGTCAAGGAGCCTTCGCGCAACTGGATTTCGCAACCCTTGCAGAGCGCGCGCTGGCCGCAACGGGTGTTGAGCGGAAGGCCGTGCGCGGCCAGAACATCCGCCAGCGAACGGTTGTTGCGGACGATGGGAATCTCCCGGCGCTCGCCGGACTCCAGTTCGACTTGAAGGTTTGACGCGCGGCTCATGACTGCAAAGCTTTGGCCCGCGCCGGTTCGGAGCGCATGATGGATTGGTCCGGCGCGTGGCCCAGTTGCGCTCCGGGTTCGATGATTTGAAAACGTTCGGCGTCCCAGTTGCCCCACAGCAGATCGCGCAGCAAGGCCGCGTCGCCGCGCAGATGCTCGAACTTCCAGCCCAGCCAGTCCGCGCACCGGCGCGCGTAGTCCGCCTCCGCCGCCGCGTTCTCCGTGCCCAGATCAATATACGTGGCCGTGTCATGCTGACTCCATTGCTCCCGCTCGGTCTGGACGAGAAACTCGACATCATCAGGCTCGAATTTGGCCGCCAGCTCGGCGCGCAGGTTTTCCAGCCTTTCGGGTCCGGGCACGCGGCGCGCCTGGTTCCAGCCGGGGGTGTAGTAGAAACAGCTTGGGCAGCGCCGCTGATGCTCGGCGTAGGCCTCCTTGCTCCCGATAAACACCGTGATGCAATCATGGGCCCGCGGAATGACCAGCTTGTGGCGCAACGGACACAGCCCCGCGGTGCCCAGACCGCACAAGCCGTAGGCCAGCGCCACCGCCTCGATGTCCGTCCGTGCGTCCACTTCGTCCAGGTTTTCCTGCAACAGGGCGCGGAGATGGTCGGGGCGGTCATGCAATCCAATCTCGAAGAAGCGCGTTTCGGCGATGTGCTCCGCCCCCCGCCCCCAGAGGGCGATCTCGCGCTCGAATACCGAGCAGGCCAGGAGCGCGATTCTCGGCGCGCCGGCCGCGGAATTGCTTGCTTGCGAAGGAATGCTCATGGCAACAAGGTTTCAATCTTCGCCGGGCAAACTCATTCCACTCGGGCCATTTGCGCGAAGCAGTGCACATTGTCCGCCGGCGAATGCCGGGGGACTTCGCAGCCCGCCCCGGCGATCCAGGCCGGCCCGGCCTCGGCGCGGCATTTGGCCAGCGCCTGGCGCACGTCCTCCGGCGCGCCGTTCTTGACCACGTTGACCGTATGCACGTTGCCCAGCAGCACCTGGCTTACGCCCATGGCCGCGCGGGCCGCGCGCAGGTCCACCATCGTGTCCAGGTCCACAATCTCGCAGCCGAGCGTGGCCATGGCGCCAGCCAGATGCCCCGTGCGTCCGCAGATGTGCAGCCGCACCCGGCCGCCGGCGGCGTGAATGCCGTCCACCAACTGTTTCTCATGCGGCAGGACAAATTTTTCGTACAGCTCGCCGTTGATCAGCGAGGCGGCGGCGTCGCCCACGCCGATGATGTCCGCCCCGGCCTCGATCTGCGCGGCGGCAAATTTCAAGGCGACCTTGACGGTGAACTCCGCCAACGCTTGAACGAAATCGGGATCGTCGTAATAATCCGTCATGAGGGTGTTGATGCCCCGCAAGTCGGCGCTCTCGGCGCACGGCCCTTCCACCCAGCCTTCGATCAGGTGCGTGCCGCCAAGCTGCCGGCGCAGAAGGCCCACGGCGGCAACCCGATTGGCCATGCGGCTGCCGGCGCGGCGCGGGTCGGGAACATCGAGCGCGCGCAAGGCGGCGGGGTCGGAGAGCAAGGCGTTTTTCTCGATGATCGCCGGCGGGCCGTCCGGCGGATAGAAGATGTCCGCCCCCAAGTCGGCGGCTTCGCAGCACGGGTCGGAAATGACCGACACCTGGTCAAAACCGAACTGGCCGGCGGCGGCGCATTGGCCGGCAGCCTGGACTTCGGCGCGCGTGGCGTAGTCGTGGTATTTGGCGCCGATCAAATCGGCGGCCCACATCATGGTGATGGGCATGGCGGGCGGGCGGTCCGCCGGTTTGCCTGCAATCACATTCAGCACGCGTTCGCGGGAGTTCATCGTCTTCTCTCCATAGAGAAGAGTGGCGTGTTCCCCCGCCAAAAACAAGCCTCATCGGTTCATTTCCCCACTTCCAAACGGGCCGGTTTGCGGGTTGAACCGGCCCCTGGTGTCAAGAACCAAATCACCAGCGAATGCGGCGGATGCTGCCGGGTGAATTCCACGGTCACCGAATTGACGGTTGGCGACGCCACCTCCGACGTGCAGGCCCTGCAATCTTCTGGATACCCACTTACTTGCTGCCAGAGAGTCCGTAGCGCCTCAGCATTACAAGCCAAAGAGCCACGCCGGCTACGAAAAACACCAGAAACAACGGAAACACGGACCATTGCGTTCTTTCGGCGAATTGGCCGGGGTGGAAATACGGTTTCAGATACGCATCGCGCAGGAGGTCTCTCATGACGGACATGGAGGCGATCACGACGATGACGATGATCGGCACGTAGAAAGAGGCGATGCGAATGCTTTCTTTCCGCAGGGCGTCGGACATCAGGAAGATCGATCCAATGCCGCCTCCGATGCCAATGAGAAGCAGAATGGTCGCCCAGGGGCTGTCGCCCATAAACAACATTCGCAGGTCACGCGGAAGGCTGACCAGGAACAGGACGCCCACCATGAATTGCGCCATTGTGGCGTAGATGAATGCCTTTCCGCCAAACCGCAGAAGATGACGCGCGTAGTCATAGTCCCGTTTCCAGTTGGCCAAGGCTAGAAACACCAGGAGGAGGCCCCCCACCGCGACTGCCGCAGTGAAGAAGTGCAGAAAGCGGGGAATCAGTGTTGGCTCCGTCAGGTTAAGGTTCCAGCCGCCAGGATCCGCGAAGTACTTCCCGGCCCAGCGCGAGGGATTCTGGCTCAAGGTAAGATTATTGCTGAACAGGAACCCAATCAGGAAGATCAGGATCATGCTGAACAGCATCACCCTGGCCGCTTTTCCGCCTGGCCGGCCGCTTCGGTAGGAAACGTAATAGAGACCGTAGTAAGCGGCCACCAGGAATACCAGCACCAAGAACCAGGGCCACGCCATCACAATCGATGACGTGTAGAAAAACTGCCCATAGAGAACCTGCACGAACAGCAGCGGCGCGATTCCGAGAGTAATGGTTGCGGGCAAGAGGACAGGCAGCTTTTTGGCAAGATCGACAAACAGGCGATGGCCGCTCTCGCGATTCCTCGAACCCCATTTCGCCACGAGCGCGAGGACACCTCCGCCGAGCACTAAATTCATCGCAATAACGTGAAGGAGGAACGTCACAAGCAGCAGCAATTTGAAGACCCAATACGGCGCCGGCAACGGGTTCGGGTCGATGGTGGGAATCATGTTTGGCTGCATTTAACTTCCTCCTTGTGGGGGCTTGCCCGACCCCTTCGGACCGCGCCGCGCATCCATCCACTGGACCAGCACGATCCGCTGCCGTTCTGAAAGCTTCACGTCCGGCATGACCGCGGACAGGCTTGATAAATCCTGGAGGGCTTTGACGGCGGCATTTTGGTTTTTCGGCAGACTGTCAAAGACGGCGCTGCCGGCGCTTGACGGATGGCACATCGCGCAGTTTTGCTCGTAAACTGTCTGGCCATCGCCGGCCTCAGCCGCCGCCGCGGACACGGGCTGGACCGTGCTCAAAAAGGCCGCCAGCGCGCCACGCTCCTCAGCGGTCCCGGCGAACGGCGGCATCACGCCATTGTGCATCAAGTCAATGACTCCCAGCATGACTTGAATCTTGTTCTGATCCCATTGGCGCATGGCCAGGTAACGTTTGACTCCCCGGTAAGCGTCTCGCGTGTGGCAGCTTTCGCATTCGAGCCGAAAGATCTCGCGGCCCTCCGCGGCCGGATCGTCCTTGGCGAGGGCACGCCGGTCTATCCACTTGGCGGACGGTATGATACCGGTGGCATTAACTTCATCGACGCTAAATCCGCCGTCCCCCGGAACCGTGGCCGAATAGAGCGAGTTTGCGTACAAGTAATTCGAGATAACATAAGGCTTGCGGATGGCTTCGCGGACCAACTCGAATGAACCCATCGCGCCGAGTGCGACCAGTGCGACGACCAGGCTGAACGCCAGGTGCATCCGCCCCGGCTTGACCAGTGTCAAGAGAGCCAACGCAAACGCCACCGCCAGCAAAATGAGGGCAAAGAGCGCGAAGTGCGTGGCGGTGGGCATTGGGCCGCGGGCGCTGGCCCAGACGTCGCGCGGAATCCGGCGGATGTACCACCAGCCCAGCGCCGGCAAAACCGCCAGGGAAGGCACAATCCACCATGCGCTCCAACGCACAAGGCGCCCTTTTAAAACGGCGTCTTTCTGCACGCTGGCGGTAATCAAAGCGTAGATGCCCGCCAGTGCGAGGGCTATGGCGAAGCGAAAAGCCAGCGAAGGAAAGCAGGTGGGATTGAAAAAGCCGCTCCAGAACTGGTGGTTCTTCGTCCAGCTTCCGGAGGTCAGCATGAAGGTGATGATGCCGTTGATCACCACCATGCTGGCGAAGGCCGCAATAAAGTAAACCCACCCATACCACTCGTGCAGCCGCCCGTCCAGTTTGTCCCACCCGTAGAGATAGAGCAGAGCGGCGGTGATCTCGACAAAGAAAAACACCCACTCGATGGCCCATCCCCACACGTAAGCATGGATCAGGTTGCTGGTGGCCGTCGGGGCGATTAATCCGATGGTGAACCAAATGCCCACGCCGCTGATGGCGCCAAAAACAACCGTCACCAGCACAAAGAACTTGCTATGCGCCTTCAGCCAGCCGAGAAGCTCCAGGTCGTTGTTCCGCCGGGCCTTCCGTTCGGTCAACACCAGAAAAAGCCCGCCGCCGACCGCGAAGTGAGACACAAACACGTGCAGTATCGCCACCACGGCAATGAGCAATCCGGCGCCAAAGGCGACCTCCCACACAGGATAATTCACGCGGCTCCTTTTCTTGCGGATACGAAATTGACTTTTGCGCGCATCTGCATGCTGTACGTTGCGCGGAGATCGTGTTCCCCGCGCGTTTCCGATTATGGCGGGCCGGACTTGGTCTGTCAATAACCATTTCTTGCGCTGGTGTTGGCAAGCAAAGGTTTGCTGGCATCCAGGGCAATTAAGCTAATCTTGACCTTGCAGGATGACGTCTTTGACTTTGATGGTCTGCCTTGGATTGGATGGATTGGCGATGCACGGCCCTCAAATCCATTATGTTACGTGTGTTTTTGGTGTTTCCCATGATTGATGCATTATGGGTTCAAAAACCAAAACCACAGGCGTGCCCTGGCTCACTGCTGCCTGGTCTCCTGTGCTGTCTCGCCGCCGGGCAGGATGACATCGGATGCCCGTGCGGAGGGCGTCACCCTGAGCTTCTCCACCTTGCCGCCGCGATAGACGCATTCGACGGTCGTGTTGCGGGCCGCGTGCAGCTTGAAGCTCACGTCCCAATCCTTCGGCCAGGCGGGGAGCAGGCGGATCTTGTCGCCATCGCTTTGCAGCAGCATGAGGTCGGTGGTGGTGAGCAGGTTGCCACCGTGGTCCTGATCGGGCAGCCAATCGAAATTCGGCCCCCAGGTGGCGGGCCAGCGGTAGGCCGGGTTGGAGTTGGCGCATTTGACCTTGAGACTACGGGCGGCTTCGTCGGTCAATCCTAAGAGCGCAGCACAGTTGCCGTCGTAGCTCCAGCCATCGTCCAGGTGGTTGGCGCGGTGGGCGTAGGCGGCGCGGGCGAGTTCCAATCCCGGCTTGCCCAAGCCGTAAAGGCGGAAGGGCCAAATGGCGTAGAGTTCGGGATTCTCAACGTTGCTGCGCTGGTTCTTGTATGTTTGCGCCGGGGCCAGGCGGCCCTGTTCCACCGGCACGGCTGGGCAGGCGGCCTTCATCTTGGCGAAGAAAACGCGGTCATGCGCGGAGGTCAGGTTTTCGGGCAAAGCGCACAGCCGGGCGGTAATGTTGTTCAATCCGGCCACGGTTGGCATGTCGTTGGTCACTCCCCACCAGAGAGTCTCGACTGCCTGGTCCGGGTTCAGAACGAGCTGACCGTGGTCGTCTCTCTCGAAGCGGGTGTCAAAGTACTTCAGAACCGAAACGGCCACGGGCAGGGCTTGCCGCTTGACCCATCTTCTACAGTCGGAAAAACTGAACCTTTGATAATCAAGGGCTTGCAACGACGGCAAAACCTCTTGGCACTACATTTTCGATTTTTTCACTCGATTCATTCTTTCTCT
>Ga0326728_10015461_pt1 | contig 15865 bp, 15 predicted proteins | sample MB3enrmetagenome_FD_207602 | JGI IMG/M metagenome (GOLD analysis project Ga0326728, IMG submission 207602) | Lab enriched peat soil microbial communities from McLean, Ithaca, NY, United States - MB31MN | ecosystem: Environmental > Terrestrial > Soil > Wetlands > Peat | place: USA: New York...
TAGGGAACGAACGTCGAGGTGATGGCGAGCTCCGACAATGTGCTGCGCGGCGGGCTCACTCCAAAGAGCGTGGACGTCGAGCAGTTGCTCCGGACGGTCTCATACGCTGATGCCCGACCCACGGTCCTGTGCGGCCACCAAATCGGCCCAGGCGTGCAGGCCTACGAAACGGCCGCGGAAGAGTTCGTCCTTGACCGCGCCCAGCTCGAAGCCGATGAAAGTCTGCACGCCGACGTCGAACACGGCGTGGAATGCTTCATCACACTGGAGGGCTCTGCCGTTCTGGTATGCGCGGGCCACGAGATAAAGCTCGGCAAGGGTGCCGCGGCCCTGGCCCCCGCGGGGATTGCGTACGAGCTTCGAGCCATGGCCTCCGGTGCACTCGTGTTCAGGTCCAGGATACCAGTCCCATAGCGGTCACCCGAACCCGTCCGCTCTCGCCATCCATGGAAAAACCGCGTACGCGTGACTTTCCCCGTTCACGAGAAATCGCCTTGCGTGCATTTACCAGCAAAGTCGGCAGCGTAAAGATTCTTCGAATCTTGTATATGGTGAAAGTCTCGAGGCACAGCCGTGCCGCGATGCTGATGTTGGGAGTCGAGCTCGCCCGCGGGGAAGGCAGGAGCGGGGGGAGATATCCGGGCTTGCGTTCGCTGCGCGCTCGTGTTCACTGACCCCCGGAGTTCGAGGTTTAGATCGATTCAGGGGAAGACTGCGGCGGGGCAAGATTCACCGGTCTTGCGCTTTGTCCGCTGTAACGTCTACCGGCGGCAGGATCTCAGACAAAACGGCCGCCGAACTTCTCCGCCACCATGGCCTGCAGCTTCTTGATGTCCTCAGCTTTGTCCCGACGGCACACAAGCGTGGCATCCGGGGTGTGGATCACAACCAGATCCTCGCAGCCGAGGACCGTGACCAGGTGCTGCGGGTCGCTGGAGGCCACGAGCGTCCTCCGCGTGTCCAGGAGGAGGCCTTTCTCGGCGGCCCACTGATTCCCGGCCTCGTCCGTTCTGCAGGTTTCCGCGAACGCGGGCCACGAGCCCACGTCGAGCCATGAAAGGTCCATGGGGATTGCGGCCACTGTGACGCGCTGGTCACGGGAGGCTTCCTCCATCACCGCAAAGTCGACGCTGATCTTGGGAAGAGACGGGTAGGCGGCGCCGATCACCGTGGGGAATTGCGCTGTCCCCCAGGCATCGGTAACCCGGGAAAGGACTTCGGAGGTTTCCGGTTGGTAGCGGCGGACGCAGTCTAAGAAGACTGAAGCTTTCCACACGAACATTCCACTATTCCAGAGGAACTTCGACGGACCTTCCGCCACCCACCGCTCCGCCGTGGCCTTGTCAGGCTTTTCGCGAAACTGCTCCACGATCCTCGCGCTTCCCGGAAGCTGGGCCCCCAGGCTGAGGTAGCCGTAGCTTGTCGCGGCGTGCCGCGGAATCACGCCGAAGGTAACAAGGACGTTCTTCTCCTGCTCTGCAAGCCTGTAGCCGCTCTCCACGATCTCCCGGAACCTGCCCGCGGGTTCGATAATATGATCGGCCGTAAAAATCGCACGGGCAATGACGGCCGCCGTGTATCCGAGCGCGGCAAGCGTGTCCCGACCCGCGGGCTCCCCGAGGAACTGCCCGGGCCCCAAATCATCGAGATCTTTCGCAATAAGGTCCCGCTGGCTCTCCGCTGCGCACACTAGCCGCCGTTGGGGCTCGACGAATCCCTCGAGTCGCTCCCAAGAATGCCGCAAAAGACTTTTCCCGCGGATGAAAGGCAGAAGCTGCTTGGGCATCGAGGCCCTGCTCATGGGCCACAACCGGGTGCCCGAGCCTCCGGCAAGGATCACCGCGTAGCGCATTTCTCACCCCCTAATCTCACCATACAACGAGACAAAGACTACGTTCTACGAGTCGTAGACGGTCGAATGTCTAAGGTGGATACTCGAATGCATGCAGCGCATCATAAATGATCCCACCCAGGTCGTCGAAGACATGCTCAAGGGCTTTGTCTTGGCCCACCCCGAACGCGTAGCTTCAACGCGTAACCCGAGAGTGCTGAGATACGTCAACGCGCCGGTTGCCGGCAAAGTGGGGGTGGTGACAGGCGGGGGCTCGGGTCATAAGCCCGCGTTTATCGGCTACATCGGAAAGAATATGGTGGACGCGGTTGCAGTAGGGGAAATCTTCACATCGCCTTCCGCGGATTCGTTCTTAGGGGCTTTTAGGGCAGCGGAGGCCGGCAAGGGGGTCGCCTGCCTCTACGGGAATTACGCGGGGGACACCATGAACGTGAAGATGGCCGTTCAGCTTGCGCGTGAGGACGGGATCACGGTGAAGACCGTCGTTGCAAACGATGACGTGCCATCAGCACCTCCCGCCGAGCGGGCCAAGAGGCGCGGGGTTGCCGGCGAAGTGATCATGTGGAAAGCCGGCGGCGCGAAAGCCGCCCTTGGAGGCAGCCTGGATGAGGTGGTGTCCGCAGCCCAAAAAGCCATGGACAATACAAGGAGCATCGGCATCGGTCTCAGACCGTGCACCATCCCAGCGGTCGGCAAGCCCAACTTCACAATCGAGCCAGGGAAGATGGAGGTCGGGATCGGGCACCATGGAGAGCCGGGCATGCGCGTCGACACGCTTCGCCCGGCTTCCGAGATGGCGGAGATGATGCTCGACGTCATACTCCCCGATCTTCCTTTTTCATCCGGCGACGAGGTCGCGGCGCTCGTCTCAGGATTGGGAGCAACGCCGGTCATGGAACTGTATATTCTTTACGGGCATGTTGCCGAACTTCTGGCAAAGAAAGGAATGAGAATCGTCCGGTCATACGTGGGCAACTATTTCACGTCGCTGGAGATGATGGGTGTGACTCTTACGCTTACGAGGCTGGATGACGAATTGAAGGGTCTCCTGGCGTTGGAGGCGGATTCCCTAGGCCTCACCCAGCTCGGGCCCCGGGCAAGAGGAATGGGTGGGAAGGCGGGGGGCCCATGAACGGATTCGCCAATCGCGACGGAGAGCCGGTTATTCACGCCATGATCGAGGCAATCCAGGAGAACGCTCCGAGCTTGAGCGAGGCTGACGGTGCCATTGGGGACGGCGATCACGGAATCAATATGAACAAGGGCTTTTCCATCTGCAAGCAGCGCCTCGCGGAAAACCCCGGCAGTCTTACCGACGGGCTGAAAACCCTCGGGCAGGTATTGCTGTCCGAAATCGGCGGTGCTATGGGGCCGCTCTATGGAACGTTCTTCCTGGAAATGTCCCGCGCCTCGGCCGGCCAGGAAAGGATCGACAAAAAAGTTTTCCAGGAAATGCTGCAACGGGCTACGGATGGCCTCATCTCGATAGGAAACGCGAAGCCGGGCGACAAGACCATGGTGGACGCGTTGGCCCCCGCGGTTGAGTCGTACAGAGCGGCGTGCACGGCAGGAGTGGAGTTCCCTGTCGCCCTGGCGGCTATGGCCGCGGCGGCAGAGAAAGGCAAGGAGTCGACCCGAGGCATGGCCGCTCGGCTCGGACGGGCGAGCAGGCTCGGAGAGCGCTCCGTGGGAACACTTGACCCGGGGGCGGCTTCGTGCGCACTTTTGCTTTCGGCCATGGCGCGCTCCATGACTGCACTTCTTAGTGCTGACTGACGAGCACCCTCTTGTCTACCATGAGCGGAGTCGGGGTCGCCTGCGGCAAGACCGTAAGAGCACTATTCCGCCAGTAACACGGAGTCCGCGCGGCGGAGGTCGCTGCATCCCCCAAGGCTCGTGAATGCCAGCCGCAAGTATCTCTTTGATGACAATGAACAGCCGCCACCGGGAACGCCGATCTGCTGGCTCGGATCAAACGGGAAATCGAAGGCTGAAGATCAGGCAACCCACTCCCGCCCTAAGGCGAGATCGGGAACTCTTGTCATCTCCCGGCGTGCGTCCATTTCCATTTGATAGGCAGCCGCGGCGATCTGACGCAAAGCTGGGGAAGAGGCATTCGCGGAGGCGATCTGAAGAAGCATCTCCGCCTGCATGATGATTGCCTGGGGAGACGCCGACGAAAGACTTGAGGATGCTGCGGAAAGGCGCGACGCGACGGAAGGGCCGGGCGACTGCGGTGAGAGCGAGGCCACCTCCGTGAGGCCAAAAGAGCGAGACCCCGGCGCGTGCGAACCCCGCGGAATAGGTTGAGGTGCCGTGCGCTCTCCCGTCAAGGGTGCGCCAGTGATTCCGAGAGGACTCATTGGATTCCCTCCCTACCCACAAGTCGTCTCGTTGGTCAGTATATACAAGGGCACATCAAGCAACAATCGTTCGACGCGGCCCTTTTTTGCCGGTCCTTGCGAATGGCGTCACCAAAGTCTGCGCGCCGCGTCCTTCGCGTGCATTGGGATTGTTTGTATCTTAACCGTGAAATTCGAGACAGAATGCCGGACGTCCACTCGACTCGGGCGAGCAGCGTATCGGACTCGCGACCGTCACCAAGACGTATAGCACCGCCCCGCCGGCTGCGGGCTCGAAAATGGCCATCCGCGCAGACGGCAGAATTATCGGTGCCATCAGCGGTGGATGTGTTGAATCCGAGGAAAGCCTGCGCCTGCCTGCTAACGTGCCTCCCAGATTCCTTCACTTCGAGACAGGCGACGAGAGAGCGTGGGAGGTTGGGCTTCCCGGCGCTGGCAGCATCGATGTTCTGGTCGAGCGGCTGAACGTGCAGCACGCTCAGCCGCTCCGCGAAAAGTTCCTCGCGAACGAGCGAGCCGTTGCGGTAACCGTCACCCGGAGTCCCTAGAAACTTCTGCAGACGTTAGAAAGCCCGTTTGAGTGACGCGGTCCAGTGCTTGAATAATAGTGGAGGTATGAACTCCGCTGGCTCTTCTTGTGAATCCACCGAATCTGCCATATTGCCCGGCTTCAGCCCGTCTTCTCTGCCAGAAAGACCCTCACTTTGTCCCTGTTGTTCCAGAGGGCGCAGCCGGTTGAAGTCTCGGCAAACAAAGCGTGATTCTGCCGCATCACCGCGAGGAACCGGGACTTGAGCGCCTCCTTCAGCGGCACAAGCCTCAGGTTGGCGTCGGAATACGGAGCAAACGGGCATGGCTCGAGATCTCCGCTCGCGTTGATGTGCACGAACCCCCGCCCCGAGGCGAGACAGCCGCCCTGCTCCTCCTCGTCCCACGGCACGGCAATGAAGACGGCTTTGAATCGACTTCGGAATGACGCGACGAGGCCCTTCATCTCATCCCGCTGAGAATCTGTGATGACCCATTCCTCCGTCCCGTCCCTGATTGGCGTATATTCAAGAAATAGGAACAGCCTGCAACCTTCTTCAATGGCGCTCTCTATGAAACCAGGGGCCGTGACGGTCGAAAAGTTGCCCCGGGTGACTGTGAGGGAAAGGCTGAAAAAGATGCGCGCTGCTTTTAGCTTTTGCATCCTGTTTCGCAGGCGCTCATGAACTCCCTGCCCTCTGCGGCCGTCGGTCTCCGCTTCGTTTCCCTCGATGCTCAGGACGGGCACCGTATTGGGCTGCCGCGTGAGCCGTGAGATCAGGTTGTCATCCAGAAGGAGACCGTTGGTCACCAGGAGGAAGATCACTCGTCGAAAGTCCCGCGTGATGTCTACGATCTCCGGTCGCACAAGAGGTTCCCCTCCGGCGATCACGAAGAACGACACTCCCAAGTCCTCTGCCTGCGACACGACGCTCCTTAGCGCATCGCTTGCGAGCTCCACCGGCGCGTCGTCGCGGATGGCCTGAGCGTAGCAGCCCTTGCAACGCAGGTTGCACTTGTTGGTGATGCTAAAAATCACGATGGGAGGAACGTGCAAATCCTCACGCCTGGCAAGTCCGGCGCGGCGACGGGCCGCCCGCCGCTGCCAGAGGACCGTCCGCGCAAAAAAAGCCGCTTGTGCAGGCCGCCTCAGGCTTACCCGGACAAACTCGGAGAAGAAAAGAAGAAGACCCTGATTGAGCCTTGCGGCGGCGGACGGTTGGATTCCCATGTTGTTGAAGATCTCCTCTTGTCGAAGATATGGCAGGTATCCCGAGAACAGTACACCGGGGCCTCGTGAGAATGGAACACCGAACACGAGCGTTCGTGCCACCACCGGACGCGGTGTACCGCCGCACCCGTTGATGATGTTGAGCGACCCAGCGGGGCATGGTAAGGTACGGAAAAAAGGAGAGTCAAGCTGACAGAAGCAACCCTCAGGGCGCTGGACCATCTCCGGGACCTCTCCCTGCTGAAGTGGTACGCCATTCCGCTCCTTGCGCTCGTGCTGTACATCTACGCAGTGGAAACTCGAAAAGCGCGGGCAACCCGGAATTGGGATGCGGTGCTTGCGGGCGTGACCCTCTTCGGAATGGACTTTTTCAACGAGACGTGGAACGGGTGGGCTTTGAACATCTCAGGGCGTTCGGCGTTCTGGACTACTCCCGGGCACACGGCTCTGCGCACGATGGTAGGGTGGAACATCGAGATCATGTTCATGTTCGCTATTGCCGGAATCGTTTTTTACTACACGTGCTCAGAAGACCCAAAGGAACGGATCCTGGCATTACCCAACCGCTGGTTCTGGGCCATCGGGTTCTCGGTGTTCTGCGTGATAGTAGAATGCGCGCTGAACATCGGAAATCAGCTGGTCTGGGAATACCCCTTCTGGAGGCTGTCCTTTGGCGGGGTCTGGCTCATCTTTCTTTTCGGATACTTCGAGCTCTTTGCGGCCGTCAACCTCGTGCTCGCCCTTCGTACAGCAAGAAAGAAGCTTACCGCCGTTGGGGCCATCTACGCTGTGCCAGTCTTGATGAACGTCGTAGGCATGGGTATTCTCCGCTTTCGGTACTGAGGCCAGCCCCCGGGGAGCGGCATCCGACACGAGCTGCCCGCGGACTCTCGTCTGGTCAGTCTGCTTGTTGCACAGTAGCCCGCCGAACAAGGAACCATGAGCCTGAAACGGTACCAGCTACTTCCGGTTGCAAGTGCCGTGGCGCTCGCCGGCTGCGTGTCCATCTTCACGACAAGAGCGGACGGGACGCCGGGAGGCGCATCGCTCGCCACGAAAGTCAGCAATTTCGCCTTTGATCGAAATATGGTTTCCGTTCATGGTTCAGATACCGACGAGTGCCATGGAGTGCGCGCATGTCAATTTCATCGCCCCTGGCACTGCTACTTTTTCCGCAAACATCCCCTCCACGCCAGGTTCGGAACCAAAGGGCACTTCATCGCAACGGGAAGCTGAAAGCTTCCGCCATGATCGCGACGCCGGCCGGCGATCCGATTCGGTCGGCGCCCGCGGCAATCATGGCCAGGGCCGCTCGAGCGCTGCGGATCCCGCCGTTTGCCTTCAGCCCGATCTCAGGGCCCGCCACCTTGCGCATCAGCGCAAGGTCTTCTGCGGTTGCCACCCCGCCGAGAAAACCTGTGGAAGTAGTGAGGAAATCCGCCCCCGCCTTGCGCGAAAGCTCGCAGGCGAGGACTTTCTCCTCCGGGGTGAGAAGAACCATCTCCATGACGACGTTGAGAACCGTAGTCCGCCGCGTTGCCCTTCGGACTGCCCTGATATCCTCTTCTACCGCGCGGTAATCCTTCGATCTGAGAAGGCCGCTGTTGATGACCACGTGGATCTCGGATGCGCCGTCGGAAACGGCCTCGCGCGCCTCGAGTGCCTTTGTCCTGCTCGTCATTGCCCCAAGCGGGAACCCGACAACGGAGCAGACCCTGACATCGGTGCCCTGGAGCTTGCGCGCGACGTACGCCACGCAGCTAGCATTGACACACACGCTCGCGAAGCCAAGCTCCATTGCCTCCTGGCACAGACGGTCGAGAGCGGTGGTGGATGCCTCGGGTCGAAGCAGAGTGTGATCGATGAACTTTGCCAGCTCAGCCGGTTCGAGGCGCAGCTCCTCGGAGGCACGGGCGGTCCTCAGGCGAGCCGCCACATCGGCGACGATCTTGTCGATGAGCGCGTTGCGGTCCATGGAGCGCTCAGCCGGTGATCGCACCCTTGCTCGCCGAAGACACTAGGCGGGCGTATTTTGCCAGCGCGCCCGTTGTGTAGGCGATTTTCCTGGGCGTCCAAGCCTTGCGGCGTTTTTCGATTTCTTCCTTCGAAATCTCCACGGAAAGGATCCCCTCCTTCGCGTCGATGGTGATCCGATCACCGTCACGAAGGAGCGCTATCATGCCACCCTCCACGGCCTCAGGACAGACATGGCCGACGAGCATGCCGTGGCTGCCGCCGGAGAACCTCCCGTCCGTGATGAGAGCAACATCCGAAAGCATGCCGGCCCCCGCGAGTGCAGAGGTGGGAGCGAGCATTTCCCGCATTCCCGGCCCTCCGCGGGGCCCCTCATTTCGGATCACGAGCGTGTCGCCCTTTCGGATCGTCTTTTTCAGGATGGCCTCCAGTGCGTCTTCTTCGCTCTCGAATACCCGCGCGGGGCCTTTGTGCACGAACTGGCCAACCCCCGCGGTTTTCAGGACGGCTCCCTCCTCCGCGAGGTTTCCCTTGAGGACGCTGACGGGACCGCGTGGATCCACAGGATTGGAGAACGGATGGATGACGTCCTGGCCGTCGAGGTTCGTCGGGACATCCGCAAGGTTTTCCTTCACCGTCCTACCGCTTACGGTCAGACAGCCCCCATGCAAAAGTCCCTCGTCAAGGAGGAGGCGCATGACCTTCTGCACGCCGCCCGAGCAATAGAGGTCGTTCATAACGTAGCGGCCACCGGGTTTCATGTCGCACAGCGTGGGGGTGGTCTGGTAGAACGTGTTGAAGTCGAAGATGTCGAGCCTCACCTGGGCTTCCGCCGCAAGGGCGAGGAGATGGAGGACCGCGTTCGTCGAGCCGCCAACCGCCATAACGACCCTAATGGCGTTCTCGAAAGCTTCCCGGGTCATGATATCCCGAGGAGCGATGCCGCGGCGGACCAGGTCCATGAGCGAAGAGCCTGCGCGCTTCATGTCGTCTTTCTTTGCGGGTTCAACGGCCGGGATGGAGCAGCTCCCGGGAAGGCTCATCCCGATTGCCTCCATTGCGGAGGCCATCGTGTTGGCCGTGTACATGCCGCCGCACGCCCCCGGTCCGGGGCATGCCGTGCACTCTATGCCGTGCCGTTCCTCCTCAGTAATCTTCCCGGCGGAGAACCGACCCACCGCTTCGAACGCGCTCACGATATCAACGGGGGTTCCCCGGTAGTCCCCGGCTTTGATGGTGCCGCCGTACACGAACAGGGAGGGAATGTTGAGCCGCGCCATGGCCATCACTGTGCCGGGGATAGTCTTGTCACACCCCCCGATCCCGAGGATCGCGTCCATCTGGTGACCCCTGACCACCAGTTCGATGGCGTCTGCAATAGTGTCCCGGCTCACGAGGGAGCACTTCATGCCCTCGTGACCCATGGCCTCGCCATCGGTAACCACGAACGTGTTGAACTTCATGGGCACGCCGCCTGATTCCTTCACCGCCGCTTTCGAGATGGCAGCTAGGTCATCCAAGTGGACGTTGCAAGGGGTCACTTCGCTTCCCGCTGAAGCAATCCCGACAATCGGCTTGTCGAAATCGGCGTCGGTGAACCCGACGGCGCGCAACATCGCACGGTTGGGCATTCGGGCAATGCCCTCCGTCATTGCGCGACTGTGCGTGTTGAGGCGTTGGCTCGTCTTGTCAGCCACGGCTGCCCCCGGGCGCCGCGACAAACCCATGGACGTAGGGGATGCGGGACGCCGTTGCCCGTACGGCGTCTTTGTTGGACAGGAGCACGGAAGTTGTGTCCCAAGTGCCGGATGCCAGGCTCTTCCTGTCCGCATCCGGCATGGTAAAGGAAAAGCGCTCCTCGCCCACGGTCACGCTACGGGACTCCAGGTCCACGGCGACCTCCAGGGAAGGATCCTTTTCTACAAGGTCCTGGATTCGCGCGGCGTCTTCATGAGAGACTCGCGCCGCGGGAAGACCCAGCGCGGTGCAGTTGCCGGAGAATATCTCCCCGAACGACTCACCCACGAACGCCTGGATTCCCATGCGCATGAGCGACTGGGGAGCGTGCTCTCGCGATGATCCGCACCCGAAGTTCCGGTTGACCAGCATGACTGTCCCACCAGCGAACCGCGGGTCGTTCAGGGGGTGCTTCTTCGGCTTTCCGCCCTCGTCGAAGCGCTCGTCGTAGAAAGCGTATTTGCCCAGCTCTTCGAACGTGATCATGCGCAGGTAACGCGCGGGGATAATCCGGTCGGTGTCGATGTCGTTGCCCGGCACGACGATCCCCTGCCCCTTGATGAGCTTCCGCATGCTTGTCGCCTCCGCCATTAGGACCTCCCGTTGCCGCCGCCGGTGGGCAGCATTTGCCGCGCATCCACCACTTCACCGGCAATCGCGGCGGCGGCTGCCATGGCCGGGCTCATGAGCAGCGTTCGGCCATGCGGAGACCCCTGGCGGCCAATGAAGTTCCTGTTTGACGAGCTTGCGCAGACCTGGCGGCCGCTGAGCTTGTCGGGGTTCATAGCAAGACACATGGAGCAACCGGCGTCCCGCCACTCAAAGCCGGCGTCCCGGAAGATCTCCGGAAGGCCTTCTGCCACTGCCTGTCGAAGCACCGCGCGGGAGCCGGGGACCACTAGGGCCTTCACCCGGGAAGACACCTTCTTGCCTTTGACCACCCGCGCGGCCTCTCGCAGGTCACTGATCCTTCCGTTCGTGCAGGACCCGATGAACGCCACGTCCACGGAAAGCCCCTGGATGGGATCGCCTTCCTTGAATCCCGTATGATCGTACGCCTTCTTGAGCGCATCCTGGTCCGAAGCCCGCGCATCCGATACGCGCGGCAGCTTCCCGGAAACGCCGACCGCCTGCCCGGGATTGATGCCCCAGGACACCATTGGCTCCACGGAGCCGCCCTCCAGGGTGTAGGTGTCCGCATAGTCTGCATCTCCATCCGACACCATGCTCTTCCAGAACTGGACTGCCTTGTCAAAGTCCCCGTCGCGGGGAACAAAGCGCCTGCCCTTCAGATATTCGATAGTCACAGAGTCGGGATTGATGTATCCCGCCCGCGCTCCACCCTCAATGCTCATATTGCACATGGTGAGGCGCGACTCCATGCTCAGCGCGCTGACAGCCGACCCGCCGTACTCGTACGCGAAGCCGATCCCGCCGTTCACCCCGAGGTTCGCGATGATCTGGATGATGAGGTCCTTGGCGGTTACTCCGACCGGAAGCGTTCCTGTCACCTCGATCCTTCTTACCTTCGGCCGTGAGAGCGCAAGGGTCTGCGTAGCGAGGATGTCACGAATCTGCGAGGTCCCCACCCCGAAGGCGAGGGAGCCCAGCGCACCATGGGTGGAGGTGTGGGAGTCCCCGCAGGCGATCGTCATGCCCGGCTGCGTGAGGCCGAGCTCGGGGCCGATGATGTGCACGATCCCCTGGTCATCCGTGTTCCCGAAAAACATGATGCCGTGCGCTGCGGCGTTTCGCTCGATGGCGCGCATCATCTGCTCCGCCAGATCATCTGCGAAGGGGCGCCGCTGGCCGTCAGTGGGCACGATATGGTCCACCGTTGCGAAGGTCCGTTCAGGGAAGAGGACCTTCAGGCCCCTGTCCGAAAGCGCCTGGAACGCCTGGGGAGAGGTCACCTCGTGAACGAGGTGCATGCCGATGAATAACTGATCCTGCCCCGACGGCAGGGTCGCGACCTTGTGCAGGTCCCACACCTTGTCAAGCAGCGTTCTTCCCATGATTCCTCAGGTGACCTCCTCACCACGAGCCATCAGTACCTTGCCGGTCCGAACCATTTCTAGCACTCCATATCCGCCCAGCATCCTGTGCAGCGCATCCAGCTTCTCCGTGTTCCCCGTGATCTGCGCGGTGAGCGCATTCTCGGAGAGGTCGAGTACATGGCCCTTGAACGTGTGCACAACGTCCAGCACCTCGGCGCGCTTCTCGGGAGGGCAGTGCACCTTCACAAGGGCAAGCTCGCGCTGGATCACGTCCTTGCCGGTGTTGTCGATTGCGTGCACGACGTCCACCAGTTTGGCGAGCTGGTTCATAATGTGCACGATTGTCCGCTCGTCCCCCGTTGCCACGATGTTCATGTGGGAGAACGCGGGATCATGGGCCGCCGAAACGACTAGGCTGTCGATATTGAAGCCTCGTCGGGCGAACACCAGCGCAATGCGGTTCAGCACGCCGAACTTGTTCGCCACATAAAGGCTCACGATGTGCTTCCGCACAGTCCCCGTTGCGGCGGCCATCAGGAACGCTCCTTCTCATGTCCGGGCCCCAGGATCATGTCTTTCATAGAGGCGCCGGCGGGGATCATGGGAAAAACGTTATCCTCTTTTGCCACCTCCGCGTCAATGACCACCGGCCCGTCAGTATGGGCAAGGGCCTTCTCCAGCACCGACGTCACATCGCCGTTCCTGCGGATACGGAAGGCCTTGCACCCGTAGCTTTCCGCGAGCTTCACGAAGTCCGGGTTCCCCACCAAGTCGACGCCCGAAAGCCGGTTCTCCCAGAACAGATTCTGCCACTGGCGCACCATCCCGAGGTAGCGGTTGTTGATGATGAGGACCTTGATAGGGAGCTTCAGGTTTACCGCCGTGGAAAGCTCGTACATTGTCATTTGGAACCCGCCGTCGCCGACGATTGCACACACCAGGTCGTTCGGCCGGGCGAGCTGTGCGCCAATGGCCGCCGGGAAACCGAAGCCCATGGTCCCTGCCCCGCCAGAGGATATCCATTTAAACCTCTCGTCGGTGAGGTAGAACTGAGCGGCCCACATCTGGTGCTGGCCCACGTCCGTAGTGACGATGGCCTTCCCTCCGGTAAGCCGGTACAGCTCGTCGATGACGTACTGCGCCTCGAATGTTCCCTTCTTGTGGTAGCGAAGCGGATACGCCTTCCTCCACCCGGCAATGCGCTCCCGCCAGGCGGCGGTGTCCCCGGGCACAAGCTGCGTGTTTAACTGGGCAAGAACAGCGCGGGCGTCTCCCACGATGGCGCAGTCCATGGGGTAGAGCTTGCTGATCTCAGCAGGGTCGATATCGACGTGGATCTTCAGCGCGTCGGGACAGAACGTCTCAGGGGTGCCCGTGATCCGGTCATCCCATCGCGAGCCCACCGACATGATAAGGTCGCAGTCCACAACAGCCTTGTTGGCATACGCTGTGCCGTGCATTCCGAGCATCCCGAGGCTCAGGGGATGGGTCTCGGGAAACGCGCCCTTTCCAAGGAGAGTGTTGGTAACAGGAATCTGCATCGTATCCACGAGCGCGCGAAGCTCCCGTTCCGCGCCGGAGATCACGGCTCCATGGCCGACAAGAAGGATAGGACGTTTTGCCTCGTGGAGCAGTTTTGCCACGCACGTCACCTGCTCCGGGTCGCCTTCCTCGGGCACATGATAGCCGGGGAGGTGGAACTCCTCATCGACTCGCAGTTCGATTGTCGTGTTGGAGCAGTTTCGGGGAATGTCCACGAGCACGGGGCCCGGCCGACCGCTGTTGGCAAGGTAGAACGCCTCTCGGAGCACGCGAGGGATCTCGGCCGCGTCCTTGATGAGGTACGAGTGCTTGACCACGGGCAGGGAAATGCCCGTGACGTCAGCCTCCTGGAACGCGTCCATTCCGAGATCCTTCAGGTTGGCCTGGCCAGTGAGCACGATCATAGGAACCGAGTCCATCTTTGCGGTCAGGATTCCCGTGATTGTGTTAGTAGCGCCTGGGCCGGAGGTGACAAGAACCACCCCGGGCCGTCCGGAAGCGCGGGCGAACCCGTCGGCCATATGCGTCGCGCCCTGTTCGTGTCTGGTCAGGACCAATTGAATGGAAGAATCCACAAGCGCATCGAACAGCGGGATTGCCGCCCCGCCGGGGAGGCCGAACACATACTTCACCCCTTGCTGCTGCAGTATCTGCACCACCGCCTGGGCGCCCGTGAAGGAGCGCTTTGCTTTTACATCTCCCATGTGTCCAATCCTCTCTCTGAAGCCTAGGAGGTTAAAGTACTGAGTCGAAAGAGCGAAAAACAAGCATATTCGCGCGTCCGGGGTGCTCGGAATCCTTGACTCCTCCCGGGCAAAACGATATGACGGTAGGACTTATGAGCTCGTACAAGGAATGGCCTTTCGTGGAAGCCCAGAGGATCATCGACCATCTCTCTCGCACGGGGAAGACAGGCGTGGTCGCCGAGACGGGGTATGGGCCCTCGGGACTGCCTCACATCGGAACATTCGGCGAGGTCGCGCGCACATCGTTCGTGCTCCAAGCGCTGGCAACCGTAGCGCCCCAAGTACAATCGAAAATCATTGCTTTTTCCGACGACATGGACGGCCTGCGGGAGGTCCCGAAGAACCTCCCCAATCCTCAGATGCTCAGAGAACACCTCGGAAAGCCGCTCACCTCAATCCCGGACCCGTTTGGAGAAGAAAAATCTTTTGCCCATTACATGAACAAGAAACTTCGGGAGTTCCTCGATTCTTTCGGATTCACCTACGAGTTCGCTTCGTCCACGGAAAAATACGCTTCCGGTGCCTTTGATGAGGGACTGCGCAAGGTCATGGTGCACTACGAGGAAGTTGCCGATTTGTTTCGGGCAACCATTGCGGAAGAAAAGCGCGCCGCCTGGAGTCCATTCTTCCCGATCTGCGAAAAGTGCGGCCGGATTTATTCCACCCGCGTGACCGGCCATGACCCCAGCGCTTTCGCCATTTCCTATGCGTGCGACGTTGACTCGCCGGGGAAGTACGCGGCGTGCGGACATTCCGCCACTACGAGCATTTTGGGCGGCACATGCAAGGTGGGATGGAAGGTGGACTGGGCCCTCCGCTGGTACTGCCTGGGCGTTGACTACGAAATGCACGGAGAGGACCTGCTTGAGTCCTCGCGCTTGTCCTCCCGAATCGTGAAGGTGCTGGGCGGAGAGCCGCCGGAGCTCTTCAAGTACGAGCTTTTCCTCGATGAGAACGGAAAGAAGATCTCCAAGAAGATCGGCAACGGCGTCTCGCTGGAGCAATGGCTGCGTTACGCCCCAGTGGACTCCCTTCTGTATTTCATGTACCTCAAGCCCCAGCAAGCCAAGCGCATGGGCCTTCCGCTCCTGCCGGAGATCATCGACCAGTACCTCGAGCTGGTGGAATCCTGGGACGGATCGGAGGACTCGCCGGTCCCCTTCATCTCGCGGCTGTCCCGCACAGGCCACGCCGGCAAGCTTGCCGACCCGAAGACCGTCACCTACTCCCTCATCCTGCAGTTGATCCTCGCCCTTAACCAGGATGATCCGCGAATTGTCCGCGACTACCTCCTAAAGTACCAACCCGACATCGCGGGCAATGTTGAATACTACGAACTGCTGATCGAGGACGCCCTTGCCTACTACCGTGACGTAGTGCTCCCCGGTAGAAAACAGGAAGAAGCAGGCCACGAAATGGATGAAGCGCTGGCCGAGTTCCGTGACCTTCTGAAAGGGCTCAAGGACAGCGACGCCACCCCGGACGCGGATTCTCTTCAGACGAAGGCATTCCGGGTTTCCAAGGATCGCAACCTCAAGATGAAGGATTGGTTTCGGATGCTCTACCGCGTATTCCTGGGACAGTCCCAGGGGCCGCGCATCGGCAGCTTCATTGCGCTCCTGGGCTTCGAGAAGACCATCGAGCGCTTGAACGCCCACCTGGAGGGGCACGAGTAAGTCCTCCACGACAAAAAAAGCAGTGACGTAAAAGTACTTCGCGGCGTAAAGAAATAAAGGCTGGGCCGCGTCGGGCCGCAACAGGGACGGCTCTCTCGAAGGCGGCTTCAGCGCCATCAAGTCGCCTTCCGGTCCGTGGTCAGGGCCGAGCGGAAGCAAGAAAGCTGGAGCCGCGACGGCGCCTTGCCTTTCGGAGCCCATCGTCTTGTCGACGGCTGC
>Ga0326728_10015462_pt1 | contig 15865 bp, 13 predicted proteins | sample MB3enrmetagenome_FD_207602 | JGI IMG/M metagenome (GOLD analysis project Ga0326728, IMG submission 207602) | Lab enriched peat soil microbial communities from McLean, Ithaca, NY, United States - MB31MN | ecosystem: Environmental > Terrestrial > Soil > Wetlands > Peat | place: USA: New York...
CTGATGCGCGGCGGAAACACCAAAGATTGTTTTTGGTCATAGTTTTTGGTATTCATGCGCTCCCCCTCGATTGAGGACTGCAGAATACCATCTTTAACTTTAAATCTCAAAGGCTTAGGTCCAATTTGTGCCAAATCTTTTTAGTTAATTCCGGCACTAAAACAGGCTAGTTGTCGGACAGCCTGTAAAAAGGTATTTGTGACTTGCAAGTTATTGAAATCACGCTACCGACATGTCTATTTTCAAATTTTAGTGTCGGAAAGTTACGGTGTCGTATTGTGATTCAAAATCTCCAGTGCTATTTTCCGGCACATGTTTATTCGCGAAATCACAAATAAGAATTATAAGACCGGAAAGGCCTTTGTCTTCCATCGGGTTTTGGAGGCAGTCGACACTCCCAAGGGTCCACGCCGGCGGTTCGTCCCCGGTCTTTGGCGCTTGGGCCTGCCGAGAACTCAGTTGAAAACATTGGCCGGCCGCATCGAACAGATCATCTGCGTGCAAAAGAGCCTGTGGACTATCGGCGAATCCATTAAAAACCTGCGCCCTGTCCATTTTAAAATACCCAAACCAGGTTGGACCGGTTCACGGTCAGGCATAGGCGGGGGACCGGCAGAATGATTTTCAATATCGGAGACAAGAAAACTAAACTGCTTTTGTCATTGGCCAAGACCCACCTGCTTTTTTATCCGCACTACAAGTATCATCTTCCGCTGCCATTTGTGCTGATGATTGAAAACACGAATCACTGCAACGCAGAGTGTGTGATGTGCCCTCGCGACACGCTATCAAGAAAACGCGGCTTCATGGACTTTGGATTATTCGAGAAGATAATTAAAGAAGTGTGCAGCGTTAGGCGCAAACCCGTAACGCATTTGCACGGCTTTGGCGAGCCGCTGTTGGATAGATTGTTGGCCGAGAGAATCCAACTCGCAAAGACTTGCGGAATAAAGCGCACCTATATCGTGACGAACGCTTCATTACTCTTTCCTGAGACATCGAGGAAGATCATCAGCGCGGGATTGGACAAGATGAAGATCAGTTTTTATGGTACCGACGAAGTATCGTATAACAACACTATGAAGAGGTTGAATTTCGAGGCTGCGTTCCAGAATATCAAGGACTTTCTCAGAATTCGGAAAGAAATGAAGAGGAGAAACCCTCGGTTGATAATTCAATATCTCCCCAACGAAACAAACAATGCCAAGGCACCGGAGTTTAGATCTCTGTGGAGCCCTTTAATTGATTCAAATGTTGGTGATAGTTTGAATATCAGCTCTCTGCATAACTATGGAGGCAGGAGAGCCTACAACCGCTTGGGGAAGGAGATCGTCTCTGTCTGTTATTTCCCTTGGACATCCATGTCAGTGCTCTGGGATGGCAGGGTCAGTACCTGTTGTATGGATTCTAACGGTGTTCAGGTTCTGGGAGATCTCAACTCCCAGAGTGTTCAGGAAGTGTGGAATGGACCGGTACTATCCGGGGTTAGAAATAACTTTAGGAAGCTCGACTATAGTAAGTATCCAGTCTGTCTCTCCTGCGATTGGGTACGTAGGCGGTAGAATGGCGCCGGCTCAATCAGCCGATCTCGGCGAGCGTGACGCGCCGCTCGGGCTCCGGTGAGCGCTCACAGCGGCTTCCACCCTGGCTACGCAGAGCCAAGAGGCCGGCTTCAACATCCACCGGGGGCCGAAGTCGGCGGCCAGCGGACTCGCGGCATGCGCGGAACAGTTGGACGAGGAGCGGTGCAAGACCGAGGGCGGGAAATGGAAGCAGAACTTCTGCGAAAACTCCAGCCGATAAGGACTGGTCAAGCCACCGGCCGCGCCGGTGGCTAACCTCGGACTGCAATAGATCGAATGACTATTGTTGCGGTTGCTCTTTTACTTAATCTGTGCCGGAGAAGGTCTTTTCGACTGCTTCGCCGCCCTTTTGGACTCCTTCGCCTCCCTTTTCAATTCCTTTGCCGGTCGCTTTGCCGGCACGGTTCAGTCCGCGTTCGGTGGCATTCGCCGCACGGTTCAGTCCCCGTTCAGTGGCATTTGCCGCACGGTTCACTCCCCTGTCTGTAGCTTTGCCCGCTCGCTCAACTCCACTGCCCGTAGCTTTGCCGGCACGTTTGACCCCTCTGCCGGTGGCTTTGCCCGCACGCTCAACTCCACTGCCCGTGGCCTGCCCTGCGCGCTCGATCTTTCCCGCAGGCGCGCTGCCATCGGTTCCCGCCGCCGGATGTTCTGTGGCCGGCTTGTCCGTTGTTGCCTCCTCCGCAAAAGAAACGAAAGAAAAGACCGCAACCATGCATAGCGCAACAAGGGGCAGGAAAATATTTTTTCCCAAAGACCGAACCATTTCTGTAATAGTCATGGATACCCTCTCTTTCTTGTCTCATGAATCCGGTTTATTAAGTGGATGAAAGAGCCTGCTGCTCCTTTGCCGAAATGGGGCAGGCCGAAAAATGTGTCAGTGTGGTGAGTTGTGCTTGAGGTTCTATTGCAAAAAGCAAAGAACCGGGTTCCAGCTCGCCAAGTTTTTACAATCCGTCCGGCGCAAACGGCAAAGGCATCCACCGCATGCCTCCGCACAAAGCGTGTTGATTGGACGACCAGATTACTCTTCATCGGCTTGTGCGTAATGAAAGGCCACAAACAAGCCCACCTGTTCGAGAGCGACAAGAAGAAGCTGGAGGCTATTGGTTGAAGAGCTTCTTTATTTTGCCAACCTTTTCCCGCACCGCACCCTTCAATTGGTCGCTCTTTCCCTCTTTTTCGAGGTCGCGGTTGCCTGAAAGACTACCGAAGCGTTCCTTGACGTTTCCTTTGATCTTGTCTGCCAGACCTTTGATTTTATCTTTTGTGCTCGACTGCATGGTGTTTCCTCCAAGCAAGCAGACTCGCCAAAATTGACAAGCATGGAAGCACGCTCTCCCCATTTTGGGTTCGGACGACATACACGTCAGATTGGTTCAGGGGCATCCATCTACGTTTTGAGCAAACTTTATGCCCAGCAGATCGAGATCTGTTACTTTTAATGTTTTACAATATTTACGGTTACTTATTGGATTGGTGAGTGCGACTCAAGATCGTAGCTTAAATAGAAAAAGTGTTGCGTGCAACAGACGTGTTGCACAACCTCTCTGTTACATGTAACGCCCCAACTTGGGCTGATGAAAACTTAGCTGCGGTTCCATCCGCAAGAATTTCCTTTAAGGTATCCGAAATCTGTAAACGATCCTTGCCGGGTCAGTGGCATTGACATAAGTGACACATTTTGACTCTACCGTTCTCGGCCTAGCCGATTTCGGCCCCCCGAATACCACCTCGCATTGAAGTTCCGCATGTGACATGAAAGCAATGCAACGCTTCCGTTGCATGCAACAGTTTTTCTGTCCAAATCCACAGCCGTGGATGGTACTCGTCCTGCCATAAGTATCTTCAAACATAACTTAAAAGGAAAACGCTACAGTTCTCAGTACACCGGGCATAGATTTTGCCTAAGCATCAGGCAGTATATCGCGTCAATTAAAGGCAGGATGGAGTGCCGGAGTATTAGCCGGCAAGATGCAGCAGGGCTAAGGCACCAAACACGAAGACGCCGGGAGGGATCGCAAAGGATTGGGAAAGATCGAGCCTGATTCCTTGTAGCGCGTCTCCCAGATACGACGGCAACTTGACCGAAGGGAGAGATCTTTGCAACAGCCGATATTAGCAAGGATTTTTCGCCTCGCTCGAAATAACGGTAGTTGGCGCCGAAGAAAGTGTCCGCATTACACTCCAGAGGTATCAGAGTGTCGTGTATCACGCAATTTCAGGTGTTGATCAGGGCGTTTAAGTGATGTTGGGTTGACGTGCAGCCTGGCACTATGGCTGCTCGGCCGAATGGATCGCCTCTTTTTTGATTGATCCAGGTGAGCGAAACAGCATGAAACTTCATCAGATGGAAAACCGGAATCAAGGAGCGGGAAGCAGGAAGCGGAAAGATTTCCATGCCGGCGCCCTTTGCTCCTTGCTCCTTGCTCCCTGCTCCCTTCTCAGACGGCTTTGCTTTGCAGCCATTTTCTTTTCCATTTCCGCTTTTGCCACACAGGCAGCAGGCGAGATTGTATTAAAAGTGGCGACGCTCGCTCCCCAAGGGTCAGAATGGCACAAGATCCTTCAGGAAATGGGCGATGAGTGGCAAAGAGTGTCCAACGGGTTGATTGTATTCCGGCTTTATGCGGGAGGGGTGGCCGGAGATGACAGGGACCTCGTCCGAAAGATGCGGCTTGGCACACTGGATGCGGGGCTTCTCACCGTAAATGGCCTCAGCGCAATAGACCGGGGAGTACTGGGGCTCGAAATCCCCCTGGCATACTCTGACTACAAGGAGCTCGATTGCGTACTTGAAAAGATGGGTCCCCAATTGGAGCAGCGTATGGAGGCGAAAGGTTTTATTGTACTTGGCTGGTCGGAGGGAGGATGGGTCCATTTCTTCACGAAGTCTCCCGTAAGGACGCCCGATGATATGAGAAAACTCAAGATGTTCATCTGGGCGGGCGATGACCAGTATGTGGAACTTTGGAAAAAAGCCGGATTCGATCCTGTGCCTCTGCCCTCCACCGAGATTGCGACAGCCCTTCAGACCGGGCTGGTGAATGCGGTCACCGTTAATCCTAAGGGTGTTCTCCTGCTTCAGTGGTATAGACAGGTCCATTATATGACCGATTTTAAATGGGCCGTCTTCCTGGGGGGCTTAGTAATATCGAAATCTACTTGGGAGAAAATTCCCGCCGAAATTCGTCCTGCCGTGAGGCAGGCAGCGCTTAAGGCTGCTCAGCGCCTCCGGGATTTTTCGAGGCAAACCGACCAGAGTGACGTTGAGGCCCTGAAGAAAAATGGGGTCGAAGTTGTTTCTGTTGACGAAAAAACCCTCAAAGAATGGCGGCGCCTGGTTGACAGCGTTCTCCCTCAGGTGCGCGGGTCGTATTTGCCTGCCGAAGCTTTCGACACCGCCATGAAGCTGAAAGACCAATGCCGGAGGCAGGCGGGTGAGGCAGGAAAGTGACACACCCTTCCACGCTCAGAGTCATTGGGGAAGGTCTGCATGACTCGGTGGCCTTCGGCTTCCCCCGGCTTTTATCTGCCAGGCAAGGTTCTCCGGCATCGTCGACGTGCAGGATGTAATCAACGATGCCTTATCCGGCTTCGCTGCACGAATTGAGAAGCCCAGCCCCGGTGCCGTCTCCGAAAAGAACGCAGGTGTTTCTGTCAGTGTAGTCGATGATTGTGCTCATTACGTCGCTTCCGACAAGGACTCTATTGACCCTTCCGGACTCGCAATACTTGATTTTGCTCAGCCGACAGGAACAAACCAACCCCTATGGGGTGAAGTATTTCCATTTATCGATGAAGCAAACCCAAGATACCCGTAATGATCAAGTAGAACGCCACAACATAATTCAAGAGCCTGGGCATGATTAACACTAATAGGCCGGCAATTAGAGATAGCACTGGCCCTGAAATAGCCGGAAGGTCTGGAAGATTGAACGCCATTGCATGCGCCTTTCCGTTAAATTAATTTTGATGGAATGTAATTAGATATAACATTTTGTCAATTGCTCGTTCCCAGCTCACGCGCCTTCACTTTGATGGCAAAGTTTCCTGAAGTGGCACAAACGATTCTTGGACAGCCTGTAGACTGGCTCAAGGACTAACCTCGAAGGAGGGAGACCCACCTGTTTGATCTCGGAGAAACGGGCGCAGGACGGGGTTGCAGAACCTTAGGCACCCAGCTTGAAGCAACGGTGAAGAGAACGGTCACTGAAGGTTTTGACACCCGGTCGGTTGAGTAGTACATTGATGCGAATGGCTGCCGGCAGAAAGTCGGGCGCGATAGTATTACATCGGCGCTTTGGAGATTGAAAAACCCGCCGTCCTGGTCCACTGAGTTTCGAGACTGGTTCTTGGCGGCATCCAGGATCGGTACTGCTCAAAAACGTCGAAAATACCACCTTGCCCTTTTTATCACGGCAATACAGCCGGTAGTCCAGTCGACAATGCGATGTAGCTTGTCGAAGCGCATAAATCCATTCCGGATACATTCCGGCTTACTGGCACTTGCACTTCTAGAATTAATGAATATGGTAAATAATACGCGTAAATAATACTTGTAGTTCTGATCATAACAAAATTGCCGTCAATAATATTTGAACAGAAAATCTCCTAGTTGATGGCCAAGAGTTCCCAGACTAAACTTTATTTGAAATCGGTCAAAATGCCCTTGGGGGATCGGGGCTTTTTTCGATGACCACAGGATTCTTCGACCAAGAAGGGAGAAATGAACAACGGCATGAAAGACGATTTAAGCCATGATAATCAGGGCAGCTCGGGCTCAAGGATCTGCATGCAAGGGCTGCGGAACCTGATCCACCTGCTGCGGCGGAGGGTCCAAGAGCATGGAGAGAAAACCGTCTTCACCTATCTCAAGGATGGAGAATCACAAGAAACCAGACTGACATATTGTGAACTGGAACAGAGGGCGCTCGCCATTGCGGCATATCTCCAATCTCACCTCTCTCCGGGAGAAAGAGTCCTTTTGCTCTATCCTCCGGGGACCGAGTTTCCCACGGCATTCTTCGGGTGCCTGTGTGCGGGCATGGTCGCCGTGCCATCCTATCCCCCACATTCCAACCAGTTCCTGGCAAGTCTCGTAGCGACGGTATCCGACGCAGGGCCAGCAGTCGCGCTCACCACGTCTTCCACGATGGAACAGTTCAGGCGCCAAATAGATCAGACTCCCGGGCTGATGGCTCTCAAGTGGATACCAACCGACACCATCCCCGACGACCTGGCAAATGCCTGGCAAGAACCTCCCATTGGTGCTGATTCCCTCGCTGTTCTCCAATACACATCCGGTTCCACAGGAAGTCCCAAGGGAGTAATGATCAGCCATGGAAACCTGCTCCATAATTCATCCGTGATCAACGCAGTCTTTGGGCATTCACCGAATAACTGCGGCGTAATCTGGCTTCCCCCCTATCACGACATGGGGTTGATCGGGGGGATCATTCAGCCCGTTTACGCAGGTGGAGATACGATCCTTATATCGCCTGTTCACTTCATCCAAAAACCTCTCCGCTGGCTTATGGCCATCTCACGCTATAAAGCCACGACAAGTGGCGGGCCGAATTTTGCCTACGATCTTTGTGTTCGACAGATCACGCCGGAGCAGAAGTTAGGACTTGATCTGAGCAGTTGGGAGGTCGCTTTCAACGGTGCCGAGCCTGTCAGGGGGGATACGCTCCACCGCTTTGCCGCGGCTTTCGAATCCTGCGGCTTTCGGCAAAAAGCATATCTGCCCTGTTATGGTCTTGCGGAAACAACCCTCATGGCCTCGGGATGTGACAGGAGCTCGGAACCGACATACCTGCAGGCGGACGCGGAGGCATTGAAAGCCGGCCGACTTGACCTGGCGGCAGAAGATGGGGAGTACGACTTCAAGCTGGTAGGAAATGGGGAAGCGTCGCCGGACCATGAGATTGTTATAGTCGACCCGGAGAAGCAAACTCCCTGTAATAGCGATAGGATCGGAGAAATATGGATCACAGGGCCAAGCGTTGCACAAGGATATTGGAATCGGCCTGAAGATTCGGAGCAGACCTTCCGGGCAAGGCTTGCCGATAACGGCGAAGGTCTCTTTCTGCGCACGGGAGACCTCGGGTTTATCCATGCCGGTCAGCTCTTTGTCACCGGCCGTCTGAAGGATCTCATCATCATACGGGGCCGCAATCACTATCCTCAAGACATCGAGAGGACCGTGGAGAGAAGCCATGAGGCTTTGCGGGCAGGCTGCGGGGCGGCGTTTGCCGTTGAAGTCGGGAATGAGGAACGGCTTGTGGTGGTGCAAGAGATCGAGCGAAGATACATCAGAAAACTTGACGCGGAGGCGGTGATTGAAGCCATTCGCCAAAGTGTATCAAGGGAGCATGAAATCCAGGCCTACGCTGTTGTGCTCCTCAAGACCTCAAGTCTTCCCAAGACCACAAGCGGAAAGGTCCAACGCCACCTTTGCCGGGAACATTTTATCCAGGGCAGCTTGAAGGTTGTTGCCGAGTGCGTGGGGCTTTCCCAAGAAGTCGAGCCGGAGATACCCCTCCATGCATGGGAACAATGCCGACCGGGTCACATGAGGGTGGACACCCAGGCTGCAAGTCTGAAGGCCTGCACGCTCAAAGCCGGCGGGTTGGAATCTGAAGACATGGGGACGGAAGACACGACGGAACTCACCCGTGTCATTGAATCTTACATTGCAAAAAAGGTAGCGGATACTCTGAAGATCTCGTTATCCAGGGTGGATGTGCGCCGTCCCTTAAATATGCTGGGCATGGATTCTTTGATGGCAGTGGAGCTGAAGACGGCCATTGAAGAAGACATGGGAATTGAGTTTCCCGTTGAGGCGCTCTTTCTTGGGGCCGGCATTTCCGATCTGGCGGCGCATGTTCTCTGGCAAAGGGCGTCGGGAAGAGGGCTTGAAGCCGAAGACGGGCCTTTGGGAAAGGTGCTGTCATCCGGCCGCCAGTGCGGAGAGCCGGCGGCAAGGGTCTGTGCCCATATAAATACCCCTGAGATACAACCCGAGTGCCTGCCGTTTGAAGACTACCCCGAATACCGGAACCTTCAGCAGATCATGATGGGAATGAAAGCGCGAGGTATCGAAAACCCTTACTTCAGGGTGCGCAACTCCAATGGAGCCAGTACGGAAGGTCGAGAGCACATCACCTTCTCCAGGTACAATTACCTGGGTATGTCCGGAGATCCGGTCGTATCTCAAGCGGCCAAAGACGCGATCGACCGCTACGGTACGTCCGTTTCGGCAAGCCGTCTTGTTTCAGGCGAAAGAGCGCTGCATCGTGAGATTGAGAAAGAAATTGCCGACTTCATCGGAACAGAGGACAGCCTTGTCTTTGTGAGCGGACATGCCACCAACGTAACCACTATTGGCCATCTCTTCAGCAAGCCCGACCTCATCGTTCATGATGCCCTGATCCACAACAGTGTTCTCCAGGGATGCCAACTCTCCCAAGCAACGCATCTGTCTTTTCCCCACAACAACTGGCAAGCCCTGGACATGATTCTGGGGGAGTCGCGACCCCGCTTCCGACGGGCCCTCGTCGTTATCGAAGGCGTTTACAGCATGGATGGCGATATCCCGGAACTGCCCGAGTTCATTAAGATCAAGAAGCGACACGGAGCATTTCTTATGGTGGACGAGGCTCATTCCATCGGCGTATTGGGGCAAAGGGGCGGGGGTATTGGCGAGCACTTTGGAGTCAATCCTGCCGATGTGGAGCTTTGGATGGGCACCTTGAGCAAATCCTTTGCCAGTTGCGGAGGCTATATCGCCGGATCCGGAGCCCTCATCGAATACCTGAAATACACTGCACCGGGCTTTGTCTACAGCGTGGGAATGTCTCCGCCGAATGTTGCAGCGGCACTGGCCGCCATTCAATTGCTAAGGAAGGAGCCCCATAGGGTGACGCGCCTCCATGAGCTCTCCGGGCTTTTTCTCACGCTCGCTCGGGAAAGAGGCCTGAATACCGGCACCACCGACGGCGGTTCCCCTGTCATTCCAGTGATCGTAGGAGATTCCCTGAAGGCGGTAAGACTCTCTCAAGCCCTGTTCCGGCAAGGGATCGATGCCCAGCCCATGGTCTATCCAGCAGTTCCTGACAACTCCGCCCGTCTGCGCTTTTTTGTCAATTGCACCCATACGCCCGAGCAGATTCGCTTTGCCCTGGACGCCGTCGCCCCGGAGCTGGAAGCCCTGCAAAAGATGGATGACGAGAAACTGCTCGCCGCTTCTTCACTTTGGGCGCATCTGCAAGAATCCGCTCCCCCCTGATATACGAGATGGCTTTGATGTCATTCATAACTCATTGACTTGACAAACTGCCAAGGAGCCCGGCTTTCTTTTCATGCAAAACCATATCACTTGCTCCCTACCCACCTGGTGGCCGTTATGCCCAAGATGAGGACCATGCCCGCATCTCCTGTTAAAACTGAGCCCCCTTCTGGCAACTTCCCGTTACGACACTTCTGGAAACCCGAATTCAAGCTCCAGTGGTCTGAGCGGCGCGGAGGCCGCTCTCCGTCCGTCCCATTTCGTCCCCAAAGGTACTCACTGGCATTGAAGTGTTAGATGTGACATGGAAACTATGCAATGTTTATGTCGCATACAACACTTTTTCTGCTCAAGGCCACGACCTTCGACGGTACTAATCCTGCCGTCTGTATCCACTTATCAGCCTGTTTACTTTACATAGAAATTCCTTATTTTAATAGTCTGGATTATTATGTTGAATCATGCCTCGCATAGGTGGCGACCTCGCTTTGCAGCAAGACTGCCGGAGTCGCCAAATAGCAGCGAATGAAAGGATTGCGCAAATGTCACCATACTACCCCTACCTCGGGCCAGTCGTTGCTTTGATTGCCGGGCTATTGATCCTGATTCAGCCCGGTTTGTTGAGTCTCATTGTGGCGATCTATCTGATCGTAACCGGCATACTTGGTCTGATGGGGGCAAGGCCCACTGGCCGATGGTGGTAGAGAGAATAATTCTAAAACGCTCACTTATTGGTCGGCTTCAAATCCGGCCTCGTAATTTGAGTAATAAGGGCTTTCATGAGAGACACGAATTGGACTCTCGATCTTCTCGGAGTGGTAGCTTTTGTGAACCCCGGTCGCTTTATGCCGCAACCGCAGTTGGATGTCTCCAGGTTAGAGAAGAATATAGGCCTATAAGAGAAGTCCCCCTAACGGGTCAGCTCATCTCCCCCCCTTTAGGGGGACTTGGCGACAGATGCGCCAACGCAGGGTGATCTCTGTTTGTTGTTGCACCCAAGATTGCCGATTCGTGGGGATGAGACTTAAATTTTTCAAGCAAAACGGTGTTTGAAGCAGGTTCACGTATTTGCTGAACCCATTTTCGCGAATAATTGGGCAGATGAATAGGAAGGGAGGATTTAACGAAAAAGGATCATTCCTGATCAAGAAATCTTTTTGTAATTTGATCAGGAGTGGCCTTATTGAAAAAACTCCGACTCGTTTCCTCACAGAACCCGCAACGGCAGAGAAGCCAGTCTACACAATGTTTGATTGGGAACAGTGCCAAGACGTAGAAAGTGACCACGAACATAACTGCGAATTCAATGTAGGAGCCAAGGGGATCGGGCAGCGATTTTTGATAATTCCATATCTTCAGCAAGAGAGAAGCGCCCAGGGCCCAGATAGCGAAAACAGCGCACCAGCCGACGGTTCTTGTTATTTCTTTCATCGTCCGCTCCTGGCTGAGAACGTGGCTTGCCTTCAGTACATTTCATCTGCTTTTGCTGGAGGATATCCGCGCTTTTTTGATGAGAGCGAAAGGAGGTAATCTAAAAGTAAAGGATCAGTGTCGTGGAAGAGAACCAACTTGAACAGGAGTTAGACCCCAGCTACATATTAAATATCATAAGCCGTATAAATTGCTATGGGGTAACCACCCTATTTAAGCTCATATTTGACCCCATTTGTTCATGAGGTAAGTGGGAGCATTTCAGGACATCTCATTTATGGACACACCACCATTTCCGGGAGTTGATGGCCCCTCTGTTCAATGCAAGTTCGAGTTTCGATGACCACTTTTCAATTGATTGGCGTTAGCGTGAAGGGGTGAAGGTTGTCCCGAAAAACAATAAACCGCGGAAAGCATAAGAATTATCCGGAGTCGACAACTTTTGTCAAATCCGTCCCAACAGCCTGAGCACCCCGACGGACAGGGCCGGAACGTAGGTAATCAGCAGTACTCCCAGGCCAAGTATCAGCAGGAACGGGATAACATCCCGGTAGAGCACAGTCATCGGCTGTCCGAAACGAGATGAAGACAAGAGCAGGTTTAGACCTACGGGCGGAAAGAGAAAACCGAGTTCCATGTTGGCGAGGAAAATGACGCCGAGGTGGACCGGGTGTATTCCGAAGGCTGTTCCGAGCGGAATGACAAGGGGAGTGAGAACGATTATCGCTGAAAATATTTCCAGTATGCTCCCGAGTACCAGCAGCACTACGTTCAATGTAAGCAGAAAAAGAAGAGGCGAGTGAATCCGCTCCTTCACGACCTGCAGTAGCCTGTCGGGGATTTGTGCGTCCACGAGGTAGCTTGTCAGGCCCATTGCGCAGCTAAGAAGGATCAAGACGGCCCCGACGAGGGCGGCGGCCCTGACCAGCGTCGCCGGCAACTGCTTTATGGGGCTTAAGTCCCGGTGAATGAAGCACGCGATGATGATTGTGTAGGCGCACGCGAAAGCGGAAGTCTCCAGCAGCGAGGCCAGACCGGAACCGAACAGGATGACCATTGCCACCGGGATCGAGAGGTCCCACTTAGCAATGCGCGCTGCAGCAAGCACCTCGCGCCACTTGAAGGGCTGTCGATCAATGCGGGTCTTTAAGCCTACGCTTATTCCATAAATCGCCACAAGGATGAGAAGCAGCATCCCGGGGGCCATCCCGGCTATGAACAGCTGGTCGGCCGGAGTGTTTGAGACGACGCTGTAGAGGACTACGGCAAGACACGGAGGAAACAGCAGGCCGAGGCTCCCGGCCGCCGTTACAAGACCGAGCGAGAACTTTTCGGAGTAGCCGTCGTTTAGCAGTATGGGATAGACAAGCCCCCCAAGGGCAATGATCGTGACGCCCGAGCCGCCGGTCAAGGCCGTAAAAAGCGCACAGACCGCTGCAACAAGCACCGCGACTCCCCCAGGGATGAACCCCAGTAGCGCTCGAAAAAAATTCACCAGTCGCCGAGGAGCGTTGGTCTCCGCGAGGACAAAGCCTGTTGCGGTCAGCAGCGGTATTGCGGGAAGGGTTGGAGAGCCGATAAGTCTATAAATCTCGGCGCTGACTGCCGAAACTGTGGTCCCGTCCCCCCAGAAAAGGATCAGCGCCAATCCGGACATTGCAGCGAATACAGGGGAGCCAAGAAGGGTCGCGGCTATGAGTATTGCGCTCAAGGTCCAGATCGTCAGGTCCACAGGCTGAATTATACCCAGAAGAAAGGTCGCGCCTGCAATGGCTGCAGCCCCAAGACGCGCCGGCAACCAGCTCGAGGATTTCAAAATGTAGGTCAGCGAGATAAGCCCCAGGCCGAGAGGCATTACGCTTTCGCTGATCCAGACCGGCAGCCCGAATGTGAGGTTCCGGCCTTGCATCCGTTCGGCAATAACTACACAGACACTGGCATAGGTAAGAATTGCGGTGACAGAGGCGGCCACGCAGCAGGAGAAGAACTCAGCATCCCGGCGCACACTTACTCCTGGCAGCAGGCCGGCCGTGGAGAGCGTAAGATGTTTGCCCGTCAGGGTGGCGGCAAGTCCGCCGATGAAGGTAAGAAAAAAGGTCAACTGCTGGGTATAGGTGGCAGAACCTGGAATGTGAAACCCGAAAAGCGGGCGGCCAAGAAAGTCCACCAGCGGCATGGCTGTGAGCAACAAAAAGCCGGCGACAAGCGAACCTTCCCCAATACCGCGGGCCAGAGCACGAGGTGTCACTTTCCCACCTTACCCACCTGCCGGCGGCATTGATCCCTGAGCTTCAACGCCCTGTCGAGAGGTTCGGCGGGTACATAAGACCCGCGCACTTGGGGGAGAATGCCTTCGATCAGGCGCTGCCATTCATCCAGGACTTTTTCGTCAACTGAAACGACTTCAACCCCATTCTTTTTCAGGGCGTCGATGTCCCTTTGGTCTGTTTGCCTCGAGAATTCGCGCATGCGCTGAGAGGCTTTGAGCGATGCCTGCTTGATAGCAGGGCGAATTTCGACGGGAATTTTCTCCCAGGAGGATTTCGGCATCACTATGCCCCCCATTAAGACAGCCCATTTGAAATCGGTCATATACTTGAGCTGTTTATACCACTGAAGCAGGAGAATACCCTGAGACGACATGGTGATGGCATTGACCAGGCCGGTCTGAAGGGCAGTCGCAATCTCGGTGGAAGGCAGCGGCACAGGATTGAATCCAGCTGTTTTGACAAGTTCCGTATACTGGTCATCGCCCGCCCAGACGAACATCTTCAGTTTTTTCAGATCATCTGGCGTCCTTACGGCAGACTTGGTAAAGAAATGTGTCCATCCTCCATCCGATCATCCGAGGACAATAAATCCCTTTGCCTCCATTCGCTGCTCCAACTGGGAACCGAATTGCTCTAGGACGCAATCCAATTCCCCGTAATCAGCGTATGCCAGGGGAACTTCGAGCGCTGCTATTCCCCGGTCTATTCGACTGAGGCCGTTTACGGTAAGAAGCCCCGCATCGAGTGTGCCGAGTTGCATCTTTCGGACTATGTCCGGGTCATCCCCGGTCACCCCGCCCGGATAAAGCCGGAATACAATCCGGCCATTTGACGCTTGTTGCCATTCAGCGCCCATTTCCAGAAGGATCTTGTGCCATTCGGATCCTTGAGGCGCAAGTGTCGCCACTTTCATGACAATCTCGCCTGCAGCCTGCGCGGCAAATGCGGAAATTAAGAAGAAAATGGCCGCAAAGCAAAGGCATCTGCAAAGTTTAAGCAAAGAGCAAGAATAAGAGGCACGCCGCCGAAGCAAGACCGAAGATTGACACCGCCAGGGCTGAAAAGGAGCCTTTCCGGACGGAAACTCTTCCAGCTTCGAGCTTTCTGCCTCTTGTTTCCGGTTTTCTTTTTGATGAAGTTTCATACTGTTTCGTTCACATTGATCAATCCAGAAAGAGACGGTCCATTCGGCCGAGGAGCCATCGCGCCCGGCGCTGTGCAATGACATTTGAAAGCCTCTGGTCCGGGTCGCTGTCGATATTGATCGCGAGCGCCTGATCGAGCAGTTTTTTGAATTCAGCCCGGTCCTGTGTCGAAATGTCAACCGTTTCGGCAAATGAAACCAGCGGGGCGGCCCTCCGTCCGCTGGATAGCTGCACCGCCCGCGCAAGGTCTTCGCGCGCACGGTCAATAGAGCCTCCGCCCGCGGCAGGCCTTCCACCGTCGTACACGATCATGAAATCGTATAGAACGCCCTCGTCGAATTCTTTGTCAAGCTCCAGGGCACGGCTGATAAGGGCCTCGACCCCTGGCAGGTCAGCCGAGAGGGCGGAGTTGGTTTTGTCCAGCGAGATGGCTGCCCCCCACGCGGCTGCGGTCCAGTAAAGGAGCGCAACGTCCTTTTTGCCGAAAACGGCCAGGGCCTTCGAAGGATCGCTTTTTAATAGATCGGCGAAGCCGGGCTGGACCTCATCGAGGCCTCGGATTCCATAGCCCAGGGCCCGGCGGTAAAGGCGCTCCGCGCGCTCCCTGAGATATATGGCCCTGGTGAGGTCGCTGTCTTCGATGAAATCGGCCTCCGTCTGCACGAAGGCATAGGCGTACTGGGTAAAACCGCTCGCGGCCGCCAGCAGCAGCCCTTTATTGTGCGGGGACTGAGCGAGCAGAGCCTCCATGGTTTTCAGCCCAAAAGGCAACGCGGCGCCGACCAGGTCCTGATCATCGTCGGTTGCGTAAACCGATGAGCTTTGCGCCAGAGCGTCGCCGAGGCGATCGACCGCGAATTTCTTAAAGGAACACCCTGCCAGGGCCAGGATAAGAATCGAAATCGATATCCAGCGCAATCCCAGAATGGCTCCCAGAGAAATTTTGGCGGCCATAATCCGATTCCTCCGCTGATGGTCTCCTTCTCCTAAAAGCACTCAATGCTAATGCGACTCTCTAGATTCTAACAAACCCATTCTGAGAGTTTATCTCTCACACTGTTAAGCTGCTAATAATTCAATGATTTCTTCGATTGAATCGTCAGCCTTATGGTACGCCCTTTCAAGTCTGCTGTCTACGACATG
>Ga0326728_10015464_pt1 | contig 15864 bp, 14 predicted proteins | sample MB3enrmetagenome_FD_207602 | JGI IMG/M metagenome (GOLD analysis project Ga0326728, IMG submission 207602) | Lab enriched peat soil microbial communities from McLean, Ithaca, NY, United States - MB31MN | ecosystem: Environmental > Terrestrial > Soil > Wetlands > Peat | place: USA: New York...
AGAATGCAGCAACTCAGACACTGGGGGTGTCGGAAGAAGAAAGTAACTTATGAGGCCCTCGCGCTGTGGTAGTTTGGCGGGTGCCCGTGCTGGCGGAAGCTAAGACCGTTCTTTCAGTGGTGCGGCGAGAGCCCGTAATGCAGCATGGTTCCTTTGGGCGGCGATGAGAACATTGGTGAAGCGGTTGGGGGATGGTTCGGGAAGAGCCGCTATCCCGTTTGGAAGAGTGCAACGTGCAAGCCCCAAAGGCCGACCGGTGTGGGCCAGTTTAACCTGTCTCCACATTGATCGAGCCCATGAAAGCCAAGTCAACCAGCCCCTCCCGTCGCGTCGTCAAGGCCATCCGTCCCGCTAAGCAGTTGCCGGTGCTGCATCCGCATGCCGCCGGCATTGATGTGGGAGCGACCGAACACAGCGTCTGCGTGCCCGAGGACGCGGTGCCGACGGGAGCGTCGTCGGTGCGGCAGTACCGGGCGTTCACCGGGCAGTTGGATCAATTGGTCGAGTGGTTGCAGGCTTGCGCGGTGCAGACGGTGGCGATGGAGTCCACCGGGGTGTATTGGATACCGCTCTATCAGAAGCTGGAGCGGGCGGGCTTGGAAGTGGTGTTGGTCAATGCGCGGCATCTGAAGCGGGTGCCCGGGCGCAAGACCGACGTCCTGGATTGTCAATGGCTGCAGCAGATGCACAGCTACGGGTTGTTGAGCGGGTCGTTTCGGCCCGCCGATGACATTTGTGTGTTACGGACGTATCTGCGGCATCGCAGCAACCTGGTGGCGGGGTGTAGCCAGCAGGTGCAGCACATGCAGCGGGCGTTGGACCAGATGAACATTCATCTGCATCACGTGGTGAGCGATCTGGACGGGGATACGGGTCTGGCGATCTTGGATGCGATTCTGGGTGGGGAGCGCGACCCCAAGCAGTTGGTCCAGTTGCGCGATGCGCGGTGCCGCAAGAGCACGGTGGCGGAGATGGAAGCGGCGTTGCAGGGGGACTGGCGGGAGGAGCACTTGTTTGTGCTCAAGCAAGCGCGGGAGGGTTATCGGGCGTTGCAGGGGCAGATCGTGGAATGCGATAGGGCCATCGAGAAGGTGCTGGCGCGGGTGACGGTCAATCCTGCGGCCGTGCCGGAGGCCCAACGGCCCAAGAATCCGGTGGCGGCACCGCCGGCGGCCGGCGCCAAGAAGAAGCGGCGGAAGCGGAGCCGGGGCAACGCTCCGCAGCAGGATTTGACGACGCCATTGGAGCGGATCTGTGGGGTGGATTTGACGCGCGTGGTGGGGTTGAACGTGCTGAGTGTGTTGATGATCATCTCCGAGATTGGAGTGGACATGAGCCGCTGGCCCAACGCCAAGGCGTTTTGTGCGTGGCTGGGTCTGTGTCCCGGCAATAAGATCAGCGGGGGCAAGGTGCTGAGCAGCCGGACCGCGCGCGTGGTCAATCGGGTGGCGATTTTATTGCGGACGCTGGCGCCGACGCTGGGGCGGACCGACACCTGGCTGGGCGTTTTCCACCGGCGGATGAAGGCGCGGCTGGGGCCGGCGGCGGCGAACACGGCCACCGCCCACAAGCTGGCCACGATCCTCTACCATCTGCTGAAGTACAAGGAAGAGTACATCGACGTGGACCGCGTCGTGTATGAGGAGAAATTCCGACGCTATCGGGTCAGCCGTCTGCGCAAACAAGCGGCGGAATTGGGCTATGAAATGGTGGAATTGAAGGAGGCCGCGTAGAAGTTACTTGGAAGGAATGGTGGGCAAGAGACTCGTAGTTTAGGGACCGAGCACTGAGCACGATGCCCGAAGAATGAAGCGCCAGGCACCGTCGCGAGTCACTAATTCACCTTTTGCATCCGCTCAGGGTCGCCCCACACCGATTCGGTATTGGCCAGAATCTCCTCCGGAGTGATCCAGAATCGCTTCACTCGGCCTTGACTGTGCAGTTTGGCCTGGTCGTTGTAGTGTGGCGAAGCGGGGTCTTCGGATTGCCCGAACGGCAGCAGACTCCAGACCTGCTTGGGTTGACCCTCCATAACGATCATCAGATGGCCCCAACCGTCCTTGCATTGAATCTGGCCGTCGGGTTGTTCGTCTCCGCCGTCAAGGTGCAAAGGCTCATACATGTTGTCCGCTCCGCCCAGCGGAAAGGTACCGCCGCGAGCAACAACATTGATGTCGCCCCACAGGACTTCGGTTTTGCCGAAGCGGGCCTGCATGAGGTCGAGAGCAGTGGTGAGAGCCGTGAGCGCCATACGTTGTTCCCTGCGTGAATGGACGTCGATGCGCTTGCGATCATAGGCCTTGAATCGCTCGAATTTGGCGTCTGAATATAATTCCTTGTAGCACTTGCCCCAGAAATAGAGATAGGTGAAGGCACACGAATCGGCGCGCGAGCACAGGTCCCAGCGCCGAAGTGCCTCGACTGCGCGGCCAACGCGCGGGTCATCAAGCGCGGATTGACTCGCGGCGATTCCGTTCAAGAGGAGCGGAACAATTACCTCGGCTGGAACGATGTAAGTGTCGAAGCCCAACTGAATCATCTCCTCGAGCGTGAACTTCTTGTCCTGGGCAAGGACACGAGTAAGCCTCTCACCGCGTGTGTTGAGAACCTCCTCCCCCGCATTCTGCCGCGGCGGCTGCTTCAGAAAATAGGGTTCGGGGTCGAGCGGTTTTAGCCCGGAATCCCGCGTGCCGACCCAAGGCGGGTTGTTGCAGTCTTGGAGAAAGCCGGACTTCGGGTTCAAGATCTGGGGGCACCGCTCGAACGGGAGGTAGGGGCGCCACTCCGTCTCAATGGTCCAGCCGGGCACTGGCTTGGACCAGTTATAATCGCGGTTTCGCTGGGCTACGGTTCCATTGTACACCGAGAAAATGTTCTTCGCGTCGGTAAAGAGCAGATTCCACCGGGGAATCAACTGCCGCGCCACCGCCGCCTTGAATTCCTCGAGATTGCGGGCTTTCATCAATCCATAAAGTCCGGTGGAATAATTCACGCCTCGGTAATTGGGCAGCTTGACCGCGTAGGCGCGATGCCGCGCCGGGTCGAACTTCACGATGGGGCCGTGGTGCGTGTAGCACAGCGCCAGGTCCACCGTTTCCATGCCTCTTGGGCCTTTGACTTTGAAGGTTTCATGTTCCACCCGCACGGGACGCCATTGCCCTTCGTAGCGATACTCCAGATGGTTTTCCGGGTTGATTGCTTCGACGTAAACGTCGGCGATGTTCGGTTCGTTATAAGTGCCCGACCAGGTGATTTTGTCATTGAAGCCATCCAGGAAGAACGGGCTGCCGAACCAACTGACGCCTCCCGCGTTCAACTGGCCCGGCGTGATTAGATGAGCTTCGTACAACTGAAACCGATTCATCCACGGCATGTGGACGTCCTCGACGTGGATGATGCGCCCGTTGGCGGATTTAGCGGGCTCGACGGCCCAGTGATTCGAACCCAGATGGGGAACTTCTGCGGTGGTGTTTCCGTCCAACTTGGATAGTGCATCGTGAATGCTGTAGAAGCGGAAATACTGACTCCTCTCCAGAGCCTCGATGTCCTCCGCGGTGACGCCGTCAATCCAATCAGGTATTCCCTGCCGGTGCTGCTGGATGTAATAATTGAGGCCGCGGGCGAAGGCGTCGAGGATGCGATAGACCGCCGGGTCGATGCGTTGTTTGCGCTCCAGGACGGTTTCCTTGGTGCGCAACAACCGCTGCAAATAGTCGCCGCTCCAGCGATACTCGTATGGAGTGAAGTGAAGGCAGTTCTCGCAAAGAGCCTCGCGGCCCAGGACCTCCGCGCGACGGCCCTGCGCATCGCGGTATTGCAGCATCATCCGCTCCAGGTGGTCCTCCGCCTGGGCGAGGCCATAGCCGAAAAAAGTCGCCTCGACCGTTTCTCCCACGATATGCGGCACCCCGTACGTATCGCGGTAAATCGTCACGCGGCTGACAAGAGGGTCCTCCGCAGCACGAACGATCCAGAGGCCGGAAACCAATAGAGAGGCTAGAAGAGCGATACTCCTTTTCCGGAGCCCGCCCCGCAACCGACGTTCGACCCGCTCGCAAGTTCCTGTTGGAACCCGGCATTTGATGAAACTGTGCATTTCTGATGGCTCAGCAAGAGCAGATTACTTGTTAAAATGAATCACGGTCTTGAACATGGCTTGAACGATTCGCGCCTCGCCACGGGCCAGCAGCCGATTGACGAGGGGCAAATGCGCCCAAGCTCCAACACTATCCACGCCCCAATTCGACCCACTCCGGCAATACTGGCAACGGGACTTCGCAGGCCAGGTATTCGCACCGCAACGCAATCTCTGCGTCAGGCAAACGCGCAGAGAGATCGAGCTTCACTGCCGCCGCAACGCTCTCAAACTCCAACGCCTTGCGGTGATCGGCAGCCAGTTCACCGGAGCCACCGTAGTAAAGCCCCTTCCTCTTCGTCTTCAGGAGCACTCTCATTTTACGCTCACACCTTAACTCGCGCTCCAAGACCGGCAACTGGGGTGTTCACCCCATAGCGCACCGAGATGATCGGGAAGGTATTCAGCAAGCCAACCTGCGATCCCGCAGCAAGCCGGCGGACAATGATGAACAAAGCTCGGGCGATGACCAAAGTTCAATTCGGCATCCTGAGCGCGGTCATTCTTGCGGGCGGCACGGCTTGCTGGATGGTCGAACACTCTGCCCGTCCGGCTTGCTTCAAAAGAACGAGGTATTGCGGCAACAGGCCGATCGGCTGGCGCAATTGGCCGCCGAAAACGAGCGGCTGTCCAATATTCTCAGCGGGGCGAAAAGTCCCGCCTCGCTCTCCGTGGCTGGAATCCATGAGTTGCTGCGACTGCGGAACCAGGTTGTACAACTCGACCGGACGAGGAGGGAAGCCGACGAGCTCCGCACAGCGAATCAGCAGCTCATCGCCGGGCTTGCCAATTCCGGGACGAACCAGGGCTATTGGACGGGAGAGCACCTCGCATTCGCCGGGTTCACCGATCCGGAATTGGCCATGAAAAGCACGCTCGCGGCCTGGATCAGCGGCGACCCGGGCGCATTTCTGGCCGCTTGCCGCCCAGCGGAGCGGGCCGAACTCGAAAAGGAGAGGGAAGCGACGTCGGAGGCGGAATTTGCGGCCCGCAGCAAGGTCTTGGCTGGTTTGTACGGCCCTGCGACTGAGGGCGTCCGCGTCCTCGGCAAAAAGACCCTATCGCAGGAGGAGGCTGTGTTAGACCTATATTTCGAAGGAGATGAGAAAAGCCGCGAGTTCCTTTTGCGGAGGTTAGGCGACGAGTGGAAGGTCACCGGGCTTCTGTTCATCTTCAATTAAAGGGCAGCCTCGCGCCGCGCCGCGATCTCTCGGACTGGGGGGCTGGCAGAGGAAGACAGAACGCAGAAGGCAATCTGCAGATGGCGGAACCAACAAAGGCCGGGGTCAAGGCCGGGCAAGGCCAAGGCAAAATTTGATTCTTAATGGTTCCCGGTCGGGAGGATTTGAGCAACAATCATTCCAATTCGATCTTCAAGACGGCTTTTGTGAAGGGCCGGTCAAGAACCACCAATTCCCACTGGCCATCAGCTCGCTTGCGGATGTCGCCCCGTGTCTGTTCTCCATCCCACTGGATTGATTTAGTGAGGCCTGGGACAGGGATCCGCAAATGACCTTGACGTTGTCGGTCAGTCTCGATCGTAAGGGTAACCATCTTTCTTCCTGGTTGAAAGAGATACGAGTAGTTCAGGAACCCGCCGTCAGGCAACGTGACAGCGATGGTGGCGGGCTGGTCCGCCCAGCTTGGCGGCATAGCCGGCCAGAGGTTAATCTCGGCGAAACCGAACTTGCTGGGGGTGATGCCGAACAGCCCCTCGATAATAGCGCTCAAATGGCCGGCGGCTGAGATTCCGTATCGGTCGCGACCGCTGCCAGTTCCCTGCCTGAGCGAATACCATTCCGAAAGTCCGCCTTCCCGGGCACAGGCATCGCTGCGACGCTTGATAGCCGTATATGCCGCATCCAGCATGCCGTAGTTGGAAAAAGCGCGGACACAATTATAATAGGACTCCTCCCAGCAACCTCCGGGAATGCCGCCGTGATACGGATAATTCGTGCATATCCAATAGTAGGTAGGATAGCTAAGCGGCATCGGAAAGACGCCGTTGTCCATCAAGACCTGCCGGGCGTACTCGGCAACCTTTTGCCCGCGGGAGTCATTGCCTCCAACAAAGGCCGCATAGTATGGCGTGACGTCGAGCTCGCGACTGTCTTCATTGATCCCACAGCCGCTGTGATACCATTTTTTCTCCTTTGCCCGGTAGAGGAGATAGTAATAGCCAGCGTCGGAATCGTAAGCCAGCGTTTCGATGGCATTGCGTATTTGGGCGGCCTTCGAGTGGAGCCAATCGGTTTCGGGCAAGTGGTGCGCTTCACCGTAATCGGCCATCAGTTGCAGCCACTCGCAAACTTCCATGGTGGCCACCACCACAACGTCGCTTTCCGTTTGGCTCCAGACAAAACTATTTTCGGGCTCGCCAACCAAATAAGCCCAGAGCCGATTCGATAGCCGCGGGCCATTCTCAATCAAGCCATCGTTGTTCCGGTCATACTCGGAGAGAGTCCATTTGATGATTCTGAGCAGGCGGTCCCAATGGTCCATGACGAACCTGTCCCGCTCGGAGTAACGGAGATAGTCAGAAAAGTGCTTGGCTACTTGCGCAATGTGAATCGCGCTCTGGCCTCGGGATAGATCCCAGCCCAGCCTCCCATCCGTGTCATGCTCGTCGAAGAAAATGCGCTCACCCATTTGAGAAATCAGTCCGGGGTCATCTCCCCAAAGGTAGGCTGCGCACTTCGGGCCGAAGCGAAAATCGCGCGGGTCGTAGCTTGGCTGAGGACCATTGGTGCCGTTCGAGACAGCCAGCCAGCCGTCCTGCTTGTAGTGCTGATACGCAACCTGGCGCATTTCGACCAGAAGATCGGCGACGATTTGAAACGAATCTGCGATTGCCTTGTCCGGAACAGATATGGACACCCGGCGGCTGATCCGAAAATCCGGTTCGTTGCCCGAGGTGTGGGAGAGCGGGATTTCGGCTCCCGTGGTTCTTGTGCTTTCGATGCCGCTGGAAACCGCGGGCTAAGCCTGTGCTTGCGCCTTTGCGCTCGGCTGGAAACCAGCACTGCATGTCAGTGACGCCGTGGCTAGGGCTACAACTAATGTTCTCATAACTTTTTGTCGAGAGGCTCGCGGATGAATCTAATCCCTCCCGGATTCCGACTCCTTTAAGTATGGACGGCCAGGGATCAACTCAGCGACCAGTTAATTGAGTTTGATGGGGTTCGCGAACACTGCGGCGCCAGGGCCGTCCGCAACCCCCGCGTTGCCGCGGCTGAGATAACGCGCTAACTCATATCCACCAGGGCCCGTCACTCACCGGCGAGTGACGGGCGGCTTGGCAATGGATCATCGGGCCAAGAGCCGGTAGAATCGGTTTCCGGGGGTACGAGCTTCCGAGTAGGGCGACGCAGGCGCCGGGGTGATGAAGGTCCACGGGCCCTGAATGGTGGGCGCCCATTGGAGTCGCCCGCTGCCGGTCCAACTCAAGGTTATCTGGGAGCCGCTAACGACGGACGGCAGGAATTTCAGCGGGCTCGGCAGGGCCGTAAAGGTGGCCGGCACGCTGTTATACAAGCGGGGCGAGGCGTAGTCGGTGACGAACAGCCCATCGGAGGCCCACCCAACCCCGAAGTTGAAGGGCTGATTGGTGAAGGCTTGGTCCGTTGGAAGCCCAGCCCAGTTTAAGAGGTTAGCCGACAGGATGTTGAAGCTTGCCGATTGCACCAAATTCAGCACAGGGTCAAGCGCGCCCGTGCCTTGACCTAAATAGAGGTTCGCCGTGGTCAGGCCGTTCGTATCCGTATTCAGGGAAAAGGCTATGTGGTAGACCAGGCCGTTCGTTATTGGGCTTCCGCTGTTAAAGAACATATTGATGGTGTCGTAATTCGGGTCATACGAGGAGGCACCGCTGCTGGCGGTGAAATTCGCAATAGCGGCGGGGTTGCCTGCGCCCTGAAAACCGGAATTGGCAAGCTGGAAGATTAGCCAACCACCGTTCTGCCCGTTGAGGTGCACATTCAAACCGTTGCCCCCGTCGCTCCAGGAATATTGATCCAGCGTTCGAAAAGAAGACGCATCGTTCGTCGAGCTAGAGCTGTCCACCCGGAAAAAGACGTCGAAGGCGCCATGCAGCGCGGTGTCATAGGCCCCGGTCGGATCCAGGACGTCGGCGCCCTGCCAGGCGGCCCAGGAATTGGAGTTCGAGGCGAAAGTAAAGAGAACCGGAGAGTACTGCCCGCCGCCGCTGGCAGTCAGCCTTTGCGTTTCCAGGTAATTGCCGCCGCCGGGAGTGAAGGGATTCGCGTTGGTGATAAAGGCATTGACGTTGACGCCGTCCGCGACAATGGCGCCGGTGCCGCCGGTGCCTCCGCCAGGGCCGTTAAAATCGGCCTGGAAGATGACGCCCGCGTCCGCCACAGCCGACGCCAGCAGAGGTCCAGAAGTGATGGCTGCCAAAGACCGGCAAGCCTTCGAGAGTTGGGTTGGGATTTTCATTGTGCTTTTTGGCAGGTTGTCGTTGCGCATATTGTGATTCCGGTTTTTGCGTGAGACGCACTCACGCTGTTCCTAAACTGCTCAGATTGGAGAAGGCTACCAAGAAGAGAATTCAGTGTCATGTCGCCTAAACAGGAGACACGGGAGGATAATCCGGGTTGAGGCTGATGCTGGCTGGGCGGCCGGGCGGCAGCGCCCAATCGCCCAGTCCTTTTCCCTTTGCCGTTCCCGGACTTTCTCGTCATATTCGCCACTATGAAAGTGTGCCGGACCAGCGCGAGGCGATTTTCTCCGGGTCTGTTTCTGGGCCTGCTGACCCTTTCAGCCTGGTCCGCCGGCGCTTCAATCCCATTTGATTTCCTTCGCAACGCGCAATGTGATTTCTGGCAGACATCGGACGGCCTGCCAAACCACGATGTGGTTTCACTGGTGCAGACCTCCGATGGCTACATTTGGGTGGGAATGTATGGCTCAACCAACAGTCTGGTCCGGTTTAACGGATTCGAGTTTGCGCCAGCAGTCAAGCTGGCGGGCGGGGGCGGCAACGCTTACACCTGCCTGGCAGGGGGCAAGAATGGAAGGCTTTGGATTTCCAAACCATCCGGAGCGGGCTCCTTGACGCTTTGGCAACGAGGAAGGGCTACGCTGGTCGAGATGAGGCTTCCACCTCCGGTAGATCGGGGTATTCCTCTCTTTGAGGATCGAGGCGGCAACCTGTGGATCGGCGGACGTGGGTTGTTTGTTCGCGCTCCTGAAGGCCAGGTCAAAGACCTCAGCGCGGTTACGAAGGGCTTTGGTGGTATCCGGCAGATAGCGGAAGATAGGGATGGAACCCTCTGGTTGGCTACCGACCAAGGTCTTGTGCGTCATCAAAACGGCGTTTTTGATCAGCCCTATCCGATCACCAACATACTTTACAGCATCTATGCGAGCAAAGAAGGGAGCCTGTGGATGGGCACCGACGTCGAACCCGGGCTGCTCCAAGTCACGCCGTCAGGGACGATCATTCGCTACGGTGAAGCCCAGGGGTTGAATTCGAGGGGAGTTTGGGCCATTTGCGAGGATCGAGAATCCAACATCTGGCTGGGCACTTATTCCGGGCTCCACTACGTGAGGGACCACAGAGTCTATCCCATTCAAGAAACGGATTTGAGAACGGCGTTTATTTTCTCCTTGTTGTGGGACCGTGAGGGGGGCCTCTGGGTCGGGACGTCGGATGGGTTGTATCACCTGTGCAGCAATCCTATCGAGCATTACGGAGCAGCGGCTGGATTAGGGGCCGTAAACAGTTTGTCGATGGGGCCCAGCGGACTCTTTGCGAACATTTTTGCTCGCGGCACGTATCTGCGGCAAGGCGGGGTCTGGACGAAACAGGTGGAGTTAGGCGATTCCGTGCGGGACGGTCAACTGTTCGAAGCCGCTGGCGGAGATGTCTGGCTTTCGGGAGAAATCAATTGTGAGCGCTACCGGAGAGGAAAAGCCAGGGTGACAGAAGACATCGGAGGGAAAGCCTGCTTTTGCGAAGATGGAAGCACACTCTGGATCGTGAACGCGACCAACCTCTTCTCTTTGCGGGATGAGAAGCTTTGCCCAATGGGCGAAGGCTGGCCGGCAATGAACATCACCTTCGTCGTGACGAACCGCGGCGCGGGCTTGTTGATAGGAACCACGCAAGGACTCTACAAATGGGACGGGCACCTCACTCGTTGGCTTGAGTTCGGAGGAGACCTCCCCGGTGCCCGCGTCAGAGACCTCGAATGGGACGGGGCAACACTGTGGCTGGCGACGGATCAAGCCATTGCTCGCCATGTCCGGCATTGGCAGGTGATCCGCGCCGAGGCCGGCCTGGCGAAGACCGGCGGCATCAACAGCATGTTGGTCGGAAGCAACGGCCTCTGGCTCGGCTGTGTGAATGGTCTGTTCTGTATCAACCGCACTGAAGTGGACCAGTATTTCCTCGGCGCCCTCCATCAGGTCACCCTGACTCAATATGGCAAAGCACAAGGGATGCGCTCAGGTTACCTGGGCCCAACCGGTTGGGGCGGAGGCGCAGCCCGGGGGAATGATGGGAAGTTGTGGTTTGCCTCGAAGATCGGCGTCGTGGCCGTGAACACCAAAGAGCTCCTGAATCCAAAGCCGCCACCGGTGGTCATCGAGAGCGTGCTGCTGGATCAGCAGGCCGTGGGGAGTTTCTGTGCTAACCCGGATGAGGTGGTTAAGGTGCCGGCCGGCACGCAACACGTGGAAATTCGTTATGCGGCGTTGACATATACCTCGCCGGCCATGGCGGTTTACAAATACAGATTGCGGGGTCTGGATCCCGATTGGGCGACCGCCGACAACAGTCGTATAGCGCGCTTCACCAAGTTGACGCCAGGGAATTATGACTTTCAAGTCCAGGCCTGCAACGCTGGCGGAGTCTGGAACGAGGAGGGTGCCACCGTCCATTTTGTCCAGGAACCTTTTTTCAGTCAAACGCGAGCATTTGTGGTATTATGTTGGTCGCTGGGTGGGGTCGCGATTCTCGTGCTGACCGCATCCGCCACGGCGGTAGCCCATGCGATTTCGTCCCGAAAAATGCGCCGTCGCTTGGCTTTGCTGGAGGCGCAACAGGCGCTGGACCGCGAACGGGCGCGCATCGCCCGGGACATCCACGACGACGTCGGCTCGACGCTCACTCGCATCGTGCTCCTCAGTGAGTTGGCGGCCCGCGAACCGGCGCAAACCTACACGCAGGACGGCCACTTGGCCGGCATTGCGAGTGCCGCCAGGGAGATTACCCGGCGGTTGGATGAAATCGTCTGGGCCATCAACCCACGCAATGACACGCTGGATGCCCTAATTACCTACCTCAGCAAGCTGGTGACTGATCAGGCCCGTGCGGCTGGCCTGCGCTGCCGTTTGGACCTGCCGCCGACCTTGCCAACGTGGCCCATAAACGGCACCGCGCGCCATAACATCTTCCTGGCGTGCAAGGAGGCGATCCATAACGCCATCAAACATGCTGCAGCGACCCAGTTGCAGCTTCGGTTGACTCTTCAGGAAGGGGGACTCCTGCTCGAGATATGCGACGATGGCGTCGGACTGCACGCTGCCCTGCCAGAGTCCACGGGTGACGGCCTGCTCAACCTGCGTGAACGCCTGGCCGCTTCAGGCGGAGCCTGCGAATTCAGCAGTGTTCCGGGCCGGGGCACGGTAGTTGGTCTCCGACTGCCTTGTTCCCGAGAGTCGAAGCCGCTGTCCACCAAATAGGCGACTTGTGATTTATGGCCTTACCGCGGAAGACTGCAAGAGTGCAAACTGGAAACGACGATCCTCCTATCGAGACTCCTAACCAGAAAAGGATCGAGAAGAACCAAAAGATCCGCGTGGCGATTGTGGAAGACGACTCGAAGTTGCTCTCCACCTTGTCAAAGTTGATCGACACCGACGCGGAGTTCAGTGTCGAAGGAGGTTTTCCGACCACGGCTGCGGCCCTGGAGGGCATTCCACGGCTGAATCCGGACATTGTGATCATGGACATCAATTTGCCAGATATCAGCGGCATCGAGTGCACGCGTCGGCTCAAAGCGATTTGTCCGGGCACGCAGATTCTGATGCTGACCGTGTATGAGGACACCGAAGCGGTGTTCAGCGCATTGCGCGCCGGCGCCAGTGGTTATTTGCTCAAGCAGACGCCGATCGAGGAACTGCTCACCGCTCTGCGTGAAATTCATCGGGGCGGCTCGCCTATGAGCAGTCATATTGCCCGGAAGGTGGTGCATTCATTTCAGGAGGATGAGGTCGTCAATCGGGCAGTGGAGTCACTGTCCCCACGGGAGCACGAAGTACTGGAGCTAGTCGCCGAGGGTTGCCTCCTCAAGGAAATCGCCGATAAACTTGGAGTGAGCTTCGGCACGGTTCACACCTACTGCCGCCGCATTTATGAGAAACTCCACGTCCGCTCGCGTGGCCAAGCCGTGGCTAAATGGCACCAAAGGTGAGCTATGGTGGGGCCGGACACAGCGGCGTCGCCGTATCACATCCGCAGCCACCTCGAGGATGGCCGCGGTGCATCGCTGATGGTAAAGCTGCCGGTGGGGCGGAAGGTCTCGATGACGCGGCTCCTCGGCACGGACAAGATGCTTTTCTCAACAAGAGACGCGGTGGACAGCCCGTTCGTGGACCGCGGCTGTCGCACCAAGCTGACGGTGAAGGTGGAGAATATCGACAAGTTTCCGGAGAACTGGCCGTCCGGCCTGCATCGCGTGATCTTCTACGGCGATCACACGCGGGACCTTGAGCGCTATTGCCGCTTCGCGCAAATCCACCTGGTGCACGAGGGCCCCGACGAGCCGCAGAAAGTGGACGGCCTCGACTGGGATCCCCACGTACACGCGTAAGCGGAGTGGCCGAGGGTAGGGTCCGCTCGCCGAGCGGACCGTGACCGGCTTCCCGACACGCGACCCCTTGCGATTGGTAGGGCGGTCTCGCCGAGACCGCCGTTTGGGCATTGTGACACTGTGAATGAAGGCCCAATCCGCACTGGACAGACGTTGGCCCAAACTGCACTATCAGCTTACAGTTGGAAGGAACGATGACTGCCGCAACGCCGCCATATCGTATTTCCGGGCACGAGAGCTTTCCGTGCCGTTACACCTGGCTGCCCAAGGCCGTACGTGGATTGGAGGGAAATCCCCGGCTCTTTTCCGACGAGGACCACGCAATGGTGGATTTGGGGCTGGGAAAGAACATGGTTCGTTCCGCCCGGTTCTGGGCGCAAGCCGCCGGAATGGTCGCCCCGGTTTCCCGAAGCGCCGGGCATAAACCCACAGACCTGGGTTTGGCTTTGCTCAGCCAGGGCGGTCGTGACCCGTTCCTCAAGGATATTCGCACCCTCTGGCTTATCCACTGGAAGTTGTCCTCGAATGTTCAAAGCCCGCTCTTGGCCTGGGACTACATCTTTTCGTGGAACTGAATGCTCATACCGTGAAAACGAAAGAAACCGTGCGAGGCCCGCGATACCGTCCCGCCGCGAAAGAGCGCCGACCCAAAACTGCGATGGGGACAAAACCTACACGCGAGCAAGTCTACGAAGCTCCCTTAGTGTTCGATGAGAAGCGATTCTGGCGTTGGGGCTGCAAACAGTACGGGAAGACTTTCATGACGTGGGTTCGGGACAATTGGGCCACCGCCAGTGAGGGTGAAATCCAGGCCATGCATAGGGCTTGGATAAGGCGATGGTTGAGCGAATGTTGCAAGTGAACCGGCCGTGGATTGATCCAAAGCCGGTGAATGCAAGTTATACGCTGCGTGAATCTAAAACGTGGCGCTCATTGAATTACCGCACTTGGAACCAGAAGCCCCAGACGGTGGAACACGGGAGGTTCTCGGTTACGGCTTCCTCCAATAAGGGTACTCAGGTTCCCTCGGGACGGCTTCACCAGATCACAGGAGCGCCAGCGGATCCTTCCGTTGGCCAGCAACTCCTTCGAGTGGGAGTGACTTTGCTAACGCCTCTGCATGCGATGGCGAACGATCCGACCTCATATACTGTTCGCATGGTGGGAAGGACGACGTGGAAATTCAGAAGAGTCGTGGCCGTGGATGTCGTTTTCCCTGGGGGCATTCCGTGCAGAATTGGGATGGGTCCGCACGAGCATGGAACCAATGACGGCTATGCCTGGTACTATGGGGTCCAAGAGGCACGCATTTTGATCGACGCCAAGAAAGCAGTTCCGCTCTGTATAATCAGCTATCCTTGTCCGCCATATACTAAGTATGACCCGAGGACCGCGACCACTTGGGACTTCAGCCCTGATTTCTTCGAGGTCGATGGCGGTCTTGCACCTCGCTGGCTGAAATGGCACAGCCACGATGTTTGTAGAGGCTACTTTTGGGATCTCCTGCGGTTTCAGGTGGTTGACGGCATTTGGATCTTCAAAAATGGCGTGTTCCAGTCGGGACATCTGATCTCCAGGAATCCCGATTTCGGGTTCCGAGAGCGGTTCACGGAGACGGCTCTCACAGTGAGATTCCAACTGGCCGACTTTCGGCTCGAAGGTAAGGGAACCAAATTGCTGCCTGGAAATACCAACCAGGCGAAATGAAAGTTCACGAATGAGCGCTGATTGTGTTGCAAAGCCGCCTGCCCTTAAAAGAAGAGCCGGACCCTGTTGAAGAATCCGGCTCCTATTTGGTTTGGTTTCGGTTAGGGACTGATGCAGTGGTCCTCGCAGATGTCGTTCTGGAATTGGGCCAGGCCTTTGTAAGCCATGCCAGGTTCCTCATAATCCAGGACGAACACCAGCGACGGCCACTGTTTTGCAACGGTGTGGAGGAACTCCATCGGTGGAGACCAAGCTGTATCAAACTCGTAAATGACGCAGCCCTCCCACTCATCCAGAATGGTGGGATTCATGGCGCCCCACTTGCAGCCCCAGTTGGCCCGTTCCCAATCATATCCTGCAGCCTCGTAACCAGCTTGCAGAACTTCTTCAGGAACAGGAACGAGGCTGTGGAAATTGAGGGCCTCCACCTCGGTCTCCTCCGGTTTACGCCAAGGGCATCGTCCGGCCGCTTTCTCTTTGAACGACCGAACATCTGCCTCTGGTCCCGTGATGGTGAGCTTGTTTGAACACCAATTCGGCATGATTCTCCTTTCTTTTCACTGTTTTAGCAGCGGTTGGTTTTGCGGATTCGCTCCAGGATGAACCCAATGGCATCGAGATCCGGCTTGTAGATCACCCCTTCTGGTAACCCCGAAGGACTGCACCAGAGGAAGTCAGGTGGCTGCGGTGTGCGCCAGGTCAGTCCTTCCTTGGCGGCTTGCTCGGGTAGGAACTTCGTGGTGAAGTCCAGTATTTCGTTCTGGTCAGGCAAGCCGACCCAAACGTGAATCTCTGGCAACAGACCCAGCCTTAACGCTGCTTGGCTCTCCTCACGCCACGGTGACCACTCGTAAGAGAAGTGGGTCGGGCTCGCGCCGTCGTCCTCTCCTGGTGGCACAATTGGCCAGGACATGCTGCCGGCTTGAATCAGGGCGCGATACCCGTTTTGGAGCAGCACGCCCATCAAGGTGAGGGACCAATAGAAACACCGGCCTCCATGTTCTGCTTGATCCGAGTACCATTGGCGGTATCTGGCGCTGGTGGCCTGGCATACTCTGAGTTTCTCCTCCAGGCTGGTGGATCTATTTGCACAGGTCGGCATGGGCTCCTCCCTCAACACCACAGCCTGCACTCCTTAAGAAACTCACAACCGGCACAATGGAAACCGGGTGATGGAACGAAGTC
>Ga0326728_10015465_pt1 | contig 15864 bp, 9 predicted proteins | sample MB3enrmetagenome_FD_207602 | JGI IMG/M metagenome (GOLD analysis project Ga0326728, IMG submission 207602) | Lab enriched peat soil microbial communities from McLean, Ithaca, NY, United States - MB31MN | ecosystem: Environmental > Terrestrial > Soil > Wetlands > Peat | place: USA: New York...
GAGCTACCCATGCGGTGCAGCCGTGGACGCCCATGGCAACCTGTTCATCGCGGACACAGTCAACAACGTCATCCGCAAAGTGAACACCAACGGCATTATTACGACGGTGGCGGGTAACTACAGCACAGGCGGAAGCCATGGCGGCGACGGCGGCCGGGCCACCAATGCCAGCCTGAACTACCCTTCCGATGTAGCCGTGGATGCCTCTGGCAATCTGTTCATTGCGGACACGGACAACCAACTCATCCGCAGAGTGGACACTAACGGCATTATTACGACGGTGGCGGGCAATGGCAGTTATGGTTATTCGGGCGACGGCGGCTTGGCCACCAATGCCAGCTTGAATTACCCATACGGGGCAGCCGTGGACGCCCCCGGCAACCTGTTTATTGCGGACACAGTCAACAACGTCATCCGCGAAGTGGACACCCACGGCTTTATTACGACGGTGGCGGGCAATGGCACTCAAGGTTACTCCGGCGACAATGGCATGGCCACCAATGCCGGGCTGTCTTACCCATCCTGTGTGGCTGCGGACGCCTCCGGCAATCTCTTCATTGCGGACACAGGCAACAGCGTCATCCGGAAGGTTGTGTTGTTTGCCAGTTATCCCACCCTTACGCTGTACAACGTCACCACGAACAATGTGGGCAATTACACCGTCATCATCACTGGTCCCTACGGGAGCGTCACCAGCACCGTGGCCGGTTTGGCAGTCGTGTTGCCGCCCGAGCCGGCCAGCCAGGCGGTCTGGTCGGGCGGCTCGGCCACATTCAGCGTCGGGGTTTCCGGCGCCGGCCCTTTCACTTACCAATGGCAGTTGAACGGCTCCAATTTGCCCAACGACACCAACATTTCCGGTTCGACCAATGCGACCCTGGTTTTGAGCTCCGCAACAACCAACGATAGCGGCAGTTACACCGTCATCATCACTTGTCCCTACGGCAGCGTCACCAGCAGCATCGTCAAGTTGACGGTGGCTTCGTCACCCATTATTTATCAAATCGTTTGCAATGCGGATGGCAGTGTGACGCTCAATCTTTTGACCACTCCGATGATCAGCAGCCGTGTCCTCGCGACTACGAATCTGGCGCCGGCGGACTGGCAGCCCATCTGCACCAACGTTGCCGGGGAAAATGGCGCATGGCAGTTCACTGACACAAACACGAGTCAGCATCCAATTCGGTTCTATCGTTCCTCCACGCCGTAAATTGGCCCGCCGTGAATGCGATGGATGGAAAACCGGACAGGGAACTCCATAAACGAGTCCAGAATGGCGGTTAGCTAAGGCGTAAAACCCTGTGGATGAATGAGTTGTATCGTAATAAAAATCTTTCAGGGCATCGGTGAAATCCGCGAAATCCGCGGTCAAATTGTTAAACCGGATAATGAAAAAGTCATCCTTGGCGGGGTGGTGAAAAAGAGCGGTTTTTGGGCTGCTTGTCAAGAATACATACTTGACAACAAGGCCCCCGACACGCGTTTTGTTCAATGTTTACAGGGGTTTCGTGTGATAACAAAACTCCCCACCATGGGCTGTACACTTTCCGCCTTTTGTGCTAAAATCTTCGAGTGAGCATGCTTTGTCGCGCCGGGCAGGAGTGGCAGAAATACGGAGGGGCGGGAAAATCAGGAAAAGCCCATTTTTCTGCCCGGCTTATTTTTCTGCCATCCTTCCGCTGGGCGTCGCACCGCGTCGCAGTCTGTCGCAGCGATCTGGAAAAAGGCGGGTCAAACCCAGTCAAAGTGAATCAAACTGATTCCCAACTACTTCGTGTAAATTTCCCCGCCTTTTTCGACGAACTGTTTGGCCTTCTCCTCCAAGCCCAGGCGGATGGCCTCTTCTTCGGCGACTCCCTGCTCTGCCGCATATTTGCGCACGTCCTCCGTGATTTTCATGCTGCAAAAATGCGGGCCGCACATGGAACAGAAGTGCGCCGTCTTGGCCCCTTCCTGCGGCAATGTCTCGTCGTGAAATTCGCGCGCGGTCGGCGGATCCAGCGACAGGTTGAATTGATCTTCCCAGCGAAATTCAAACCGTGCCTTGCTCAAGGCGTTGTCGCGATATTGCGCGCCGGGATGCCCCTTGGCCAGATCGGCGGCGTGGGCCGCGATTTTGTAAGCGATCACGCCGTCCTTGACATCTTTCTTGTTCGGCAAGCCCAGGTGTTCCTTGGGCGTGACGTAACAGAGCATCGCGCAGCCGTGCCAGCCGATCATCGCCGCCCCAATCGCGCTGGTGATGTGATCGTAGCCGGGGGCAATGTCCGTGGTCAGCGGGCCCAGCGTGTAAAAAGGGGCCTCATGGCACCATTCCAATTGTTTGGTCATGTTCTCCCGGATCATGTGCATCGGGATGTGGCCCGGCCCCTCGTTCATCACTTGGACGCCGAAGGCCCAGGCGCGCCGGGTCAGGTCGCCTTGCGCCTTGAGTTCGGCGAACTGCGCCTCGTCATTGGCGTCGGCAATGGAGCCGGGGCGCAGGCCGTCGCCGATGGAAAAACTCACGTCGTAGGCCGCCATGATTTCGCAGATTTCGTCCCAGTGCGTGTAGGTGAAATTCTCGCGGTGATGAGCCAGGCACCACTTGGCCAGAATCGATCCGCCGCGGCTGACAATCCCGGTGGCGCGGCGGGCCGTCAGCGGGATGAAGCGCAGCAGGACGCCGGCATGAATGGTGAAATAATCCACGCCCTGCTCGCATTGTTCGATCAGGGTGTCCCGATAAATTTCCCAGGTCAGCTCCTCCGCTTTTCCGCCGGCTTTTTCCAGCGCCTGATAAATCGGCACGGTGCCGACCGGCACGGGCGAATTGCGCAGAATCCATTCGCGCGTCGCGTGGATGTTTTTGCCGGTGGACAAATCCATCACGGTGTCGGCGCCCCACTGGATCGCCCACCGCATTTTTTCGACCTCCTCCTCGATGCTCGAGGCCACGGCGGAATTGCCGATGTTGGCATTGATCTTCACCAGGAAATTCCGCCCGATGATCATGGGCTCCAGTTCCGGATGATTGATGTTGCAGGGAATGATGGCCCGGCCCCGCGCCACTTCCTCGCGCACGAACTCCGGCGTGATGTGCGCGGGAATCGCCGCGCCGAACGATTGGCCCGGATGCTGCCGCCACAATTCGCCGCCGCCCGGCAACTCTTCCATGTTCTCGCGAATGGCGACGAACTCCATTTCCGGCGTGATGATTCCCTGGCGGGCATAATGCAATTGCGTGACCACCTTCCCGGCCCTGGCCCGCAACGGCCGCGGCCGCGGCTCTTTGAACATGGCCTGGCCGTTGTCCGGCGCGTCAGCGCGGCGTCCTTCGCAGGCCTCGACATCCCCCCGGCGCGCGATCCAATCCCGGCGCAAGCCAGGCAGACCCTCCCGCACCGTTCCGGCAAATGCCTCGTCGCCCCACGGACCGCTGCAATCATAGACCCGGACCGGCTCGTTGGCCCCGCTCCGGCCCTCGCGCGTTTGGGTTGGGCTGAGGGTAATCTCGCGGAAAGGAACGCGAATATCCGGATGCCGTTTGCCGGGCAGAAACACCTTTTTGGAATTGGGCAGCGCCTCGCTGCTGTGAGGTTCGAAGGACTCTTTCGTCGCGATCATAATCAATATTTGACACGAAATTTGGGCGGAGAGAAACGCATGGCAGGCTGCTTCCCTTCGCCAGCATTACCTGGATCAGGTTCAACGGGTCTTTTGCATCCGCAAAACTCTCAGCCTTTCGGCTCCCCGCACAAGGGAAAAACTACGCCCAAGCCACCGCGGCGTCAAGCCGGCGAATTCCCGCGCACCGGCATGACGAAAAATGACGAATGGAGCCTTCCATCGTCGATTTTCTTTGCAGTCTTCGTTGTTGACAAAAACAGATCGCGTTTAAAAGTCATATTCCATTGCACCGCAATAGTTTGCAACAATGTTGCAGTGACGCGCCAGGTGTTGTTTTTGTGATTTGCTCGTCGGAAAGCTTTACACTCCAATGGAATTGGCGGCCATAATGGCCATGCGTGTTAGAGTCATAACATGCTGTACCGCAATAGTTAACACAAGCCCTGTTATTTTTTAACAGCGTTGGCTTGGAACTTGCTAAAAACTGGATGGGCACGGCAAACAATTTATAAACGATCAGTCAAGAAAGCAGATTATATGAAAATGACGAAATTAACGGTTGCACTCGCCATCTCGGGATTTCTCGGACTGGGCAGCGTGGCCCATGCCATCATAGCGGTTTCAGGTGATACCTACGTATTTGAGGCGAACTCGGATATCCCCGATAACCCCACTATTTTTGACGGCAGCACTATCACGATTGATTGGACGGGGGATGACGGGGTTGCTTCATTTAATTTTGTTGATACCGACCTTCCTGGCTCGCCGTTTACTTCGGGATATGAATCCGTCAACTCCGTCACTTCTTATGACAAGACTGGCTGGTCGGGAGATTTTCAGGTTTCCATAGGAAGTTATGACTTCGAAGCCACGGGAAGTGAAATGATTGAGACCACTTTAGAAGTGGAGCCTTCCGCTTCCGGAACTTGGACCTATGTGCCTGATGCATCCAGCACTTTCCCAATGCTGCTGGGTGTCCTGGCCGCGCTGGCAGGAGTCCATTACTGCAATCGTCCGCGGGTCTTGGCGCTGGCCGGGCGTTGAACAGAGCCGCAATTCATTCGCCGCATAGGCAAACCTGGCTCATTTGCCTGCTTTTGGCCGTTGCGACCTTTCTGGCTTACCAGCCGGTCTGGCACGCCGGATTCATCTGGGACGACGATGAACTTCTAACGAACAATCCCGTCGTCAAAAGCGCGGGTGGCTTGTCCCGAGCGTGGTTCACCGCTTCCACGCTGGATTACTACCCGATGACATTCAGCCTGTGGTGGTTGGAATGGCGGCTCTGGGCCAACAACCCGCTGGGCTTCCATTTGGTCAATGTCCTCCTGCATGCCCTCAGCGCCATACTGCTCTGGCGCGTGCTCCTGCGCCTGAATATTCCCGGAGCGCTGCTGGCTGCCGCCCTCTTCGCTTTGCATCCGGTCAATGTCGAATCGGTGGCTTGGATCTCGGAGGGCAAAAATACCCTGGCCATGTTTTTTTATGTCGGCGCGCTTTTGTTCTGGCTGAAATTCGAGGACAGCGGCAGGGGCCGATGGTACGGGCTGGCTTTGGCCGCCTTTGCGTTGGCGCTATTCAGCAAATCCGCCGTGGCGCCGTTGCCGGTTGTTTTGCTGGGCATCGCCTGGTGGCGGCGCGGGCGGGTGGGATGGAAGGATGTCCGGCAGGTTGTTCCTTTTTTTGTGATTGCGGCAGCCGTGTGTTGGGTGACGGCATGGTTCCATTTTCATCGGGCGATGGGCACTGAGGTTGTCCGGACGGATGATTTCTGGTCGCGTTTGGCCGGAGCGGGCTGGGCCGTTTGGTTTTATCTTTACAAAGCGGTGCTGCCGCTGAACCTGGTTTTTGTTTATCCGCGCTGGCAGATCGACGCCCGGAATGTGTTGACTTACATCCCGCTGGCATTATTGGCGGCGGCATTTGTCTTATGCTGGCGCTGTCGGCGGGGTTGGGGAAAGGCATTGTTCTTCGGGCTGGCCTATTTTGTGGTGATGCTTCTGCCCATTCTCGGATTTCTAAACATCTATTTCATGCGCTACTCACTGGTAGCCGATCACTGGGAGTATTTTGCCATCATCGGCCCGATCGTGCTGGCGGCGGCCATCATCAGGAGACCCATTGTGGCAGTGGCGCTCCTGCTGACGCTGGCCACGCTGACCTGGCGTCAAAGCAGGACCTACCTGGACAGTGAAACGCTCTGGCGGACAACGATGCCCCGGAACCCCGGCAGCACCATTGCGCGAAACAATTTGAGCGGGACGCTCCTGGAAAAAGGCCGGGTGGATGAAGCCATGCTGCTTTGCCAAACGGTGCTGGCCACCCACCCCAATGATGTGACGGCCCAATTCAATCTGGGCTACGGTTTGCTGAAAAAGGGGCGGCTTGATGAAGCCATCGCTCATTTTCAGAAGGCGCTGGAACTGCAACCGGCCATGCCGGGCGCCTGTTACCACATCGGCGAGGCGTATTTGAAAAAGGGCCAAATGGATGCCGCCATCCGTTACTTTCAAAGGGCCATTGAACTGCAACCCGACTATGCCGCGGCTTTCTGCAACCTTGGCTATGCCCTCCTTCAAGAAGGGCGCCGGACGGAGGCCCTGGCCGCTTACAACAAGGCGCTCGAATTGGATCCGCGTTACGCGCTGGCCCATAATGACCTGGGAAACATTCTTCTGCAATTGGGCCGGACGGACCAGGCCATGGACCATTTCCAGCAGGCGGCGGAAATCCTGCCCGATTTTGCCGAGGCCCGCTTCAACATGGCGGAAGTTTTCCTGGCCCGGGGCCGCCTGGACGACGCGATCAGCCAATACAAAAAAGCGCTGGAAATCCGCCCTGATCTGGCCGGGGCTGACTACAAGCTCGGCAATATTTTCGCCCAACAAGGCCGCGAAGCCGAGGCGGTTTCCCATTACGAAAGGGCGTTGAAATCCGGGCCGGACCAGGCGCCGGCTTGCAACAATCTGGCATGGTTGCTGGCGGCCAGCCCCGACCCCTCCCTCCACAACGGACCCAGGGCCATCGAGTTGGCGCAACGGGCCGATCAACTTGCCCGGGGAAAGAACCCGGTGTACTTGGGGACATTGGCGGCGGCCTATGCGGAAGCGGGGCAATTCGGCGAAGCAGTCAAGACGATTGAACGGGCCTTGCCCCTGGCGGCAAACGACGCCGCCCTGACCCGCGCGCTCGAAAAGCAAAACGCGCTGTACAAAGCCGGCACGCCGTTCCGTGAAACGCCGCGACGTTAGCCTGCACCCAAAATCCCCCGCCGCAAGACCCCTCGTAGTTTTCAAACAATCCTTATGGCACTTTGCGTTTGTAGAGAATCATGGTACAGCGGATCACATCTTCCTTGCCCAGCGGTTCCTGCCATCGGCCTTGTTCATCGTCGAAAAGCCAGCCTCCAACGATTTCGTAATTCCCGGCGAGCAGTTTTCCGAGGAAATCACCATAATCGGGCGGGCTGCCGGCCTGGGTCATCCAGCTTGAGCGGGATCGCACGAGCACGATTGCCGCCGGGGGGCGTTGCTGGAGATCGTGAATCACTTCGGCCTGGTAGCCTTTGGCCAGCGGGGTGGGGATCATGAACGGATAAGCGATGTCGAAGCGCGTGGAGCTGAACCGGTGCGCGTAGCTCAGAATCTGAGGCTCGGAACCCGCCACGTAAACGAGGTCCCAGGCGGCGGTGTGTTGCGTCAGTCGCGCCGCAACCAAAGGTGATATAAGAAACGTCTTCCACGGGCCCAATCTGTCCAAGGCGAATTGTTCCCGGGTGCGGATCAACCAGGGGGCGTCCGGCGCGCAAACGGCGAGCACGACGATGCCCGTGAACACCAGTCTGAGCCAATTCAGGGGTTGTGCAACCTTGGTGGCAACCCAGCCGGCAAAACCGCGCAGCGCCACAGCGGCAAGCAGCGCCCAGAACGGCATGATGACAATGTAATAGTGCCCGTAATAGCTGCCGGCGGTGCCCAGCCATGCGCCGAGGAAAAGCATGGCCCAAAACCACACCCGCCTCTCCAGTTTGAAGACCAGAAGACAGGGCGCCAGAAAGAGAATCCACCAAAAGCGCCAGAATTCACCCAGCTTCCGCCACAGATTGGCCGTTCTGAAGAAGGCCGAGGCGGCGTAGAAGCGGTTGAAAACAACGGTGCATTCCCAAAGCCGTTTGCCGCCGTCGCGCAGCAAAAATGGCGCCAGCACACTGCCGGCAGCGACGATCCCCCCCGACAGCGCCGCCAGCCAGTGTCCGGCAATGGCGCGCGGACTTTTGCCGCCGCGCCACTCCTCAAAGGACCATACGGCAAAGACGAACGCCAGCAGCGGAAAGGTGGTGTATTTGTAGCATACCGTGAGCGCGGCGAAGATGCCAGCCGCCAGCCAATGCGCCGCCCCGCCATTGCAGTGCCGGCTGTGAACGTAAACAGCGGCCGTGGCCATCAACGGCAGGAGCATGAACATCTCGGTGTTGGCTATGAATTGGTCCAGTTCGGGCAGGAGGATCATCGGCGTCATCAACCACATGGCCGGCATGGCCACGCCGGGGCCGAATTCGCGGCGGGCGATGTCTCCGAGCAGGACGGTGGCCAGCGCCGCAAACACGCCCGCCAGGATGCGAGGAAACCAGAAGACGTCCGGCGCCAGGAGGCCGGCCAGCGCGTAGCTGTAGGCGATCATCGGGGGCTTTTGCAGGAAGGAATGCTCGTAAGGCGCGCTGCCGCTAATCAGGAGCTGGGCGGCGTAGGCGTATTCACCTTCATCGCGGATGAGGGGGGCGTCGAAGTTGTTCCAGCGCAGCAGGACGAACAGGAATGCGAGGCCGAGAACGCCCAGCCACAAAGCGGGGTTGAAGCTCTTGCAAGTGTTGGTCCTCACTGGCCGAGTGTCAGCGCATATTGGCCGGATTTCGAGTTAAAAAAACCATGGCTTGCGGCGGCTAATACGACGTTTCAATACGATAGAATCTTTCAGTCACTGAAGCGTTTGTATCAACCCATACGCCGGCTGAATTGGACGGAGTGAGAGTGGCGGCGATCTGGAATGGACCAAGGATGTTTGTCGCCATCAGCACATCATAGCTGCGTCCGGCGGTGCAGGGCCATGAAAGCGTGACCGGCGGATACCCAACTGAAATTGCAAACGGCGGTTCGGGGCCAATCAGCCGAATCCAGGTGGTCGCGGTGCGGTACTGGTTGCCGGCGCCGTCTGTCACGATGGCGTAGAATGGGTGCAAGCCCAGGCCGAGGTACGCGCCGGCAACCGAAAAAAATGCGGGGGTCTGGTTGCTGACGATTCCCAGTGATCCGCCTGTACTGAATAATTCGATGGCGCTCACGTTGTTCGTGCTGGCTGTGACGGAAAACCGGAGTGTCGCGCCGAGATCAGTATTGGCGCCGCCGACCAATGTGTTGAGGCTGGCGCTGAGGCCGCTGTTTTGAATCTGCACATGCCTGGAAACGCGGGTCTGGGTGCGCACGCTGGTTCCCTCATAGGCGACGGCCGTCAATTCGTGATAGCCGTCCTGGAGTTGGGTGGTGTCCAGCGTCCAATTGACGGGCAGGGAAAGCCCGCCCGACGCCACGTAGAGATGATTGCGCGGTTGGAGGTCGGAGAGGTTGTCCTGCAACAGGCTTGTCCCGCAGGGCTGGATCAGGATGTCCGGCGGGGCGCTCAACGTGACTTGAATCCCGGCGGCGGCCCAGCCTGGTGATTGGGCGTAAAGAGTCCAGTCGGCGGCGGCCAGCCCGTAGCCGGAGTAGTCGTCAAAGTCGGCGGCGTAAATGCCGTCGTACGATTGCAACGCCGCCGTGCCATTGACGTCATTGAACAGAGCCAGGAGAAGCTGGCCGATGGTGGCGTTACTGGTCGCATTGGTCACGCTCAAGGTCACGCTGTTTCCGTTGGTTTTGGTCACCACAAGTTGCAGCCAGTCGCCAACGGCAGGATTGTTGCTGACCAGCAGGTAGTGATACCCGGCGGCGATGCTGTCAAGAAAACTGGGGCGGGCGGGCGTCAGAAAAGTGGCGGGCGGGGTTGTGCCGTTGGTCGTGCTCGCATTCAAGGTTACGCTGGCGCCAGGCAATGCGGGATCAAGCGACCGCAGCTCGATCCGGTCGCCCAACGCCGTGGCGCTGACGAGTGTGCTGTTGCTGGCCAAATTCAAAACGTCCGCAAGGCCGCGGGCGGCCGACGCGATGGTGGCCTGGCCCGGGACGGCATAACTGTTGGAAAGGCCGTTGAGCGTGACCGAGAGCACATCGCCCGGCGCGGGCGGGAGGTTGGTGATCGTTTGAAACCAGTTGCCGTCAACAAATAAATCCACCTGGTTGAGCGGGAGGCTGGGCGCGGCGGAGGAGAATGCGAGTTGCAGGTTCGTCGCGCCTGAGAGCACGACCGTGCCGGCGGGCGGTTCCTCCCAAACGCCTTCGCCGCGGAGCGCGAAGGGCGCGGACAAAGGTTCGCCGACCATGACACCCTGGTAAGGGTTCTGGATGCTTTGGTAGTAGGCCTCAGCCAGGGAAAAGCCGCGAGCCTGGTAGAAGTAATCGAGCGGGTTCGGAAACTTTTGCGTGTAATTGCAGGGTTCCACCACCGTGCCATAACTGCCGGCGGCTCCGGCATCCAGAAACGCCAGCAACGGCGTCTGGCCGGTGTTGACCAGGAGATAGCCGCCAAAGGACGTGAGGTTGTCAGCCATCACGCCCGGAACGAAGGCGTTGGTGGGCAAGGTAAAATCCGACAGCCCGGTTTCCAGACCGAGCAGGTTGGTGAAGCTGGTCGAGTCCGTGTTGGTGCGGACCATCGAATAGTCGCCGCAAATGCGCGTGTCGAAAATGGCGTTATCGAATTCGACATAGCGGACGTTTCGCGCCGTGTCGTCGGTCTTGGCGAGACAGACGGTTTGCGCGGGGAACGAACTGTCGCTGGCAACGCCCCGGTTGAGGATGAGTTCGGCGCCGGCAAGGCCGTTGCTGTCCGTCAGCATGACCGCGAGGAACGAATTGGTGGGGGCCGTGTCCGGCGCGGCTTCGGCAAACGGAAGTTCGCTGAAGACGTAGCTGTTGGTTGAATCATCCGGCAGCGAACAGCTTGTTGGCAGACCGGGAGGCGGGACCGTGTCCGGTTTGAAACCGTAGAAGAGGGCAGAGGTGGTGCTGTTCAAACCATTGATTCCAATCACTGTGTAAGGCAAATCCATGGAGAGCAGCACGAACTGAATCTGGTTGGTAAGGTTGCGGCTCTGCAGCATGGCCAGCAACGGAGAGCACAACTCATTTTGGAACTCATCCGCGGTGCAATAGATGGAACCGCCCGACCATTGATTGGTCAGCCGCAACACGTTTTGCGGCGGGACACAACGTTGCTCACAATACGCGTTGGCCAGTTGGATGGAATTGGCGCTGTTTTGATTGATGACGACCACGACGTTCAAGCCGCTGCCGCCCGCCCAGATCGTGCTGGCGGTTGAAGCTGCCGCCAGGGCGGCAAGGAATAGGGAACGCAGACCCATTCTTGGAACAATTTAGCACACCACCGCATTCCAATCAAGGATCGGTCCCGCCGGAAATGATTGGGAATCAGAAGGGCCGCATCGGCCTTGTGGCCCCGGCGCGGTTGGGCTAATTTTTGTGACGATGAAATGTGGCGTGACCTTTCGGTTGGCGGCGCTCGGCGCGGCCATCGGGTTGATGGGCGTTTTGATCGTGCTCATTACGTTCACCTCGCAAAGGGAGGCGAACGAGCTGCGGGCGCGGCTGAGCACGGTGGATTCGGAAAGTTTTGGCATCTCGGAACATTTCAAAGACAGGCTGCGCGAGGTCAACACGATGCGGTTGCGCGCGGCGGCTGACCATGACCCCGCGACATGGGATCAATTCCTCAAGGCGAGCCATGAGTTGGACGGCTGGCTCGATCAACAGGCGCCCACATTGACAACGCAGCTTCAAAAGGACGCGTTGCGCCAGGCGAGGGCGGCTTTTGATGACTACCTGCAAACCGCCCAAAGCATGCATGCTCAACCGCAGGACGCCCGCCGGCAATCCGAGGCGGCGGCGGAACTGGGCATTCGTTCCAAGTCGCAACTATTGTCCGATCTGGGCCAGACCCTGGCCAAAGCCCATTATGATTCACGCAACCAACTCCTGCTCCATGCCAATCAGACCCTCACACAACTCCGGCTCTTGGTGCTGGGTTTGCTCGGGTTTTTGTTTCTGTTCGGCCTGGCCCTGGCGGCGTTCGTTTACCGGGACATGATTGTTCCATTGCGTGTCAAACTCGTCGAAAGCCAGTCGCTGGCCGGGCGCAACGAAAAGCTGGCGTCGCTCGGCATGCTGGCCGCCGGCGTGGCCCATGAAATCCGCAATCCGCTGACCGCGATCAAAGCCGCAGTGTTCATGCAGCAAAAGAAATTCAAGGCCGGATCGCAGGAACACGCCGACGCCGAATTGGTGCAGCGGGAAATCCTGCGCCTGGAGCGGATCGTCACCCAGTTTCTCCAATTCGCCCGGCCGGCCGAACCGCAACTGGCCAGGACGCCGGCCAACGCGCCGCTCCAGGAAGTGCAATCGTTCCTCGCGCCCGAATTGGCCAGGGCCAACATCCAACTGGTCGTGGAAGATTTCCCGCCGCTGCAAATCCAGGCCGATGCGGAGCAGATCAAACAGGTTTTGATCAACCTGGTGCAGAACGCGGCCGACAGCATCGAGCGCGACGGCACCATCACCTTGCGCGCCCGCGCGGACAGGAAGGCATTGGCCGACGGCGAAACGAATGTGGTTGTCCTGGAAGTGGCGGACACAGGCAAAGGCATACCGCCGGAGGTGGAACCACGGCTCTTCGATCCGTTCTTCACCACCAAAAGCACTGGAACGGGCCTGGGCCTTTCGATTGCCGCCTGCCTGGTTCAAAAGCACGGCGGCGCCCTTCAGTACCAAACGCAGCTCAATCGCGGCACGACCTTTGGCATCGTCCTGCCGGAGGCCGCCGGATGAGCGACGGCGCAAAAATCTTGTTGATTGAAGATGACGCCGGCATCAGCGACACCTTGCAGCGCGTGCTGGCCGGGGAAGGCCACGAAGTGACTGTGGAAAAAAGGGGGGACGACGGCCTGGCCCGCGCCGCCGCCAATTCCTTCAACCTGGTCATCACGGACTTGAGATTGCCCGGACTGACCGGGCTGGAATTGATCCGCCAGTTGCACGCGGCCCAGCCGCGTCTGCCGATTATTCTCACCACCGCCTTCGGGACAACCGACATCGCCATCGAGGCGACAAAACTGGGGGCCTTCGACTATTTGCTCAAACCTTTTAACATGCCGCAGTTGCTCGATCTGATTCAGAAAGCGGCCCGGAGCAATCGCCTCATGTCCGAGCCGGTGGCGCTGGGAGAGGCGGGCGCGGCGCGCGACGCGCTGGTGGGGCATGGCGAGGCCATGCAGGCCATTTACAAGGAAATCGGGCGGATCGCTTCCAAGCCGGTCAATGTTCTCATCCGCGGCGAAACCGGCACGGGCAAGGAATTGATCGCGCGCGCCATTTACCAGCATGGCGATCGCGCCAACGCGCCCTTCATCGCCATCAATTGCGCCGCCATCCCGGAAACGCTTTTGGAAAGCGAATTATTCGGCCACGAACGCGGCGCTTTCACCGGGGCGCAGGCCCGGCGGATTGGGCGGTTCGAACAGGCCGGCAGCGGCACCATTTTCCTGGATGAAGTCGGCGACATGACCCTGGGCACGCAGGTGAAGCTGGTGCGGGTGCTCCAGGAAAAATGCCTCCAACGGCTCGGCGGCAAGGAAACCATCCCGGTGGACGCCCGGGTGATTGCGGCCACGCACCGCGACCTTGAAAGCGCGATCCGCCAGAAGCAATTCCGCGAAGACCTTTATTACCGGCTTAATGTGGTTGTCATCTCCCTGCCTCCCTTGCGCCAGCGGCGCGAAGACATTCCGGACCTCATCCGCTACTTCCTGCAAAAGCATGGTCCGCCCCTGGGCAGCGCCACGCCGTCCATTCACCCGGAAGCCATCGAGTTCCTTCAAGGGCAGGCCTGGCCGGGCAACGTGCGCGAATTGGAAAACGTCATCCGCAAAGCGCTTCTCCAGGCGCAAAATTACACCATCAATCTGGATCATGCGCGCGCCGCCCTGAACAAAAGCACCGGGCCGGTCTGCTCGGCGGATCATTCCCTGGGCGAATATGTGGACGACCTCCTGGCCGCCGCCCGCCGCGGCGAGCTAACCGACGCGCACGCGCGAGTCCTGGAAAGCGCGGAGCGGGAGTTATTCGCGCGGGCCATCGCGCAAGCCCAGGGCAATCAGGCCAGGGCGGCCCGCTGGCTTGGCGTGACACGCGTCACCATGAAAGCCAAACTCGTGCAGTTCGGCCTCATGCAAAGTGAGAAGTAAGAATTAAGAAGTATGAACCGATTCTTCACTTCTTAATTCATACTTCTTAATTCTGACTTGGCTCGATATGCACGAGGACGTCATGGACGGACGGGACGGCATCGCGTACTTTATTCTTGACATTATGGGCGATGTGGTGGCCTTGTTGCACGGTGATGCGGGGATCGACTTCCACGTGCATATCCACAAAATACTGGAAACCCATCTTGCGCACGATGCACTTTTCCACGGCGTTGACGCCCGGAACGGCGCTGGCGGCGGTCCGAATGTCTGAGATCAGGGCGCTGCCGGGCGCGGCATCCATCAACTCATTCAAGGCCGGGCGCAGCAACCGCCATCCGTTCCAGGCGATGATGGCCCCGGCGACAATGGCCGCCGCGTCGTCGGCAAAGGCCAGGCGGGGGCCGCCGAACAGGGCCAGCGTGATGCCGAGGCCCGCCGCCAGCGAAGTGATGGCGTCGCTGCGGTGATGCCAGGCGTCGGAATGGAGCGCAATGCTTTGCAACGAACCCGCTTCGCGGGAGACGAAACGAAAGAGGAGTTCCTTGACCGCGATGACGGTGATCAAAACGTAAAGAGTGAAGGCCCGCGGCCTTTCCCGGGGTTCAAAAAGTCCCTGGGCCGACCTGGCCATGATGCCGACAGCGGCGAGCAGCAGCATGATCGCGACGGAAGCAGCCGCCAGAGGCTCCGCCTTGCCGTGGCCGTAGGGATGGTCGGGATCGGCCGGCTCCGCTGCCACGATGAGTCCGCGCCACACAATGACGGAACTGAAAATATCCGCCGTCGATTCCACCGCGTCGGCGGTCAGGGCATGGGAATGGCCGAGGATGCCGGCGGCGAATTTGGACGCAGTGAGGGCGGCGTTGACGGCCATGCCCAGGAAGGTGGCCCTTAGACTGCGCTCCAATCGGTTCGTCGGCACGCCGAATTAGAACAGCGGGCAAGGAAAGATTCAACCCTTCTTGGCATTCCTTACGGTTTGGCGGGAAACGCAGCCTTGAATTCCGGCGTCTGGCGGAACCCTGCAAAACCAGTGTCCTCGTAGAGATGTTCGCGGAGATTCGGCGTTTTTGGATTTTGCCGGATTTCCCCGGGGTTCAAGGCAAGGGCCTTTTTGAGCGTTGCCACGGCTTGGGCTGTTTCGCCTCGATTGGCTTGCACGAGGGCAAGGTTGTACCAAAGCCCGGACGAGTCGGGAACCATTTGGGTCAGCCTTTGGAATGCTTCCTCGCTTTTGGCCAGATCGCCGAGGCGCAGATACATGGCGCCCACGTTCATCATCGTGTTCGGATCAACCGCGGGATAACGCAGAAGTTGATCCAACATCTGCCCGGCAACGTTGGTTTGTCTGGCCTCCATGGCGCGTTGAATCTGGGCGAAGAATTGGCTCATCTGGTCCGCTCCGGCTGAGGTTTTGCCGCGTTCCAACTGGTTGCTCCAGTCACTGATCTGGCCATTGTAGGGATCCAACTTGTGGCAGGTCTTGAGAACAAGCAAGGCATCATCAATGCGGCCGGCGTTGAGGAGCAGGTTCATGAGATGAAACACCGCTTCCGGGCTGTAGGGACAATAGGCAAAGGCTTGTTTGAGGGCGAATTCGGCCTCTTTGGTGACACGCGCGTTCTCCGCGGGAGAATGGGAGTTGCGGGCGCGCCACTGATAGATGCTGGCGCCAATCGCGCTGCGCATTTTGGAAAAGGCCTTTTGGGCGTCGTCGTCGCGCACGAACTTCCGGTCGCCGGTGAAGCCGGCGAAGTAGTGGCGCAGATAGACGTTTTCCGCCCAGGCGCAGATGTCTTTGACGCTCGTGTCGTAAGTAATCCAGTTGCCAATGGTGCGCTCCG
>Ga0326728_10015466_pt1 | contig 15863 bp, 25 predicted proteins | sample MB3enrmetagenome_FD_207602 | JGI IMG/M metagenome (GOLD analysis project Ga0326728, IMG submission 207602) | Lab enriched peat soil microbial communities from McLean, Ithaca, NY, United States - MB31MN | ecosystem: Environmental > Terrestrial > Soil > Wetlands > Peat | place: USA: New York...
AGATATGCGCCGTAAAGGCGGTGATGAGCAGGTTGATCTGGGCCATCAAAGTGGCCAGGGTGGTCACCGGGGTAGATGGGGTTAAGGTCGCGGAGAAGTTCGTGGTATCCGCTACTTTGTGGATAACCGCGTCGGCCGCGTGAGCGATCATCGCCGTCATCAGATTGTTGCACAGATCGAGGGCGGTCGCCAGATCCACGCAGGTCATCCCGTGGGGATAGCGGTAGAGCCCAAACTGCCCCGGAACGGTGAGGACGAACGCAACGGCGGGCAGGTAGCCGAAGCGATCCACCGTCATCGGCTCCTTCACGGTCTTGATCATACCGGAAACCAATCCCAACCCAGCGCTGAGAGCGGCAGCCGACCCTTGGCCATAATCCGAATTGGCGAAATCAATGATCTCGCGGTCGTAAGTTCCATATCCATTACCCATAATTATTTACCTCCTGCAGATTTCAGTTCCTGTTTAAGTTTCATATTCTCCAAGGCAAGGCGCTCAAGGTCCCGGGCATAGACATCTCGAAGTCTTTTACCGGAGAAATGGCTTCCGATAACCAATTCGAGATTTTCCGGTCCATTCTCAGCGCGCTTCCCATTTTTATGATGAACGCTCTCCCATGGTTCCAGAGGGCGCCCCAACATACGCTCCATGACCAAGCGGTGCTGGAGGTATCCCAGGTCATGTCAACCCTTATAAGCTATTGATTTGTATGATTTTTGCCTTGCCCGCATCGGGCACGTCCCACACGGAGCCGAAACCGAGTATCCCATACCACGCCACCGCCTTGGCCCGGCCAAAATCGCTCTGGTAGTTGTTGTCCAGGCGCAGATGCGGGGCCTCCGCCTCAAGGCGGGCCACGGCTTCATCCCCGAACACCACGGCCTGCCCCAGGTAAGGGGAGGTCCCGGCGATATTGGAGAAGGCCAGTGGCCGGTTGCACACCACCCAGCGGATCAATTCGGTGGCGCCCATTTCCCGTTTGAAAACGAAGTCGCCCTTGGACAGGTACTTGTGCCATTCCTGCCAGTAGCGGTCGTTTTTCATGGAGCGGTAGTTCTTGTTGGCGGTGATCCCCACGAAATGCTCACCTTCAAACGGCGGGACGTACAGGGTGTCCACCAGATAGTCGGAAATCTGGGTGCAGTGATCGAAGGTCATCCCGGCGCTGGCTACAGCAGCGGCAGTCCCGGTGGTGCTGAAGGTGCTGGTGGTCAACCCGGTGGGGGTGAACACAACCTTGACGGCGGTGGAATCCAGGAAGGCCTGAGCGGTTGCGGTATCCAGCGCCTCCTCCATCTGTGTCTTGAGCAACATTTGGAGCTGCTCGGAGGGCTTGAAATAGCTCAACTGCTCGGCCAGGTTGGTAAATTCCACGCCTTCGCCGTATTCCACCACGGGGATCTGACGGTTGCCGTAGGCCGGCTTCCGGATGGGAATCCGGTTGGTTTCCTGCAGCACCGAGGACGGGCTGTTGGGCAGCCGCTCGATGTGCATTATGTTAATATATTGACCGGCATTGGCTTTGAACCCAATGCCATAGTCCCGGCCAAAGGGCGCCACAATGCAGGCTCCGGCCGCGACCTTCCTGAGCTTTTTGCTCAACTGCCAGTTCTTATAGATGCCTACTGCGGCATCCCATTCCCAATTAAAAGGCATAGCTCGCCTCCTTATTCATCAAGGGAGACAGGCTCGCTAAAGAATTCTGCGCCCTCGCGCTTCTTCAAAATCTTCCCTCAGAGAGCCTGGTGTCTCCTCTTCAGGTTTAGGTTTCGGTTTCAAACCCCCGCCCTTACCTAAGGGCTGGTTTAGCTCTTGGGCCTTCTTGGCAGCCGCCTCTTTCTCGGCTTCACTGAGGGCCACCTTGCCGGTGCGGGTGCGGACGTAATTTACCATCCACTCCCCCACTTCCTTGGTGAAACCCTTCCCCGTTAAATTATCAGGGAGTTTGTTAGAAGCCGCTTCAAAGAGGTCAATATCAGCCGAATCTGCATCATTGAGATTTAGGCCGGCTTCCAGGCCATAGGCCACTGCCTTATTCCAGGCCGTTTCTCTTGCAGTTCTCAGGTCCTCTTCCTGCCGGTCTTTATCGCGGGCCGTCAGTTGTTTCTTCACCTCCTGCTCTATAACAGTCCCAATATCCGCTTCCCTTTGGCTTGCACTGATTCCCAAATCCATCATGGTCTCATCCATCTCGGCCATGAGAGCGATAAGGTCCTTCTTATAGGTGGGGTCGGTGGTATCCAGGGCCCACATCCGTTCCAAAAAGGATTCCCTGAGTTCGACGCGCCGGGTCCTGAGTTCTTCCTTACTCAGTTTCGGCGGTTTTTCGGCAGGCGGTTTTTCTTCGACTTTTTCCGGGGGCTTTTCCCGCGCTCTCGCCAGTTCGGCCTCGGCTGCTTCCCGCTTCCGCTTTTCTTCGGCGGCCGCGGTGGTGGCCTCGTGCATCTTGCGCTCGGCCTCGGTTTCAGCCTTTTCTGCCTCTTCCTGGGAGGCATACTTAAACTTGGGCTTTACCTCCTCCTCTTTCTTCTCAGGAGGCTTTCCTTCTTCCCCTGGAGGTTTGGCCGCAGCGGCAGCTTCCGCTTCCGCTGCTTCCCGGGCGGCTTTTTCTTCATCTGTTTCGCCGCCGGCGGGAGCTCCCTCTTCGAGGTTGGGATGACCGCCCAACAGCATAGAGTCGGTAACTTCCCGGCGATTATCCAGGTCCTCCGCCAGGCTGTCGCCTTTGGGGCCATACTGGACTTCCGGGTCTCCTCCCGGTTTTTCTTCTTTGCCTGCCATGGGTTACGCTCCATCCCCGCCGGGTGTCCTTGCGGGCCGCCGGGTCGTTTTTATGCCAAGGGTGGTATCCCTAATGGGGCACCCTAAGTCTCTTTATTAACAATATTGTAAAGCTGCGGACCTAATGCTTTTAAAGCATCGTGCTCCCGCAGAAGCGGAATGACTTCCAAAATATTACGAACCTCACTGATGGCCGCCATTAAGCCCTTACAAGTTGGATCGGGCGCAGCCAGTTCATCCCGGCGGTCAATTAATTGCTGAACTAATACCTTTAAAAGAGCATTATTCTGATGGATGGCCGCCGCCATATCTGAGGCGTCCAGGAGGGCCCGGTTGAAACGCTGCTGTGCCCGGTTCTTTCTGGCGACCTCTGGCTGCCTCTCCATGGGCCGGCCCGTCCGGATATCCGTCTCGACGCCGCTGGATCGCAATATTCCCATTATTGCACCTCTCCTGCAGACGCGGCTTCTGGAGTCGGGGCCGCGGCCGCTTCCGGCCCCGCCGCCGCTCCAGCAACCGCCCCCGCCTGGGCTGCATAGTGATCCGCCTGGGCTATATGCCGGTCGCCTTCCGCCGTCACCTCGTGGGCCTGAGCCCCGACCAGTCGGGCCTGCTGCGCTTCCTTCTCCTGCTGCGCCTTGATCTGGGCGTCCTGCTGTTCCTGTTGAGCCTGGGAGATCTGGTCAGCCTTCTCCTTTGACACCATGATTCCTTCGTCTTCTAGATTGGACCGCTTGATGATCGCCTGGATGATGCCCTTGGGCTCTAAGTAAACATTGAATAACTGACCAAGACCTTTAGGTTCACATAGCGGCAGAATCAGCTTAGAAATGGTACTGACGACCTCCTGGTTGCGCAGCAGACTCGCAGCGCCCGAAACTTTGAAAGCCCCGGTGGTCAGGGAGGGTAGCCGCAGGCCGGTTGTAGAATTGTCCCGGTAGCGATCCGCCACTTCTCTTCCCATCCAGGTCGCCAGTTCCCAATAAGTGATATTGATGCGGGTTACTTCCCAGAGGGCCTGAATGGCGTCTAAGGCACCGTTATCAATATTTTCCGCGGCCAGGGACATGAGATTGTTGCTCTGCTCTAAATCTTGGGCGGCTTCCCGGGCGGTTTTCTCTGCCCGGTAGTCCGGGACTCCCTGCTGGGAAGGAGCCACCGGGCCCCCTACCTGCCAAATCTGGTCCATGACCTTGACATTCGCCAGAATCTCACTGGTAATATTTTTGCGGTCAACCGTGCGGATAACCTGCTGGCCCTGTTCAGTTTCCAGGGTTAACCATATTTTCCCAGGGTAATCGTCCAGGTCCTCCTGGTCCACTAAACGTCTGATCGACAATTCCTTTTGGGGATTCACCGTCCAGTTGAGATTGTCGAGATGCAAGGCAAACAGATTGCAGATGGCGTACCACAGACTTTTGAGTCCGGTGAGAAGAGAGCGGCCGTCGAAGCGCAGCAGGTGGGGCATGGGGGCAAAACCTGTGCCTGGCCACCTCAGGGTAGGATAGGGGCTATTTTTCGGCAGACGCACTACCCTGTCGGCCACCACCCAATAGGTAGCAGAGGGAAGCAGCAGGTGGCCCCGGCGGTCCAGGATGGTCCCCCAGAACTCCGAAGTCAATACCTTGGTGCGATAAGCCGATTGCTGATAGAGCATATCCCGGCGCCGCTTTAATTCGCCGGGATCAAGATTTTCATCGCTCTTTGGGTTGCCCCATTGGCCCCCAGGGCCGCAGTCTTGCAGATTAACGATGGTCCCCCTCTTCTCCATCTCTTTGAGCTCGTAAAAGTCCAGCCACTCATCGTGAATCCAAAACATCCCGGATTGAGACTGCCGGCTGAGAGAATCGGGGTCCCGGTGGATCTTCCAGGGCTCAATGAGTTCCCAATAAGGACCATATTTGGGCCTCCACATGGGGATCATTTCCATGCTCTGGCCCACGGCGGCACCCATGCAGGTGGCGTCAGTGAAATTAATCGGGAAGTTGGAGAAGGATTTGGCCAGCATCAGGGTCATGAGTTTCCGGATGAAATCCGCCGTTTCCGTGTCCTGCTCATTCTCAATACTGAGGAATTGCGGGTCAAAGGCTTTGCGGACGATGGCCAGAAAGGCCAGGATATAAACATTCGGTTTGGGTATGACCGTCCGGGATTGCCATTGTTCCTTCCACTGATAGTTAACCGGCTCCTTCTCGTTAAAGACATCCCAGCATTCCGCCTGTTCGTAGCGGATATCGGTCATCGAGTCCCGGGACATCTTCACACAGTCGTTAAGAAACATGACGAAATGGGTCTCATCCTCCCCGGCGTAGGCCTGGGCAGCCTCTTCCCGTTCCGCCAGTTCCTTTTCGTCCATATCCGGCGTAGGCTTGGCGCTCTCCACCTCCATGCGGGTGCGGAGACGCCGGGTTTCTTCTGTTGGGTCGGAAGGAATAGTAATGGCCATTTATTTTCCAAGACTTCTTATAATTTTTGTGTTATAAATAAACGAGCCGTAGCTCATGTCCCATAATTCCCCTAAAACTTCTTCTTGGAAAAGTCTCCGGTATTCGTTGTCACGGTCTTAATGGGACGACCCGGCAAGCTGGTGTATGACGGCGAATTGGTCACAACGGGTGCTTGAGGCGGCTTCACGGTCGCCGCTGGTGCTGCCGGCGCTGCCGGCGCCTGTGGTGTCCCCGCTCCCTGCAAAGCCTTATTGACTTCCTTGATCGGCTTCGGAGTCAGAAAGCCACGGATGGTTTCTCTCAGGCCGTTGGGCATCGCCCTCTCCTAAAAATTCTTCCGGGTTAAATGCCCAGTGGGAGTCTTTTTAACCGGAAGTCCATGGGTAGGAGTGCTGGCGAATTCCTTTGCCGCCTTCTTGCTGATGCTTTTGGCAGCTTTAGCCACTTCGGCACTGGCGGGTGTTGCGCCTTCCTGCGCGGCATGGACCATCCCCATAAAACGCTGTTGTTTCTTACTTACGGCTGGCATGGCCTTCTCCCTGTTAAGTCCTGACTTTCAATGGATCCCCGCACTTTGGGCAGAATCCGCATGGGTCAGGAGGGTTAACTGGTTCAAATACAAGGTAATGGTCAAGTTGGTTGGCAGGCCTACTTAAAATGACGCCATACCAACCACAACCCAGATTGCTACATTCCCGCAAGGGAAGATCTGTAAGCACGAAAACCTTTGTATCGGCCATCGGTTTTACCTCGCTCCAAACTTTTTATCAGCCCACCATTGGGCCACAACCACGCCCCTATCATAATCATCCACAGGCAAAAATAGCCATGGTGATAATTGGAGGTCCTGGCCTGGAATCGAACCGGCAACCTGCGACTTACAAGGACGCTGCTCTACCATTTGAGCTACAGGACCTCGTTTGATGTCGCTTGTCGTTCGGTCAGCCATCGGTTTCTCCTTAACGATATCCATAGGACCGCAGCACGGCAGGGCTGGCCCCTCGAAGTTGTTTAGGAATATTTCTTGATCGATCGATCGGTCGGTCGATCAATCGATCGATCGGTCGGTCAATTACTCGATCCATTGGTTGATTTTCTGGGCATTCATAGCACCAAATATCTTTAAGGCATTGTTCTGGGCGACAAGACATGGCTCAAACCCTCTAAAATCACCGGCAGTTATGGCAAGATGAGCACTGCTTACAGACAGTCCCTTTCCCTGTGGCTTCGATGATGTCAACGGGGAAGGTCATCTTGGCCTGCCTGACGATCTTGGGCTTCTCATATTTTTGAGGCTTCATCGCCCTTCTCCCAATTAATTGCCTCATATCCGCGTCGATACTTCTCTGAGGTCGAGATCACACAGGCCAAGTCACCGTGGTCCAGCTTGGAAAGATCGCCATCCCAGCCTTCCGGCGGGATGACTTCCTGGCCGGTCAAGACATTGCGGAAACCCGGCCGACCGATATTCGTCCCGTCCCGGTCCCGGCCTTCAAAGAGCATGACCTCTGCCCAGCGTTTAAACCCAGCGGTTTCTATCTTGATTGACATTTTTCCGTGGCCTCTCCGGCGGTGCTTCCGATAGCGACCCTACTCCAACCCGGCCCCCGCCGTAACTTTCCGCCCGACGCCGTAATAGTTGGCTTTGGCGATTCATCGCCTTTTTGCTCACCTGGGCCGGGACTCCCCCGAGCAACACATAGACTGAATTGACCCAGGCCTCCATCACATGAGAAATTTCATCAGGGAAAGGTAATTTACTCTTGGGATTACCTGAGTTATCAACCGGATAATGCCAGGCGCCATTCAAACCTTTATCCAGCAAATGATTGAGACGGGACAGGTAAACCATTGGTCGGTTCCTTGGATCGTTTTGGATTAACCAATGATTACCCGCATCCCTCCTGGCGGCCCACTTCCTGGGCCCGCCTTCAAAGGTGGGCTTTATGAAACCGCCTTCAAATTTTGCAAAAAACTTTTCTACTTCATCGGCGGCATTGTGCGTGATCTTCCCCTGGTCCCGGTTCTTCATCGTGATGTCGCCCCCGATGCGCCAGGACCTCCACTTATTTTTCCATTTGGGGGTATGCAGGAGGGGGCCGACTTGCGTTTCCAGAAGGGTCCCGATATCGGTTCCCTCTGTTCGCACGGTGTCGATATAAATTAGGCGCCGGCTGGTAGTGATCTGCCCCAGGACACAAGTGGGGTTAAACCAGCCGTCACAGAAGGCAAAGCAATCAAGGCCGACCGCGGGGTTAATTGGATCGGGACACAGATGAATTTCACGCCGGTAGCCGGGGGTCACCCTGACTCCTGGTTGAAATTCCGCAAATCGGCCTTCCACGTACCTTGCTTTGGCCGTGGGGTCATGGGCAAAAACCCGAGCGGCCATCTGCCTGGCTTCTTCGTTGACGGTGGGAAGCTCATCGTAATTGGTATAAAAGACCCGCTTTACAATGTCCGGTGCCTCCGGAACGATATCCGGCTCCAGGACTAGGCGCTTGAAAGTCCAATGCAGCTCTTCGGCATAGTTGAGGTCAAGTTGAAGGCGGCTGGGGGTCCCCGTCCGGCGGGTGGACCGGTAGGCGGCATGATCATAGACCCATTCAGGAACACCGGCATTCCCCCGGGAGGTCATGGGCGCCGGGTCGTTAATCCAGATGCAATCCCAGGAAGAAGCCCCCTGGAGCCGCTGCAAGTCGGAAGGGTCGTTGCAGCCGAACAGGTCAGCATCGATGTGAAAGCCGTCCTTTAGGTTAATGCGCAATTCCTTATATTCGTTCTTGAATTGGACGGCAGTCGGGTCTTGCTTGAAATATTCGTAAAAGGAGGGCACTAAGGAGATGCGGATATTTTCCAGGGTGTCCCGGATGATGCCGCATCGGATGTTGCAGCCGCACCGTAGTTGATGAACTATAAGAGCCTCAATGGAGGCAAAGGTCTTGTGGCTGCCTGGAGGGCCGAATAAAGCGTTAATCTGCGCCGGAGAATGAATATAGGCTCGGGCCGTCGGCCCAAATTCCCAAGTCGGTCGTTGTGCTGAGTATTCCGCCTCAACTGCAAACATGTCTCAGCCGTTAGCACAAAAACAGATTTTTAACAATATGTCTTGACATTCAGCAAAAAAGGGGGTAGGGGTATCCCAAATCGGGGGTAAAAGATGGCCAAACCAGTCCGAAAAAAAAATGTGCGTGGGGCAGGAAAAGTTAATCCAATAATGCTCAGGCGGGTACAAAAAGTGAAAGGCTGTCTGGTCCTTTGTCTGCCGAAACCCTGGTGTGAATTACGGGGGTTTACAGAGGGGCTGTTAATGGCCTTGCATTTAGGGCATGATGAGATTCACATCCGGCCAGTGGCGGAAGAATGAAAACCTGCCCCCACTTCTCTCGTCGGCAACAGGAGCTATGGCCCAAGGGCGACAGACTAATGCCCATGGGCCCCTGCCGTTATCATTTAGGCGGAAGGACCTGCACTAGGCGTAATGTTTTTATCTGCGAGACTAATGGGAAGGAAGAAGAAGAGGAACCGCAAAAGTGACCGCGGGTCGTTACCGGCAATATCCCGCACAAAGCCGCTTAACCGGCTTGCCTTTCTCCGTGACCTTCTTGTGTATCTTCCCCGGCCTTATGATGGCCCCACAGTTGGAGCATCTGTAAACCTTGGCAGCTCTGACTTTCTCAACGGTCATAATATCCTCATCATGGGAACTTCATCGCAGTCAGGGAATTTAGGACAGGCAACGCAGTCGGCCCAGGCCACCGGGGGTAAATCATCCCTGGTGATCTTCTTAAACTCAAACCGCTCAAAAAATGCCGGGATCCGGGTAAAGATGAAAATTCGCCGTAAGCCCAAACTCTGGGCTTCCTCCAGACAGCTCACTACCAATTTGGTGCCGATTCCCTGACTTCTAAAGGCTGGCCATACCGCCAAAGACCTGATCTCCGCCGTCCCCTCCCAACAAACATGCAGGGCCACCACGGCGATCATTCCTTGGAAAATTTTAACAGTTGGCATATAAAAGAAAGAGAAATCCCGCACCTGGCCATAGACCTCTGCCAAGGTTCGAGGCATGAGTAATCCTTCGTTATAAAACTCCGTCAAGAACTTGCGAATCCAGGGAACGTCTTCGGGGAGGGCTTTCCGGATCATAACTTGGTCCACTCGAACCTGCCCTTGACGTTCTTCAGAAAGAATGCCCCGATGGACTCCGCCGCCATCAAGTCCTGATAGACGGAACGAGGGACTTCCCGGAAGAGATAAACACTGCCTTTTTTAAAGACAACCTGGAGCTCCTGTTTTTCGTGGTCATAACCGACAAAGGCAAGGACAGAGCTTTTTACGGGTTTTAGTTGCACGGCAATCCTCCTAAAGTTGTGCCATAGGTCCATGGCAACCCTTCTAAAGTTATGCCGGGGTTTTTCACCACTCTCCCGGCAGGAGTGGACCTCATAACCCGGAGGGACCCGGGGGGGCGCGGTAGTTCACCGCTGCCGACCCACCACCTGCTGTCGTTTTACTCGCCAGCAGGAACGAGGCGCCTTGGGGCGGTGCCCCTTCCCTGGCTGAGGCTCGCAGCCTCCCGCCCCTCAGCGCATTCGTTATTAAATCCGGGTGTACCCGGATTCAAAGGCTTCCTTTGGGCTCCAGGACTCAAAGCCGTCTTCATAGCGGACGTAGTAACCAAAGATGCCTTCGCCACCTTCGGGGAGCCGGGCAAAAAGTTTTTGAGAAACATGGATTTTTGCTCCACATTCAAGCTCCCATGTTATGCTGCTGTCGTCAGGCCCGAGACTTTCTCGCTCATATTCATTGATGATTTTGCTGGCCCAGACCTTTTTATGGCTCTGCCATTGGGGGATAACTACCCCTCCGATTGAAAATTGTTCCATAAAACCTCCTTTACGGTTTGGTCTCGCCTTCTACGCCTCGCTTAATGCGATTTTCGGTTCTGAATTTAAGGGATTCCAGGGCCACCTGGCAATGCCATAAGGCCGTCTGGTTTTCGACACATGGGAACGGCCCCACCTGGAACGACCGTAGCCGGTCAATCACGATGGCCAGCAGGACCTCCTGGGTGATGCCGTTGAGGCCGGTCTCTTTGATGGGGCCATTTTGGAAAGGAATGATAATGGTGGTGGGGCATCTGACATCTGGAAATCGCGCCCCCTTGATCTCATAAATATGATTCGCCCCACCGGCCCCAGGCTCATCAGTGACCTCGATGCGCAACTGGTTTTGAGGGACATCACCCTCGACAATATGGTCAGTTAGCTCTCTCACCTTTTTCCCTCCTTAGTTTTTCCGACAATTCCTTGGCTTGTTCCGGCATCCCCTCCCAGGGGCAGGGCTGCCCGCAAAATGGACTGTCGCTGTGCTCACAAACTTCCTCTATCAAGTACCAACACTCAGGCGCGTCATGAATCGAATCCTCATGGTGGTAACAGGATAGGTAGTCGTTACATCTTCCCATTATTTATTCCAAGTCAAAAAATTTTATGAACTTCAATCTCCACCAGCATTCCCAACTCTTCCTTCAGCCGGCGGCAATCCATATCGACATAACCGGGACTCAATTCAATGCCTTTACTGTCCCGGCCCAGCCTGGCGGCCACCAGGCCGGTGGTGCCGCTGCCTAAGAAGGGGTCAAGGACGGTGCAAGGCACTGGCTCAAGGCCATGATCGCAGGCTTCTTGCCAGCCAATAGTCTCCTTGGCCGGAAAAGGATTGTCGTGAGACCCCCCTGCCTTTCTGGCTTCACGAACATTCCCTATAATTCTTCGGCCTGCGGATGGGGGTCCGCCTGGGTATACTTTCCTGCGCCCTCGCACTTGCAGCCGGGGCGCCAGCCGAGGGTGGTGGAAAGGTCCATTTCTTCCTTGCCGTAATTAGCAATTTCGGCTTCAGTAGCCTCAAAGCCGGGGGTTTTATGCTCTAAAATCCCTTTCTTGGCATCCCGGACCCGAATGTTCATGGTGCTGGCTTTCTTCTCTACTACGCGCACCCACGGCGCGCCGCATTTCGGGCAGCAGCCCTTCTCGCTGGTGCCGGCCTTGATGCAGCGCTCCGGGAGGGTCGGCGGGAAGGTGGCGAAATGCGCCTCCGGGAAGGGGCTCGTGGCGATCTCCCAGACGGAGCGGCAATTTCGAGAAGAGGGAAGGTAATTCTGTTTCCATGTCCCGGCGCGTTGATTCATCCCTCTCATGTCATTTTTCCCATATCTGGGCGACAGCTCTTCGTCTTTTCTGCCTGGATGGGCATTCCCTGTAATTCCTTCCCTCACCGCCTCAGCATCGTAAAAATACCGGGCGCTTTTGGTCAGCAGAAAGATGTACTCATGCGCCGTGGTGGGCCGGTCGGTAGTGCTCTCGGGCATCGGGTTGGGCTTGGACCAGATGATTTGCGACCGCAGCCACCAGCCGTCCGCCTGGAGGGCCAGGGCCACCCGCGCCGGGATCATGCATAAATCCTTGGGCTTGAGGCCTGCCTGGTGAAATCGGTTGGGGCCATTGATACAGGTTAAGGCCTTGCCTGATAAACGCTCGCCCCGGCCCTTCGGCACCCCACCACGGCTCGAGGACTTGGAGAGCCCCGGGTTTGCATGGTGCCCTTTGTGAGCCCCACCCCCTCCATAATAGCTATCCCCGAGATTCAGCCAGAGCGTCCCGTCCTTCCGCAGCACCCGGCGCACCTCCCGGAATATCTCCACTAAGTGTTCCACATAAAGCTCGATGGTCGGCTCCAGCCCCAAACTCCCTCGCCAGGCTCCGCAGAGGCGGCAGAATTGGCCCTGACTCCTTACTCAAAGCTGGAACTTCCCTTGTTTTCCAATGTCAGATTGGTAGTCGCCATCTTCCTTTGCCCATCCGCCGCCCGATTGCTTGGCGGTAAACTCATCCCCCCACTCATGCCCGCAACCCGCCTCTCCTCCCCACACCTGCGGCTCCAGGCCGTAGTCCCGCAGGCCCCAATAAGGCGGACTGGTCACCACCAGGTGCACCGACTCGTCCTCCATCATCCGGAGTCCCGGTATGACGTGACCCTGGTAAATGGTGATCCGGTTCATAGACGCCGCCCCTCTATTCCAAAGTCATCTTCCCGGCGACCCCTTTCCCTTATATCAATATCTGGATCACAGGTGCACAAGCAAACCTCACTGAAGACGGCACACCCAGGATCATGTAAAATAAAAACATCATAATAGCCGTAGGGATGCCTCATCGCATTCAAAGCAGAGAGTAATTTGGGATAGTAAGGCTGCTCCTTGTGCTCTTCAATTAGCTTCCTCATGTATGCCGGCCACCTCATCAAGTCAGAGATTTCCGGCTTCGGCGGTTTGGATACCAAGGTAACATCGCCATTTACGTATTGCATATAAAGGTTTTGCCCCGTTTGCTTTCTAATCTCGGGACCCAATATCCTTTTAGGGACTATTATTTTTTTAGGGGGAATTCCATCCATGAGCCTTTCTCCGGAAGCACAAGGGGCCAAAAGGTATTGCAGGATCCACAGGCCAGGCCCACCACCTCTCCGCAATCGGGGCAGACCACCGGGTGGAGCTTGACCCGGCAATTTGAACAGCCAATGTCTTTCTCTGTCACACCGTCAATCAATATCGGGGTTGGTTGTGCCATCAACTCTAACCCCTCTTTACTTGGTTTGTCGTTTTAGGCTTAGAACATCTTATCCAATAAAATTCTTTGTGTTTCTCGTAAAATTCGGTCCGGGCGTTCAGCGCCTCCCCTACCCTTTTCCACTCTGGCAAACTGGCTGCTTCGCCCAACTGCATCCCCATTGCCTTAACCCAAAAGTTCATCAGAGCGCTCATCACCGCAAATTCATGGTCCCGCCATTCCTTGGCTAACCGATATTCTTTGTCGCTGAGCTTGTCCCAAATCTTTTTGAGAAGTTTCATTTCCTCCACCCCCCCATCCTATGGGCCTTCTCGTCCGCCGCCTGCCTGAAAAATTCCGAAAGACTTAACCCCGCCTTCAAGGCAGCCTCCTCCCACCGCCGCCTCTCCTCCTCCGAGCTCCGGAATAAATTGATCCGCTTCAGATGGTCATCGCTCATATTATTTCTGGTCGGGGCGGACAGAATTGAACTGCCGACCCCCTGGTCCCAAGCCAGGTGCGCTCCCAGGCTGCGCTACGCCCCGACTCCCTCCTCCGTTTCCTTCGCCTCCCAAAACTTACCTTCAGGACCGCATTGATTCCTTCTTTCTATTTCACACCAAGAGGTTTCTGACTGCCCCGTAATTAAAGAAAAACGGGGGGTTCGGCATAAATGTGGATGATGCGGGTCTTGTATGGGAGCGAACAAGTATCGTTTACAATCTTTACACAACTTCGGGGTTTCGGTCATGGCTTGGATTCCTCCATCTTATAATTAGGATTAGGCGCAAAACCTGGGCAGTCCTTCATTCGATAGCCTTCTTCATCCCACGTCCTGTGACATTTATGTGGCTTATCAGGCCATTCATGACAATAACAAAGAGCAGCCCCTGGAACAATATCTAAATACTGACATTGAAATCGAGCCGAATAACCCTCCAAAACCGGATGTTCGGCTGGCGCTGAAAGGGCATCACAAAATCTTTTCATCTCTATAACAGAACAAAATAAAGCATCTGCATCCTCAGAATGAATTAGAACGAATAGCTGAATATTTTTTCGGCACCCAGGGAATCCCTGGAAATTTTCCCCGTAACCATGAACTTTACGGAAGGCATCAATAAAATTCCTTAGCCACTCCGGGAGCGACTCGTACTCCTGCACCCAGCGGTTTTTCTTGACTTCGTCCACACTAATCCCCCTCCTTGATCTTCCTGAGCCCCCGGAACGGCCTAACCACCAGGCTACCATCACCCCTCTTAATCAAAACATTCCGGGGCGCCCCCCTGGGACCGTTCCATCGAATTAGCACGGTCACCGGCCGACCACGCTCCAGGTAAACCCTGCCAATCATTCGCCCCCTATGTGAGAAGAGGTCGCCCACCAAAGAAAATTCTTATCGTCAATTTCGGCGCCAGCGGGATAAATTTTGTTTCCGTAGTATTCGATTTCCTGACCCAACTCCTCAGAGGAGAGCTTCAAGAGCAGCTCACCCGGTCCGAAGGCCCTATCTTGTTCTTCATTGGGACTGGATGGCCGCTTCGTGAACTTCCTGGGCCAACTCGATAGGGGATTCAACTTCTCCAACTCGCACCTCTCCAAAAAACTCCGAAATGTCTGGCTCATATCCGACGAACCTCCTCGCTCAAGAATTTCACGCCGAGCAGCAGCTTCCCGGGCCTCTTCCTCCCACGCCATTTCCCAAGCCAACCGAGAGTCCCGAGCCCGCATAGGATTGGCGCTAAGAGGAACACCATGCCAAAATGCTCTCCTCCCTAATCGCTTGGCCCTCTCCCGTTTCTCCCTCTCGCCCATTATGCCCCCACTGTATTACAACCCCTAAACCCCTGTCAAGAATTTTTTTGTATTACGAAGAAAAAATTGCGCAATGTCTACCCTATCGTGCGGCATACTTTCCCCTGAAATGCCCACACTCCCTATACTTCCAAAGATTCTGGTCATGCCTTTGGTCATTTTTTTGCGCAACTTTTAGGAAATGAGACAAATTACCCCCTCCGTCGGTTGTAAACCCATAACACAATCCCTCCCATTCCCGTCAACTAATCCTCACCTTTTTTCGTTTTTCGTAAACTAAAAGCCGAACCCCTTTATCCACAAGGGTTTTAGAAGAGCCTTGTTAATCTTTTCCACATCATTTGTGGCCTGAAATATTAACATGATTGAGCAAGTCCTTTATCTACAACACTTTATGAAAAGGACGTTTGAAAGTCACAAATTTCCCGGAGAAGGCATACAAGTGGAGGGGGGGCCGGGACTCCGGTCCCGGGGTTCCCCTCCTGCGGAAGAAAAATCAGGGGTGCGGGCGGGGGCCGGGGCGCCGCTGGCCCGCCGGGATCGGGAGGCGCCGGCGCGCCTGCGCCTGGCCCTGCAGGCCGGCGCCGGGGCGCCTGGGCCTGTACCATTTTTAGATAAAAGTGGTATTCGCACCAAATTAATCAGTAATTTGAATAGGTTTACCGGGAGGCCGGGTGAGTGGATCGGCCGCCGGCAGGCCGGGGGCGCCGGGAGGCGCTGGCCGCAAGGCCGCCTCTTGACCGTCTGGGCCCTGGATCACGATGGTAACTCCTTGAGTTCCCTGTATAATGTCCTTTTCCATACCAAGCATCTTAGCTAAAGTGGTATAGGCCGCCACGCGGGCCACTGCAGGGGTATCTTTTGACCGGGCCAGGGCAAAGAGGCCGGCCGTCACTGCAACCTCGCCGGCGCCGACCGCCCGCATTATGGCGCGATGGTCTGCCGCCGACATCTCAAGCTTTCTGATTATCCTTTTAGCGCGCCAATAAAGAGTACCTTCAACTTTTGGTATTTCGTAACCGGCTAAAAGCATTGCCCTTTTAATTGTCTCACCTTTAACTAAGTGCAATTCCAGGAATTTAAGCTCTTGAATTGACAGTTTTTTGGCCCTAATATCGATTTCCTTAATAATATCATCAAGTTCCCTCAAAATAGCTTGTGAATCGGTAACGTTATCCTTCTTAACATCTCCTATACTAACAACCTCTC